>Ga0179593_1288942_pt1 | contig 23529 bp, 13 predicted proteins | sample CZODoug2_1_08_16_FD_185931 | JGI IMG/M metagenome (GOLD analysis project Ga0179593, IMG submission 185931) | Vadose zone soil fungal communities from Angelo Coast Range Reserve, California, USA - CZODoug2_1_08_16fungal (PacBio error correction) | ecosystem: Environmental > Terrestrial > Soil >...
CCTAGAACAAGGGCGGCTGCAAAAAGGGTCCTCCGTCAAAGGGACGACGAGCGGCCAACCGTTTGAGTGGGAAGAAGCAAAACATTGACGGAGGCGGAAACCGTCCGCTGGCAGAGAGGGATGCAGCAACATCACGGCTGCAGCACAGGGGAGGGGGGGGGGACAACCGCGCTAAGTGCTCTTCGGAGGGGCGTGCTGACGGACAGCCGTAGCGAAAGTCTGGGGACTACAACAGACGAATCACTAGATGTCTGATCAGGGGGCTGCTAAATATAATGTTGAGTAGCACGCACTTTGCTGCCAGGGCGCGAACATGTGATTCGCTTTTCTCTCAAGGCGGATGGGCCGACGTAATATCAGTGATAAGCAAAGGGAGCCCCGCGGGAAGCCCAGGAAAATCATGGAGGAGGGCCGTAGCCGCCTCCGAAGGGGTGCCCTAGAGGGGAGTCTCTGGTCGGGACGGTCAGAGATAAGCCAGGTTCTGTCCTTTAAAGGATTGAGAAAAGGAAGTCCGTCCTCAGGACAAGATTTAAAAAAAAAAACTCGGGAGGAAGGGAGTCACAAAGAACGAATTGTCACATTTGGGATTCCTGTGGTCCAAAAATATCCTTCTCCAGGTCACGCAAAGAGGCAGCCAAATTAGGAAAGGCATGACAAGAGAAAGGAACCCAAAGCGGTGAGGGAGATACGGTCCTTCTAGAGGCGGGAGCTCCACAAATCACATTCTCATCACCAAGTTCCGGCTGGGAAACAGGACTCTGCAGTATAGGGATTAGAAAGGGGGCAAGCTGAAGGGATAGGTCAATTCCCCTCTCATGGGGAGCAATAATCAATGGCTAATTCCGGCCATGAATTCGTGCAATCTGTTAGGGATCCGAGCGACCCTGAGTAATAATGGCCAAAGGTGGGGAAGGCTATTTGGACCAAAAGGCAGACGGAATGGATGGACGATCTAATTTGAAACTAAGTAGAGGTGCCGGCGGGGAGCAGAACGGGATAAAAGACTTGGAAAGCATTTCGGACTCGTGAGGTACGCAAGGAGGTGGGGCAAAGCCTCTCAAAGGAGTAGGGGAAAAAGAACTAATAAGAGGAGGTGAGAACATAACTGGGGAAAAAATTTGAAAAAAAGAAAGCTTGTAAAGCATCCCTGGTAGTCAACTAGAAACATCTCAACATATACCCACAAAGAGAAATAGCATCTTGTTTTGACGGAGGGGCCAAGGAGGGGGCCCAAATCGCTATACGTGAGCTGGAAAAAAAGAGGGGGGAACTGTGTTGGGGAAGTTTCTCCTCAAGGCAGAACAGCTCTAATCTATAGCGGGGTTGAAAGGAGTAGCGGCAAAAGAAAATCTGGGGAAAGGAGAAAAAATTGCTGGTATAAAAGAAAATCTCAATCGGATTCATCCCCACAGAAGGGGGGTAATCGTAGACCAAGTGGTTGAGTTACTTCTGGAGCATATTCAGGGCCACAGAAAAAGGTGGTGGGGGTGTTGCAACGGTAAGAAAAGTAGGGGCATGGTCGTCGGGAGGGCGCAGATTTGGGGAGAAGTAGAATCATCTTGAAAGGAAAAGAAGAATCGAAACACAGGTAAGGGAGGAAAAGGAAGCAGATGATTCGGAAGAAAGAGGAATTAGTAAGCCCGGGAACAACCTGGACATCAACGAACAACCGGGAGCCGTCTTGAAAAAAATCAGGGGGGTGGGGAAGGAAAACGCTGGACAGAAACCGATTTGATTGCTACCGAGGGGAGGGACTACGAATGATTGTCTTTCAGGAAAAAAAAAAAAGTGGGGTCAGCTAACGCTAAAAAGGGGGGGGGTGTATTGGACAGGTGTACGACTGTCTAACATGGCCAACGGTAGAGAGGCTTTCGAGTCTTCTTATTAACTTGGGCAGGAGAGGCCCCGAAAGTGTGGGGTTCGCTTGGGTGAAACAAATCACGTCAGGTGGGATCGACAAGTGGGTCCGTATACCAACTCTTGAACCCCAGATGAATTCGCTGTGTGTCCTCTGTGAACGTCGTAGCCTGGTTGATAGGGAAGCAGTTCAAAATTCATGAAGGGGCCCAGTTGTGAACGCTAGGTGCTGCGTGCGCTCAGTCTTGACTGGCTGGCGAACGGAAACCATAGGACGAAAGGAGTATTACGCCGGGGGGAGGGGGACCCCGCGTAAGGGTTAAACTCTTATGATCTTTCTACCTCAGGACATAAAGGGAAGGACTGCCACTAAGTGGGAAGGGATAAGTCAATTAAGAATCCGGAAAAAAAGGGGGGTCGATACTTATAATAACCTGTTGAAGAGACGGCACTGCTCAAGGCAGGTCTATGACAGGAAATGGGGTGCGAGAAAATCATCGAGCACGACCACTCAAAACAACAAAAAACTCGCCCCCCCAAAGTCACCAACAACCCGCCCGCACCCCCCTTCAGCCAAAAAAAGCAGCTGTCGTAGCACTCTGGTAGGGACGGTCAAACAAGTTAAGGGGAGAAGAAGGAGGCGCTTTCTTAATGTTAATCGTGTTTGGGGCTACTCTGTAAGGGTGGGGGGGTAGAAAGGGAAGGTAATCCGCGAAGAAAAGAAGGTGGATTGGAGGGGGGCACGCGTTCAGTGATATACCGAAAAGAGGGTGTGTACACGAGTACGCAACGAAAAAGAGAAGATTGGGGGTTCATCATGCTAAAGAGAACCTGGAGGAACCAGTAAAGAAAGCAACTTGGGAAACGGAAAGGAAAAACCTGGGTATTTACGAAGAAAAGAGAACCGGGGAGAGTCTAAGGAACTCGGCTCATTAGGAAAAATCATGGAAGGAAACGAGGATGAGGACATGATGATGAGGGAGAGCGCAAGAAGAGAGGAACGGGTAAACAAAGGAAGGGTGCTTTGTACCCAACCTTCAGGTCAAACCTCTGGGAGGAGAAAGGGCGAGAGTCCTATAACTAATTAGGAAAAGGACGCGAAGGGGCTGCCTCAGGAGAAAAGGAGGCTTGGGGGGGGAAAAAAAGGGGGAGGTGGATGAACAAGGCCGTGCTTTGTACAGAGTGGGGGGAGGGGACACTCATCACCGCGACCTCGAGCTTAACACAGAAACGTTTGCCCGCCCGGCATGCCTATTCTGAGAACACAAACTTGGGAAAAAAAAAGGAAAACCGTAGAGAAGGGAAAGGGGTAGGTGGCAGGGATTGAGCTGGACCAGCATGTGACACTCGATCAATATTGCACAAATCAGGTTGTCAAAAGGGGGAAGGGACTCAAAAAGTATCTAGAGGGTTTTGAGGGGAAAGGGGAGATCAGACACGACTACATTCTATCACTTTGGAGGGGGGGAAGGGAAATCAGGGCCAAAATAAAAAACATAAATGCCGGGGGAGTCCCCCCTCTACAAATCCTTTTAGCCGCGGGGTCCTTCTGCTCTCATTTCATGGGGCTTTCCGGAAAAGACACCAGGAGCGGGGGTCTTTTAGAGTGCCGCAGCTAACACGAAATTGTAGATGAAGCCCCAGAAGGACTTGCTAGTCTGGAGGAGGGATTCAAAACGACAACCTGATTCGGGGGAAAGGGGGGGGTAAAAAGACAGGACCGGCAGTTCATGAAAAAAGGGGAATCAACCCAGCCACTACGATCTCAACTGTCTCCACTTTTAAAAAGCCTAATTAGATCTCACAAACGCGGGGGGGAAAGGGGCAAAAACACCATCGCTTGGCGAAAATAGACTCGAAAGAAAACAACACAAAGGAGGAGGAAGTGCGCGCTGGAGGGCTAAAAGGTTTTGGGGGGCGTCGTCCTGGAGTTTAAAAATTGTGAGGACGCACCGGCATAGAGAGACACAAAGCTTTTTTATTTTCTGACGAGGGGTGGGGGGAGAAAAAATCATCGCAAAGCGTACTGGGGAAGGGGGGAGAAATCAATTCGGTTTCAGGTGGTGTCTTGGGGAAAGAACAAGGGTCATACTGCCCCGGGCTGAGGGGAGCGCACACTCCCGCTGCTTGGGGAAGGTTGCGAAAGGAACTGCGAAAAAAACATAGCTCGGGGAAGGTGAGGGCGAAAGGCAGGCATCATAAGGTATGGAACTATCCAAAATTGAGCAAGACATTCCACCGGCAGTCTCTGGAGGACAGAAATTCTGGTCTCAAACCGTAGTGGGAAAGGCCCAAAGGCCAGGAATTGGCGTTAGTCCGTGGAGATCGAATGGGAGCCAGGGCTCAGACTGGAAGAAGGGGGGGAGTCTAGGCCCGGGTTTGCGATTGCCGAGGATAGAAAGGCCCGGATTCTTAAGAACGAAAAGTAATCAACCAAGTCCAGGGGTTTACTGGGGTCGCAAGATCTTCCAAAGAAGAAGACTCTGGGCGCTTCCACCGTTCGGCGAGCCAAATTGCAAGACAGAGGAGGATTCGGCTACAGGAAAGGAGAGCTTTCAAGAGGGGGGGGGGGGGCAATTCCTTTGCCTGCGACAAAAACCTCTTGTGGGAAAAAAAAAAAATTGGTAGTCAAAGAAAGGAGGGATAATAAAGGGGAGTCCTCTTCAGTAAGAAGCGTGTTACACGTAAGAAAAATTCGAATGGGTGGGTCAAGAACCATGACCGGAAAACCAGAAAATTCTCTGGACAAAACCCAACCCAACCCCCCAAACCCCAAAAAAAAAAACAACCAAAAAAGCCAACAAAAAAAAAAAAAAAAAACACAAAAAAAACAACACAAAAAACCAACACAAAAAAGTCGTTTCCGGCTGGCCCATCTCCTTTGGAAAAACAGAGCGCATCCTCAAGAACTCCCAAGGGCGCGGCTGAGACGGCACCAGCAGGGGGCCAAAAATCGGAGTCTTCTTAAGGGGATAGAAACCAATTTTATCCTTTTCAGAGTGTGGGCGCGGCTGGACAGGCCTTAGTAAAAACGGGGGGGGCGCGAATTGGCGTCTCACATCAATCAAGTTCATGGGGCGGAATCTTTGTCCAACTAAAGAAAAAGGACTTTCTCACTGGGAGAAGGAAATGACGAGGGGAGTCCAAAAATTCTCGGGAAAGGGAAGGGTACGCTCCAGGCATAAGAATTAAATATAGTATCACACACAGACAGAAAAGAAAACACAGCCTGGCTGGCGATAAGGAAACTCTGGGGGAGAAGATGTTACATATAAAAGAGCCCCAGTCTTAGGGGGACGAGGGGGAAAAGAACGCCAATTTTAAACCTTGGGGACAAAACTTTCCTTCATCGAAAAAAGAAAATCATGGGAGGAAGTACCTGGGCCGATAGAGTAATTGGCAAAATGTGATCTTCTAGATGGGAAAAAAAAGGACCCCCAGAATACGTAAAAGGGGACGAGGAAAGGGGAAAGATTCGATTTCCCGCGGGGGGACTCTTGATAAAATAAAATATGTCGAGAAGGTCGTTCATCGTCAGGATGATTCTTTCTTCCACGAATCCCGCGAGCGCAAGAAGCACAAGGAAACCTAACTGGGCTTGAAGAATCCCTTCCAGGATCAAGCGCGAACAGAGACACAGTCTAATCTTGGTGGCGGAGAAAGGAGTATCAACTTAACACAAATTGAAAAAAAATGGGGGCTATAACGCAGCGCACTGGTCATCAAGAGGAATTGCACAAAAGCTAATATAAAGGGGCTGTTTGAAAGAGGGGTAAGCGCAGTCAGTTACTGAGAGTTAGTAAAAAATGAAAGGGACTGGTATCAAGAAGGAGGGGCAGAAATCGATCTTCAAATGCAAAAAATAGGGGGGGTATCTTACTATAGCCGCCACACAATTGTTTTGCACGTAAAAAGCGGGAAGTCAAATTAGGAAATGGCGCAGAATGGGGTTTGGTAGAAGAGAAGCTGGAAACATAGACTACCTAGGAGGAGGAGTAGAGTCAATATTAAATAATGCAAACATCAAAAAAGAAAACCTTCGGGGAAATCACAGAAGAGACTCATCAACGGGTATCGCCTTACCCCAATGAGGCGTGAGCGAAAATATTACAGCACAGAGGGCATGGTCCAGAAAAAAAGAACCGATGAATCCTAAGATTGGGGGAAAAACGTTGAAGACCACAAACAGAGATTGAAAGCGGAAGGGCTTGTTTCAGAGCTTGGGAGGAAAAGATGCTGGCCCGAGAGGGTCCGCTGGGCGGACACGTATCCCTTGGGTCGAAGGTTGTTCTATCCTCGGAAAAAAGACCCAGAGGGAAAAGGGGGAAGTTTGAAAAACGCATTCCTAGGGACAGCGATTGATTTAAGGATATGGGGACCCCTCGTTGAATTCACAGGTCGGGAAATCTAGGGACGAACAAAAAGGGAGGAAAGCAGGAGGAAACAGTATGGTAGGGGGGGGCACCAGTACCAATCCAGGGGAAGGGTCTATCCACTTAGACGTCCATAGGAAGTCCATCAGGGCTGTCATGGGCCAACTAAGAAAAGTGGGAAAAAAAAGTAAGAGAAGGTAAGCCGGATTTTCACAAGGGAGACGGCAGAGCAAGGGCCGTATTATTCAAGGGGTCCCATTTTCGATTCGGGGGGACCTAACGGACATCCGAAGTCAGCCTGATCTGTAAGGTCAGAGTGGAAGTTTAAGGTCCCTCAAATAAAGGAGGAGGAAGGGGTCCGTTGGATACTCCGAAGGGGTAGATGTTCGAATAGACTGCACTCGGTTTGAAAGCAGATGAAAGCCCGTAAATTCTGCCGGCTGGTGATCGCAGCCAGAAGGAGGTTTTGGGAGAAATTAAAAACAAGGAAGGGGAGGACTAGGAAGGATCTCCTCGCTGGTCTAGAGAAACGTCACACTGCGAAAACTTGGCGTTCACACCAAATAATAGCCTCACTTCCTAGTTGGCAAGGAAAAGCGGAACTCGGAAAATCGGGGGCCAGAAGTCCTAAAAAAAAGGGGGGGGATAAGACATGTAACCAAGGAGAAGTACGAAAAAAAAAGCAAAGGACGTCCGATGCAATCGCATTGCTTGACGCCCCACTGATGGAAAAAGGTCATCGACGAAACAGGGAGCCGTTATCTTCAAAAAAGCCGAGAACATATCCTTAGGAAAGAGAGAGAGCCGGGCGTGTGGGGGGAACTCATGGCGGAAGTAGTTACTTGGAAAAAAAAAAAAAAAAAAAAAAAAAAAAAAAAAAAAAAAAAAAAAAAAAAAAAAAAAAAAAAACACAAAAAAAAAAAAAAAAACAAACAAACATCGTTGGGAGGGCACAAAAGAGAAAATGAATACGCGGGACCCTCAGGAAAAGGGGGGATGGAATCACTAAACGGGGTCCCTCTCGCTACCGAAGACTTTACACTGGAAGAAACAAGCTGGGTAAAACGCGAGGGGGAAAAAAAGGGGGAAAGTGCGGGGTGGCAGCACATGGAGAAAAAGAAGCCTCCATCAACCAGCCCTGTGTCCCCGGACCCTGATCGTCAGGGGGGGCGGGGAAAACTTGGGAGAGAAAGTCCAGTAGAGAGGTGGGACCGGACACGCTACATCTCCTTTAAGAAAAACTAGGTGACCTTCAAAATTGTCCGCTGTAAGAATCTGCTCCATGGCACTCATTATCGTTACCTGATCAAAAGAAAACACAGAGCTACGGACTCAGCCACTTGACAGAGCAATACAAAGAAAGGGTGGGGGGAAAAAAAATGAGCCAGCAATGGTCATTTAAACGTGGTCAAGGAAAAAAAAGGGAAAGGAGGGAGGACCCAATCAATCCCAAGAACGCATGCCGGTCTAGCTTCTTTCCTTGCCAAACCCGGAAGCACCCAAAAAAAAAAGACGATGAATGATGAGCCTAAAAAAGAAAGAAGGGAAATCTCAAAACGTGCAGGCACGCACCAAAGCTTGGTGGAAAAAAGGAAAGAACAACAACAAATCTGATGAAATAGAGGGCAAATCGGGGCGTGACTGAACCGCGTTGGGAAAAGCAAAGGAATTGGACAATCACCGGCATCGATAGAGGAAAAAAAGGATTTTCCTTTGGAGAATAGGGAGTGGGGGAGGGGGGGAGGTGGACAAGGGGTAAGAAGGAGGATGTTTGATAATGTACGCTGTTTTTGCAAGTGAAAAACTAAAAAATAATATGCCGAGGATAACGCTTATCTTTTATTGTTGGGGGCGCAGAAAGGGAGGGGAAAAGTTTTGGGGACGTTTAGACGAAAAAGACTGGAGAAAGACGTGTCATCACACATCCTTGAACGTAGGGGTGGGTGAGGAAAAAACGAAGAAAAGGGAATCGGGGTGATGTACAGTAACGATCATGCATGAAATGGAACAGAAGGGGGTACAAGGTAACTAGTGAAAAAAAAAGAAGTCGCCCTTAACTCAAAAAAGGCGGGGACATTCTTAATCAGATCGACCATTATCGTGGAGGAGGAGTATCGATATCTGGGTTCAAAAAACGACCAAACGAAAAAAAGTCACGGTCAGTAGTAGGGCTAAGTGTCAATGTGGAAACGGCTCAAAAAATTATCCCTAACCGAAAGAATGGGACAGAGAGCGACATCAACGAAAAAAGAAAAGAAGTCTTACAGAGCGTACGTTTCAGAGCGGGGGGAAAAGTTTTCTATGAAGCCAAAATGTAAAGAAATAGTCTCGCTTAGACTTCCATTGAACAAGCGAATGCATCAAAGACAATTGGGCCGGGGAAAAACTCCCCGTTGGAGATCTGGGGAAGGCTTCGTCTCGCATATAGGGAAAACATTGAAAGCATTTGATAATACGTTAAGTCGATAGGGCAAGATTAAAAATAAAAGGGGGGGGAGACAATCGAGGTCGAACGGGATGCCGTGTCAACTTTTCTTCCTCTAGGAGCTACGGATCCTGTAAGAAAGAGGAGAAAATCGCTCGGCAAACCATTCTGGGAGAAGGTGATTAGTAGAATTCCTCCAAACCAGAAAGAGGGAAAAAAAAATAGCATCCTGGAAGTCTTCTTCTGGTCAAAAAGCCAAGGGTTGTCGACGTAACAAGTCGTGACAGTTTGACGAAACTAGCACATATTAGACGAATTCGCGCACCCATAAAATCTGGCCAATTGAAATTGGTTAAACAGTCCTTCTCGTTCTATCCCTAAGTAAAAGAGGTTAAGGAAGCCAGAGAATTCAAACCCATCTATCGATTCCCATTCTAAACCTTAAAGAGAGCCAACAAAAAGAAACCGCAAGCACCAATGGGAGGAGAAGAAGGAGAAGGAGTATTAACAAGCCAGCGATTGAGGGGATGGCAGAAGAGAAAAATGGGACTGAAAGAACGATGAGCAGTCCAGGTCCCTTCTCAGAAGGGAGGGAAAGAAAACTTACGGGAGATGGGGCCAAGAGCGGGAGAAGGGGGGTTGACCACGAGCAACAAGAATACGGGCCGGTAAGTAGTTCCTTAAAGTTCCGGCGAAAAATAAGGGGAAAGTCAGTACTGGAAAAAATGGTTCGTCATGGGGTGCCTCGCCATAGACCGCCTGAGCGCAGACAAAGGAGCAAAATAAACTGGGCGTTAAGAAGAGGATAGGAAAGGGATCAACGCACAGCGGAAAAGCGCTCGCCTGGTGGAAAGGAAGAGGAGGAGAAAAAAAAACATGGAGACGTGGCGGCGATACGTGCAGCGACGGGAACTGGGGCTCGGGAAACAAGCAGTTCAGAGCACGGAGGCGGTGAAAGCTACCTCGCATCAGTCAGGTTCGGAGGTTGAACGACTTGGGCTGAGTATCCAGAACAGCCAGCCAGGTATTCGGGAAGTCAAATCGGGTAGATCGCATTCTAAACCATGATTGATGGGTTAGATAGGAGGGTCGGATGGGAAGATTGTGACTCGAGGGCATCTGGGGTGGCCGAACTCATCTCAAAAAAGAGGATAGGACAGGGAAAGGGCGAGAGGGTTCAGTCGCGAAAAGCGGGGAAGTCATGAAAGACCTTTTCAAAAAAAGATCATTGTTAAAAATTTCTAGAGAAGAAACCGATTCAGCTAAAATTGGTAGAAATTCCGTATGGGGTAAATCACAAGGCAGTTATAAACGTCTCAGAACTGACTGAGGCACGTGACTCGTCTCTAGGGAGAAGACTTCTCGTCTGAGGTAGCCTTGCACTGTATGCCACGAGAAAAAAGGTCAAAAAACCTAAAACGAATTATATCGCCGCCTTTGGTCACGACAATGGGGGGGGGTGGGGACCGGATTTGAATAAAAATTCTAGCTGTGAGATGGGTCGGGGAAAGTGAAACCCAGGTATAGGATTTTGACAAACAGTTTAGTGGGGCCCCCTCAAAAAAGCTCGTTCGGGAAGGAGGCGAGGGACCAAACTGACCATAACGAGGAGAAAGGCTTTTCTGGATCGTTAGCCAGAAGACCAAAAACTTGATAGGTAAAACTGTACCCAAAAACGGAATGCATCCGGGGAACAGTTAAGAAGATCAAATGGGCCAGGGAGGACTACGGGGGAGATGAGTTATGAGGAGAAAAGCGCGAGGAACAATGGGGAAAGGGGAAAAGCGACCAAGACTGGCGAACTGTGACGGAATACGGGGACAACAGTTTTACTGAACCCCAAAAGGATGATGAAGGTGGGCTTGTGGGTGCTCAAAAAAATCAAGAAAGTTAGTGGCGAGGAGGACGGGGGGGGGGGGGGGTGGGGGGGGGGGGCGCGGTTAAGGGACAAGTAGCCCGTCACGGGGAATTCGTGAGAGGATTTTTGGGGGCTGACTCCAAAAGAGAAAAAAAGTGGCGTGCGCGATCGATGCTAAGCCGAAGCGCAAAACGCGACAACGATGGGAAGTAAAATATAACGAGGGTTATCAATGAAGCTAAGAAAACTACTCGCATCAAATTTGGCCTCCGAGGGGAAAATAAGCTTGCTCCGGAAGAAAGAATGCAGTTAGATGGGGCGGGGCGCTGTGCGGAAAAAAAAAAAAAACGTCTAGTCTAGAAATAGAAGGTCCATTGATCAATGAACCTAAAACGTACCCAAAAATAGCACGTAGCTCTTGGTGAACGCGTTTCCTAAAGTGCTGCAGGAAAAGAAAAAAAGGCGTCCGCCAAGCTAGAGAACTGAGGAAAGGTTTTACTCTCGGAAAGGCATGAGCCCTTGGCCTGGATTAAGAAAAGCGGGCCGAAGACGACTGGAGTGTGACTGAAGGGACATTGAAAAAACCGGGAAAAAAAATACGCGGGGTCCGCGAAAAAAAAGGAGTCTCTGACGGGAAAGGGGGGGATCGTCGTACCAGATATCTATCCCCGACAACATCGAATGGTCGATGTGGGCCGGACACGGGAAGGCCAGAGAAGGAAAGAAGGTGGGAAGTAACTAGAGTCAGTCAGGGGGAAAGAAATGAGACTGCGACTCGGAACGCTGAAAAAGGCACCTGAAAAAAAGAAAAAAGGCCTGGTGGGGAAAGGATGGGAAGGGTGGTTTGGTGGGGGGGGTAAAATTGTTGTGTTTGTGTGGATGCGGGGGAGAACAGTGAGCAAGACAGCCGAAGTTAACGGCACGAGGGGGCGGGCTCAGTCTGACGTCAGAGGGAACGACCAACGGGAATTGACACAATAACAGCCGCGGAAAAGAAAAAATCGTCACTGCCAAAAAACTTGACAAAAAAATGCGTGTGCGTTGAAAAAAAGAACTCGGATCAACTCGTTCAGGCGCAACGAGTGGCGACATCTCTCAAAAAAGGAAGGGAATAGAGAAAAGAAGAGGGTGGGGGGGAGACCGCGGTTCTCCTAGGGGGAAAAAAGGTTTAAAAGCAAAAGGAAAGAGGAGCCGAGGGTTATTTTCTTGGGCTGGTTTTTGGCAGTGAAATGATAGCCGTGCTCACTGATGAGGGAAAAGGAAGGGAAGGGGGAGAAAAGGAGACGAGAAAAAGGGGAGGGGGAGCACACTCCTGGCGGCTTTTTAGCTGCTTGTGGCGAAACATACTGGAGCAAGTCCAGTAGCTCGTGGTGATGGTCAAGATCATAAGGATCGAGGACAAAACTAAAATGAGGGGGGGGGGATGCCTTGATCATCTTTGAGATCCAAGAGGGGAAGCCCTCGACAAGGAGGTTAGTAGGATCGATATCATGCCGACGGGATCAAACTCCGGGTCAGAAGGGGGGACGGAAAGGAGCGGTACGCACCTGGAAAAAGGCTTGATGGAATGTCGCGAAAATGCCCGAAGAATTCAAAGTTAGGTCCAGATCGTACCCTAAGCGCCAAGGAAGGTCAAATCGTTGGAAAAGTTCGGGGGATCAAGGTTTTAAAAGACTCCTATGGTGCACATGGCAACACTGAGGAAGGGATCGCCACCCTGGAACAGCCTAGTGCTCTTCGGCAAGCGATCGGACATATGTGAAGGGCCTAGGCTTTCGGGGGAGAAGGAAAATATGTGGATCTTGGTGCTCTAAAGTTTCTACGTGAGCTTCCTCGCTGAGCCGTTTCTTGGAGAAAATAAAAAGGGGGAAGGCAGAAGAAAAGATGAGATGGCGAGAAAGGGGAAACTCCGACCCGCATGGAGGAAAAAGAGGGGACTTGAAATGGGCAGAATATAGGGAAGGGTTTCGTGGAGCTGTTCCGCGCCGCGGAAGAAAAAAAAATTCGCTCCGAATCATGGCGTCCATGGGGAGGATCTGGACAAGTACGCCGGCGAAAGTGCCGCAGAATCGAGGGCGCTTCCAAGCACCCAGCGTTTAAGAAAGGAAAGGAAAAAAAAATGGGATACAACAGGATCCGGAAACCTCCGTTCGTGCCTGGATCAGGGGGCTACTACTCGGGTTAGCCATTGCGCCGCCAGAAATCAAAGGGAAAGTAGAAGAAGGTTAATAAAAGGATACTATGAAGAAAAAAGACTGGAATTCTTCGTGCATCCAGGGTAAATCGCGACCCTGAGTTCTGGGGGCCCACTTGGCGGGGGGGACCACCGTACGCCAGGACTTTCCTGATACAAGAAAAGTGGAATATTAAGAAAGAGGGGACGCGGGTAACGATAAGGGAAAGAGGTGATTCGGGTGAAATCTAAAAAAAAGAGCTCAGATCAAACCTACAGGTTCCTTAGAAGACGATTGACGCAACAATGGAGAACATCTAAAAAATAACAAACATGCAAGGGTCTCGACCTTCACAACCCGCGAAAGCGGAATAGTGCAGCGTCCCAAGAGGAACGTGCGTCCAGCGAAAGGCGACGCGAAGAATATATGAAGCGTAACCAAAAAAAAACAGGCTGAGCGTGACGCTGCTGTGATCCAGAGCAATCTCCTCCATCGGTCGTTCCGTTTGTGAAGGGAGAGCAAAAAAACCCCGAGGGTGGGAATAGGAGAACCGGGAGGTGGAAGGCGCAGAAGGGGGTTGTTATGCCGTAGAAATAGGGGGAAGTTAAGCATCTCAAAGCCAGTATAATATGAGAGAAGGACATTATCACGGACACAACTTCTCTCCATCCCGAGCGCCCGGAGGTACCTGAACAAGAAGAGGGGATATCTCGTGGAAAGAAAACTTTAAATAACCGTGGATGACAAGGCTTTCATTAGATCCGCGTTCAGAATCAACGAACTGACTGGGACGAGTCGCGTCACTAAGAGGGGAAAGGAAGAGCTTGTTCGGCCTGAACGTAAGAAAAGTCCCTAACTCTGAAAGTATCGCCGAGGGAGACGGTTTGTGGACTCAATAGGGCGCCGAAAAAACAGGCACTATGTTCCGCGGCTTTATGAAAGAGGATCGCTTTACGGCCCCAGTTTAGCAAGCGTGCTTTTGCTATAAGGCGGTCGCGAGAAATCACGCTGGGAAAAATAAATGGGAGAGAAAGGCCGTCAGTTACCACGCGTACCACGGAAAACTTCGAATAGGGCAAGTCCCAAAAAGAAAAAAGAAAAACCTCAGTTGAGGGGAATTAAAGTGGGGCCCACTAGGAAGATCCAGGCTTAGGATAAGAACAATTGAAGGGAATGAGCGGCACTGCTAGAGAATTTTCGTTGAAATTGACGGAAGTTACGCTCGACAAAAAAAAAACAATGCAAAAGATCGGGAAAAAAAATTGACTGAGAAAGCGGTGAAAAAGTTATCCTGGGGGCTCTCCTTTAAAAGAAGCGCAACGCGGGGGGAGAGGGGAACCCACTCAGAAACCTTGATCGCGGAACATAAAGGGGTGGTTACACAGAGTACATGGAAAAAGGGGCAATCGCGACCTAGAGGGCTACCATGACAAAAAAGGGCCATAACACGGCGATATAGTCAACAGGACGGTGGGCGGCGGCGCTCAAGGACTAAGCCATGATGCGGAGCGTCCGAGAAAATGCAGGATTACAAGGTCAGCATAAGGGGAAACGGCGGCGGAAAGGGGGCCGCCATTCTGGAAGAACACAACAAGCCAAGGCTCGAGTCCCGAAAGCATATCGGTCTTCATTCGAGAAGGGTACCAGCACGCTGCGGTTCGTCGAATCAAGCAGTTGCTGGTCGAGAGGAAAGAGGAGTCAGCCGCGTTGGGAGACGTTTCCGCGACCCGACGATTCTGGCAGAAAGCATGGGCGGTCCGATCTGGCCGACTTTGTCACAGGTACATCCGAGATAGGGAGAAAATAGAAAGAGGTTTCGATATTCATGATAACTGGGTTTGGTAGGAAGCCACGGCGAAGGGTCGGATGGGGAAGCTAGAAAAACAGAATAAGGAGACTGGTTTGATAAAAATCCCTTCGGGGGGAAGGACGCTCATTGAAATGAGTTTCCTGCCATAACCGAGAAGGGGACTGCCAGTGAGTTCGGACAAAAGGAGTGTTTTGCACGCGGGAGAATGAGGGGGAAAACACACCTGTAAAAGGGAGGGAAGAAAACATCACAGCTAAGAGATTCCGGTCAAGGGGCACCAATTACGATGATGCCGGTGCGTCCTCCACTTGGGAACCTTCGGAAGACTGAACGAGGGAAAGTCACCCGCGCTTAAAGAAAGAGAACAACACGGAAAGGGGAAAAAGAGAGAAGTGGCCAGAACCGAGGGACTTTGTGAAGGAAAAAATCGTTTGTTTTTGAAATCCTTCGAGGGCGTGAAAAAGGGGAACACCGGCATGGGAGTCGCAAAGAGCTGGTTTTCGGAAGGGGGAGACAGCAACTGCCGAGAAGGAGGAGCTGGATTGGAGGACGAGGCAGGTGGGGAAGAAGCACTGAGAACACGGGATCGAGACTTCGGCTGTTGCTGCGGAACGGCGCACTAATGGTACATCGGTTGATCATAGGGATAAAGGAGTAAGAAAAATTAAAAAACCGCAGTCCGGGAAAAGGAAATCGATGGGATGTAGCCCTAGGTCAAGAGACCAGAAGGTGGTGGATCGAGTCCACTAATCTCAAACGCAAGTGAGCAGCGAATATCCAGAAGGGGGATCGTTTATTGAGAAGCGGTCATGCTTAACCCGGGCATAAGGAAGGAAGAAGAACTCGCCTTAGAAGGCCCAACTTGGGGTCTAGCGAGGTCACTCATGGGTCGAGCTGAACGTGCAGACAGATAATAAAACGGCCTTGCCGGGGACGCAAAAAAAGCTTGACCAAAACTTGCTTCCGTAAATTAAATTAAAAAATATGTTGCTCAGAACAAAAAGGTTGCCCGAGACCCGAATAAATGTTGGCGCAAGAACCGCACGCTACCATGCTAAAATGTCATCCATTTCGTAGGATCGCGGAAGTATGCCTTGAAAGGGGCTCAGAACCGCCCCATGTTGGTCCGATAAGGCCCGAGTTCCTTAACGGCTGGAGTCCCCCCGGCCTGCAAAGTCGGGGGAAAGAAAAAAAACTAAAACAGGAATAAATCGAGGTCTATGGGGGGGGGGGAGAGGGCTATGTAAGTTCTCGATTCGGCGCTACGACTAGATCGGTTTCCTTTTGTGGAGTACGTACATCTCTCTAGGGGTGATGCTTCGGACACCCGCGTCGATGAAAGCTCCTTCTAAACCTTACCGAGAGAAAAAGTCACATTCCGAAAGACAAACTTTGCAGGGGGAGACCTTGGTCTATCAAGGAGGTGACCGAGTAGCCGAGATAAACAAAGTACGATGAGCATGCCGTAAACCTTCGGTGAAATTTTTACTTCGAACCTGAGTACTATCCGAGGGGTTTCTAATTTGAAACCAAGAAAGGACCAGTAGAGGGGAAAATTCCGATACCGGCGGCTTGAAAACGATCAAAAGAATGGCTAAGGCGTTCATCGTCTGGGCGCAGCCTGGAGAGATACCAAAGAGCAAGACTGTCCAGTTTGAAAGAGATTGACAAAAAGCGATCAAACTCCGCTAAAAAAGAACACACAGAGCGGGTGCGGCAGGAAGAACCATTGTAAAAAAGAAGGAACGATCGTAAAGAGGGGGCCCAGGAAGACGATATAGAGAGATCAAAAGAGAATCAGTCCATGGGTAGTACCTTGCTAAAGTCAGACAATCCAATGAGGGGTTGAAAAAATTAAGGAAGCGTTAATCTACATATCGTCAACCGGTTGTTGGAACAGGAAAAGGTACCGGGCTGGTCGTCGGGATTGCGCGAAGTTTGGTGAAAGACTTCATCAGGCGAAAACTCAAAAAGAAAACAAAAAAGTGAGGAAAAGAAGATCGCCGCAAATTATCCTCGCGAAAAAGCGCCACCCAGCCACCTTAGAAGAAAAATTTGGGGGAATAGCTATCGAAGAGCAAACCGATTGGGGAGAAGATGAGGAACGAATGCTTTTGGGACACAGCAAGGCGTTCATACTAGCGCTAAACTGACTGATTATTACGCTACGCGAATGTATGTCGCTTATCCTAAAAGAACCAAGTGGTCCACAGGAGAGCCTCGGCCGCACTGTTGGGGGCGCCAGGGGGGCCGGATACTCCTCTTGAAACGCACCCAGATTCATACGCTTACTCTTTCCGCTGTTTCTGCCTAAGGGCCGTCAATCGCTTTTCAAATTCCCAAGGGGACGCCCTACGAAGCTCAGTCGCGCTGTGAGCATGCGTACCATGCTTTCGATCCCTTTGGGGATTGGGGCTCCAGAACCAAACCTCGGGCGAAATATAACTTTTCTACGCGAATTCCGAAAAAGGAAGAAAAGGAGGGAAGAGCAGGGCCAAAGACGAACTCATTCGTCGGATAGAACCTGATGGAAGAAGGAATGAGCATCAGAACAGTTTCCGCGGCTAAGTTACCTCTGGGAAACAAAGGCTGATAGATAGGGGAACGTCCATCCAAATGGCGGATGTGATCCTTGGGTGCCGTAGGGGTATAGGTGACGCGCGGAAACGGGCTCTGAGCGTCTGCACGAAAACAGAGAATGGGAGGGGGGTACACACGGAAACCTAAGTTGGCGAATTTCGCGGAAAAAAACGAGGCAGAAAGCGAGCTCACACGAGAAAAAAAGGATAGAAGAAACTGAAAGACGAACCGAGGACGTCAGGGTAGAACCATCGGCCGTCCGAGGATGAGCCATGAGTACAAGGAGATACGTGAGCCAGAGAAGCACGGAATGCACGTCAGTGCGGGGAAAAAAAGTGATTCGGGCAAGGACTGCAAACGCTTCCCGTAGGATAACAAAAGATCTTAAAGACTGCGTAAGCCGAAGACGCTGTTTAAAAGCGTGGCGATCCAAAGGCCGGGGCTCGCTACAACGCACCGCGACCAAATGAGAACGAAGTGCTCCCGGAAAGAAGAAGCAACGCCTGTACTAGGGGATGTCCGCTCTGGAACGACGACTTTTCGTGTGGGGGCTAATGGACATCCAAGAGGCAGCTCGCGGAAATACAATCCGGGGGAAAAAAAAACAGGAAAAGCCAAATGGGGTGAGGGGAAACGCAGTCGATCAGATGTTTCCGGCACATCGCTAAAGGAAATATGTACCTTGGCGCTGAAAATAGGGAGATATCAGGACTAATGGAACTGAAAAAGCTCCTGGAAGACCGTCGCGAACAGCCGAAAGGAGTGTTTCGAACCGCCCGAACTCGTCTAAGCGTTATTCCTGAACTAAGGATTGACCACTACACTACGCGAGACAATAGGAGTGAAGTTCCTGAAAAAGGGGGGGAAGAAACCAGCGGCTCATATCGATGAAGGGTCCACTTTTAAAAGCCAGGCGATAGCAAAACGCGTGTCAGTCCCAAAAAGGGGGGAGATCTCAAGAGGAGGAAAGAGATGAAAGGGAAAACGGGGCAAATGAAACGAGGTGGGCGACTCCTTGGGTAAAAAAAAGGGGGTTGTGAGACCGAAAAGAGATCGAGCCGCGGGGTAATTTCTTCCGGGCTGTGGCAGGAATCCCTGCATCGCGTAAGCATGCTGGGAGTGAAAGTTCTAAGGGTCGGGGAGACGCGTCCAGGAAAGAAAAAGAACGGAGGGCGCTACAGAGAAAGGCTGTTAGCTGCGACTGGTAGGATCAAGCGCAGTCCCTCGTGGGTCAGTGCGATAAGGCGAGAAGGAGTCATTGGAGCTTAAAGGGGAGAGGGAGGGCTTAAACTGAGTGGCCCGATGGGTCCCACCCTCAAAGGAATCGACGAAGGAAGCAGTGGATGAATGTCCCGTCACGACGAAATGATTCCTTCTACAGAGCGGGGGGCTTATGGTGTGTCTGAGCTTTCTCTGTCACCGACAGAAGAGATCGGCATCAATAGATAAGGAAGCGGCCATGGAAGGAGGCTGCAACCTCTTGTCCTATTCAAGTTACGCGAGGGGAGGCTGCAACCGAGTGCAGCCACAATAAGAACTCCTTGGAAGGATCGCCACGGGCACCACTATCGTGTTCCTCAGGCCTGAAGTCTCCGGTTGACTCATAAATGGCCCGAGTACTGCCCGTAAGAAAATGGCGTCAACACATATGGCCGGAACATGCCTACCGAATCGTTTTAGGAGTTTCTAGGGGGGGCAAAGAAACAGGATCTCCTTGTTCCTAAGCCATCCTCCCCCCATGCGCTATCAGGGAGAAGTTTTCCTAGACGCACGCAGGGCACGGACGAGGGGGGCAGCAGGGGAAGTTCGGGGCCGCGGGACGACTCGTAGCCATCGTCTCCGACATCCAAGAAACGCCAATCTTCTCGTTGCCAAGGGGTCGGAACCAATAAAAAGAGGCGATCAGGAACATGACGGGACCAAGAGGAATTCAACACGACCGCGCGATTAGCGCAGAGAAACCTGACCGAGAAAACAGGATACATTCAGGTGGGGGAAAGAACATCTACTCATGCTACATAGATGGCAATTAGAAAGGGAGGGGTGGGAATTGCGGGGGATGTAAAGTGCGCCGGGGTAAAATTTCGCAATCATGTTCTTATCCGAGCAAAGTTCGAGCGGGGGTCTGGCAGTCGAATGGTGGACACAGGCCCCGTATGGCATACGGGATGGACAGGGACATCGATATTGCGGGGGAAGCTGGAGAATCAGCAAGGGGTGGATGGACGAAGGGGTGAGGAAACGCGGTCCCAGACACTAAGCCCACGACTAGGCTTTTAAAAGAGCAAGCCCTGTAAAGGACAAACAAAAAGACCAAACATCTCACGATCAGGGGGGGGGAGGCTGAGAGTATCCAAACCATGTGAGACAACCTTTGGCTGAGATGGATGAGCAAGCTTGAACGGCCCCGAACGGAAGCGAAGACAGGGCGTTGAAAGGGAAAGAGAGACAATCTGGAAAGTATGTTGCTGAGGTCTCCATAAAATAAGGACATAGCGGAAATTCAATCGGCTGTAGAGTGGGGTCAAGGAGGCGGCAAGAGTTCTTTGGGTTGAAAAAAGTAAGGCCCGACGGGTGTAAGGGGGCAAGTTGTGATCGCTATATAGAATTCATCTGGCCGGAAAATCTCTTCAAACAGAGAAAGGGAAGAGAAGGATGAAGGGACGGAAGGAAGGGTCCTCCAAAGAAAAACATCGCGCCATAAAAACCACCCGGTACGCCAAACAATCATGGTGGTGATTCCTCGAAGAACAGCAACGATGACGAATGGGCCGTGGCTTTAGAGCAAGTCGTTTCATCTTCAGACTGACTGACCGGGAGGTTCAACTCCCTGGGTCTTCGCAGGTGTGTGTGACGCCAAAGACCAATGGAGGCGCGCACTTGCTGGAGCACGCCGCCCCAGATGGGAGGGTGTGTCTCTGGTCCCGCCGGAGACCGTTATCCCGAGGGAGGACATCGCTTTGAGGGCCAAGACGGGGAGGGTTGCTCAAGCGTCATGAGTCAGAGCTGACAAGCTGGCGCACCATCAAAAACGAGGAACGCAGTTCCAGTCGCGTTTGGAAGAGGACAACCGACGAAAAGGAGAATCCTGATAAGTAAGGCCAGGTGGGCAATAGGAGACACAGTTTCCAAGTGAAGACTCAGGTCTCTTAACATTAACCTCATATAGTTCCCGGCGAAGTGCGACTATGCAGCCTCTGGCTTAAGATTGAGTCGCCCAGATACTGATAAAAGGCCGCGGTGCTTGCGAAGGTGCCTGTGCTGTCATTGGAAGGACAATTCGGACACGAGGGTGGGAAGAGTCAACGATTCTAGGGGGGGGGGAAGGGAAGACCAGGCCCGGTGGTAGTACGCAAGAACCGAGAAGTGGCGCCGAGAACCCAGAACCGAGGAAAGCACTCGAAGTTGCTTCTGGAAGAAAAAAAGCCGAAGAGGTGGACGCCATTCGGGAGGGCGTAAAATCGGCAGGGGGACGCGTCCCGAAAATCACAAGAGAGGCAGCCGCGGAGGGCCCCCCCCCCGCATGGAGGAAAGCTGGTGGCTTGACATCATGTCTCTTCAAAAATGATCATCACCCAGAGAGTTCATTCAAGCTCGAGCGCACTTAGCCGGGTTCGTGGCGAATACGGAACCGTGCGTTTGTTGAAAAGGGCTCACTCGGGACGGGGGAGTCAGGCCCTGTTAGCTCTGAAAGGTAGAAAAGGGGAAGATCGGACCAATTTGGTCTTGGGAGAAGAAGGGTCCAAAAATGGACCGAAGCTACGGTCGTGCGGCGTCGCGACCTGAACGCAATCTTGAATTGCTCACGGAAAACCATTTCACGAAAAGCGCTTCTCAAGGGAGGTCGCGGACAAGAACAGACTAACGAGGAGGAAGGGGACATTGACACTCTTTGAACCATCGCCCAACGAGTTAACCATAAACATGCCGGTTTGGATGTCCCTAAGTAATCCATTGAGAATCCTTCTCTTTCAAGGAGTGAAATCACAACTGCAAATTGAGGAGGGGGGGGGAAAAGTCGCCAGAGAAAAAACGAAAGGAGTGTGGGTCTATAGGAACATCAGACCGTGCTGGGCAAGAAACGTCGTTCTGCAGGACCACCGATTCTTGCAAAGAAAGCTACGCGGACGATCTATTCTTGTTCCGGAAGGACTCACGAGATTGACCGGGGACCTTTTTAACAAGACGCACAAACTCAAACAGCGCTGGCGGCACTTCGAACGAGGAGGAGGAAAAAGAGAGAGAGGGGGCAGGCGTGACTGGAACGAGGGGCGGTGAAAGAGACCGCACAGGCAAAGGAAAAGAGTAGGGGGGCTTTAAGCTGGGGGGGGGGGGGCAAAAGCGAACTAAAGGGCGCATCGCGAGCGAGGGAGTTGGGTCTATCCCTCGAATTTTGGTGAACACGGAAAAGACTTAGAACCAGGGGAGGGAGCTCATCATAGGCTTAGCGGTGGAAAAAGATCACTGTAGAAGTCCTCTCTCGGTTTGGGGAAGTAAGTCATGCGTCACTGAGAGCAAGAGGGGTTAAGCGGGGGGATTGAAGATAGGGATTCCAAAACACATTCTAGGATGGCTGGGGATGGTGCAAGAGGAAGGTTTCGGAAATATCCATTGGTCCGACTACCGTGGAGCAGCACGAGGGTCCGGACAGAGCGGGGCAGATGTCAATGAAAAAAGAAGCAAAAAGGCCTTAGGTCAATCTTAAAGAAGAGAGGAAAAAGGGGCCAAATCGGCCAGTCCTGAGGCTGAGCGCCACTTTGCGGCCCTGCGCAATCAGCCAGAGTCTACTACCTCAAGATGTAGAGGACGCCGGCCGGGCAGGATGCACCGAGTTTGACACAAAGCACTAAGTTACTTGACGGCGTAACTCAGCCTCGGAGGCGATATGTTAGGGGTCAGGGGGAGAGAGGAAGGAAGAGTTGGGGCAATCAAAGGGAGGGGAAGGACATTAGAAGTTCGGGCTCCTTTCTCTTCCGTCTAAGATCTCTAATGAAGGGAAGCGGACCATGATGAATCATGAGTAAGATAGTCCGAAGAAGTGATCAAACGGCCTTTTTTCGATTTCTTAGGAAGAAAGTTGCTGTGATCCAAAATAGAATAGCGAGGGTTCGAGCGAAAGAAGCACGAAAAATCAAGGGGGGGTCGTGAGTTCAGAAAATCCTCTCGTTGCGAAAGGCCAGAATTCCGAGTGACTCTTCCAAGAAAAAAAAAGGTCCCGCCGCCAAAAAAGGAAAAAAGAGGAAGAGGGAAGAAAAACTCTGGGCAAATACTCGTGTAAATGGTGCTGCAGTATACACATTCTCCTCGCGGACTGCAGAAAGGAATTGCTAATCCACTAAGGAATTAGAAGCGACCGGAGTCGGCCAGAAGGGATCTTCTAATTTGCCAAAAGAACGATTGCAGACTGGAGGGATGACAGGAGGGTAAGAGCGAAAGGGAAAAAGGACGAAACAAGAAGCAGGGTCCATCTTGTGTTCGCCATGCGGGTCCACATCCCGCCTGCGCAGGAGCACGAAGAGCAAGGCCTGTGAAAACTAGAAGGGGCTCAAGGAGCAGAGAAAGTACGCGGAAATCAACAAACGCATCGCATCGTGCCTAGGAGGATCTGACAAGGGGAGTGGTCGACAGCGGTCGCATGGTCTCGGTACCGGCAAAGAAAGAAACGAAAAGATATCATGAGGCAAGCTAATCAGTCGTCTGAAGGGGGGGACGCATTGAAATCCATGGAAAAAAACCAAGACGGTGATGGGGAATCTTCGTGGGCACCATTCCTTGGTTTGGGGGAATGGAATTCTGGGGTGTTGGAGAAACAAGTGCCGTAGCATATCTCTCAAAACAAAGGAGGAGAATTGAGTTCGCCAATACCTTGCAAGACCGCGACCCGATACGACTGTTCAAAACAAGAATCATGTTCCTGCATAAACGAATGAACGTACCTCGAACTTTATGGAAATAGGGCTCACTCAGACCGTGGTTGAGAGGTACCTTCAACTAATTATCGTCTTTAGGAAATAGATCGAAAATCTGTCGAAATCGCAGACGGGGGGAGCAAAATTTTTAAGCCTGTGACTCACCCCTATCTCTGTTGTATGTTCCGCATGTCCCCAGGGAAAACATCGGGAGGCGTACCGAAGTCTCATTGGGAATGCTGGCGACGAACACCATCAGATAAAGCCTGGACAGAGTCCTAGTTAAGAGGGTCAAGCTTCGAATGGGCCTCCCTGTCCCCCCGAGCGATCCGGGGCTGTACGGGACAATAGAAGGAATAAGGAACACAGGGGAGGGGGCAACTAAGAGTCCAGTATTGGTTTTGCGGTCACTTGGGGCGATTAAATAGTGCCCTCGCGCCATCCAGGGGGCCTGATCGATGATAACAACAGAGAAAGACAAGGGTGTTGAATCTGGGGGGTGCTCTCGGTCATGTGGAAGGCAGGTAGCGTACCCGAGTTCTC
>Ga0179593_1345027_pt1 | contig 23525 bp, 26 predicted proteins | sample CZODoug2_1_08_16_FD_185931 | JGI IMG/M metagenome (GOLD analysis project Ga0179593, IMG submission 185931) | Vadose zone soil fungal communities from Angelo Coast Range Reserve, California, USA - CZODoug2_1_08_16fungal (PacBio error correction) | ecosystem: Environmental > Terrestrial > Soil >...
AAGAGCCTCAAACCGACATCGTGGCGCCGAAGTTGCTTGCAAAGGGTCGACGGGGGGGGGGACATAGTTGAATACGATGTCGGGAATTCTCTATCTAGAGGGAAGGGCGGCGAGCTTGACCAGACGGCCGCGTGTCGGAAGAGGAAGAAACACGCAGGCATCAGCATCGAAGAATGCCATAGAACAGGACGATTCCTTCAGCCAGACAATCAGGACATGAGGGGCAACTTGATGAGGGGCAAAGAGGAGAAATCAAAGAAAAGGGTCAACAGCAATGCCTGTAAAAGGGGGGGAAGAGAGGGAGCTAGGAGCAAATAACAACTTGAAACTCGGGGGTTGGGGCGTATAGACTGAGTACGTTGCGTAACTTGCAGACGGGACGAAAAGAAGAGGAATGGCCGGCTCACATAACACAGCTGGTGAAAGACATCGGACGACCCAGGGAAAAGGAACGCAAAATAATATAGAGGCGGGGGTACGTTTTGAAACAAGGGGCAAGAAAAGTCGAAATAAGGTTGGGACCCTGCAGATTGCTAAAACAGAAGGAGGAGCGACCTTTAACGGGAAATGGGACTGCGGAGAAGTGGGAGGAACAAGACCCCCACGAAATCAAACGTAGAGGCGGAGCCCGCCAGTGCTGGGGCGTGGCCGCGGAAGAATCCCTATTGGGACGAGCTCGAAGGTCAAGCTCGAAAAAAGAGAAAAGTGAGGGGAGCACAGAGAAAGGCGACGAGGTTGGTCAATCAACTACGTTCTCTACCAGACGTCACGGTGGATAACCTGGGTCGTCGACTGGTTGATTTCGAGGAAAAAGAAAAGGGCGCCGACGGACGGACACGGATACCGGAGGCGGCAAAAAAGAAAAGCAAGAGGAGAATCAAAGATCAAAAATCTCGAAACGCCTCGGGGCACCGGCGTAACGCCAAAAGGAAAAGGAAGGAAAAAAATAAAAGGGGGGGGGATAGCCAAAACCAAATCGAGGGGAAAGACCTACGACGTAAGCCAAAAGAGAGCGTTTGAATGATACTTCACTGAAGGAAGCATGGGGGGTCCAATAAGCAAAAAATGGAGAGAGAAACAACCGCCCTCAACGCAGCTGAGGTTGGCACAAGGGAGAGAATGCGTCGATCGAAATACACAAAAGGGAGGGAAAAGGGGTGGACGCCCGGTGGGCCCGCAAAATCGGAAGAAACGCAGGTCACATAAAAAAGGCGGCTCTAACCCATAGGAGAAAAAGAAAAAGGGGGTGAAGCCATTCAAGTCCAACACAACAAAACCAAGGGGAAATGACCATTTTTTTTTTAAAAGAGATAAAGCCGTACAAGGAGGAAAAACCGTAAAAGGGCCAACCTGCAGAATCGCAAGGTGAAAAAGGGAGAGAGGGACTAACACAACGCCTGAAGAAAAGGTGGGTGACGGTCAGGAAGTCAGAGGACAGGCCAGAACACTGCGTCGCCGGGGGGAAAAAAAGGGGGATGGGAGACAGGCAAGGGAAACCCAGGGGGGTACAGCAAGCGAGGAAAAGTAGGACGGAGCTAATGGGGGTTTATGGAGGGAAGGATGGCTGGGGGGAGAGAAAAACCTATTAAATAAACTAAGGGGGAGGCAAGACTGACCCTCGACTCGCGAAACCACTGAGGACAAACGGTGAACGAAGGGAAGGGCAGGGATAGGGGGAAGGAAGGAAAAAAGGTGAGAAAGTCTAACTGCGAAAATCTTGAACTAACTATCACAAGATCAAACAGAAGAGTAAAAAATATATTCTATGGGTACGGGGAAGGGGAAAAACAGAACCGAAAAAAAAAGGGATCCTCTAGATCTTAGCATACCAAGGGCGCGAAAAGAAACCTGGATAAAATGGGAAAAGCAGTCCTGGAAAAGACATTCTTCTACGGGTTGTCTTCCAGATACTCAAAAGAAAACGCCTCAAAAGCCGTAAATCCAGGCTCTCGTTTAGGTAGGGGAGAAGGGAGCCAGTGGCGGTCAATGGTGACCATGGTTGGAGGAAAGCCACCAACGGGGGGGGAGACTCTTTGGGGGGGGGACAGAAACAGCGTGCTGGACAGAAAGGAAAGAAGGAAGGGGGGCAAAGGGTAGGTTATTCGTACACCTGAAAATATTCCGGGGGCTCTAGATACGGTTACGGAGGGGAAAAGGGGCCGGGAGGGGAAAAAGGGAAGGATAAGGCAAAAATCAAAGAATATGACTACGGGAAAGGAGTTCTTATTGGATCCAAAAGGGAGAAGGGGATCGAGGGGGATGAGCCCAGTTCAGGGGAAAGAAAAGGAAGTGGCGGGTTGACGGGGAAGCGATCAGAGGGAAAATGAAATTTAAAGGAGGACCCAGCACATACAAAAAAAAAGAGCCAAAAGGAAAGGGGGGGACGAAAACCCTGTAAAAATCTGAGAGACGTCAAAAAGGATTACCAATCGCCGAATCCTTAAGCTCTTCAAATTTTCAAGGGGAAAAAAGGGGGCACCAAAAAACGTAAAAAACTCCTTTCGGCCAGGGCAGGGGGGGGGGGGATGGGGAGACGGAGGATGAAAAAAAACAACCTACACACTCAATAAACAATATCCACCAGCTGATAAGACAAGGAAGTTGTCGGAAGGGGCTGAGGCTGAGAGAGGGGGGAAGAGGAAATAGAGGAGGGGATAGTGTACTTCCTGATTTGAATCTTTGCTCAAGAATGGCCATTCTGAGGAGGCCATGCAAAGAAAAGAGAGCCCTTCGTGATCGTGCCCTCCATGGAAAAAGGGAGAAAAGAGAAAGAGGAGGTAGGTGTACCTTCAGGCTCATACTTAATCCAGAAAAGGGGGGCGGTAAAATCACTCACTAAAGACAAAACCGCGAGGAAGAGAATGAAAAGGTTCTTCTAAGTCTGGCAGAGGGAATGGATCTTCAGGCTAACTAGAGAAGAAGAACCGCAAAAAATGGCGGCTATAAGCAAAGCAATGAAAATCAGAAGGAGAGGGGTTTAGTGTTTGTGCCTGGATGAAAGCTCGACCGTGCCAGGGTTGGGGGGGGGGAAAGGTGGATCCGGAGTCGTCCTGGCCGTATCGGCCGGGGACGCTCGGGAGAAAAGGAAAGGGAGAGGGAAAAATCCTCGTTGAAAACCAGGTCGGGAAAGCTGAAGGGAGGACAAGCAAGAAGAGAAAAACACGTACAATGGCCTTCGCTTGTGCGAAGAGACAAAAAATAAGAGGAGATCTTCTAAAAAAGTTTCTTCTTAGGACAGCAAAGAAGAACAGGCTGAAAGAAAAAACCGCGCAAACGTCCGGGGAGTGGGAAGGTGCAAGGGGAAAAGGAGGTCGTGCCTCTTGCAGAAATCCACTGGTTCCGGAGTCCTGAGAAGAAAAGATACGTCGAAAAGCGTGTCAACAAATTCAAAAAGGAAAAAGGACAAAGAAGGGGGGAGGAAGAGATGTATATCGTGATGGGGGCTGGAGCAGGAAAGGGGGATAGTGGACAAGGTACGAGTATAACAAAAAAAAAAGGGAAAGGATATAAAAGAAGAGACTAAAGCAAAAAGAAAATCCGGATGACACAAGAAACAAAGAAGTCTCACGAGGGAAAACACAGAAGTTTGCAAAGAGGGGGAAAGTCTCACAAATGGGAAAAAGAAAAGTGGCACTCCTCTAACTAGGGAAGAAGAACGCCAAAAAAAGTGATTGCCTTAACCACCAGGCAGGGGAAAAAGAGAGGAATAGAAAATAGTAGAAACCCATAGAGTATAAGCCGTTGCGCGTAACTCAAGTAAAATCATGGGAAGAAGAGTACGGAGTCGCGGGAACAGAGAGAAAGGGAAAGTTCTATATCTTCAGGGGGGAAGGGCCCTCGCAGAAGGAATCTTTGAATCCGATGGTGTAAGAGGGAGGAGGGGACCAGAAGATGGTCCGCAGTGGAGCACGAGCGTCAAACTCCGAGACGGGCCAGGAACAAGAAAAAGTCCTTATAACCCCCACTGGAAAGTTCAAGGCTCTTTGAAAAAAGAAATCACACACCGAAAAGACACCAGCTGAGAGGAAAGAGGGGAAGTCATGATGGAAAGGAGACAACAGACCAGGCCAGGGGAAAGGTCGTCTCTAGAGGGAGAGGAATCTGAAGGCCCAGATGAGCGGCTAGGGGCCAGCAAACAAGCCGGGGCGAAAGGTGGGATCTAAAGAAACACACTGACCTGTTCAGTAGAAATGGTTGGGGTCAGGTAAGAGGGGCTTAAGAAACCCCGGTGTTCCGCCTATCAAAAATACATTCCCCTGACCCGACCCCAAAGGCAAGAAGTAACAAAAGGGATTCTGATCCAGGGGAAAGTCGAGCCCTCACCATCACGCAAGGGAAACTCGCGCTGCTAAGGCAACACGGTCCCAGCCGAAAAACGGAGTCGGAACACTTGAAGCTATCACATCCGCGATCATCTGAGCGAAGACCGACTTCGAGCAAAAGTAACAAAAGGTCGAATCCAAAACATCACACTGTACAGGGATCAACACCTGAGTAGAAATGTGTTATCGGAAGAAGTGAATGTCTTGGTGGAGGAAGCTCCTCAAAAAGCCAAAAAACATGGAAAGGAAAGGAAGTACACCGCTGGGGGACGGGGTGTCGACACATTACAGGGGGGGGGGGGGGGGGACCCGGCTTGCAAGGATATTTGACGTTCAGGGGGCGTTCCTAAACGCAGAAGGGAGGAGGTAAGGATCATGAAGTCACCCCACCGTGGCATCTGTCTCCATGGGAGGGGGGGAGGGGACTTCGGGAAAGTGCTCTCCTGAAAAAGTTGCTCGCGGGGAACACCAACCTCAAAAACGAGAAGTGCATGTCACAAAAAGCCCTCTCTAGGGAGAAGGCCGTTCTCGAAGGCCGCCAAGAACCCGGCGTCAAAAAGACACGCTGTGACGGTCGAAAGGAGGGTACAAAGGGGGGGGACCTGGAAACATTCGTCCCAGTAAAAAAGTGCGATAAGGGAGCGAGACTCAAGAAAACGGCGTACAGGGGCGGAGATCACAATCACCGAAATCCAAGGGAAGAACCTTAGAAAATCTTTAAAAATGCAAGCACGGTAATCGAAACACCCAAAGAGGAGGGGTTTCTCGGAAAGAAAACCCTGCATAATAATACAAACAGGACCCGGGGGGAACCGCATCCCCGGACCTAAACACAGACACTTTAGTAAGGAGGAGGAACTGTTGGGGAAAGGAAGGGACGTCTCGACCTCCTCGGAGGAAGCGGCGAGGCAGAAGACGAAGGCGATCAGGAAAAGGGCATGGACGATTTCAAGTTGGTGGAAAGGAAACTGGGGGAAAGCTCGAGAAACAGAGGAAGGAATCCCGGGTTAGGGTGTAACGCGGCGGAAACGCGGTCTGACATAAGCTAGAATAAGGGTACGGGTGGAGAAAAATGAAACGGGAAAGGGGGGCAACCGCAGGGGACTGCACTTTCTCATCCGGAAAAGCGTAAGAATCCTGGGGGGAAGGGAATTGGTGGGGATGACCAACTGCAGCAGTGGTGGGGTCAGGACCTCAGAGCGGAAGAGACTCGCCCAGACAGAGAGGCGGGTTGGGAAGGAATAAACATGGAGGAGGGGGAAGAGGGGGTGAGAAGGGAGAAGACGGAAATGAGGGTAAAGAAGGAGGGGGAGAGGGAGTGGAGAAATAGGAGGGGGATGAGGGAGGGAACAAAGGTGAGGAGAGGGTGGTGAGAGGAAAGGGAGTGGGCAGAAGTGATGGGCAAGGTGGAAGGGAGGTGGGGACAATATCAGCGGAGAGGAGGTGGAGGAAAGGGGGGTGCATGGGAGAGCGGGGTGGGTTGTGGTGGCGGGTGGGACAGGAGAAGAAAGGGTGGAAGTTGTGGAGTGGAGGACTTAAGGAGGGAGGGGAAAAGAATGAGGAAAGGAAAGGAGGTAAGGGTGGGTGGAGGGGGGCGAGGGGGAGGGGGGGAAGGGTGAAAAGGCGATGGGCATGGGTGGAAGCGAGGTGGGGGGATGATGGGGGGGGAGGGGGGGAGGGACGGCGGGCGGCGTCATTGGAGAAAATCGTGGAAGACTAGTTCAGGTGCCTAGGTGGAGAAAAAGGCCGGAAAAAACCCACAGAAAAAAAGAAAGGCTACTCCAGGACCGACGATACGAAGCAGCGGGATGTTTTATAACCCAGCGGTGAAGGGTGAGGTAAATGCTTGAGACAAGACTTGGGTTGGGAAAAGGTCGCGATTCGACAATGCAGGTGGCTTCACTGTCTAAGCCATGGGGTGGAAGACGGGTAAAACAAATGGGGCAGCAGCGGGGCAGGATGAATGTCAGACAGGGGGTCAAAAGTATTCGAGGTGATCAAGGAAAAGGAACTTAGGGTACGGAGGTCGTGGCAGAGACAAGAGGAAAGCTCAAGCCTTGACAAGGCCTGGGGGAGAAAAGGGGAGGGCCGGAACTGGTAACCCTCCAGCCAGTGAGAGCCTTCCTTAGGTTGGAGGAACGTGATGAGTAGAAAGCACAAAAGGGATGTCGTGAAAAGGAGGCGGAGAAGTAGGGGCAGAGGGAAGGGGGGGGGGGAGTGTATAGTCTTGGGGGATGCATGCATGCGGGAGATGGTTCCCTCATGGAACCACAGGTGTCAATCAGGCCAAGGGAAGACAGGGGTGACGGAAAAATGGGGGAGGAAAAGCGGGGGAAAGGAGAAGGTAGACCTGGACAGAAAAAACCTTGGAACCCACTGAGGTCGGGGTTTTTTCTTGGGTCCGCCTGGACGACGAATAAAGGCATGGTACACCTACCAAAAAAAAAAAAAGAACGTAAGCAGGAAGGGAGGGGGGACCAAGTGCCGAGGAGAGGAACACAGAGACTCGTTGTTGAAGAATGAGTATTTAGTCGGTCTACCGAAGAGTTGAAGGATATGGAAAAAAAGGGAGAAAACTTGGACAGAAAAAAGGCGTCGCTACGCAGGGGGGGGGGACCAGAGGGGGGTCTGGGAAAAAGAAGGGTAAGCGAAACCCCTGGGATGTAGCTTTGCAGGAATCGAGCTCTGGCTCTTAGGATGTTAGTATCCTGTACACGTGGAAAACGGCTGAGGGAAAATGAGTCAGTAAAAGGGAGAAAGGAAAAAACGGGGGAAGACGGAGGAGAATAAGTATCACGAAAAATGCATTGTTGGGGTCAGCATTGGGCTCAAGCCGGGGTGGGACGACCTCGTCTAGGTAATTGAAACGGATGATAAAGAAGCTGGATCTGTTCGAACCGATTAATTCGATGATGGCTATGAGAGGAAAACTTAGGGAGGAGCTCTTTCTTCTCAGTCCAAGGCCGCTACACTAAAAAACCCATAAAGATGAAAGAGGAGAAGGGGAGGCAATTCTAGGGGGCTGACCTCCAAGGATTGCCGTAAAAAGTACATAGAGAAAGAGGAACATCTGGTTCTATCAGGTGGATGCGGAAAAAGAGGTACACTCTGCAGGTCAAAAAAGGATGGACAGGTGCGAGTCCTTTGCACCTGGTCCCGTGAATACAACGTTAACACATTACTATATCAAAGAAAAGCGTGGCCAAGGGAGGGAAAAAAAAAGAACATAATGAAAGGATCCGATGCAGAAAACGGTAAACAGCAGAAGGGGCTGGGAAGAAAAAAGGGGGGGACCTCGTATCGGAGGACAGCCATCACGTAGGAAAATCCTGAGTTTCGGATCCCAAAAACATGGTCGGGCAGCCGGACCCGTTGAGGGGGGGGAGGAGCAGAAATAGCAGCGCGAACTCCGCGGCGTGTCCTGGCGAGGGGGCAGTGCCTGAAAAAGAGAAGGTCAAGCTATTCGCATCTCTCATATCACGATCAGCGATGGGGGACTCTTGAGAAGGGGGGCTTCAAAAAGTCTTGGCACATTAGAAGATGAGTCAGTGTAAAATGTAATCGTCGCCCATATGGGAGAAGTAAGGGTCCACAGAACGGGCCAAGGGTCATACGACTATATCGACCCCGAAACCTCAGGAGCTACGAGATACTCTAACCCGGTCAGAGGGGGCATCATAAAATCTATCATTCACTAAGGCGGGAGAGGTGGCTGAGAAAAAAATAGATATAAAAACAACAACGAGAAGTGCGCTGACAGTCCTCGAAAGAGAGGAAAAAGCGGAGCTCAGATTTGATGCACGAGGAGACGGGGGAAAGCTTTTCAAGTAGCTGGGCGCGAAGGATTCGAAAAAAGGGGGGGAGGGAGAGGCTGTTGAAGGGGACTGCTAATAATTGTCCAAAATCCTATTAATTCATCCAATCGAGAGCGGCCAGGAGAAAGCCAGAAAAAGCAAAAAGAGGCCAAGCGCCAGCGAATGATGGCAAAATCTGAGGTTAGAGGAGGAAGGGAGGAAAAGAACCTTTCAAAAAGAAGTTTCAGAACAGAAAATGAAAGTAGTCGCATGATGATCTCTTCTTCGGTAACTCGACCCAAACTGGGGAAAATCACTCGAAAAACACCGGGAAAAAAGGTGGCCACGATACAACGAGAAAAGGAAAGGGAAGAGAAGGTGCTCTGGGGCCTCGCCAAGAAGTAGGGTGACCCACTTACGGAAAAATCCACGATACTGGTGACCGGCTGGCACGCTAAAAACGAAAAAGAGGGAGAAGGAAGCAGCGATGAGTTATGGAGGCGACTTAGAAAGGGGGACGTGGGTAAAGGGGATGAAAGGAAAAAAAAACTTCTCAAGGGGGGGGGGAAGAGCCATTAAATACAACAGGGGATCCCAAAACGGGCCGATAAAAAGGAAAAGGTATGGTGATCAGAGGGAAGGGGAGGTCAGCACCCCATGAAATGGCACGCGGGCAGGAGCAGGGGGAGTGGGGCGGGGGGAAAAAAGGGGGCAGTGAGCCAGAGCCAGACATCGGGAGGAGAGAAAAAAGAGAGTACAGGAACGATCAATCTGTTCGGGGACCAGAACGGCTTTATCATCTCGGGGGTGGAACAAAATCAGTACGAGTAGAAGGAAAGAAAAAAGGACGGAGTTCGCAGACAAGGGAAAAAAGGCAGTTTGGGAAGGAGGAAAGGACTAGACTTGCGGTCGAAAGCCTGGGTGAAGGAGGGGACCAAGTACCTGAACGAGCAAAAGAGAACGACCGGGACACTCATGCGTCCGAAGTAGAGACAAACTCGCAGTTCGAGGAGAGACCAAAAAGGAGTCAAATTAACATCCGATCAGAATAGGCCTCCTCAGTGACTCCCGAAAGAAAGGTCACCAAAAATGATTAGCTAGAAAAATCAGGTCTCTATGTCCAATTTCTTCATGAATCGGCACACCATAATAATCATAAACACCTCCCAAAGCGAGGTGAGAGGAGGATCTCAGTGGGGGAAACACCTTACTCAGGAGGGAAAAGAAAGATTCAGTTCCATTTCGTCGATAACACACTGACAGAAGAGTTTTAACAATTTTTCTGAGCAAGGGGGGGAATGAGTTCAACTAAGGGCGACGACACAACGGGCCAAGCGGGGGCTAGAAACTTCGTTTAGACAACATATCTTCCCAATCTATTCACCTGCTCAAAAATCAAAGGAAGAAGAGATGGAAAACTACGGCCTCGCCAGCGGTGAACACCGAACGCATTGTGAAAGGAAATAAAAAGGGAAATGATTGTTCCTAAATCAAAAAACAGACTACACTGGAAACGGAAAAAAGACTTGGAGGGTTCCAGGTGACGCGGGGGGGAAAAATTGACCGATAAAGGAGACGGACTACTTCCGCAAAAACTTAAACTTCGACAAAAATAATGAGAAAAAAGAAAATTTTAAACGAATAAGAAAAAAAGGGAAGGCGTGCAATGCGGAAAGTGGACAGAGAGGGTACATGTTGTCAAGGTCGGGGGATCAACGGGAAAAAAGCTCGCATCAAAATGGTGCGAAAAGTGCACCAAATGGAAGTGAAAGTAAACAAGAGGAACGTAAAGACCAGATGGGTTCTCGAGAACTCGGGGATGAGAAATGGGAGAGGAAGGACGGGGGGAAAAGGGGGAGGAAGCAGGCTAGGGGAATGTCGGGGCAGGGATGACGGGAGGAGGGGGGTTATCAAAACCTCGCAGGGGTACGAGGACACATGACTGATATGACTCCCTGTATAAAATTCCTAAAACGGGAGAAAAGGAGAAAAACAACTGCTGGAGCCGGGGGCAAATAAGACAAAAGGTAGAACAAGAAGTCTCCGCTAGTCTTGGGCCGATCCTCCGGAAGGGCCAGTTGGTTGACCAAAAGGAAGGAAGGGTAAGTCATAAGAAAAAGACACACAACTCACTAGAGGAGCGAGCCTCATGGGATACGCTTCAGGGGTAACAAAGAAAGAAAAAGGATGCCTCCTCGCGGGAAAGAGGAGAAAACCGGGCTACCATGACGGGAATCTGGGGGGGGGGAAGAAAAACCGGGAAGACGTCGGGTTCCTCGCTGCTTGAACGGACCCTTCGCTAGAGGAAAAAGGAAGGGGAGGAAGGGGGAGACGCTCATAACGCTCCAAGACCAAAAGAGAGAGGAAGTGAAATAAAGTTGGGCGCGTCTGGCAGCAAAGGAGTTTTGCATTCGTGAAGGTGAACAGAAAAGGAGGGGTGATTTCTGGACCCAAAGCCGACTCGGGTGGGAAGACGATGACGTTCAGTGACCAGGTCCATCTTAGGGCTCGGTTGATGATGGTGTCAACACACCTTTAGGGGAGATCGGAGGGTAGCGGGGAGATACTTGGAATGGGGGGAAGGTGGAAAGGTTAAAAATGAGGCAGCTTCCGACAGCAGCGCTCTATTAAATGTGCATCAAGGGGCCGGAGAAACCAAAAGAGACAAGTAGACGAGGGATGATCAATGCTTTTAGAAAACGCGGCGTGGGGCGTTTGGTAAAGAGATAACTCGGACCTGTGATCAAGGGAAGAGGACCCCCCAGAAAAAAACAAGGGGAGGCGAAAAGGAGGGAAAACAAAACGGTGGGGGGACTACAAGAACTCCGCTAGCACCGCATCATACTAACAAGGGAGGTCGCGGCAAGTTGCATGGGCGAAGTACCGCCTCACACGGGGCAGGGACCGGAGAATGGGCCAGGTGGCGGGAGAAGGAGTCCTTCAGAGATCTCACCAAAGAGACGAAGTCCATTGAGCCTGGGATAACTCTCAGACAAATCTAAAGGGGGGTATTGGTGGGGCTGGGAGAGAAAACTGGGGGTACGGCTGCTCGTTAGAATTCGACCTAGGGAGAAGGGGGAAGAGGAAGGGGGCGGAGTTAAATCAGTCTGAACAGGGAGGAAGGGGTGGCGAAGGGAAGACGCGCTAGTCGACCGAGGGGAGGAGACGGTGAATCCATTTCGCGCGCCATATAGAGTCTTCAATTGGGCGGGAAGTAGGGGTTATCGGGGAGAAAGGTGAGAAGGAGGGAGAGAAGTCACGTTGAGAAAAGAGAAGTCACAAAAAAAAGAGGAGTTATGATGGTCCAGGTGATCTGTAAATGAATTCGCACGAGGGTGGGGAGAGTCAGGCGGGGAGGAGATGCATACGGCGAGCGAGAAAAGGGGAGGAGGCGAACATTTCCGGGAAGCTGCCCTACGACACTGAGCGATCAAGTAATGTGGGCTTTTGTTGCATGTGAAAGGGGACTGCAACGAGGTTACAAGGGAAGAAATGTGACGATCTTGGGGGGGTGGGGGGGTCCCTTGGTTACCCGTCCTTCTTAGACAGGCTCGTGGATCCAGCAGGAACAGCGGAGATACCTTCTATCAACTCCAAATGGATGCTCGAAGGGAGTCAAATTCAGGGACCGCAATAAGGGGACTTCGAGTTGTAGCCGCAAAATCCCTGCTAAGACTGCTTTGGCTCGATCTGGGGGAGTCAGTATTATTGAAGCTCGTAGGTGGGTGGGGGGGCCCGGGGGAAGGGGAATACGCGGCGTCACCCTCTTCGTGGCTTCAAGGGAATGAATCATAGTGTTCCGTCAGGCCGATGATGGACTTGCAGCGTGGGAGGATCAACCTGGGAAAGGAACACACGCCTGGCATACTCGTGCCCTATTTGTGGGATAATCTTATCAGGGATGGTGGACTGCCACGGTCTCATTATCTTTTATCTTGGGAACAACGAGGAAAAAAAAAAGAAAAGAGGGGAGGGGGGACAGAGAGGAAAAGCAACGGGCACCTCCCATACGCGTGACGAAAAGAAAAATCAAATGAGCCGAGTAAAACCGCCAAACGGGCACTTGAAGGACCAACAGGGGGGGGCACGCCAGGTAGCTGCCGAAATATTAAAAGGAGCCGATAACCCCGTGGTTTATGAAAAACTCAGAAAGAAGGGATGACGCCGGGCACCACCTCGAACATCGAAAGGGAAGGGGAAATAAAGGGGCTGACTCCTAAGAATTAGAAAATAAGGATAACTCCTATGCAAGTATCTGAGCACAATGGCTTAAGGATTTCTTACCGGGCTCGAACAATCCGGGTGAAAGAAGAGGGCATAGAGGTAGCGAAAGAATCGGGCCGTCTTTATAAGAAATCGTACCAGATACAGATAGTCAAGTAACCCAGAAACCCCATATAAAAAAGTGCAAGGGGGGGGGGGGTTTGTTGTTTGGGGGTAAAAGAAAGGGGGGTAACATCATACCGAAAAATTCACACCTACCCACCAATCGTGCTCTACTCCTTAAATTCTTTTCGGGTAGCAGCAGGCCAGGGAGGACAGAACTCAGAGGCCACAGGGGAGAGCCAGAGAGAGAGCAAGGAGGAGAGACACCGCCATGCAAAATAAAATCCTTCTCCGGGGAGCCACTGGACAGTGTCAATACTCAGTTGTCTTAAGCTCAAAGGTTTCAAAAAAAGCAGCAAGAAAAAAGAAAAAGAAAAAGGAAAAGACCAAGGTACAACTAAGGGATCATGAGTCAAGGGGTATAGTCTAGGATGGGCACCATCACGCCGTTATAATAAACTAACCTGCAGACCAAACACGGCCAAGGAACGGAAGGCTTTACAGCTTGAAGCGATCATCCTCGACATCCGTTAGTTCCGACCGGGGAAAAGTGGTATAGCAACAGGAAATTAACACTTCGCGAATTCAAACAGGGTCAACGAGGGAAGGTTGTCGGGAGAGGCGTGAGAGGGGGTTAATGACAGTCCCTGGCGACTCAAAAGCCATTAAAGAGCAGGGAAAAGGCGGGGTCACGTTGCGGGACACTGGCAAATGGCCGAGGGTACTTGCCTAACGGTGGCGAGGGAGTACGCTCGAAATTCAGCAGGTTATTACCCAAGGAGACTGTCGAACTGCGTGGGGGGTCAGGGCGGGGTCCCGAGTTCAAGGGAGAGAAACCTTCAATATGTTTATCTCTTTTGGGGTTAACAAAACGCCACAGAAGTGGGGTGTAAAAGAAACATGCTCAGCACCACTGGAGCCTGTCGGATAACGGACGACTGGTCATAGTATGTAATGGGAAAAATGGGGGAAATAGTCGGACGGAAAGGCCCCTGTCATCGCCATTTACATATAGATCCTTTCAAAAGAGAAAAGTAGGAGGGGGGTGGGGAGGAACCAGCACGAAGCAAAGAGTACCCTCCTTGCCCATTGGAAACGGGGGCGGAAAAACAACTAGATCTAGGTTGGGGCTACGTCACCAAGAAGAAAAGTGGAGGCCACAACGCATGCCCAAAGCTTGCCTCTTACCTACATAGCATGGGGGAACCAATTGATAAGGATCGAGCGGAGGGGGCACCTTTCGGTTAAGAGGTCGTCTCGCCGCCTCCTCATCTATAGCATGGGAAGAGAATAGATCAAAGGGATAACTGGGCTGGGCGATGTAAAGGGTACGCCAACTCCAGATCATGGTGTAAATGGAGAGGAAACAACTAGGAGCACCCTAAATGTTTACCCCTCGAGGAAATAGGACAAGGACGGCGAAGGAACAGAAGTGAGAGGTGTCCGACGCTCCTTTTGGGCAAAGAAAAAACCTGAACCTGTGGCCTGCGTCAGATAACCACTCAGTAGATCTCCCTGGTGGGGGGGGGGGGGGGGGGGGGGGGGGGGGGGGGGGGGGGTGAAAAAAGTTGTCGATGCCCCTCAAGTAAAGAAGGGTGGGGAGCCGAGGAGGTGGAACGCTACTCCATAAGGCTATAGTCAGCGGGGGGGAAAAGAGGGAATTAGCCTTGGAAGAAGGTTTGTATACTCTCCATGGACCCGCCTAGACCATCGACCGAAGGAAGAAGGAGAAACAGGAAAAAGGGTTTCAAAAGAAAACGCGCGTTGAGAAAATCTTGTCGGTAATGTCATAATAGGAGACCATCCTAGTCACATAGATATGGTCAAGCCGTAAAAGGGGGGTACGATCAAAGGTGTACTCGGGGAAACCAAAAAAGTGAAGCAGTGAAAAAATCGATGATTCTATCACGGTCAACCTCAAACCGACGTCTTGCGGCAACGGGAGGGGGGAAAGGTAGACGGGAGGGAAGACTGGAAAGCTATAACGAGCAACGTTAAACAGAAGGGCGACATGCCCAATGTTATTGGAAACTCTTAATTAGGGAAAAGTACCGGAAAAATTGAGTGAGGGTGCAAACGGGGGGGGAGAGGCCACCTTTTGGGGGACCTCGATGGCGTTATACGTCGGGAGGGGACGTCCTGCGGGCCGGACGGGGGGGAAAAACAGTGTCTAGTGATCGGCTTTTCTCATTGATTTTTAGAACGCAGTTTTTACCGCAGACTGCTCCAGAAACATTGTTTAACCGCGGCAAAGGTCTAGGGGAGTTGGGGGTCGGGCCCAAATTGACAGGAAGGGGAAAACCTGAGGAGGGAAAAAAGTCATGACGTCCGTTCGGAGTTGAAGCCCTTGAAGATCCGATGATCGTTGTGAAGCTGAGTTATTTCAAACGATATTTTGGGAGATAAAGGGGGAATAAAAAAGGGCCTCGGCCAAGGGGGGAGAGCGGATGAAAACGCGGTGGGAAAAAAAATCGAGGACACAGAGAAGGTCGCAAACCAGGTGATGAGGCGGTTGGGCTTTCAGAAAACTCTCAACCTTCGGGGAGCACGTTTACGGGAGAAGGGTGGAAGAGAGCGCGAAGACGTCGTTGAAGGTACGGCGGGTTCGAGTAAACCCACAGGTCGACGAAGAGGGGAGAAAAGTACTCGGTGGGGTCACCCTTTTAGCTAACTTGATGGCAATCAAAAGGGAAGAGGGAAAAGGAAATGAAACCGAGACTGATGCTCAGGCAGGCGATCTTGTTCAAAAGCGGGGGTCAGGAAGTTCGAGACAGGAGGAAATATCCCGGCTGAAGGCACGCTCCGGCGCCACTCCACTGGTAAGCGACAAAGGAGGGACATGCAAAGGGGGATGAAAGCACTTCTGTGAACTCGAAATAGGATCAATATTAAAAGGATGGCGGGCGTCGCGAATCCTCAAGGCTTGCAGGTAAACCGGACAGTGAAGGGGGAAAAACAATTACGGGGGGAAGCCCGGAATAACCCGTTAACACGCAAGGAGTCGTATAGGAAGGGACATGACTGCTTGTCATGACCGGGTCACCGATCGGGACGGATCCGTGGGGGGCTAAGGAATCCTCTGCGAGATGGGAAAACGAGCCTGCGCAAAGTAGACGCGAACGGAGCGAACGGGGTGTATCAACGTTGCCACACCACGCACAGGGAAGACAGAACATCGGGTCGGTCCCTCACCGAGAAAGCGGTTTTCCAACTTAGTGCCAGGAACGGATAGGGGGGCAGGGAACGATCAGAGTTGGGCCATCATTAGCTAGGGCCCTGGGGCATGGAGGCGCGCGTGGCCTGGGGGAAGAACTCCGGCGTTATAATTCCGAGCCCAGAGGGGAAAGCGAAGGCACAAACTGTAAGAGAGCGCAAGGGCGAACGACGATATAGCGAAAAAAAAACAAAAAAACTAACCGCTCACGAAGAGGGTTGCACAGCACCTCTTCATCAAAACGTCAGGGGCGAATTTCTTTGGCAACGACGCAGAAAAAACACCACAAGAGGAAGGGAAAGGAAAAAAGAGGAGGGACAGCTCCTCGCCCCGAGCGAGAGCAAATCGTTTGAGGATAGGTTGAGCGTCCGGAAAGGGGTCAGGGGATTCCTACGCGGATCAAAGGAGAGTAGAGTCGCACAGGGCTGCGAGCGTGAAAAAGGGGGAAAAAGGGCGCATTGATATGTGCGAGGAGTGGACCAAGGGCAGGGAAAGAATCGTGAAAGCTTAATACGCTGGAAAAAACAACCTGCTCAGATCCCATATGCGGAGGAGAAAAAAATGAAAACGACCTGCCAGGGAGAAAAAAGTTGGGTTCAGAAAGGAGAAGTATTGACCAGATTGAGGGGCGGGCTCGCAAAAAGGAAGAAAGAAAGGTTGTCTAATGGGGGGGAAAAGGGGGACATAAAGATAAAAACAGGGGGGGAGTACTTGGAGAGAGACTTTGTTGACCAGCTCTAATATAAAAGGAGTTGGGAACACTGAATCCATCTTTAGGCTGGCTCACGACCAACGGGAAACAGTAGTGTCGGGAAAGAAGTGGAATCGGGACTAAAGAATGTTAACGGGGGGTAACGTTAAAAAATTAAAGTTAACTGTCCTGCGAAGAATTGACACCCAAGGGCGGGGGGCGGGTAAGAAGACAGATGCCGCGAGCATCGTTAACGGGAAGGGTGTACTTATGGAAAGAAGTGGTAGGTCAGCCCTGCCGGGAACTTCCGCTTCCTCGCGGCGGGGGGGGAGGAACCGTGAAAGGGGGAAGAAGAAGGGTGCTCATGAACAGATCTGAGAATAGAAAGTCAGATTTTGTCAACGAAGGAAAAGGCGTGAACATGCCCGACTTGTATCAGACTACGATTCGAGTTTATCGTGGAAACCAAAAAGGGGGTGAAAAACTGCAGTTGGGGGGACTTCACGGTACGGACGGGAGTACGACACCCGCTTTTTCCTTAGGAAAGAAGGAAAGAACGACACCTTAGGGGGAAAAAAGGTTACAAAAAGGGCGGAGGTACACAAAAGAAGGGCAGCTACGCGACTCGCGATGAAGCTTCCGCGCACCGGGAAAGTTAAACCACGATACGGGGGGAAAAGGGCAAACACGTGACGCAACGACAACTGGCCGTCGGCGTCAACCATTATCCAAGAAAACCTGAATTAGGGGTAAGAGACCTCGACGTGAAAAACGAGCGAGGGGCGAGAGTGATCGGCAAAGGGCTTAACTAGCTTACGTCCATGAAGGGGTGTGCTACGTGTCTTCGTCCTAAATTGCCGAAACCTAACACCGAGAGAGGGGCAAGTATAAAGGGTGTCGGGCGCCAGTATGAATTCATTTCACTCGTGGTACCAGCAGCACAGGAGCAAACGGGTACTATAACTGAGAAAGGACATCTAAAAAAGGGTCCTTCACAGACGGCCAAAGCAAACAGAGAGAGACGCAGAAAAACGCGGTGAAAAGACTAAGTGACAGGGACAAAAAGAGCAATGGGAAGGACAAAGGCAGGAGATGCATAAAAGTCCTGGTTTACTCGCGGCTAGTAGAAGGGGAAACTCAAGGAGGAAAAAGAAAACAGGGCTCCCGGGCACTAGCTGTCCGGAACAAGCAGGACTAAAGGCTTAAGAGAAGAAAACGTTTGACCGACTCAAGCATGAAATCCTTCTTCTAGTCTTACAAGGGGGGGAACCGAGTCAAAACATGGAGACGAAAAGTTGTACAAGGGGAGGATTCGACCAAATTCTTCCAGAGGACTCGGATGTTAGAAAAGTGGGGAGGGGGATCCTAACCATCCGAAAAAACAGAGGGGGTCTCATCAAGACCGCAAGCGCGGTACGGTAGAACCCGGTCTGGCCTAGGAAGGATGAATCGGGCTAGGGCGCGGGCCGATCAAAATAGCCGGTAGGAATGAGATTCTTCACGGGGGAACAGAGAGGAAAAAAAAGGAAATGGAGGGGACTCGAGCTCGGGGCAAGCTAAGAGCAGAACCTCTACGAAAAACTGGCAGAGAAACAATTTCCTCCATTCTCTCACTTCGGGTGGGGGGCTGCAAACAGACCGGAAGAGTGAAAACTGCGGAGTGTACGTCTGGGAACTCAACGCGCTGAAACAAAGGAGACATTTCTAATGATACGGAGGAGGAAAACGGAACAAGGAAAGCAACATGGATGCCGACGGTCTGGGGATCTACCTGGAAAGAAAGTGCGCGAACTTAAAGGTCCACATGTTCACTCGGAGGGGGCAGGGGGCAGAGGGCGGCGGCCCTGCTAGACAGAGGAAGAGAGGGTGGGCAAGTCAAAACGGGAGACGCTAGCACTCTACACTTGAAACCGGGGCCGAAAGTCGGGGGGGGCTGTCTATGATTGAAAAGGGTCTGGGGACAGGCTTTTTGATGGCATAACGCGGCTTTGCCGGCCCACCATCAGGGGGGGTAATAACCTATGAAGGGTAAGCGGCTCATGGATGGGGAGGGCGGGGTGGAAAAAAAGGAGCCTCCAACTTGAACTATTTTTCGATATCGAGTGCGAGGGAGGCGATTTGATTGGAACGTCAACAGGTCGACCGGAAAAAGAGGGGGGTGAAGTACTAACGACGGCAAAAACTTAAACTTGACTTATAGGGAAGGTCTCCGAGACCCTTTCGAATTGTACGCGGGGAGGGGGGGAGCGGGGAACGGACCCAACAAAAGAACTAACTCTGAAACCAGAGCATACGCGCCCGCCAACCAAACGATCTCATACGGGGGGACAAGAACCAAGCATCCGCTGGCGGCACGACCTCGAGTACCTAGAACTAAAAGGCCAGTAACTTGCAGGCGCATGCCAGTGGAAGGAGAGGTTGCCGAATGGAAGGCGGGGACCTCGTCTCGAGATAAGAAAACCCCTTACTAGCAACAAATTCTAGGTCTGACAGTGAATGGGGAAGGGGGCAGGAGAAAAGGGGTGATTAGGCTGTAGAACTAGCAGGCGCGGAAGTCTGAGAAAGCGGGTAGTGGGGTCGCCAGCAGTGGTCCCTCTGGTGTAGCACAGTGCCGTTAGGCTTAAACGCGCTGTCTCAGTAGGAGGTGGGGATCGGGTGAACTAACAGGGGACAGATCTCGGCCCGTTGTCGTAAAAAATTTGTCCTGGGTAAATCGGGAAAAGGATCGAGGGGGGGGGTGATGCTCGGAGAGCCGGACGGTGAGCGTCAGCGCTACGTACCCCCAGCCAGCGTCATCTATACACCAGGGTCTATAAAAGTTCCCGAGGTGGGGAGTGGGTTTGGCGGAGGGAAAGAGGGGGCGGCGGGATCTCTCTGGCTTCGGGCCGCGAGGCGACCCCTCTCTTGATAACCAAGGAAAATGAAAGTGCGTATGGGGAATGTCCGGGGTTTGGCATTGTTACGGTCGGAAGGAAAGAGACGGGTCCCTGGTACGATCAGTTGGGTGGGCATGGGTATCCTGGCCGCCGTGAAAAAAGAAATTAATCGAAGTGCTCCAGACAAAACCTATTCTGGTACTCTGATATTCCATCTTATCAGCCTTAGAGGCTCCACATCTCTCTGTCGAAGCTACCCTAAGAAGCTTTTCTCCTCGAAACAGAAGTCCTCAGGAGATACTTCTGGGAAGACGTATTAGGGAGTTGAGGAAGGGAATAAGGGCCCGGCCAGCTCCCGGAAAATTCTCATCGCGGCGTCTCCCTGCTGCCGTTGCAATACCACTTTGGTCGAGGGTAGTCCGGGCTACTACTTCATAGCGGAACGAACGTGTCCTGGAAAACCTGGGAGAACGGCCAGCAGCTGGAAAGAAGGACGTAGGGTTCTCCATATGAAAAGGCTGTCACGGATCGGAGCCTGGGATCAAGCTGTGTAGAGATCTTCAACAACAAACAGGAAAGAGAAAGCCCAAATAAAGCCGTTATCCTCAACCAAAGCAAGGGACTCAAAGACACACCAATCACACGAGATCCAGCGGTCTCGGTGAAAGGGCCGATCTGCGCCTATTAGAAGGAAGCAAAAGAAAAACAAAGGGGTTGCAGGGCAACCTAAGGGAAGAAGCTGACGACCTCCGGATGCGAAACTCCCACCGCGTGCCGGTATCAAAGGGAGGGAGGTAAAAAAGAAAAAGGTCCATCATTCTTGCCTCCGGGACAACGGAAAACACGAAGGCCCAGGAGGGATGCAGCGAGCTGAGGCAGACGGCGAGCCTAACTCGTTTTGGCCTCCTATGAAGTAGGGGGGCGACCGGGCGCTTGAGAAAGAGTCCAGGGACGACGATAATATCGGGACCAACAGAACAACCAGAGCGTCAAACAAAGGGAAAGGACGCGTTACCGATGTCAAGAAAACTGCCACAACAACACCATCGAGATCTTCAGCAAGGATGTGAAAAAAAAAAAAAAGCATAACCTTGCTCGCTTAACCAGGGGGAGGCCAAGAAGAGAGCACCAGATCGCGACAACCACCGCCACAAAAAAGCAGGCGACCGGTACGAGAGCACTGGAATGGTCATAGTGACGCCTGGGGTTCATTGATTCACAAGAAAAGAAACATAGGCTCCGCCAGCAAAAGGAAAAAAGAAAAAACTAAGGGGGGTCAGGATACATGGCAGGTAAAAAGGAACCGATAAATCACCGGAGAAGAAAAAACTGAGAGGGCACACAGGACTCCTCACCAAGGCAACATATGCTGGACCACTTGTAAAGTATCACTCCCATCCCTGAGAGTAAGAGCCAAATCATAATACCACGTCGACTAACACAGCAATCAATGTAACGGGAAAGGGCAGTGTATTTGCTCGGCCTCGTAGCGTGGTGTTATCAGACGAAAAATTGCGACCAGAAATGGAAAGGAAAAAAGCATGGAAACGATGTTGCTGTACAAAAAGAACTATTCCTCCTACTTTTCCGAAGAGGGGAGAGTTAGAGGTGCTTGACGCTACCGACACTTGTTTAGGCCCAAGTGGTAAGAGGGATAATAGGTTTCGTGCGGTGGCACTCGTTCAATTGCTTTTCAAGGGGATTTGGACCCACACAAAGGCGCCTGGGCATTTCAACAGAAATGGCCCTCGCTACGGACCGGCTGAGACTGCGAAGCGAAAAGACCGACCTTTGAACCGGTCGAGTCCGCAAGCAACGGGGAACCAGGAGGACCAAAGTACAGTAGCGGTCAGGCTGACCGGAAGTTCAGTGAGAGAGCAAAACCACACAAAAACCGGAATCACCTGACAAGAGGGAACGGCAAGCAAAATGTCCTGGAGCACCGAGAAGCAGGCTCGCCAGCAGAGGGGGGGGTCCCAAAAGAAAAGCATACAGGGAACGGCCTCATTTACCTCCAAAATCCGGCGCGGACGCGGCACGTGGGGGTGAATGGGGGTTCAGCGGCGGGCCGCCACTTCCAGCGGTCCGCGGGGCAAGGTGAGAAAGGAAAGTCCTGGGGTGAAGGCCATAGAAAAAGATCCGGTATACGGGAGAACCAGAAGTCCCTTCACTGCGTTCGGCAAAGGCCTCGTAGGATGGTTGGGTTGAAACGGGAGGCGGAAAAAACGAAGGAGGAGGTGCGGGGTTTAGTAAGAATTAATCCGTTGTCAACAGGCAAAGGTGTTCATAGAAAAAGGTGTAGAAAGCACTTGCGAGGTGGGGAGAGGAATCCTCATCTTACAGAAAGGGGGTCAATGAAGATTCGCCGCGACCTCCGCAATCCATTTCAGTCCTTTATGAAACTAATCGGCAGTCCGCGAATGCCTGTTGGGGTTGGCCCCTCTCCATCATCAACCGGGCACAAAAAAAAGGACTGCGCAAAGGAAAATGCGGGATCCCGACGGTGATCATCGACCGCGCTGTCGAAGATTAAAACAAGAGTCTGGCGATGCGGAAACGGTTTGACGGGATCACCAGAGGGGGGAGAGATGCCGTAGCGGTTTCTAATGAAGGCCTTGACGACTAAGTTGGACTAAAACACCCCACCGTTTGAAAATTGGACGCCGGCCTCCATCGGTAGGGGGAAACGGGTCAACTTTGACCGCGGAAGATCCGGTCGGGAGGGGAGGGGAGCAGGCCAGCAGAGACGAAGGAGACTGCGTACTAAAAAACTGACTTGGGAAGAATGGGTAACCCGACGTATCCGAAAACGCAGGGGGAGTCCTGGGAAGGGAAGAAGGGGTGATTCATCAAAAAGGGAAGTCGGGGAGCAAAAGCGTTGGCCGTCGTTGCCGCGTGGTTGCGTTGATGTAGTGAATCCGAAGATGGCCGCACGGGGACCACAAAACAGGGGGCAAAGTTCTCCTGAACCATGTGGAGGAACGGTGATGAAGGAGAAAAAACCCGTGGAAAGAAGGGGAAAAAAGGAAAGACAACCTGGGGGGGGGAAAACTCAAATAGAGATGGTCCGGTTCCGGAACGCCACAAAACGAAGACCAGGAATTGACCTTCAATTAAAGGGGAAAAAATGGTGGAAATCCATTTACCTCACACAAAAGAAGCTCGGGGAAGAGGACTAGCTTCGAACAAAACGAAGCGCAGTCGTAGGCGATCAAGGACACTTGGACGCGGAAAGGGGTAAGACCGGTGGGAACCATCGAGTGAGAGGAAGATCTTCCACTTTAGGATGTTCTTCGAATACGTCGCCTGGACCGAAGAGGGGTAGAATCCGTGGACTGCTCAGGCAGGGACCGCCTTCGGCGAAGTGCGACGTTCAAAGGAATGTGTACGAGGAAAAAAAAAGCCACGCTGGGGTAATCCTCAACTAGGGGGAAACCTTGTTCGCTTACCGGAAAGATGCAGGAAACAACAGCGGGAGAAGACTGGACAGAACGGGACTTACGATGTAATCTTGTTCGACAATCTTTAAGAGGGGTCTGAGGGGAAAGTCGATGACACGGAAATTCACCCTGCACGCGAAAAAACCAAAAGCCAGGCCCGTAAAATGAGAACCTGCCTTGGCCAGGGGGAGAGGAGTAGAGGGGACCCCTGAAAAGGGGTTACCATCTGATCACAGAGTTAAATGGAGGCGCGTGTATAGAGACAAGAGGAAAACCCGGCTGGGGGAAACCTTAGGACTTAGAGAAAAAAAGGGGTTGAATGGTCCAGTTAAGAACTTTACGCAAGTCCTATCAAGGGAACCGGGAATTAGAATCAGGATAAGAGGACAGTTAAAAACAGCTCGTGGGGAGGGGGGAAGGAAGAAGGGGCGGGACCGCCGGCAGTTAGGTGCGCGCAGCCTCCAAAACGACGTAAAGAAGAAATTAGTATCCGTGGCCCGTCTCAAAAGGGGGAAGGGCAGAGCTTGCCCCTTTTCCTTGAGAGCGTCCCCCGCAGCCTAAGCGGACGTCAGTGGGACTAATCGTTCAGAGGGAAGGATTCTGGACCGGCCAGTCAGCTGAAGCTCAGCACGATCAGCTGTCCCATTTCAGCCTAGGAAAACAGGCAAGCGTGGCGGTGATCATTGCAAAAAGAGAGGATAAGGCTGGTCATTAAGCGGAAGAGACATACAGGTCCACATTGTCCACGCGAAGAAAAGGCTACCGATATCTCCGACCGCTCGCATCAAAAAGAAAAGAAAAAGCGAAAGAGTAACCTCTTCCATCAATAAAAGAGGGGACGTCCGGGGTAAAAACAACAAAA
>Ga0179593_1611779_pt1 | contig 23524 bp, 26 predicted proteins | sample CZODoug2_1_08_16_FD_185931 | JGI IMG/M metagenome (GOLD analysis project Ga0179593, IMG submission 185931) | Vadose zone soil fungal communities from Angelo Coast Range Reserve, California, USA - CZODoug2_1_08_16fungal (PacBio error correction) | ecosystem: Environmental > Terrestrial > Soil >...
TTCCTTCTCCAGGTTAGAAGGTTTTATGGGGGGGTGGATGGAATTCTTGCAAATGTGTGAAAATCAAAGAGCCGGCGATCCAATATGCGCGATTAGAGGGAAATTTTCAAGACGTCTTCATTGGAGGTTTGGGGGATATTGAGACGCCTTAGTGGGTTGACGTGAATTGGGGTAATTGTTATAAAGTGCGAATGAATGAGATGCAGCTATGCTAAGGAAACGACCGTTAATCATACACCACTCACGAAACCTGGTAAGTAGGTTTTGAGGTTCGGTGAGGTTTCCCTCGAAAGCTTGGGCTGGGGGGACAGTCTTTTTTACTCATAAAAAATGTAAAAGTCGAGCAAGGATAAGGTTGCGGGCCGTGCTGGGTAACGAAGGTCCTCCAAGACAGATAAAGAAAGTTTGGTCGCTGTTGGGTTGTGAGACAGTGGGAGGCGGGTTTTTTTGGGGCCTGAGTCGGAAAAAGCATAGAAAATGTGGGACACGGGTAGGGTCCGGTGCGTGAGGTTGTTTGTTATCTTACCACTTTCCAAGGGAACTAAAGGTTGGGTTTATGCAAAGGGTTGTTGTGTTTAGCATGGGCGGCGTAGTAGTTGAATTTCTTGTGGTGTTCCCTGTTTCCCGCGGGCTCTAGCGGATGTGAACGTAAAGCCGGGCTGGAAGGTTGAATGGGTCGCCGTCTGACCACTGTGAAACTTAGGAATGTGAAAATGAGGGCTGTCGGTGAATCTGCTTTGTGCGGAGGAGAGAATCTTCAAGGATGGGGCGAAGGTTTTGTGGGTAGCGAGAATCTCTCTAATGTGTAAATCGTATTGTGAGGTTGCCTGGAAGTGGGGTGGCGTCATTCGTACGTATACTGGGGCAGCGAGGAGTTGTCCTGATATTGAAAGCATGTGTTTGTGATGTTGGTCGATCCGTGGTGTAGATGTCGCACTGAAAAGATCCGCGCACGTTGTGAGCGGACAAGAATTCCTGGATTCAGGTCCTGGCGTTTGGGGTTTGGGTTGAAATGAAAAGTGGTTTAAAAAAGGTGACGTTGGCGAGGCTTCGTGTCGAGTTGGTTGTTTGTTTTGGTTGTTTGTTTTGTTTGTGTGGTGGGTGTGTGTTTTGGTGTTTGTTTTTTGGGTGGTGGTTTTGGGGTTTGTGTGGGGGTGTTGTGGGTTTGTGGGGGTTTTTGTTGTGGGGTTTGTTGTTTTGTTGTGTGTGGTTGGTGTGTGGGGTGGGTGGGGGGTGGTGTGGTGGTGGTTTTGTTTGTGTAAGCTACAGCCTGGTTGTAAACGGTTCAATAGGCTTCGCGGAGAGGATTTAGGGGGAAATGATGACTTCTTATGAACATAAATCGGGGGAGGTGGGGGGGGATAGATCGGTTGTTGGGAAACTACACATCGCTTTCACTGGGCGGATGCGTGAACGAGCTAGTATCAGGTGTGTTGGGTATTTGTTGATTGGTTGTTGTTGTAACCTCCAGTTCGGCGAAAAAGTAAATTTTCGGTGTTCAGTTTGTGATTGGAGAATGCACATGGGGAGATCGGTGTGTAAAAGGGCAAATTCGGATTCTTTTTCCGGGGGTATGGTAGTGAGGGGACAGGCGTTGATCGAGGTGCATTTGGTTTCGTAGGGGGAAATGATTGGGCAGAACATTAGGTATTGGTCCTGGGTGTGAAAAGTATTTCATGTAATATGGGGGAAAAAAATGTTTTTATCATTCTACGTAGTTGTCGTCGTCGTGACAACGAGAAATAGGCGCCTGGAGTTGGGGTGGGTTGTTTGTTTGGTCGGGTTGCTTCTTCAGCAATTGTAACGGTGATTAGCCTAGTGTTCGTAGTTGTGATTCGGTCTGAAGATTGGCTTCAGGGAGTATCGTTGGCTCGGCGGAGAAGAGGGTGCAAAGCCTGCATGCTGGGGAGAATCTTGGCTGTTGTTGTAGAGGTGGACATGTATTTGGCCGCGCATGTGTGAAGGCGGACGACACGGGGGCGATTTCGGGGAGGGTAAATGATTTGGCCGTGCGAGTTGAATTGTTTCTTGGAGTGAGTGGGGTAAGGTGAAATTGGCTTATTTATGGTTTTCGAGCGACCGGATCATCATAAGAGGGTAGCGGGGTCCCAGGAACAGCCCGAAAAATTGAGTAGGGGTTTTTTCGGAAAAAGTGATTGTGTCTTTCGTGTGGGGTAATAAGGTGCTGGGTCGGTCCGATTTTGGTACCTTCTCTGGAAGTGGCGAGAATGCGGTGTTAATATTATTTTGTTCGATTAGGGTGGTTGCAGGGGGTGGTTCCTGTCATCACTTCAGCTCGAGTATCGTATCTTCCCGATTGGAAGTGTGGTGTGGTCTTTTTTGTGGGTGTACGGTGAATTGTTTCTTCCAATCGGCTGAACAACGTTTGATCGTACGGAAATTCTTTTTGACTGGCGTCGAGCGATATATCTCGCCGGGGTGTCAGCTTTCTCGATGAGTGCTCACTGGAGTAAAAGAAGGACTGGGGGAATTGGACTGGGCGGTGCGTTGACTCCTGGCAAATGTTGTGGGACGGAAACGGCCTGCGCGGTGGCGGTAGTCTTCTGGCGAGAGGGATGTGTGGGCACCTTAGCCCAACGGGTGACAAAGAATTTGGTGCGCGTGTTGGACGTGCCTCGAGGATGGTCGTGTATATTTGGCTTTACGAGTCCGGGTTAAGGCTTCGTCCTGGCCGTGAGATATGGATAAGACTGGGTTAAAAAGATGGTGGGATTAGGCGTATGACTTTTGTTTGTCTTTTGCATTGGTTCCTAACTATTTGTAAGAAGGGGGTTCTCGACCTGGTGCTTGGGGTATTTGAACAAGGAAGGTGTTGTGCTGCTTTGTCGCGTGGCTTCGCGGTTGGTACAATTTTTTGTTTGTTTCAGAGTGGATTACTTCCTAGAATTCATACGTAATTGCGTTGAATCGGGTGAAAAAATTGGGTTGTTCCCTAGGGAAGGGGTGATGGATGAGGTCGATTCATTGTTTACCTTTGCTGGTTTTAATGACGTCAGGTTTCACTTGCGCTGGGGGACATGGTCTTCTACGTAAAAGCCTACCGTAGGTTAGGGAGTGAGTGGGGTGAGTAAGAATTCATTGGTGACGTCCTTGGGATAGATGGGTGTTTCCTTTGTGCCCGGTTAGAGTTCGATTTTTTTCTTGTCGCTATGCTCGGAAAGGGAAAGTTTGGATGTAAGAGGGGTTTGTTTTTTCAATGCTGGTGGAGAGAGTTTGGTTTCAAAGAAAGTACCGATTAGTGGTTGAATGGCAAGTGCACGGGTTCAGTCGAGGGCATTTTTTGAAAGGTTCTGTTTTTGGGGTGTGCCATTCGGTGGTTTGAGGGAGTCTTGGTTGCTGTGTGTGTGGGTTGTCAGCCGATAATTTTAGGTGTTTTTTTGTTCGTGGGCCATGTCTTTTGTTTACTAAGAAAAAAACTTGTAGAAGTCAGTGTATTGTTTTAGTCTGTCGAAGAGTTTGGCTTGTGGGGGGGTGGCACGTAGTCGGAAAAGGTTGTGGGTGGTTTCTTTAGTACCCACACAGTTTTACTCGTTTGTTTGGTGGTTGGTGTGGGTTGTTTTTTTTTTTGCGGTGTGTTTCTTAAAGCGTTCGTATAGTTTCTTCGCTGGGCCTGTAAGGGTTTTTCAATTCATGATTCGCGTTTGTTGTTGTGGGAAATTTTTGCGTGTTGCTTGTTGGTCTAGTGGTTTAGTGAGAAGTTTTGTTGTGGGTGGTTTTCTCTTTTCCGCGTGGGGTGGGGGGTTTTTTTGTGGGTTTCCAGTGCATGAGAGGTTTATATTTGAGCGGATTAGTTATTTGTTGCTTCCGGTGTTTTCGGGGGAAGCCGTGTGGTGGTGGTGGTGTTTTCATCTAGGGTTGTTTGTTGTTGTGGGGGTGTTTTCGGTTGTTGTTGGGTTTCGGGGTGTTGGCGGTTGGTGCTTGGTTTGGTGGTTTGTGCGCAATAGGATGATTGGTGGGTTGTTGTCTATGGTGTAAGTGTGGGTTTAGAAGGGTTTGGTGTGGTGGGATGTTTTTCCTTTTTTGGAAGGTGTTACCTACTATGGATTGGTTTGGTTGTGTGTTGTGGGGATTGGGTTGCCTGGTGTTTGTGGGGATTTTGTTTGGGAGTTGGGGATGTTGCCGCCTTTAAGTTCTTATTGTTGGTGTCTCCGTTTTTGGGTGCTTTACTTGTTGGATTAAAAGAGAATTGAGGGCTCTCCCGTTCCTTTGGGTGGTGTGGGCCAGGTGTTGTGTGGGGTGGTTGGGGGGGTGTCGGTTGTGTTTTTGTTTTGGCGCTTCCGGCTTGAATTTGGTTGTTCGGTTTGTTGATGGGTGCGGTGGTTGCTTTAGGATTGGAGTCTTTTGTGTATGGGCGTTCGGTGGGTGTCTGGGTAGTTTGGTTTGGTGGTTTTGTTGTGTCTGCGTGGTTTTTTTTGGTGTTTTGTGTTGTGTGGTGTGTTTGGGTTTGTTGTGTTGGGGGTGGGTGGGTGTGCGTTTAAGGTTTGGGGGGGGTTGTGTGTGGGTTGTTTGGGGTGTGGGTTTGGTGTGGGGTTTTTGTTTTTTGTGTTTATTTGGATTTTGTTTAGTGTGGGGGCTGTTTGACTGGGTTTAAAGTGGTGTTGGTGTTTGGGTTGTTGGTTGCTGTGGGTTGTGGTTGCGTTTGGGTATTAGGGATGTTGTGTATGTGTTGGTTTTGGGGGGGGTGTGGGTGTTTTGTTGGGGGTGGTTTGTATGGTTGGTGGTGTGGTGTGTTGGGTTGGGTTTGGTGGGGGGGGAGTGTGGTGTCTGTTGGTTGTGTGTTGTGGGGGGGTATGGTATTTTGGGGTGTGGGGGGTGGGTTCTCGTTGTTGTGTGTTGGGGGGTCGGTGGGTGGTAATGTGGTCTAATTGTGGTGATGTGGGTTTGTAGGGTGGTCACTGGTTCCGGTTTCTGTGTGGAGTGGGTGTGGGTGCGCCTTGTTTGGTTCGTTTGCGTATTCGTATGCGTCGTGGGAGAGATTGTTGGTATGTAGTTGGGGTTTTTGGGTTAATCGATATTGGGGGGTTAGGGAGCTTGTGTGGGGTTTTGACTGTGGGTCTCTTGGGTCGTTTCGTTTATGGTTCATGTTTGGGGTTTGTTTTTTGCCGTGTGTGTGTTTATGTGTTCTGTTACTTTTTTTGGGTGTTCTGGATCGTTTTGGGGTCTGGTTTGAGTTGTCTAGGGTGTTGCTTTTCTATTTGGTTTCAGGGTTTTCAGTTGCTTGAAGGGATTGTGGGGGTTGGTTTCACTTTTTCTTTTTTGCTTGTAGTGTGTCTTGTGCTCTAGTTGTTCTCGGTTGGTTGTTGTGGTTTTTGCTGTTTTTGCGGGTTTTTTGTGGGTCTCTTTTGTCGTTGTAAAAAAGAGGTGAGTGGATTTTGTGTGCTCGGAAGAGGTTTTCATTTTTTCTGGTTCTGAGTTTGGTGGGGTGGGTGTGTGGGTGGTTGTTGTTGGAGGGGGTGGGGTGGTTTGGTTGGTCAGTTGGCTTATTGGTGTGTGTTGTTGGTGGCACCGATCGGATCTTCTCTGACCATATCACGTGTCGTGGGACCAAGAGCGAGAGGGCAATTTAGAGTCAACCGGCGCAGTCCCGAAACCTGAGCAACTTCCAACGGGGAATGGCATGAAAAGTCGGAGAAATTTCGCTCAAAAGCTACCATCGATGGAACGGAACGAAACCCGGCTGGGTTTTGGGAGCCGCTTATCCATTCTGCAAAGGAGCCACGGAATACTGGGATCGAGGGAAGATGCAAAAACCGCTAAACCCTCAGTCTGACGTCAGATGTCATGTAATGGTGGGGGTTCCTCTTCGGACAAGTTATCGCTCCTTCCAAGCTGCAGGGGGAATTCTCTGACCCTCCTCCTAACTTTGAGAATACCTGGGATCATAAACGGAATGCAATCGCTCGGGGCCAACGCTCTTGACTCTCAGTACTCCTAGGGGGAAAGGTTGGGCATTTGCTCGCGAGGAAGGGGGAGGGCGCACCGGTCAACTGGAAAAAGACTACTCTCTAGAGGTGCGACGGGTTTTACGCAATAAAGGCTATGGCGCCTAGGCATTAACGCCAGAGAGGGGGTGGAATCTCCAGTTCTATCTTGACGGGGGAAGAGGGCGTTTAAAAATTATTTCTATACTAAAGATCATGGGAGAAAGGGAAAATAGGGAGTTGTAAGCCTGGGAATAGCTCAGTGGACTCTTTGTATAAAAGAGAAACCAACGTGGCTCTCAGACGGTAAGATCGTCTTTGTCCTGGGGGAGACGGATATTTGGGGCATATGGATATGCCGCGCAGGACATGTGAGATCTCGAAAAACAAAAACACCTAGGTGGAGGAAAAAGGATGCAGACGACGGTCGCGCAAGAGAAGGATGAAATGGAGTCGTCCGTCACAAATCAGGGGAAGAAAGGATCTAGATCAGTCGTCCTGATTGGCAGGGTCGGCTGCCCTATAAATAAAGGTCTCGAACCACCCCGACGAGGGCTAGGAACATGAAGCCACATCCTCAAATTTTTAAAAGGGAATGGAATATAAGCGGCAATAGGTCGATACAGGGGGAGGATCAAGAGAGAGATCATCACAGAAAGAGGAAACGTGGCAGATCAAAGCGTGGGCAATTCGACCGGCCTCTCTGTCCGCGGTGCCCAAAGTTACGAGGGGGGCAAGGAAAAAGGCACCCAGCAGACGCCGCGGCGGTGCAGGCGGCAATGTTCGAATGTCAAGAAAGTTCCGAGAGGAGCTCGACAGGGAGCTAGTGGAAAGGGAAAAAGAATGATCAAAGTCACTACCTGCTCGGGGGATAAAATTTTAAGGGTCGATCAGGGCGTCTCCTAATGGGGGGTTCTTGCGAAAGATCGCGTTCGGGCTCTACCATGGCATACCTGCACAACGTGCGCAGAACAGAAAAGAGTTCGGGACGCATCGGTAAGTGCTCAGTATGATTACTGAAAGCCAATCCTTTTCTGTTGTGGGCACTGCCTGCGGGGTTTCTTCAAGGCGATAGACTTCGCGTCTCTCCTGCGCATCTCGCTAGAAACATCAATGCTTTGGCTGTTTCATCGAAAGGAGAAAAGTAAGAGGGGAATGGTCGAAGTCGAGAAGATTTTTGCGAGAGCGCCATACATCTGGACTGGGGGCATCCTGCGAAGAGAAAAAAAGGGGATTCGTAAAAGCGAGCGAGGGGAAAAGTCTGAGAACGATTAACGAAAAAAAAAAGTGGAACGCATTTAGTCGCCTCCCAGGGCAGAACTTCGCGATATTATAGCATAAACCTCCGTGGGGCAGGATTCGAAAAAACGGGCGTCATAGTATCTCCAGGGGAGCAGGGGAGTTTAAAAGAGGACGCATGTACGCATAGCTTGAGCAAGGATGAGAAAGTGGCCCCCTAAGGGCAGCTCCTCTCTCTCCGTCTTGATTGGGTGGGAACGTTGGTGCCCCTACTCACACAATGAAAGAGAACATATGTTAGTACATAGTAAAAAGTGAAAATGGGTGGGGGGGGTGTTATAAAACTGGCCATCAGCTGGGTCCTCTTTGCAAAAATTCCACTCTTAAGCCTCAAAAGCTTTTCAAACCGTCTAAGATGGGGCCGGGGGAATCCGGCGAACATAAGACCTTTATACGCTCTAGAACGAACCAGAACAACGTATCACATCTGGTTTCGGGGGGGCGGCGTGAGGGGACCGCCTAAGACGGAAAGGGTATCCCGAAATACTCTTCTAAAGGAAACGCCTCTGGGGAGGGGTGACACCCTCTTTTCCGTAAGAGACAGGAGGGGCGCCGTTCCCTTCTAAAGGGACTACCTCGGCTATGGGGGGTCGAGTGTCGTAGACAGGAGCAATACGAAATTCTGGTAAAAGCACTTATGGCGGTGGTCGCGGTTTACTAAGCGCCGCATGGTCGAAAGATATGAGCAGTAAAAAGTAAATCGTGATATAGTTGCCGCGGTATTGGACAAGGGCTCGGGATCAAGGCGACTGCGGGGATCAAGAGAGCCTTGCCCGATAGAAAACTCTCAAATGCCGAGGATCAAGCCGCTCACCATAATGGCCTCTCCTTAAGGAAAAGAAACGGAATTTACGGGCTGCCGGAAAAGTACGGGGACAATGGCACCGCGTAAAAGGGTTTCCTGTGTTTGGGGGAGAATAGGGTCGATGCGTAGACCTCTATTCAAAAAAAGGATCTCCGTGTGGTAGGGGTGCGTGAAGGGAAGGTAAAGGAAAAAAAAAATCCTCCCGCTCGCGAGAACAGATGCGACGTAAGCAAGCATTGAAGGTGTGCGGAAGACTAGAAAAAGGGGGGGGCGTCGGATGAGCTTCTTTCTAAGACAGATGTTTGAAAAAAAAGCCGAGCGGACTCCTAAGGGGAAGCTTGCGCAAAATACACGAACAAAGACACCTAATTCCTATGAGGGTCTTTGGCGTGAAACAAGATTATGCTCAGGTCTAAACTGAACAAAAACAAGGAAATGGAAAAAGGCGGGTCGACGCACCGAAAAAACTTCAAGTGTGACGCCAGAAAGTCTTTTAATGAAGTGTGGGTTGGTGTCACTTTTTGCCGGGGAAAAAGTCGAGTCTCCCCTCAGGTAGAAAAGGTTTTTGGGGGTTCCCGTTCAGAAGTCAAAAAAACAAGGGGGCAAACCGTCAAAGGGAACCACCATTGGGAGAATCGAAGGGGGGGCGCTCGTCAGGGGGTGTCCAGGTATCAGTCTAAAAAGACCAAAAGCTTGCTCCTTTAGGTCGCCCGTAAGAGTGGAAGGGCGGAATCAAAGGGGAAACTATGGCGAGAGAAAAAAGGAAAGTATTAACAGAGAAGAACCCCTTTAAACGCGCAGCAGAAACTGAGGGGTCCGCGCCGAAGTACGTAAAGAAGAAAAGGGGATCAAATGAAACAGCATCTCCGGGGCTATAGCCGAAGTGATCGGTAGAGTACATCAGGGATGGCAAAAACGTCCAAAGGGTTAACAAAGCGCTCCTACCAATGAAGTCCCTAGACTTATGTTCTTCTCGGGTATTTGAAATTCCAAAGGGGGCGTCGCTCTTTGAAAAGGGGGGAATGGCATCTCAAACTCCTTTTGGATCATAAGAAGACCTAGCGCGAGATGAGGGAGGGAGCAACAAAAAGCGTAGGGAGAAAGGGGGCGTCAAAACTCTCAACTTCGGAGTACAAGGAGGGGAATTGCAGAAGCTAGGAAGAAGGTAACCTCTAATTGAAAAGGTCTCTAGAGAAAGAAAGCAACATCCTATCTCAGGGTCAGACTCTGGAAAAAGGTTCTTCATTTAAAAGGTCCGCTCGCTCAACGGAGGGTCTAAATCGGAGGGGTGGTGAGAATAGTCGAAAATGAAAGTAAGGCTATTAGGGACAGCGTCAGTCACGACTGAGGAAGGAGGCCCGTTTTTCACTGGGTGCCACCAGAAGGAAACATGGGGGGGGGAGTAAGAGGAATCCGGAGTTAAGGGAGGGGAACTGCCACAAATAAGAAGTTCCGCGGAATAATACCTTCTCAAATGGGAAGTCATCTTGTCAATATCCTCTATAAGTGACTATGCCAACGCTCAACAAGATCCCGGGACCGTCGTTCGCACAGAAAATTGTCAAATGTGACTGTGCCTCGGGCGAAGGTCTGAAGGATTGGGAGAGGGCGGGGTGCCTCGCAAAAAAGAGGGAAAACGAGCCGAGGAAAAGCGCTGACTTGCCTTGATTAGGGGGGACTCAGAAGAGGCCAGAGGAGGAAATGGGGTACGAGTGCACTCAAGGAAGCGGAATGAGTCAAGAACGCTCGAATGGTCGTGGTGGTGGGTACGAAGCGAAAGGAGAGAGTTCCGGTAGGCCGGTAAACTTCAGGAAAAATAACAAGGCTCTGAAAAAAAAAACGTCCTGGGGAGAAGCTCTCACAGACTGCCGAAGGGAGTACTGTCCAGATCTCCGACCGCGCAAGGAGGGCTATTCCGCGAGAAAGGGTGCCGAGCCCAACAAATATAGGCTAACTGGGCACGACTGAAGATCTTAGCGCGCACGGCGGGGAAAAAGCGCAAAGCTGAAAAGAGCTATTGATCTAGTACTAGAAGGGCATTTCGGGAGCTCGAGCCAAAGTGTCTAGTAGAGAACTCCTAGGCGGGGCCACATAACGAGAAGAGTGTGCATTCGGGTTGGTGATCAGCGGGAGCGCAAGTGGGGTGGGGGCCCTTAACCGGTGGGGCATCCTCTAAACTAGGGTCGGGGGGAGAAAGAGGGGATCACGCACCTAGCTCTACTAAAAGTCGGAGTTTCTTCGAGAGTCACCTACCTTGAGAGTATGCCTGCTCTCACTGACCCAAAATTCTAGAAGAAGAGCGTGACGGAGGGCAGGGATCGCAAACCTCGGCTGGTTACCCGAATTGGTTCTCCAAATATCGCAGGAAAAGAAAAACTAATAAGTCCTTCAGTCTTGATATATTTGCGACAAAGACTTGCTGCCCTAAAAAAGGTAAGACAAATAGGGGGTCCATTCTGCTTTGGGTAGGTCGCAAAAAACTGGAGAAAAAATAGCTCTGGTCACGAAAGAAAAGGGTTACAAATTTGAGGGTTTTCTCTTTGAAGGGTGAACCAGTCTATTCCCCAAGAGGCCATCCGTCCATTGTTGAAAGGGGACCTATGAAATAAGGGGGGACTGGGGGGTGGCGCGGTCCGAGTCCCAAGGGAACCTTATCAAGGCTCGATAGGGTCAGTGGGAGTGCCAAAGGCAATGGGGCTCATATCACGGAGATTACCAAGTTTCCTAGCATCCCTTAAATAACCCAGAACCAGGACTCAAGCTCCCTGAGAAGCCAACGGCGGGAAAAGCTTTCACCCAAACCTGTCAGGGAGCAGCAGATAGAAGGAGGGAATGTATAAGCGGAAGAAGTGCAGACCTGACGGACTGTTCAGAACTCCTCTCCTCGCACGGGAGGTAGGGAAAGCGGTGCAGCCGGGGCATAATCAGGGCATTCATTGAAGAGATTGATGGGGCCTATGAAGTCGCTTAGGGGGGGAAACTAAACAGGCGCTATCTAAAACGCAGGGGTATTCGATCTACAACGCCATCCCCTGAAGTGGGCTGTGCGAAAGAGCAAAAGCAGTTCCAAACGAAAGGGAGGGGAATTCCAGCCCAGTGAAAAGGTCGCAAAGAAAAAGAAATAGTAAATCACAAGAAGCAACTCGCGCCGCTGGCCACTCACGCCAGGAGGGGTATTCCTCGTACTTTCATTAGCTTGCATTGTATAGGCCCGTCCTGTCAACGCCGAAGCAGTGAAATTCTGTTGAATAGCTCAGGGTTCTCGGGGGCTTGATGTCCTGAAGGCTCGAAGCCAACCTCTCCTCTGGGGGGTCGTAAACAAACTCACTGGAGCCCCTGGTGAAAAAGAAGCTACTGAACCGAGGGTCGATAAATGGGTTTGGGGGTTACCTCTTGGGGGGGAACGGGGCCTGACCCGGACCGACTATATATGATACGTAGATTTGGGTACATGGGGGGAAGTCACTTCTACTTGTTGCACCTGAAGGCTCGCTCTGCTGCGGGGGCTAAAGCAAGGGAGAGATTGACGTAGAGCTTTGAGGGATTGGAAAACTTGGGCTTGCAGGCTAGAAAGCTCATGGAGCAGATATGATGGGGGGGAAGACACCTACGGGGGGTTTCGAAAGGTAGATCGTAAAAACAGAAGGGATCTCCGTCCACACAGCGGACGGTGTTGGCGGGCGGAGAAAAGGGCATCAAATAATCCGACGCCCTGGGGTCTCTAATAAAACAAAAATAATGAGGAAAGAGATCAAGGGACCTCTGGGAATTTCAGCGGAAGAGACCATAGGATTGAAGAGCCGGCCTAATTTCAGCAAGTAAGGAGATAGCCACGGAGGGGTCTTGCTACTATAGCCGAAACGCGATGAATGCTCTAAACGCACCAAGGGCCTCCTGGAGAAAAAGCACAGGGGGTGAAAATAAAAGAAGAGAAGGGATCGACCGGATGGAACTAGAAGGTGAGTTCATTAAGTGACGGGAAGAAGAGAGGGCTAATTTCTATAAAGAAGTCGAATGGAAAATACGTATCTCTATTCGAGGGGAGGGTAAGCGGGGAGTCCGCGGCACACGAGAGGGATAGTTCCGTACGGAGGCGGGTTCAGGACGGGGAAAAGTGCATTTGCTCGGGACTATTCTTGGGGTATCTATACTGTCAGGGTGAGGGAAAGGAAGATCTGGAAAAAAACTTACCGCGAGAGGAGGCCGGCTGATCTACGTTCTGCATTCCGGGTGAGGGGATAGACCGACTTGCACGAAAAAGAAAACTTAAGCGACTGCAGAGAAAGAAGGGGGGAGGGGGGGCAGGCTAGGGGGGGGAGGTTGGAGCGGTGGGTTAAAGTCCAAGGGTTCTTTGCAAGAAGGCAACAATGTGGGGGGGGGGGGGGGTTGTGTGGGGTGGGGGTGGGGGGGTGGGGGGTGTTGTGTGGTCGGGGAGGTCCGGGAGAGAAAGCGGAAGCATGCTCAAACGTTGCGAAAGAGAACGACCTGTCATAAAGGGGATGGAACAGAGGCCTCTCGGGGATGTCTAATTGGAGGGGTCAAGTGCGCGAGCTCCAAATAAAGGTGAGGAGACTCGTCGGAGGCATGCGGGGGGAACGCTGATAGCGTACGGGAAGAAGTTCGAGAAAACTCGCAAGTCTCATGGAAGTACCATGGAGGCATCACTTCTGAAGACGCTACCACCCCATGTGTATGGGGGGGGGGCACTGGCACCACAATCAAGATGGACCCTCACTGGGTAGGATCTACCTGGATTGGGAAAAGGGGAGTATTTGACGCATAATGAGGACGCAAAGGCGTCCGGAAAAGAACGGGAAGTCATCGAACACTCGGGGAAAAGGTAAACATGTTGGGGGAAAACCGCGACCCAAAGAAACAGATGGGAACGGGAAAAAAAAATTACGGCGGACTCGGGGGGCGGGCCCAAATCTTTCCTAAAAAACCGAAAAGGGCTGTCAAAAAACAGGCTTTAAACCGCCGCGGAAAAACGGTATCGGGAATAGCTACACAAAAGAGCATGGGAAAAGCCTCTCGTGTGCTCTCGAGGGGCAGCGAGACGTCCAAAATCGAGAAGGAGAATGGAGTAGGGCGAGGATGGGCCCATAATTCCTGGCGCAATGGAGTTGAGATGTCCAATCATGAACGAGGTAGAAAGGGGGGGGGAAGATTGCGACGAGGTCTGCCTTTTAAAAGGAATTGGGGACCCAAGTGATGTTACTAACAGCCCGGGAAACTGGCTTGTAGGGCTTAGAGAAAGAAGTGAAGGTAATGTCACCGGTATGCTGAAGGGCCTCTTTCTCGGGAATCTGAAGAAAAGTCGCCTTAGCAGCTCCGATTTCGGAGGGATACTCCAGACAGGCGAAACCGCTCGGCGGAGGCAAAAAGGGGAATACCCTTCAGACAAGAAAGTCCCACTGGGGGACCTGATAAAGGAGAAGGACGAGCTAACCTCGGGCGAAAGAAAAAAACCAGCGTGGGGGGGGGTCGTCATCGGAAGGCTCAGGAGAGCCTCGATACTCTTACGGAAAGATTGATAAAGACGGCCGTAAATTCGAAAGCCTCGCCTAACGTCGAACCGGAGGAAAGGACTGACACGAGGGGGGGAATTGTCGGTTCTCAGGGTCTGAGGGCACCGGGCTTCGGAGGTACTGAAACGAGAAAGGATATCTAAAGGGCGTCCTACAAAAAATCCTATCTTAGCAAAAGTAACTTCCACCGCATAGAAAGGATCTTGGAAAGAAACTGCCTCATCTTAAATAAGAATTTCCCAGAAAATGGATAGACAATTGCTTCAGGTATTCGTGAACACTAAGACAGATCACGGGTGGACGGGCACGCGGGAGTAGGGGAAAAGGATTTTCAAAGGCGGGGGAAATAAAAGGCCAAGAATCCGGAAGTGGATCAGACGCCGGCCGGGAAGATGCCCGTAACATGGGCCTGAAGAAGGGGGTATCGAGCCTGGCGCAAGCGAGGGTGGTACATCGAAAGAAACATAGGCTCGAAAATGCAGCTTGCGCCGGTATTCGAGGCGAAAAAACGTTGCAAGAGTTGAGAAAGGAGGCTGCAAAAACACGTTTTCGGAAGGGGGGTCTCCCCATCTGAACAGGGGAGAAGACCACTGAGTCTGAAACTCCTCGATCTAAAGGCGAGAGACCTGTCTTGATGGAAATCGAGGAAATGAATCACTCCTCTCCGGTTCTAGAGGAAGAAAAAGTGAGGACCTTCACGTTGAGGAAGCTCTACCACTCAGGCCTTTGGATTAGGATTACTCTATGAAATTGAGTGTTGAGGAGAAGCGCGCCGGAGAGATATGTCGGCAATCTAAAACGAGGGCACGGTGACATCATGTAGAGAAGAAAGGTGGAAACGGGAGAGAACAAGCAACAAGGAGGAGAAAGAAGGAAGGACTGTTCCACTACGCCGCGAGGGAGGGTGTTGAAATAATAAAACTCGAGGGGGACCCATATCTCGAATAATGCGAGATAAGCTAGATGGGGGAAAAAATTTCACGAAAGGAAAGACAAAAGCCGAGAATGGTTCGGGCGAAAAAGTGGCGGAGTTAACGGGGCAACGTGTTCTCGCTGGAACGGTTTCTATGAGGAAGGACGACCAAGGGGCTACTAGGAGGGAAAAAAGATCATCTGGTCGGGTGCTTCTCGAGGGGGGCGTTTGGGTCGTCTAAACGAAATTGGTGGAACCAACTTGTATAACGTCTGGGCACACCTATATGGCACGAAAGAAGCAACCTTGACCGTCTCCGCAAACTACTTCTCCCAAGGATGCCATCTGGTCGGAAAAGGCGCGATGACCAACTCCAGCTCAAAAGCGGAAAAACACGATAGGTAACTGAAGTTCAGTCTTGAAGTACGTAGAAGAATTGCTTTCGTAATTTCACGAAAAACGGCAAAAAGAGGGCAAAAGTCCACAAGATCCATGAGGGAGGGCAGTGGTCTGCGTGGGAGCCGCTAAAAGTCCGGGCGATCAAGTTCGGGAAACCTAATAAAACAATGCGGCCGGGAAACACGCCACATCTCGAGGTGTCCGTGGGCTATCGGCAATCAGTCCGGGGCGGAGGCCTAAGAGGAACTTGCAGTCATGGGATCATAAAAAAAGAAGTAGCAAAGCAGCGTAGCCAAGGCTAGGGGGATTCCGGAAAACGCGTCAAACCCGCCGAAATGAAGGGCGAGACGAGATTTGCAAGTAACGCACGGAACCGTAGAGAAAAAGGGATGGCCCTGGATCTTCACAGAGAGGTCCAGAAATCCCAGCGGGCGGTCCCTACCGGAGAGAGTGGAGAAATGCATTTCTGATCAGGGAGCTCGCAAGTGGGACGAGGCTGAATGCTCTTTCGGAGTATAATGGGAGAGTTCCACATCCATATTAAATTAATCTAAAAGGGGTGGTGATCTCTTTTTGCCCCTGACGCCAAGGGCCATACGAAATAGGTGGGGGGTATGAGTGGAGGGGGGGGTGGAATGAGGGAGGATTTGAGGGGGGGGAGGGGGAGGGAAAGGGGAGGAGAAGGGGGAGGGGGGGGGGGGGGAGAGGGGGGGAGAGGAGGTGGAGTGGGAAGAGGATAGAGAGGGAGGGGAGGCACTTGTGTCGAAGGGGGAAGGGGTGGCCTACTAGAGCTAGCCCTAGAAAGACCGGCTTTCTTCCGCATGGGAAGATACTCCCTAGGCCGAAAATGGGTAGCAATTATTAACCGACTTCCGAACCCTCCTTTGCATGAGGAGAAGGAAAAAGGCGCGCGAGAGAGGTAACGCTATAGGCATTGGAAAAATGAACACACTCCGCCGAAACCCATAATTTCCCCTCGGTCCTACGAGCGCGTTCTCAAAACGCGGGGGGCAACGAGCTTTTTTCTGCGAATTAGGAGACGCCGGACTTCCTCGAAAATGCGCAAAACCGAGCGTGGGTTTATAGGTACGTCCTGAGCCTGACGCTCTGGCCCGGAAAACATCGAGGGAGCAACTAGAATGGGGGGGGGAACGCCTGAGGGTGGGGCTGGAACGAGGGAAAGGTCCAGTCAATAACCTGGGGGGCCATTGCGAACTATTTCTGGGTGCTGGGTCATCGGCAGCTGAAAAAGTTCAAGGAGGACTATGGATCGGATTTGACCCACAAGGCGAGGGAAAGATGCGGAAACACACTAAGACAGTTCCCAAATTGAGAGCGAGACAGATACAGGTCTGCATCGCTGAAGTTCCCTAAAAAAAAAACCCCTTTGAGGAACTTCCGCTATGCCTCAGACGGGGAATCTCGCGACAGAAACTGCACGGAAAACGCCCAGCGCTCCTTCGGGGCAAGCGCGGGGCCGCTGGGAAAAAATACGTGCTACTTGCCCTGATGTCACCTCTACTCTGAAAAACGGGAGAATGGCGCGGGAGGGTCGCGAACCTAACACAGCAATGCACCCTTCAGAATAACCGTGTATCAAGCTCATCAAACACAAAAAAATATTAGACCGGGGTCAAGCGACTATGGAAACATGCTTATAGTAATACTCTTCCTCGAAAGTGTCTGTACGGGACCATCGCGTCGTTAACTGAGAAGGATTGTCAGGAGAAGAGCACAGGGCATCACTCGACCAGGAAATGGGGAACCCAAAGGGGACTGGGTCCTCTAGGCACAGGGCTTAAGAATTGACCTAGAAGAATGGGAATCATTCGCCCAGGGATAGACTCTTGGATCAGGTCCGGGTGTGAGCTCTCATTATGGGAGGATGCAGGTCTTGCATACCTATGATCTTTCACTCAATTCTTAAAAGGGTGTGGATTTTCTCAAGAAAAAAATGCGGGGTCGAACCGATAACGCTCTGCGTTGCAACAGAAAAAAATCCTAGGGCTCTCGGTGTCGGAGAAAGGGGGAGCCTTAAAACAATTCTAATACGCACGAATTAGAGACAGGGTGTGGAATAGATTACAGAAAGGGAGACGCACTGGGCGAAAAGAATGAGCGGGGGGAAAATCTCAAGGGAGGGAGGGAACTAGATCTTGGTCGTGTGGGAATTGCGGAGAAGCTCATGCCCTACGGGTAGGGGGTAACTGCCCTAAAAGGGAGGCGATGCGTAGAGATCAAAACGACGCCGAACTGGAAATTAAGAGAGGCAGGTTGGCCTCCGAACTTCAAGAGCATCTCTGCTCACAGCCAAGGTATTCGAGCACCGCTCAGGCCAACACACCGGGGAGGAAAGAAATACACCTGGAAATCCTTGAATAGCCTGGATTATTCAAGGGGGCGCCTTAAAAGGGGAACGGGCATATAAGTCGGGGGTCACACAAACGTCTGCTGGGGAAGAAAAAGGAGATACGCCCTGCAAAAAACGGGAGGGGGCTCTCCAAGAACTTCTACAGAAAAGATGCACAAAGAAAAAAGCAAGTGTTCAAACTGTACTTCAAGGATATGGAATCCCGTTGAAAATTTTCCAACGCTCTCATGCGGCAGGACGAGCGCAGAACAAGGCAGAAGGAAGAGGGGAGGGAGAATTAAGGGAGATATATTCGAGTTTGGTTTGTACCGTGTTAGCCCGAGGGTCTCAACAAATGTTCTAGAGAGTCGGGTACCAAGGAGCAATTTCTCAGGGTGGAAAAAAAGCCGGAGGGGGACGGTGACACCAAAGCTACATCGGCAAAAATCTGTTTAAACCGACCGAGGAAGACCAGAAAGAGCGCGGGAGGGCGGCGCCGGGGACTGCTCAATCCAGATCGGGTGGCCTAAATCCATCTGGAATGTGGTTCACATGCTTAGGAAAGACAGAGGAGGTCTCGAGGGGAGGTCGGTGCTTTTAAAAAAAAGAAACAACAGTCTTAACTTAAATTTACATCTTCGAATGGAAACTGGTGTTCAGTAAAACGGCGGACGGTTCTCATATTGAAAAGAAACTTCGGAGGACAAAGAAGGCCGGGGATTGTCAGCATAATAAGCGAAGAGGGGGCGGGAGTCCTGGGGAGGACACACAGGACTACCAAGGAACAAGAGGAAAACTGGGATCGTATAATAGGCATCCATAGGGAGCCACGCGTCACCTCGGAGAAAGCTAGGCGCGTCATAAGGGGCAGAGGGAAGACAAAAAGAAGGCCTTCGTCAAGCAAGCAAAACGGTCGCAATCGGGGGGATATGCCCGACCCTTTGGGGGGGGGGGGGGGACCATAAGGGACCACGCAAAGGAACATGTGCCTAGCGCAGGCTGTAAAACGGAGACATTTGATGCGAGAGGCGTGTTCGCGTCTCAGCTCACTTGGGTAAAATGCGCTCGTCATTCAAACTGCTAAGCCAGGCTAACGTGTCCCGGGGGGTTTTTCGCTCATCGGGACACCCAACGACAACATTACTTATGGCGGGGGTAAAAAAGCTGGGGAAGGGCATCTGCGGGGGGGAACGAACCACGCAGGTCACCTAGAAAAAAAAAAGGAAAGTTTCCGAAAGAAAAGATCTGGGGGGTCGAGACTGGAGTCCTTTGGAGATCTCAGCAATATGAGAAAATTGATCACACCTCGACGTTTGCGAAGTCTTTCGGGGTTCTAAAGATGCGAGTCTCTGCGCCAAATCTTTAAGAAGGGGGAGTTCTAACTATCTTAATTACTTAGCAGGAGTGGATCAAGGAGTGCCCTTCTAAAATAATCATCTGCATCCTGGGAAACGAGGCGGCAAAAAATAAACCAAAACCGGCTTAGAGGAGTCCTTCTAAGGTAATTAGGACGACCTGTTCGAGTGAGGGAAAGACGCGGAATTTAAAAGGGGGGGAGGGTAAATCTTTCTTTCAGGGGGAGTGGAGAAATGTGACAACGCTCAGACAGAGGATCAGGCCTGGAAGAGATACCGTTTTCACGGCTACGGGAAGCCCGGGACCTAAAAGTGGGGGCCTACCGGGAAGGAACCTGATACAGATGGGGGGGGGGGGGGGGGGTCCTGCTACCGGTCTTCATCGCCCTCGTCGTCAAGAGCGTGGAGCTAAAAAAAAGGGGCGAAAGCTGGGAGAAAAAAGAGATCCGAACCGACGGCCACGTGCGAGGGTCTTTCAGGTCGGAAAGAAATATAACGAACTCCCGCGCTGTGGAAGATGTCAGGAAAAAAAAAAAGGGCATTGACTGGAGGACACAAAGCGCGGCCGTCGAGATGAGTGTAAAAGCTAATTGGAAAGCTGACCGTCCTTAAAAACTGGAAAAAGGAAAAAAGGGACACACCACTTCCACCTCATTGGGGGAGCGGAGACGTCGTAGATGAAGGAGATGGTCAGGATCTGAAAAAGTCGGGGGGGACAGGATTCTGCCAGGCAGGGCGGAAGACATGGAAAAGGGCAAAATCATAGTCTAGGGGTCTTTTGCGGGGGAAAATTAAATCGACGCCCTCTCCGTGAACTTATGTCCTGACACGCAGCACAGTGCACTTTAGCCATTTTTAAAGACATCTCGGTAATCCCGGGGGACGACAGCAGAGATGGTCGGTGGGGGTCCAAAACTAGAGTCTGAAAGGAAGGCGTTCGCCGTATCGGAAGATCAAGTTGAACGGGTGTCGGAGAGAATAGTCCTAGGTGACGCAGACAAAGGAGTTAAGGTGAGGTCCGAACCTTTACCAAGCGCATCACGGACGCGCTTGCAAAAAAAAGCGTCGGATCTTCCCGGTGAGAGTACATCTTAGAGAACTCTATCGGGAAAATCTGTCCGAAGTGGCTTAAGGGAGCAGTCCACGTGTACCTCACGCTCCCGAAACGGGGGGGGTGCATTTAATTCTCGATAAATTCAATTAGGCAGCGGAAGTCGGGGGGAAGGAAAGGCATCTCACCCACGTGGGGGTACGGAAAATCAAAAAGGGGACCGATATCAGAAAACAACGGTATTATTAAAGGGAAGAGAGAAGAACTATCTCTCGCGAGCGGCGGGCATAACTCGTCTAAAGGAGGGGGGGATAATGAGAAAGAGGGAGGGCGCCGAAGGTTGAAAAAGGGGGAAACATAAAACAACCCATCGAGATTACATTCGTGGGGGAACAAAAACGGGGCAGGAAAAAAAGTTCCTTAAGGAGCAGCGAAACCCCGATACTCCTGGGTGATAGGTGGATGAAAGACCGTTGACAAAAAAGAGGGAGGAGCGAACAACAAATACACGCGGGCCGGGAGGGGGGGAGCGGGGTGTATGGGGGCACAGTAAAAACTTGAAGCCAAGTGGGCTTGAGCATCTGCAGACAGGATCAGCCTTCAAAGATAACTTCTCTCTACGGAATAACGGGCGCAAACAACAACGTTTCTGAACCTGAAGGGTAGGGGTCAGGGAGGGGGACACCCCATTCACAAGAGGAGGTACAGTCGTATTACCAGATGAGTGCTAAAGGGAAGGTGCATCAAAAGTGGGGAAAAGTATAGTCCCTGGGGGAAAAGAAGATGGTCAACATGTTCATAAAACAGGAAACAAAGGACAAAAGGGCCACACAATTGGGGAATCTATATTCGGAATGATGCGGTATTTTTCACAAAGCAGGAATAAAAATCCTTTCGCAAAAGAACGCAAGTTTTGGACGGTTCACAAAAACGATTAGTGCCCGTAACCTGCGACAAACCGAAAAAGTGAGGTTGCGTGGTGGGGGTAGAGAAGGGAGGAACTCGGGGAAAACCTAGCGCGTACCATAGAGGAGGCGAGCAAAAATCGAGCAAGCGAGGGGAGCAGACTTATCACGCCTTTACAGGCGCGTGACCGTCATCGCACGACAACAGGGGGGGAGGCGAGCGAAGTACCTTTGAAGAAGACCTCGAGAGAAGTGCCAAAAAAAAAAAAATCAGATCCTGGCAGCCTGAGGAGAAGACAGATGAAACGAGCCCAAAGAAGCGGGGTGAGACAGGGTACGGAAAAAAAGCAGAAGTGGAGACGAAGCAGGCCGGAAAAGCCCAGAATTTATCTTCTCGGTACGAAGAGCCACCGTCGGTAACGAGATCGGAGAAGAGGGTAAAGATAGCGAATCTTTGATCTTCGCTCTGGTGGTCCCAAAGCCCGATGCACTCGAAATCCCAAGACAAGAAACATCAATGAAAAACGTCACTTGAATTCAACGGGGATCTCTTGAATGGTTTTGTGTAGGGTTACTCCTCGCGGTACGAGATCTCTGTTTCTTGAGGTACTCTCTGGATCCCCTCCTTGCCAGAGGTCCTATAGGATTTCAACAAATCGTCTGACGGCAGATCTGGGAGAGGAGACATGGGAAGCATTAAGGATCCACCATCCTCTCTTGAATTACCAGTATTTCAGCCATAAAAACAAGGCTCTAAGTCAACAGGACAGACATATTTTAGGGGACAGAACGACTAGAGGGAATTAAGCACTTTCAAGACAAGAGAGGATTTAAAAGTCATTCCAGGATATGTCATGGGCGTCTCTGAAAAGGGCCACCAAAGGAAAAAAGGTTCTCTTCTATGGAAAGGAAGCCCTTGTTTTTTTAACCAGCAGTTGGGCTGTTCGGGTGGGTTACCTGGAAGGAGGGGCCTCTTGCCATCCCCTTACATGTGGTAAGAAAAAACGTCTGGGGTGACGGGTGAGCAAGGCTTAGGGAAGCATACGGAAAAAAAAGTTAATTTAGGGGCTTTGCCAAGGCCTTCCAGAAAACAGGATCGCGACCCGCTCAGGGAACCAAAAATAGGGCAAGATAAAATTCGAATCGGCTTGCTCAACCATGCACCCATAACACAGGGGGGTACGGGAAATCTCTATGCGACTGGAATGCCGAAAGTGACGGGCCGGAGTACACACGGGCCCTCATATTATAAGTGGGGAGAGCAGGGAATCGGGGGAAAAACTACCTGGACTCTCCACCGAGACTGCACTCTCGAGAGGAAAAAAGCTGATGCGCCGAGTCCGCGCAATGAAAGGGACCTGACTTGAAAAAAAAAAAGGAGGCTTATATATTCAAGGAACACACGCAATCTGGACTAGTTGGGGGTAAGGCTAGGGTCATTCGGGGACTGATAAAATGGCGAACCTCTTAACCGGATAAACACCACCAATCCAGTCCTCACTAGGAATCTTGACTGACCCTGGCATGTCAGAAAATATCCCGGACCGCCTTCATTGTGAGGATCACCTCGAACCTCATAAGAGAAAGCTGAGAGCCCGTCTCTTTGGATCTCTGCCACGACGGTCTCCGAATCCTTCGTTGTGGAGGTCAAGCTGGGAGTTCGCTGTGGCCGGGTTCTGAGAAGGCGGTGCCGGGCATCGTCCACAGGGACTCTCTCTTGGGGGGATAGAACACCTGTCGGGAAAGAACCAGGCATCGCGAGGAGATCATGAAAAAATAGGGATGTTCAAAAGCTGCATGGGGGAGGATAGGGGGTCAGGAATTCCAGGCAGAAGCCAGTAGGATACACGCTCGTAAAAAGTGGCTCAAAACGGGATGAAAGCAGCCTTCAAAGCAACCTCCTAAGAGAATTGTGGGGAAAGAAAGGAAAAAGCTCTCTTCCGTAGCAGATACCCGGGACACAAAATCGAATAGACATCGGCGGAAATGAGGGATACCGAAGGTTTTGAGAAAAAACGTCAAGGACGGAAGCGCCCTGCGGCGCGTTGGGGATATCCATGTATCCGTGCTATATCTTGGGGGGGAAGGGGAAAAAGAAAGGGTTCTGAGGGCTTCAGACTCTTCATTACTCCCTCGATGGCAAGAGCAGGCCCTAACTGAGTGGGGCGGTAGAGCAAGGAGAAACGGGAACAATGCGAGACAATCTTATCACGGGGTGGGCTGCCAAGCACTTTGAGCATCTCGTGGAGAAGGGCGAGTGAGGGAGGGGATCTCAAGAAACTATGAAGGAAAGAAGCACCTCGGAAGGACGTGCGCGGAGGGCGCATAGGGGAGGATTAATCGATCAAACCGGGGTGAAAGTGCCACATGGGAGAGGAGGAAGAGGAGCTAGGGCCTAGGGAATACGCCGACGATTACCAACAAAACTCAACGAGCCATAGCTAAGCGCATCGACGGCCCAGGAAAAAGTTCAAAATACTGAAAGAGCTAAGACAAAGATCGTCAAAGGGAGATTCAAGAACGCGCAAAAAAGCATGAACAGGCGCAGCCGAGTCAGGCAAGAAATCAACGCGATGTCGTCGAAGGGGAAGAGGCCTATTCTAAGGGGGGGCCGGCGCGGGGGGGGTGGCGCGGCCCCGAGGGCCAAAAACTCTAAAAGGAAGGGGAGAGGGGAAGGACATTTCAAGGCGGGGGCGGAATGCGCAGGGGAGCTGACAGACGGCTGAAGGGGACCGACTGGGAAACTGTTCCAGTCGACAGGGGGGACTCTAGAGTAGAGAAAGGCTGTAAACGGGTTGCTGCAGACTCGTCCAAGAAGCAATAACGACATAAAGGCCTGCATAATCAGAGTGATCAAAAGGGGGCGCATTAAACGATCAGGAAGGTTGTCTGCTATGTTCTGTCTGTTGGGGTTTGCACCCTGCATTGGTTCTTGTGGCTACTGGCCCTGGTAACTGTTTCCTGCGAGGTCAGGGAG
>Ga0179593_1271837_pt1 | contig 23522 bp, 30 predicted proteins | sample CZODoug2_1_08_16_FD_185931 | JGI IMG/M metagenome (GOLD analysis project Ga0179593, IMG submission 185931) | Vadose zone soil fungal communities from Angelo Coast Range Reserve, California, USA - CZODoug2_1_08_16fungal (PacBio error correction) | ecosystem: Environmental > Terrestrial > Soil >...
GAATTCCAGCTTAAGAACGGTGGGCCCGACTCCATGGGGCGCCTCCATGCGACAGGGACATGGTTGCGCAAAGAACTTGACCAAGACCACAAGGAAAATCGTGAAAAATCACCCCGAATGGAGAAAAGGGAAAGGACCCAGGCGGAAATACATAGGACTTTGAGCATCTGATGTTCCTCTCCCTTGTGGGCGCAGACAAACGAAGGAATAAAACGTACCGACATACGGAAACCAGTTCTGACACTCTATAACAATTAAATTTTTGGATTGTCCATCCCCTTGCCTACATTATGTAGCGGTGGTGACTAATTTTCTATCCATCTTCTCATTATTTAGGCCTTCTTTTGGTGTCCATTACCACCCCCCTTACCACCGTTGGGCTTGGTGTTATTAGTCGTGTTCTTAAAATCTATTTCACATTGTCCATACGAATGTGTGATTTATTTTCTACCCGATTTTACGTGGGGTCGTTTTGTTTGAGGCCCACGATTCCGCCCGCCCTTACGTGCTTGAAAAAGTTGAAACTTTCCCCCCTCATTTTTTGTGGGGGTACCACGAAAGATGTCCCTGTGGATTCCCCCTTGGTTTTTTGTCAAATCTTTCCCCGTTTCCCGAACTATTGTTTTTGTTATATTGATGCTCATCTACCATTGATTATATATTATTTTGTTGTATTGAATTTGAGGGCCTTGATTGCTCTATATGGTTGATGTTAAATAACCGTTGGGCCACTTGTTCGTTCCTGAGCCGTTTTGTCCCCTTCCATCGGAGTTCTAATTAGGTTTTATCGCCTATTTTATTGTAGGGGGTCTCCTTGCAGTCGGTTGTTTTCTAGGGTACTGTACCCAGTTCACTCCTTACTTTGGTTTTCCTATATGACTGTTGTTTTTTCGGATCTTGAGGTTTTATGTCGTATGAGTTTCTGTTTTGCGTTGTACTTTTTCGCCACACCGTGCCTTTTTGTCCCCATACGTTTTTCTGCCCTTCCTTGATTTTCGTGTTCGTTCCTTTTGCGCTCCCTCTGGATTTGTCTTTGTGTGGTTTTGATGTGGGGCCCGTTTGTGCGCCCCGCTCTTCCGATGCACGTTAATTTCCCGTGTTGACCTATTGGGTCTGTCCCAACCTGCAAATCACTTGTTTGGATTTTTTACTGTGTGGTTAGTGCCCGTTAACACCCGCCTCGCACGGCTCAGACATTTGGCCCTTATGCTCCCCTTATTGTTTTTTGTTTGTGATATATTAAGCGAAATTGTTTTCCGGTTGGCTCGGACAGCCCTAGAAACATATGTGGTGGTTTGATGACTTATCCGCGTCCTATCTGTTTTCCAAGAAAAGAGCTAAACCCCTTTGCTGTTCGTTTCCCTTACTTTTTCCCGGCGGTAATTTGCGTGTCTCTATAAATCCCCCCTGAGTGACCACTGTTATTTTTTTTTTTGATAAGACCCCCAACCCTATACGACCGGTGGACAGTGCTCAAAGGCCTGGGTCACGTCTCGGTTTAGGTTGCATTTGTTTTTCTTTTTTCAGCTAACGTTCATGTAGTGTGTGTTTATCTGGGCTAACCCCCCAGGTTGGTTCCTTTGAGTGGGTGGTTTTGATGTTCTTCCTCTGTCGATTTGTGGTATATATATTGTGCTAGAACCTGGTTGGTGTGGGATTCTCATATTTCTGCCGTTATCCCTTTATATTTGAGTTTCTGGGGTTTGTTTTTGTTGTGGTTTTTTTTTTGCCATAATGGCCCCTGTTTTGAGCTGTAGCCATTAACTCAAGTTATTCGCCAACAGGTTGGTAAGGGGTTTTTCAAATTGTGTGTACAGAAAGAAGAAAACATTTGAGGCAAAAACTGGTCCATAAGGAAAGTCCGATCATATAACGATCGGTCCTGGCGCTATTTGTCGTTTGCCGGATGGACGTAGAGCCCGGCAACCTAAATAGGGACCACAACGATGTAGAACATTCACAGAAGGACTAAAGGGCCTACTTAGATGGGGTGGGCTGCAAAACACGGGAAGACGGATGTGCAGAGCCGTAACTCACAATGCACGCCCACCGATGTAAAAGATTTGAATCTATGCCGGTCAAACGGGCATACTAATCGGGGTGAGAGGGGAAAGTAGGGGCCCAAAGCACGGGAGGGGACTTACGGGTAGGGTCAAACTTTGGGAATAAAAAAAAAGGGATAAAAGTCAAAAAGAGTTGCAAATAAAATAAACATCTTACAGCACCGGGAAAAGGTCACTCGGATGTACTCTCATTAAAAGAAAGTTGACGGACAGCTCCCGGATGGGGGATCCAATATAACAACGCGGCTTCACAATTGGGGAAAAAAACAGGGACGGAATGAGTGAAAAATCGCCGGCTTAACAACCGTGGGGGGGTAAACAAAGAGATGAGAAGGGCACAGGGCGAGGAATAGCCAATTGGTCCAGCAGTACAATCTGGACACCGGGAAAAAATTCTTTACGATTCTGGAACACCACAGGAAAGAGGGCAATTTCGACTGACCTGTCATGCCGAGTTGACTTGGGGGACAGGCGATTTAAGCAGTGCCAGAGTCATTGGACTCCGAGAAAAAAACGCCTCAAACGCTGAAGGGTTAAAAAGGAACTGTGTTCTACCAAGGGAAGAACAACCTAAAAACTGATGGACCATGAGACGTGTTATAATTTCCTCGGCATGTCGGGGCGGGGGGGGGGGGGTTAGGGAAATCACATCGCGAGAACCAACGATACAACGCAACGGGAGGAGCGATCGCGAGACCAAGACTAAAACGAGGTGGCCTTTTTCAGGTGTTCAAACAATCAAAAAGTTGTCAACTAAGGGAGGGACACCAGCGAGACGAAGGGGGGGATACAATACAGGCGGCGCAGGGACCAAAAAGTGACAACCGGGAAAAACCGCGGCTGACGCAGGCAGGGAAATAAAGGGGAGAAAGTTCTCCTCTAAAGCAACTGTTTGAAAAAGCCCAGGGAATAAGGGGAAAAGGCTGGGAAATTGTACGCCACCAGACAAGAAAGTGGCGCGTGAATACAAAAAAACGAAAATCCAACGGGACACACGGCAAAATCAAAAAGCGAACACACCCAAAGGGTATCAATGAGGGAAACATTTAGATTGCCGGAATAGGGACCGCAAGTGGGTATGGAAGAACGTGCAGACGAATCACAGAAAAAATGTTACAAATAAAAAGCCAAAGACACACCAACGAAACACCGCCCTACAGAGACGGGGAGAGAAAAGCTGATCAGGGCAACACACTCTGTCAATCGTATGGTTATCCCTGGAGATCAAACGCACTCAAAGAGAATAAAGACCGCTGCGGACTCATAACGCTGGAGGGAAGATTAACCATCCCAGAAACAAGGGGAATAAAAAGAAAAACTCCAGCCCATTACCACAACGACTCTATGCGGTAACGCGTGGGAACCAACTCACAACGCCCCCCCATGGGGGGGGCGCCCAAAGACGAGGACAAGAATGTGACTGGTCGAGGCCAATTCCCAGAACGAAAACAACGAGAAAAGAGTACATCTATAGAATCCAGGCCTATGAGGGCGGGAAACCCAGAACCAGGAACGTTTTTCCATCAAAAAAGAGGGTAGTGGCGATACCCCGTTGAATAGCCGATGAGAGGAAAATTTGGGGGACTGCAAGATAAACTCAGGGGGACAAACAGATGGAAAGAGGGGTAGAAAAACTGGGGAACCCAGGTTCTTTCGGGGGAGTTGGTCTTACGAAGAAAGGAACCCACTAAACCGAAACAATAAGATCGAGGATATTTGGGCCAGGGGGGACGAAGAGGGGAGGGATGAAAGACACCTGGACGGAAAGCTACGAAAGCGTACCTGGAATATATGAGCGGGACAGCATAGCCCCCAGTGACCAAAAAACGAAACGCATGTCCTACTGGAACGGCAAGTTAACGAGACAAAAAGGAAAGTAGAATGTGGTTATGTAAAATCGATACTGCGAAGCAAAAGGAGTGACATCACTGCGTGAGGAAAAAAGGGCTAGGCACGAAAGATTATTTGAGGAAAAAACGAGTGTCGAGCCTCAACCAAATTCACCCTCCTGGTAGGGGACGAAAAAAAGTAAAAAATGCAAAATAATGTCAAGTGCAGCAAGAGGGTGAACGCACATCAGGAGAGAAAGAAAGCGAGTTCACCGAGTCTTGTGGGGAGGAATGAACCCTGGTTATGTATGTTTGCTCGACTGTCCAAAACATCTCCGTAGATTCGGGTTTGAGAGAAAAACGTCGGTTTCAAGGGTGTATGCGGCAGCAGGGTGAAGACACACGGCGTCCCCAGAGGACGACAAAAAAAAAAAGGAAGTCGAGGGAGAACCGGTTGGGAACACAAGTCTCGTTACAATAACCCTTGAACTCTTGGCGATAAAAAATTGCCCAGGTAGACCGGCAGGAAAGGGAAGGTTCTCGAGAAAACAAACGTGCCTCGACCTAAAGATAGGGGAAGGGATTCCTAAAAGAAAAATAGTTGGGGGATCCGCCTGACACGAAAAGACGGAAAAGCCAGGTTTTGACTGCACACGTGTTGCACTGCGGTGACAACAAAAGTGGGGCACGAAAAGGAAGTCCTCTGGGCCCAATTGCCTCAAGCCGTGATAATAAAGAGTGGACAGGGACGCGGAAACCGCGGCTCACTCAACAGAAGGTCACATTTGTCGCCACCCAAATGGGGCAAGAAACGGTAAAGGACAGAAAGTGCTGGTGATCGCAGCCAACCGAAGCCGTAGAAGGATTAGGGTAAAAGAGGGTCCAGACAACACCTTACCCCTGGTGTCTGATATAAAGCGATTCCGAGGTACAAGCTCAAAAATAAAGCTACAGACATCGGAAATCTGCCTTAAAGGACGCGCAACAAGGCCACAGGTAGAGGAAAAAGGCAGAAAAACTGAAAGTGAGGGCGGAATGGGGGGTGAACCACTGGGCCATTTTAAGCCTGGGGGTCCAGGAAAAAAAAATCAGATTTGCGCATCTGAACCAAAAACATCACGAAACCTTGAAGGTGAAAACCTTCGTGAGCTAGAAAGCAAGCGGTGGGTTGACCAGGTAGGGTGTTCGCCGAGGGGGATCAGGGAGCCTGGGGGGTCCCCTGTTAAAACGAGGACTTGGGTTGGGGGACTAAAATCAGTCATAAGGGTTCAGTAGTTCTATGGGGAACTAGGAAAATCTTAGACATCTAATACATCGTGATAGTATGGGGATCAGTGAGGGCGGGTAGGGGAGTAACATGGAGTGGTCGTCCAGAATCGACAAAACGTCACAAGAGTGTCAGGAGTAAGGTAATCGGACTGGAAAAAAAAGCAGTCTAAAACCTAACGAGCGCCATGAGTGATGGCATGGCAACAAAGGGAACGTGAGCAGACGGGGGTTTGGGAAACGGAAAAACAAATCGCCGGGGTGGGGGGGTGTTCATGTAAAAACTCATTTCAAAGGCGGATAAAATGGGATCAAAACAAGGCGGCCTAGTCCAAGTAGGTGAGAGAACAGGAGACCTCAGATAACACCCACAGCGGGGGGGACCCATTAAATGGCTTGGCAGGGGAATCAAGAGTGCAAAGAAGAGAATAAAATCACTGAGCAGTGTTTGAAAGCGTAGAAAGTGGTCTAGACGTTCCGGAAGTTTTAATAAGACACGCTGAAACCCGACCGGCTAAATTTGGGACATGGACGGGGGTGATCAGGAAGGGTACGTCCTCAACTCGTTTTTTGTGGTTTCGTGGTCAAAAAATGTCTTTGGACTTTTTTCAAGAACCATTGGCGGGCAAAAAAAGAAGGTGGAACTTCAAAGCAGGTCACAAAAGAAATAAGGAGGACCGGCAGAAGAAAAAAATGTGCCGGGTTCGAACCTGACGCCGCAAAACGAACTGGACAGCGCTGGCAGAAACCGGGGGTAAAAGAGAAAAAAAGTTGCTAACTCAAAAAAAAACAATCCCTTTAAAGGGTCGGGGAAAAAAAAACGGAGGGAAGATTGGACAGACCCGGAAAAAAAAAAGAGGGTTTTTTGTCCTCCTAGGAAAAATTGAAGGGGAAAAGGGGGGCCCAAGAGGGGAAAAGGGAATTGAGGGAAAACGGGTGGGAGAGAATTTACCACAAAACGATGGGGCATCGTTTTTAAAAAAACAACTGTCGGGAAAGGTCGTTATTCTTGTCCGGGGGAGAGAAACGTTGAAAAAAGGGAAAAAGGGTGGAAAGTGGAAAGACGTCACCCAATTTCAGTTAACACTTCACAAACGTGGCGCCGAGAAAAAAAGAGGGGGGTGGTACTCGATTATTCATTCCGGCGAAAGGAAAACGAGCGGAAAGAAAAACATATTATCAAAAGCCGGAACACTTACCAATCGGGGGGGACAGGAGTGGGGTACAAGCTCTACTCATGGGAAAGGAAAAGAATCGCAAGTAGTGCCGAAAACTCCTGATGTATATTAAGAGGCAAAACGGGGAAAAACAACTAAGATGGGCAGGTGAAGTTTGGGAAATAAACGGCTAACAGTTCTTGGCAAATCACAAAACACTGAAACCGATGCCAAAAGCATGGGCACTGTGGGGGGGGGGGGGGGGGGCTGCTAAAATTGTGCAATCGAAAAGCACACGTGTAGTCAAAACTACGGGGGACAAGCGGGCTTCCCGGCAATAAAAAAAAATCTCGCAACCGGCCACCGGTCAGGGAAGTTCGTCGTCTTTGGGGGGGAAAACACCACATGGGGACCCGTCCCCCATAGGGGGGGCAGAGAAATAATATGGAACAATTGAACAACAGCCTGGGAATGAAGTCAGTCCACAGGAACAGGAGGGAGTTGCCCGGATACCGCAATACAAGAACACCTTTTAACCTGAATTCGGCAAGGAAAAAGAAAGGAGGTGGTATCGAAGAAAACTTCGTAAGATGGAAGGGGGTAGCACAAAAATTAAAAACAAATAACTAACGCGCCGCTGTGGGTCAAGGGGAAGGGGGCAGAAACAGTAATACGTGTTGAAAGGAACAGTCCGAAACAGATGCTAGAAAATGGGATTATACGGTGAGCCGTGCACCAAAGGGGGAAAACCTGCAGAGTTTAATACAGGGATGAAGGAGGGGGGGTAAAACGATGGGGAGGAAAAAACGGACACGCTCGTGGACGGAAACAACTGTTCGTATAGGAGGAACAAGGGGGGGGGATACAGCGGGGGGTGGCCGAACTTTTTACACAAGGAAAAAATGAAGAGTGCAATGTGGAGGGGGAGGTCAACCTGTCCGACAAATTATTTGGGGATAGGGAGGTGGGGGTTTCCAAGGGGTTCGGCAGTCCGAGGTGGGCAAGTAAAAAAACGATCAGCGCGACCCGACAATCGAAAAGGAAAAGCACGGCCCTCGGTAAACGGCGAAAAACAAAAAAAAAGGGGCCAGTGGGGGAAATGGATCTAGCAAAGGGGGGGGGGAAAATGATTGGTAACATAGTAACGAGAAGGGAAATCTATTCAGGGGGTCAGATGAAAACCAGGTAAAGGGTGCGGTCAACCACTGTAAATAAAGTCAAAGTGGACCAGACGGGGGGGAGAAAAGGCACCCAGATCGCCTGAAAAAAAGGAGTACTCAGCCCTCGGACTGGAACGAGAAAAGAAAGGTGCAAAAGCACGGAGACAGGGTTAGGGAATGAACGACGGACGGGAGAAGTCCTCTCCCACAAGACCACCGTGGGACGTTATCGTAAGAAATTGTGGGGGCATATTCATTCTGTATCAATCAGATTGCCTCGATGGAACAAAGGGGAAAAGAGCACATAACGGCACTTTAAGGAATGAGGGGGTTGAAAAGTGGATGTACTCAACACTTCAACATTTGTTAAACTGTGTATAAAAGAAGGGGTCCGTGGACGCGAGCACCTGTGACAGGCCGGTTCTACCAGACGGCCAGCGGGTGAGTGATGGGGATTACGTGGTTCAGCGCAGGAAATCCCGAGTCAAAACCAAAAAGGATATGGGACAAAAAAGCATCCAAAAAGGAGAACGGGGGGTCGTCTGTAATAAGGGGGGGGGAGCAGAAAGGGATCCAACCGTCAGGCAATGGGCAAAAAATGAATGCAAAAGTCAATCAACTCACAATTGAGGACGAAGAGAGGGATACTCAAAGAAACAATCTGGGGGGACGAGCGGAAAAAAATACCTACGTGCCTCCTGTGATTGAACCTCGACAGCAGATGGCCAAACCGGACCCGGGAAAGGGTGGCAGTTTTTTCCACAGGTGAGATTTCGAAAATTATAAAAAAAATGGGCCAGGAGGCCTACACTAGAAAGGTTGTGTGAAGGGGGCGTACAAATAAAAGAATCTGAGACCGGAAACAACACCGGGATGAAGGAAGGGACGAAAAAGAAAAAAAATTTTAATAGGTCCATATGAAGGTAGGGGAGGGGTGATGGGTCAGACAAGGGAAACCGCAACGAAGTGATCCAAAGTCAGTATTATGTGAGAAACAGATGGTACCGAGCATTTCTATAGTTACTATCGGCACATCCGTTGGGGAAGAATAGAGGCACAATCACGGTGAAGGGGGGGAGTGATGTGTTTCTAAAAAGTGTGAAGGAAACTAACTAAAAGGGGGTCTTACCACATAATAGTAAAGCGGAGGGATCTTGGGGGAAGGTAAAAATCGGGAAACTTAAAGAAGAAAAACGTTTGGTCATCTAACAAAGAAAACGGGAAAAAAAATGAAGCCAGCGTTAATTGGAATAGCAGTGGGAAAGGGAGGGGGACCACCCGAAAAACATGGGAACGTGGCCAAAATTAACATGACCAGTGCACCACGTGGTGTGTCCATAAAAAATTAACTGGGGTGCTAGAGGGAGTGGAAAATAACTGCTTCGCAGAGAACATTCTCCTGCAACCTCCCACGAAATACCGGACAGAAAGGGGGGGGGGTGTTTAAGTGGCGCGGAGAAAGGGATCCCGAGGGGGTTACAAAATAAGCAAGAGGGGAGGGTTGCAAGCTTTCCTGCAAGGTACATCCGAGGGGAGAGGGTAAAATAAGACAGGGAAAAAGGTCTCACTGGTCAAAGCACCAATCGTTGCCCTGCAGGGGCGGAATTACCAGCAGGACTGGCCCTGAGAAAAAGGGTACCCAGGTTCTTAAGGGAGAACAACCGGACAACAAGGTGCAAGAGGAGGAAACGCCGTGGTGCGGGCTGCGGTTAACATGAATGTGGAAATCAAAGTTTGAAAGTTGAGAGAAAGGGGGATTGCTGAAGGAACCGACCGTCAGCATAGGGAAAATCTACAGAGGAAACAAAGACCAAGGAAACGGGGAGGGTCCGGAAAGCTTTGGAACCATTGAAATCGGGAACGGTGCGTGAAACGGCACACAAATATCACCCAAGTGTTAAATAGGTGGAAAAAAGTGTGCTTTGGTAAGTAATGAGCGGCCTCCAAAGGTTGGAAAAGTCAAGCGTGCGAAAAACAGGGAAGAAAATCCCAATAAAACAAAAAGGTAGGGGTGGGGAGGAAAGAGGACTGAAGCGCGCTCGGAGTGTTATAAAAAGACATGGCAGGGTCCGGATCTGTTTTCGCAAAAACTATTTTTTGCGAATACGACATAGAGCGCCGTGGAACACATGGAAAAAAGGGGGATCCAACCGCGTTGGGGGTGGGGGCACGGAGCACAGGAGTGGGCCAGTTCCAAACAAAAACTCAGAAAAAGGAAACGAAAGGGAAAGCATGGTTAAGGGTGTTGTGGCCACTGATCTAGAGGGTAGCAGACCGGAAACGAACAGTAAAAAATGGAAAAAACGTTAGACATAATGGAAACGATTTGAGGGTGTGCTGTGCATAGACGGGATAAGGGAAAAGGAAAAACGCGTGGGTCAGAAAAAAAAACCACGGGGGGGGAAGATTGGAAATCTGGGGCACGTATCCGTGGGGGGGGGGGTACAAGATATTGCTCGAGGGCAATCGCGCAGGAACATCCCCATGCATTATCGGAACGGCCGGGAAAACTGGTGGGCCCTTGGGTGAAAGACGTAAAGGATAAAAGAGATGTCAGGGAAAAGAGGGGATTCAACTCAGGGGAAGTCAAAAAAAGCGCGTTAGGGATGGTTACCATGCGGGAAGTTCCCAGGAAGCACGGAGGAGCCGCACAAACGTAAAAAAATCACGGTTGGGGTGGAAAAAGGAAACTCAATACGTGGCGCGAAGTGTGGGGGAAAAAAGGCGCAGAAAAAAGGGGAAGACCCTTTCAAAAAGTAAGTGAAGGGAGGCCTTCACCGCAGGTGGAAAAGGAGTCGGGGCGCTCCGAACATTTTGGGGGAGAGGGGATGTCAAGATGGAGGGTGTCAAAAAAAGGAATTGTGAACATTCGTGGAAAGGGTCCTTAAGACAACTAGAAAGATTAAGTGTAAAGCTGAACACATCATTGGTGTCATTCACTCCGCCCCACCGGAAACCGCGACGACATAGGGGACAAGGTCGCGGTAAGGGGGGCAAGACGGGCCCAGGGGGGGGTGGTTGAAGAATCGCGGAAAAAACATCAAAAGAGAGCAAAAAGTGCCAACAGGAGTTCAAGGAAGGGTGGGGGTTTTTTTGCGTTTCACGGATGAAAAGGGGGGCTATTGGGAACAAGCCAGCAGTCGAACCATTGCCAAAACGCCTGCAGGGGTCGTAGAGGCAAGTAAAAACGGCACAAAGGGCAGCACTGGGGGGTGCCAACTCCTTCTGCAAAACGGGGAGTGGGCAGGCCCGACTGAATTGCAAAGGGTGGCATGCCAATGGTACGCAAACAAGTGAAAAGATGAATGGTGGGAGCAAATAACCAAAAAAGGGGGAAAGGAAAGGCACTCCAAAACCTCGATAAAACAAGACCCCTGTGAAATGGAGTACAGGAAGTAGACACCATTAAAGTATGTTACGGTCAACCGTAGAAAAAATTTACCTCCAGGGGGGGGGGACTAACGACTGAGTGGTAAAGAAGGGGAAATGCGGGTGGAGAAAAGCGAAGTCTCCAGAAACGAGAGACCCGGGCATATACATGAAAAAGTTGCACGCCCCAGTGCGAGGCATAAAAAGAACTCAGGGAAAAACCCAAGTGTTTGGACTACCCAGGAGGAGTGTGAAGGACAAAGCCTGGGCCCACATGTAAAACAACCACAAGGGGGGGGGGGGGTGCAGAAAAATCTATCACTAATAACCCAAGGGGGGACAACTAGTATGCGAGAATTTGACGGTCGCAGGAACCAGGTGGGACGCCACAAGACGAGTGTGAAGAGTTGAAAGATAGAGAAAGTCCAAAAACCGAACTACCCAGAAAGAAGATAATATGATTATGACAAACGGAAACTGGGGAACCAGAACCAGAGAAATAATTGGAAAAAAAAAAATGAGTTTACTTTTTACGCACTTAAGTAAAAGGGGTAGGGGGGAAAGGGAAAATGGAAACGGAAAAAAGGTGGGGTTGCTTAAGTTGGGGCACCGATTTCTGCATCCAAGAAGGGGGGGTGGGGCACTGTACGCCCGTCAAAAACAAGGGGGGCGAGGAAAGACAAGATGATCGGGACTATGGGAAGGTGTGGACGATCCTGTGATTTGAGGGGAGGTTTAAACAGACTAGAAAATATGGAAATTAGCGAGGGGTTGCCATGCGACAGAGAGGAAACAAAAGAACCCGAAAAAAAAAGAAGGAGATAGTCGTCGGAGCCCACTGGGGGGGGGACTGAGAAGAAAGAGTTGGAGGAGGGGTTGTGGGGGGAAAAAGAGATACGCACAAGAAAAAGAAAAACCAAACAAAGGGGACGGAACATTCGAACTAGCATGGTTAGTAAAAGGAACAATGGGAAAAGGCAGTGCAGTCTAACAGCGGGGGGGAAAAAAAAAAAGGTCCTTGAAAAAAAGTCAAGCAAAGGCTTTAGTGACAAGGGGGCGCGGAGCAAATCCAAAAGACGGCTCATGAGGAGGGGAGGCCCTGGAAAGTAGGTGACCAGGAAGACAAAAGACGGAGAGAACAAAAGGGGGACGTAAGTTCTCTCAAAAGGAAATGTAAGGAACGGCTTGTAAAATAGATCGCGTCACTCAACAAAGGAAGAAGAAAAAGAGGTGTCGGCCAAAAGGGGGCAAACAAAGACCTCGTTCATTCCAAGCGTGAAACAGAGGAAGAATTTCAACAGACCAAAGGATAAGGGAAGGCGTATACCGAAGTGTCGGGTCTCAGGCCGGAAACCAAAATAGGTCCGTATATCGGAAGGAAATCTGGGGGAAAACGGTGCAGGATTCCTTCATTAGAAAAAATCATGTAGTGTGGGAGATTTTTACAAAGTTTGCGGGCTGTCACTCACGACAGGGAACACACTCTACGCTAAGTCGGCACGGAGTGGCCGTCACCTCGATGAGGGTTGAATGAGAGGAGACGTTCCAAAAAAAAGAACACAACAGTAAAAGCCGCAGAGTGGCGCTAACAGCCCAAACACAAGTAAAGAGGATGAAGCAGCGTGTCAAAAAAAGGGGTCTAAACAGAAGGCATGTCCACAGTAAGAATGAAGGAGACGCGTCTGATGTAGGGGGGGGAAAAACACTCCTCAACAAGGAACCGGAAAGAAAAAGCCAAAGATCGTCCCCGAAAAACGTTGAAGTTTGTCGCGAGGAATCCTTCAGGTGGGTTTCCTGAATATAAAACCACGAGGGGAAATCCAACACTCCTGACAGGTGGATACTAGAGAAAACAAAGGGGCGAAGGGTAGTGTTTAATTGAATTTGACAAGTGACCAAAGGGAGGCAGTTCGCAAGGGGGAAAAAAGGGGAGAGACGTACACCGTGCAAACTACTCGGGAAAATTTTCAGGTCAAACTAGGGGGGGGTTCTGGGTGAAAACTGGGGTGCAGACGAAACATAATCCGGGGGTCGGGGAAGTCAAAGGACGTGGGGGGGAATGAGGTGTGCTGACAATAGACTACCCCGTCAAACTATGAAAGCGGGGGAGGTTCGCACAAAGTGAAAACTTGCCGCCGGGGAAGGGAACAGCAGCAGGTCATGTTACGGGGTGCAAAACTCGAGCGCCAGCTTTGGGGGCCAACAAAAAACCCTGAGGAATGTGGGTTGTTCGGGTTATTAAAAAGGGTCCTGGCTGAAGGGGATGGGAAGGGACACGGAACAAGTGAAAAAGTGACGCGTCGGAAGGGGAAGAAGACAAAAGGGAATCCACTTTATGTCGGGGAGAGAGAGGCTGGGGACAATAAAACTGGGCGAAAGCAAACGAGAAAACTACTCTTGGTGGGACAAAAGCGTGTTGCCAACCAGGTTATAAGGTGTGGGCTGCAACTTATAGCCACCCAATAACCATTGTTGGCGAAAAAAGTCAAACACTGGCAGAAATGGGAATAAAAAGGGGTTAAAGGGAGTGGGAGCGAGGAGTGCCAGAGGCAAGCAGTTGGTATTGGGGGGGGAGGTGGGCGTTGCTGCGAACCAAAATGGTGGAAAGCTACCCATCCTGCATGTTAGGAGGGAGGTCGCCCGAAAGGGGCAGAAAGCCAGACCTAGCGCAAGAGAAAGCAAGCCGAAAGTTTTAGGGGCAAAGACCTGACCGAACTGATGATCAGCTTCAAAGGTGAAGTAGGAATAGGGGGGTGGGGAAGGAAGAGAAACGCGGGGGGCAAAAGAAAAACACGCAAAAAAACCCATCCTGAACCTCCCAGGTGGCCGAAATCAATTTTCCCACTGAATTGCATGAAGCAGGAAAATGAAGCGCAAACAGGCAACGGAGAAAGAAAACGATGGTGGAGACTTGGGGAAGCATTTTACAGACAGCAAAAAGGAAAAAAATGAGGGTCAGCAGGTTTGGGAAAAGAGGTCCCCCCGTGGAAAGGCCGGGTGGCTGGGGGGCGGGGAAGGAGGGAATACGAGAAAAAAGGGACGCTGTAAACTTCTTCACCCGGGCTGAACAGAAAAAGATCAGACGAACAATTAGACAGCAGAAAATGGTACAATGCTGGAAAACACCAAGAGGAAGGAACAAGGAAAGGGGTAACGTAAAGGCTTGGGAAAGAAATAATACTTTGCCGCACGCATGTTAAAAAAAAAGGGGAAAATGCGAGTTTCAACAGGCAACAAAACCCGACGTGTAAACGTAAAAAGGGGTGGAGTAGTGGAGAGGCCCTGCTCCAAAGACACGTCTCTTCTTTGGACGTGAGGTGAAAAGGCACAGAGTGGTGGGCGACCCAAGGAAGAAATCATCAGTCAGCTGAAGGTGGTGGGGGAGCGGCCTTTTCTAAAGGAAAACATGACCGTATCCAACGAACAAAGGACATGACCATCAAGGGCAGGGGGGGAACACAAAATCTGGGGGGGGACCAATCAGGTAAGGGTCCCTTCATGAGGACGGGTCAAACAAGGAAAGAAAAACTGGGGGCCCTAAAAGCCTGTAAAGGAAAAAGGCGCAATACCGGGGACATGACAGGGACAAGCTGTGTGCAACGCTTCGGTTCCAAAAAGAAAAAAAACAAAAACGACAAAAAAATAGTGACCCTTGGAAGGGATAATGACCCCCTCAAGAACGAGGGCTGAGTAGACCGGGGGGGGGGGGGATAAAACACATCACCTATAAAAAAGGCACCGCAGAAAGAGTAGGGGGGAAGGTTCGAAGCATTTGATTAAAATGCAGAGCCGGATAAGAACCCCCGCAAACTTGAAAAAACGCTGTCAATAAAAGTCACGTGGGGGGGGAGGGGGCAACAAAATTCAGGATGGTTTCGCCAAAAATGGCGGCTCGGGGGGGGGAGGAACCCATGGCGAAAAGAAGGATCTAGAGCTAAATGCGCACACAAGAGGTGACCTCTGTCTACATACGTCAGGGGGGGACTGGACTTGGGGGGGTCGGGGTGGACTTTTCGGGCAAACAGCCCACTGAAGGAGGCGCTCCATAAACGGAAACAAACAGAAAAAAAGGTGGGGGGAAAGACAAAAAAAAAACGTTTCCCAACAAAGGGGGGAAAATACGCACGGAGCGCCACGATCCAACCGAAGTATCACCCGGGGAAATCAGATGGGGGAAGAGAATCGATGTGGACGCTGCGGCCAGCCCCCTATGGGCATTCTCAAATTGGGGGGGAAAATAGACCATAAGAGCAGAGTTGTGGAGGAAAACGAGAAAATCAGGAAACGCAAAACATAAATCACAATACACAGGTGATGCATTCTAAAGAATCCTGAACCCAAACAACGGGTGGACCCGTAATTTACACAGACAACGGAAGGGCACTTTTAACTGGTGGGACCCCGAGGACAACGGGAGAAAGGATATTATAAGGGGAAAAGGCCAGGTGTCCATCGGCAAGGCTAATATTGCGTCAGAAGAAAGGGTCTGCGAAATGGGCAATCCTGCGGAAGGGGTAGTAAATAGACCAGGCCCCCCAACACAGCCCAAAAGGGGGGTAAAAAGCAACAAAACAATTGGACACAAAAAAGCGTATTTTCTTTAAAGTCGTAGAACCAGATCACAGAAAAAGCAAACACCCATCTGGCCCGATCAGGGGGAAAACAGGTGGGAAAAAGGGAAGAGAAAAGTTGGAACAAGAAATACTCGATGGACAAGGACCCAGGGGTACTAAACCAAGGAAAAGGGAGACAAGGACAAAGATGAGGGTCCCCCATTGAATTGGTCAGGTCACCTAAACCACCTTCAAATTATGGTGAACTGAAAATCCGGAAAAAGGTCAAAAGCCTAAAAATTTGTGTACCAGCAGGGGCTGATCGGTAAGTGCTCATTAGCTCCCTCAACGTCGGGGGTGGGTTGAAACACGGTGTTTCGCCGGAAAGGCCAGGGGAGACCAAGGCGGAAGGGTCAGGACAACAAAAGAAACCTACTGAAGCCGATTACCTGTGTCTACCAAAGAGAAGAGTGTTAAGGAAAAAGAATGACTGAAAACGAACTAATGACCCAAAAACTGGGGCAGGTTAAGAAATCAAAATAAACAACTGAAAAAAAAAAACCTTCAGGGCTAAGGGACCGCGCGGCCACACCGCATGCTAAAGGCACTAATAACAACGGTCCCCAAGCGACAATAAAAGAGTACAAAGGAACCGACGGCCCGGGGAAAGGGCGTGCGGTGTAATGACAATAAAGGACGAACTACGTTTAAAGGGTTGTAAAGTTTACAGATATCTGAAAATGAACGCGAAACAAAAACGGGGGAGGGGAGGGAAAAGAATTTGACGAGAGAAAAAGGATCACAGGGGGCGGGGACACAAGAAGCGTTATTTCTGGGGAATGAGAAAAGGAAAAAAGTAAACCGCTCAGAAGATCTAGAGTGGGGAGAGAGGGAATGAGGAGGGCAAAGCTCACGCCAGCTGCGAAAGCTAATACGATAGACAAGCATCAAAACTGGAAGGGATGGGCCCCATTGGGGAAGATAGTATTCGTTCGGCCAAACACGTATAAGAAGACCAGGTAAGTACTTGGAGCTGGCTAAGTGAAACAAAAAACAGCGCAGAAAAAAGGACACCAGGCCCGAACACAGGATCCCATCAAGAGAACGAATGATAAAAACATGATACTGGCCGAAAGCATCTCTATCTATGGGAAAGGAAAATTTCATGTGAAAGTATGCGAAACTAAAAAAAGTTGGGGGCACCAACAGACCTGGCAATACTTAGAGGGCAAGTGGAACAAAAAAAAAAAGAGACTGGGGGGGAAAATACTAGTAATACTGCGGGGACCGTCCAATGACACCAAAATGGGGAAGAGGAGGACCCATACGGCCTCCGGAGGGGGTGTTTATTTGTGGAGGGTCGAGGATTAACCCGACCGTCCCTCGTAGAAACAAGCACAACACGACAACATGTTGAAATGGGTGATCGTCGGGGCTCAGAAGGGTTGTAGTGGTAGAAACTCAGAAAGCGGTTCATCCCCTCGCAAGCCAGGCATTCAATCGATAATAGTGTGGACAAGCGGGACGCGGGGCATCGGGGAGACTGACTGAAAAAAAAATCCCTTAGCTGTGACGTGACAACATTTGCCAAGTGCAGTCGAGGGAAAAATGCCCCAGGAACATGTGGCGTGGTGGGGAAACACGGGATAAAAAGGTTGACTGGGTCAGAATTGTGAGAGTGAGCCGACGAAGATGAAAGCACACCACTCAAACAACACCAATGGAATGACACAGGAAGCACTAACAAAAAAAGCTTTTAAAAGTGTAAGCCTAGGGGAACGGGGGGGGGGGGCAGGTGCACGCTGGTTGGCTCGCAAACCGTGGTGGTGGGGCTTGTCTTGAAAAAAACCCCTGTATGGTGCAGAATGGGGTCACGGTCATGACATCGGGCAGAAGAATTTGTGAAGTCTGTGCAGCCCACGGACCGAAAAATTGCCTCAAAAGTCCTGTGTAAGAGATGAAAGAGGATCTGCAACCAGCGCGGACTTGGATTAAGAGTGAATGAATAGGGGGGAGGGTGGTGTCCTATCGACGAACCCGGTTGTGCGAAAAAATGCAACATGAAATTACCGGGGACAGGTAAGTGGTTTCTTTGGGGGGGGGGGGGGTGTCTGCAAAGATCAAAGGAGGGAGCTCGGGATGCCAAGGTGAGGCGCTACGAAAGCGAACGAAAAGGATGCCGTTGTTGAGACAGTCAGGTGTCTTGGATTGTTAAAGCCGTAGTAAGAGTCTAAGCAAGAAAAGGGAGGAATTATGGGTCAAAAAAGGAATATTCCAGGTCACTGGGTGGTAAAATAAGACTGAAAAAGGGTTTTCACCATCAAAGGGCGATGAAACAATCCCTTAGGGGGGGGTGAGAGAGGGAAAAATCCTCCAATCAAAAAGTGGTGCAAGAAAGAAAACAGGCTTCGAGGGGACTCAGCTTCAACAAGGTGAAAGGGATGTAGGACCTTACCCTGTGACCGGGTGTATACCATGAACAGGGCGAAAATATGTCTAAAGCAGGGAATCCCTCAGAAAGGGTTAAGTAAGAGAGGACAGGTCAGGAGGCTGCGGCAAACGGCAAAGGGGTGACGTAGAGCCCAAATCCTATCAACGTGACAGGGGGGGGGGGGGATATCGCGTTCATTAGTTTGGGACAAAAAAGCTGGAGCAAAGGGAAGGTTTCACAAGGTTCGATTAAGTGGCTTGAAAAGATCAAGGTACACACGGGGACCAAGTTGGCCAAATTGGACCTGATGAAAGAGCCTTGTAAAATCAAGGGGGGGGAAAAAAAACGTTGCGCGTAAAAAAAAGAGGGTCACACTGTCTGTAGTAAATAAACAAACCATTAAGAACGGGAAAACTGCGGGGGGAGACAACTGACAACCTAAGTCAATTCCGAAGACCAATGAGCAAAGTTAACAAATCTTCACAAGCGACCTGGTGGTTAACTCAAGGGCCCCAGGTTGTGAAGAAAGTAGAGCGACAAAAAGATGAACAAAGGGATGGAAACGGAGGGCGCAGGGGTCGTGTGGCAAAAAGCAGGTGTACAAGGAGGTTTTGCGGGGGGCGGTGGAGAACGGCTCGTTCCACCGGGAGGGGCAGTTGGAATCATTTGCACAGCAAGAGGGGAAGGAAACTCACTACAAAGGAACGGGGAACGACAAAAGGCAAACGAGGCGAGGGGGAGACGGTAAGCAAGATTTTCGTGCCCGACGACTTAATTGCACAGGAATGGGGGAACCCAAAAAAGCAAAAGCAAGAAGGGTTGAAACACAAATTAACAACAGGGGAAGGAACTCCTCAGCAATAAAACAAGCCCTGGAGGGGACAAGGGGAAGAGTGGGTCGTAAACGCCGAAGGTGTAGGGAAATGCACAGGGACAGGGCATCAAGCAAGTGTTAAACGCTGTCGAGATGAGAAACGCCATATTTGGAAGGGGTTTGCAAACAAAGTATGGGCAAAAAGGGTGGAAGAACACAGTTAGTCCAGAAAGACGTAAAAATAGACAGTACTCCCTTAATCCGCAGACGAAAAAGCAACGTCTTGGTGTTTTAAAAAAAAAAAACACGGAAAGCTGGCTTTCCAAAGGCCAGGGGGTGGGGAGAGAAGCACATACCCCGGAAGGAAAAACACTGACCTCATCGGCGGTGTTTGCCGACCGCGTCAAAAAAAAAGAATTAAAATTTCTGGCACACCGAACGCGTACAGGCTGAGGGCGATAAGACGCTCCGGCCAAGAATGAAGAGACACCGACTGGAAGATAATAGCTATGATAGTAAACAAGGACGGCAACAAACATAGAGGGGGGAAAACAAAAAGAGGTAGTGAGAGTGTCACGACGTCCGAAAGCGGAAGAGGGTTTGGACTTGCCCAAAACGCAGGGTCGTTGCGAAGGGGGTTCTGGCAATAATTTCCTTTTGGGTCAGGATGGGGTCCGACCAGTAACAGATAAAGAAGACCATCAGAGAGGGAAAAAGGTGGGAGTGTGACGAGAAGGAGTGAATTGGGGTGAGTACCGGTTACCTGACAATCAGAAGAAAGCAAAAAAGAGAGTCAGAGGGCATGCATAGATATCAAAGGCAAGCGCTCGCGGCGAACCCTTCTGGAGGAGACGTTGATGATAAAAAAAGCTCTGGTAATAGTGGGGCGGGGGTGAAAAAAATCGATACGGGGAAAGAAAGAGGAGGGAACCTGCGCGCGAAGAGGGGGTCAAAAAGAAGGGACACAGGCCGTTTTGTGAAAAAACAATGGGTTGCAAAAAAGAATATCAGGAAAAGGTCAGGAAGGCTGTCGGCCAGGAATGAGGGAACTCCCGAGCGAACCAAAATCGCTCGACCATCCACAGCGCAGGGTGTGGGCTACCCGTATTATTATGGGCCCAGACTGACAGCCGATCAAACAGGAGGAAAATTATAGCGACAAGTTACAAGGAAGAGTTTGTCTCAAAGATAAGAAAGTGATCGAGAGGAAAAAAAAAAAACAAAACGGTGGGACAAAAGAAAGATCGACGGAAAGGATATTTGAACAAAGAGTTGGCAGCCCAGTGAGAAATATTCCGGTGAGACATATAAGGAAATCAAAAGGAAAACAGAAAACTCATGCCAAAGAAAAAGCAAGGGGGAAGGTTGTGTGGAACGCGATATATGTGATCAACGAGGTGCTGGGGGGATGTACGCAGTATGAAAGGGGAAATTTTGAAAACAACCAATATTCAAGAATGGGAAGGGGGGCAAACCAGGTGGGGTTGGGTGAAGAAGCCGGTGCAATCAGTTACAGGGATGCAACTATCCACGGACGTCCTTGGGGATCGCAAGGGGCATCGGACGGGGGTGAGACAAGAGTATACTATGTTTCAAATAAAATAATACAATCAGCCAAAGAGGGGGTTGGGGGGATGGAGCAACAAGTATAGGATTGATAAAAACACTGGAAACAAAAAATGGGGGGATATAGTAAAGACAGGACCATCATAAGATATAATTGGACAGAGCCCTCGAAGATGACCAGGGAAATCGGACGGGAACAGATAAAATTACTCTTACACAAAGCCAAGATTCCAGAGAGTTTGATGTTGGGTAGAAATGGGGTCTGGTTTCCTGAAAAAAAGGTGCGCAGCAACCAAAAAACCTTCCAGTTTATTAAGAACGGGGGGTCGGAAAAAGAAAGAAGAGGTGGGTATTATGGGAATTGGAAATAAAGTGAATTAAACCACAGCGGGGAAAAGGGGGGGAAGAAAAGTCACAACGTGAATACCTTCTTGGGGTGTGGGGGGAAAGCTGTTATCATAAGTGGGGTGAAGGCAGCGGGGCATAATCATAAAACGATAGGAAAGAGACGGGAACGGCTGGGTTGTCCGGCCGAAGTCGAACAAAAAAACCACCGAACCCTATGGGGGAAAAACCAGATCCGGTGGGCGAAAACAGTGGAAGTAAGTATGCTGGGGTCCACGCCTGCTACGAGCGTATGGGGGAGGCCATAGTAGTGTTGAACTTATTTCAGGGAAATCCGTTGGTCACACACAGGGTCCATGGGCGGAAAACTCCTTGTGGGGGCGGGAAAAAGAAAAGCACAGCATGTGGGGGGACAAGTGACCTATTATGTGGCCAAAAGGGGAAAAGACCGAGTACGTCCCGTGACCAAAAGACCTACCTATTTGACGGAGAGGCGAGGGGGAGAGGGAACAAGTTGGAGGAAACCAGAAAAAAAAGAGGATTGAATTAGCTTTGGGAGTCGTATGTAGGGTGTTGGCAGGCCTTGTCGCCGAGGGGGGGGTCATCAAGGGGAGCAAGACGGACAAACCAAGGGGGGGGTGATTATACTAACAATCTCCGTTGTCACTCATTTGGGGGGAACAGGGGGGTGGAAAAGGGAGGGCAAGCGAAAAGTAGTAATTCTAAGAGGGGGGTGTGTGTTAATCTTTGGCACCATCTACTTTTATTGGGGCGTTTAAAAAATTGCTGCGTGTGTCTAACCAAATAATAAAACACGGTTGAGGGAGACGAAAATTGAAGAAAAAAGGGAAAAAAGAAGTCGAAGTGGGAAAGAAAGTCCAGTTGAAAGGAGAGGAGAGCACGGGGCACGGTTGCAATTTAATGGCGTGAATACAAATGTAAATGTGAAACCGAACACCGCAAAAAAACCAGAAAGAAAGGAAAAAAAAAACTCTTTTCAACCAGGAAAAGGAACAGGAGACACATTCTACAAAGTATAGGCAACCGTGTGGCCCCAGTGGAAACCGCTTGAATGTTGATCGCAATGAAGGGAGGGGGACAATCAGACACAGAAGGTGGGAAATGAAACGCAGTGAAGAACGCGTCGAAGAAAAGGGAAAACTTATTGGCAGCAGGGGTTTAAAAAAACTTTTTGTTTGGCCAGGTGAGGGGAGGGGCGTGGGAAAGGGGGGGAAGAGAACGTTTAAAGTCACCAACCTTCAATACTATACACACAAATTAGAAGATGAAACGGGACCACAAATTTCGCAGAAAATCCAGCCGGGGGAAAGGCCTGTGACCGAAACACCAAATGCGCCAGAAAGGGGGGATCGGAAAGGGAGGAGTGTAAATCAATCGAAGAAGACTGGGAAAAAAGAGGTAACTCTAAGGGGAAACACTTCAATCCCCCGAAGAACTTAATAAAGGTGGATGGATAGGGGGCACCGGCCTAGGCAACCAGTGGAACAATCACGGGGAAAAAGGGAAGCAGAAAGGGAATTCGCCCGGGAGGTTGCAAGCAGTGCATCACATATTTGGGTGGGTTCAACATGAAAGACAATGAATGTTATGACCAACGTGATAATGAAAAAAGGAAAAAGCAAAGTGCGAAATGGGCATTTGTCAACGCAAACCGGAAGACTCAGAAAATGAGGAAAGAAAAAAACCAGAACATCATCCAAACTGTGAGAGGGGGGACTACTCGGAAAAAACACGGGGGGGATGGGAAGAGAAGAGGGGCCACTGCGGTGCTCCCTTCGCCGGCCCAAATTGGGAGCACGATAAAAGTATCGCAGGGAATGTTGACTCCAGTAGGACTAGACTATTTTATGGGGGGGGGGCGCCCGCCGATAAAAACAGAAAAAGTTAAAAAATTGTAAGGGCCGAAAACAGGGCTAGACTAAGCAGGGTACCCTTGGTTCAGAAAGACCAACTGGCCTAAAAAAAAGCCCGGAGTGAGGGCAACAGGAAAAAAACGCAACAATAAGGGATCTTTTTGTGCATAAATGTTAATCAAAGGGGGCGGGGGGGGGGAAGATGAGAAAAGGGTTCCAGTAAAAAAAGAAAAAAGAAGGAGGACAGAACGCGAATAATATATGGAGGGAAAGAAGAAGTGCGACGACAGTGGCTCTCTTAACTCATCAGGAAGAAAAGGGGGAAGTCGTACCGGCTGGGGGCGCACAAGGTCACAAGATGCCGAGAAATGCCGGAAAAAATCAAATCTTACAGACCACGGGGGAAAAAAAAAAAATGGGGCCAAGTGGCGCGGTCTGCCATAGTTCCAGGCTGACCAAGCCGACAAGAGATCAAAAAAACAGGACCGTGGTCTGTTGACCCGAAATTGAGATATTAAAAAGCGTTTCGGAATGCGTGGGAAAGGGCAAAAGTTGGGGGGGGGCGCGGGGGGGGGAGGGTTTGGGTAATGATGCATGCAATCGGGGAAGCATATCTCACCGTCACCAAAGAAAACGAAGGCAGTTCAAAAACACGGGGGGTAAGCATGTACCAAAAGAACGCAATTGTATCGGTGACAGGGGGATGTACATCTATACAAAGGGAAAACTGGGGTTGGGGGGTTAACGGCTAGATGCCGAAGCTAGTGTTAAGAGGAGTTCAGAAAAACGACACTCAACGAGACAGTCCCTTGACGCTGTAAAACTTTTCACGGCACAAAGGGCATTAAGGGGCGAAAGTACAAAAATGTACCAAAGATGAGGTATAGGACCAGGCAGGCACCAGTACCCACCAATTGAAAGAACAAGCCGAAGGAGGGTGAGGGGCGAGAAAAATGATCGGGATCCACTCGGAACCAACATGAAAAACATCAGAAAAAGAAGAGGAAAGTACCTTTTGACAAACAGGTCCGTGTCACGGACAAAAAAAGCAGAGGAGGGACAGAAACATCCAATGGACACTGACTGCAAAGGGAA
>Ga0179593_1783295_pt1 | contig 23518 bp, 34 predicted proteins | sample CZODoug2_1_08_16_FD_185931 | JGI IMG/M metagenome (GOLD analysis project Ga0179593, IMG submission 185931) | Vadose zone soil fungal communities from Angelo Coast Range Reserve, California, USA - CZODoug2_1_08_16fungal (PacBio error correction) | ecosystem: Environmental > Terrestrial > Soil >...
TCGGCCCAATCGTTTCTGAAACGCCTCATACGGGGCGAAAGGAAAAAAAGGTTTCTCCAGGGCAAAAGGAAGGGGAAAGGGCCCGTTGGCCCTCAGTGATGAGGAAAAGGGCGAGGATGGAGGGGAAGAGAGAACGGCCCTCTCGCAAAAAAGAAGCATCGAAAGGAGGAAGCCGGACCAGATGAGGAAGTCATGTTTGTTTTTTGGGGAGTGCTGCTTCTGAAGGGGGTTTCTGAGTAAAGAGGGAAAACCGGTCCTCCCAAACCGAAAGCATCAAGAATGGGGGGGACATAAAAAAGGTTTCCTTTAAAAAAGGGGAAGGTTTTATGGGGGGGGGGAAGATCGAAGAGAGGGAAAAGGAGCAAAAGACCAAGAGAAAGAGCTTTCCATAAAGCAAGGGAAAAAAAGAAAGAAAGTTTTGTCATCAGGAAGGGGGGAACGCCGAAAAAACAACAACTGCAGGGGGGCTCCGCGCCGTAAAGGGGGGAATTCGTTCTCGACTGGAGGGGGGGAAGGGAGGGGGACAGCTCGAAAAAAGGAAAAAGCCCAAAGTTCTTCGATCCGGAAAAAAAAAAAAAGGTAATGACCCCCCAAAAAAAAGACGTTTGATAGAGGGGGGGGATAGGGGCCTTGGAAAACGACCTCCCAGAAAAACATGAAGGGGGGAAAAGCGGCCAGAGAAGGGGAAAGAAGTTAGGGAATGTCAGATAGTACTTCAAAGACCCCCGGAGGTACCCTCAATCGGAAAGGGGAAGATCCTGAGGTAAAAGAAAAAAATAAGAAGATTCAAGGGAAAGAAAGAAAAAAAAAAAGGCTCTTCTTTCCCAGGAGTGCTCACCGAGGGGGGGCGAGTGGGAAGGGAGTACCGCCTGTTTATCTTAGGGAGAACCGCTTCGTCCAGTTCCAAGGTCCGAAAGGAGGGAGGGGAGCAAATTCAAAGGGAAAGGTGGGGGAAAAATGGCTTCGCGCCGATGTCCGAGGAAGGGGGCCTGGGGAAGCCGATAGAAAAAAAGTTCTTATCCCGAAAGAAAGGTAAAAAATTGAGGAGGGGACAGAATTCCTTAGAGAGGAGCGCGTAGATGTCGGGGAAAAAGGTTACCTTAGGTGGAAAAAAAAGAACACTCAGAAGGGGGGACGGAAATGGCCTGAACCGGAGAACTCTTTCTGGGGAGTGCTAGGAACGAAGTAAAAAGAAAGAGGAGGCGAGTGCCCGGGGGACGTTTTCGGGGGATCCGCGGTGGAAGAGCAGGAAAAAAGGCATAGCGCCCCGAAAAAAAAAATCGCCAGCAAAGACCAAGGGCGGAAGAAAGAAAAGAAAAAAAAGGAAGTTCTGCCCAGAGTTTGCCCGGGACCCAAAGGGGGGAGGCCGTCGCTTGCCGTAGAGGGGGGGGGAAACATATTTAGGGGGGGGGCGTAGGCGCGGGGGAAAAGGAGGTCCGTGGAAAAAAAAAAGAGGTCAACCGCGGAGAGGACCTCGTGCCGGAAGAAGAGAAGAAAAAGGGGGGGGGGAACAGAAAGGGCCCCAAAACCGTTTCTTCGGCGGGGGGAAACCCATCATCCACGCAAAGACCCGAGCCGCCAAGGGGGGGTACCTGCCGAACAGGGGAGAGGGCGGCTTAGGGGGTGCCCGCGAAGGGCCAAAAAAAAGAGAGCGGTCGATGGAGGAGGATTCTCCCTGGCCTAAGAAAAGGAGAACTGGTGTGAAATCACGGAGGTGAAGGAGAGAGGGGGGGGCGCCGAAATTGACGACGAAAAGAAGAAGAAGGTGGACGGTCGGTGGGATTGAGAAAACCTCGAGGTAACGAAAAGAGGAAACGGCCCATGGGAAAGAACATTTGACGTTCCAGGGAGAAGAGGGCCATCTCTGGGAAAAAAAAACGAGCTGCCCGTCTGTATCGGAAAAAACACGACCAGTTCCGCCGAAAAAAAAGGGGACTGTCAGGGTCGACCCAGCAACCCTCCAGGGTCCGAGAGTCGGCGAAAGAGAGGGCTCTCCTGGGCGGTCCTGGAAAAAAAACGTCTAGAAAAGGGGGGAATTTTGGCGCAAAAAGAGGGAAATTTAACAGGGGGGGGAGGAGGCCTCAAGAGAGAGGGGGCTTTAAAAAGGATAAGCGCGAGCGGAAGGGGGATGGCAGTTCGCGAGAAAAAAAAGAAACGGGGGGGGGGCCTATCCTCAAGCAATTGGGAACGGTGAAAGGTCAGGGGAGCGGCGTGGAGAAAACTCTATCTTGTAAAAGATCTCGGCCTCAAAAGGGGCCGGAGGGAGAGAAAGGGCTACAGGTCCGTCCCGGAAAAAAAAACAGTTCCACCTCCAAAAGACCCGGACTGAGCCCCTGGGGGGGACCGGGGCAAGGGGAAAAGGAGTTACCGATCGGGGGGGGGGGACAAGGATTCTAAACTAATCCCTTCCGAAAAAGCTCCAAAAAAACGGGAACTGCGGAGGAATTTCCCCGCGTTAACGGCAAGAACCAGAAGGAGAGTGGCCGTCTCATGGGGGGAGACCTGTGTTAGAAGGGCGAACATCGTCCAAGGGGGAACGTTTGTTCCGGGGGAAGTGGAGACTCGAAGAGGAAAAGAGGGGTTCGGCTTTGAAAGAGATTCATCGAACCGTGCATCCGGGGGGAAGGAAACACCGCCTAAAATCAGGAAGGGAAGTCCCCCGGAGAGAGAGGGACTAATGGAGGAATAACATGACCCCACCGGAATCCGAGGGAACGCACCTTCCTCGGGGGGAGACCCTCCCCCGTTGTTTCTTTGAGTGGGAAAGTTGATACTTGCTTCATGAAAAGGGTTCGGAAAAAAAAAAAACACAACAACCAACGGGAGGAAGGAGATCAAAGAGAAGTCGAAAAAATGGAACTCAACGGGGGAAAGGGCAGGTTTGTGACCCGAGAACCCGATTCGTTCATCGTGTGGTGGGGCATGGGGAAGGTGGCCCCAGGACCGATCAATCGATCGGAAGAGGGGAAAGCGAATGGAAGAGGCCTGGACAAAAAAGAAAAAAGAACGACACAGAAGTGATATGATAGAAAAAAAAAGCCGACCCATTGCCAAGGGGGAGACTTAACACGCGGAAGAACCGAGAAGAAGCCTGTTTAAAAAAAAGGTCTTGTCAAAAAAAAGGGAAAGACGTGAGGCAACCCGGGGGGCGGAGGCGGAAACCCTTCTCCAAAAAGGAGGCCGTTTCCTCCTTCTCTTGGAGGTCCCCCAGTTCGGGAATGGAGCCGCAAAAAAGCGGGGCTAGTTCAAAAGGAAAAGCTCCGGCTAGTCGCAGCTCTGGGTGTGAGATCCATAAAAAGGGACGGAAGTCCCAGGGGGTCCACACGCTGTTGGATTCCGGGAAGGCGGTTTCGCGAGTTCTTGAAGGGGAGTCTCCCGCAAAGGGGGAACCCTTTAGGGAAGGGGGGACTGGTTTCTACACAGAGAAAAAAGGGATCCTCAGTTCCACTACAACTTTTTCTTCCTCAAAAAAGACTCTACGGCCTCGGAAAAAGAGGGAGCCACGACCGCTGCCTTCCGAGGAAAAAGACCTAGTTACGCTCAGCCTTTAAACTGGCTGTTGGAAAGACAAGGGACTTTGAAGTCCGAAAATGGGGGGGGGAAAGAAAGGCGGGAAAAAGGGGAAGAAAAAGAAGAGAGCCGTGCTTTTCAAGACCGGGTCAGAACCAAAAAAAGGCCATTCTAGAGGGCAAGAGGTCTCGTACGACGGGAAAAAGAGGGTTGGGGATGGTTTAAAGAAACTTTTCACCGTGAGAATGTAAGGAGACCTCTTTGAAGAAGGGGAAAACCTGAACGGGGATGTCGTTCTTAAAACGCTCTGGCCACAAGAAGGGAAAAAAAAAAAAAAGCGACCCAAAAAATCGCGGGAAAAAAAAAAAAAGTTCAGCATCGAGTCGTTAAAGGGGTCCCCCGAGGAAGGTCCCACCCACGGGAAGAGCCCGACCTGCATTGCCCGTCTGACGTCAATTAGGGAGGAAAAGGGAACTTGAGTACCTAACCGTCCTGGGCAATTCTTTTAAAAGATGCCGTTTTTTTAAAAAACCAGTACGGGGTCCTCTTCATGGGAGTTATGGGAGATTTGGAGGGGGTCGGCGGGGTAGGAAGGAGTGTGAGGTGATGGGAGGGGCATACGAAGGCAGTTGGAAGGGTCGGGGGGGGAGTAGGAAGGAAGGGTTGGACGAGAGGGTGGGAACAGCGGTCTGGGGAAGAAGGGGGTTAGATGGGGGGAGGGGGGGGGGTGAAAGCGAGAAGGAAGAGGGTGGGAAGGGGAGGGAGCGCAAAGGTGGGGGGAGGAGGGGCACGGGCTATGCAGTGATTAAAAAAATCAAGGGCACTATGGTGAGCTTGAAAAAGGAGGGTAGAGGGGGGGGAGGATTTTGGGGAACCCCCTGCCCCAGAAGGAGAGTAGAGGTGGGGGGGTCAAGGGGCGGGGATGGAAGCGGAGAGAGAAGGGGGAAAAGGGGGGGGGGTAGTAGGGGGGGGGTAAGGGGGGGGAGGAGGGGGCAGGAACAAGGAGATCGACGGCGGTGAAGTGGGTGGGGAATAGGTGGCTGAAGTGGAGGGTTAGGTGATAGGGGTTAGAAGCGGGAAGGGGAGCGAGGGGAAAGGGTGGGGGAAGAGAAGGTGGTGAGGATAAGGGAAAGAGACTCAAGAACTTGGAAATTGGAGCTGACGGCGGGTGTGAGAGGGAAAGTATGTGGAGTGGTGAAAGAGGGGTGAAAACATAAGGGGAGAAGGCACAGGAGGATCACAAGGAATAATAAGGGATGCCCCGGAGGGGTGGAGGGACATTAGGAAGTGGGGAAACAGGTGGGGGGGGGATGTAGGGGGGGGGGTGGGGTAGAATAATTTTAGAGCCAGAAGGATCAGGCCGCCTGGAGGAGGATGCCATTTAGAATCCAGTAAAGTAAACTGGAACCTTGGCCCCTCCATTCCGAGATGGACCAAAAAGCTTATCATAACGCAAAGAAGGGAAAGGCCGAAGCCATCCAAAAAAAGAAATGGAACCGGGGAGTTATCGTAGAGAGGGCAAAAACGGCTTCTTGTTGACAGGGGGAAAATCGCCGAAGGAAAACCGTCCCTCTCAATGTTGGAGAACAAATTTCGGGGGGCCCAGAGGCCCCGATTGGAAGAAAAGCGGTTCCCAGAAAGGCCCCCGTTGACGGAAACGAACTCAAAAAAAAAAAAAAAAGAATCGAGAGAAAACACCGCCACCCCGGAAGACGGGTCCGTCCCCTACGACCCAAACGGAAAAGAAGGAAGAACGGCCTGCAAATCACTATGTGGGTGAACAGTTTTCACTTTCGATGGGAGGAGGAAAAAAATCCGACTCAGGGGGGGGGGGGGGGAATGCCGCCAAAGGGTGCTCCCCTTGGGGGGTGCCTCTAAAAAGGTTGGAGAGGGACATTCACTTGGAAGCATTCTAAGAGGGCACCACCTCTACCTAAAAGGGAAACTTCCATGAAATAAAAGAAAGAACTTGCCACGGAGGGGAAGTGGTTTATCGTCGATATGTCAGGAATACGAAAAAAAGACCCCGCTGGAAGAAAAAAAACGGAGTCTCTTTTTTAGGGGAAAAAAAACAGGTCAGAAGACACGCCTCGCCGGGAGCAATTTCAAGGAGACGGCTGCCAGAGACTCCGACATCTACTGGATCTAAAACATCAGTCCGAGGGACGAGCTTCTGGAAGGGAAAAAAAAAGGGAGCCTCGGGCCTGGAGGGACCAGATCCTCACTCCTGGACGGAAGAGAGACGAAAACAGCAACCGCCCAAAGATCGACCTCCGTCTGGGGGGGAATAAAAAGAGGCGGAAATTGGCCGAAGAAGAACGGAGGGGGGGAGAAAAAGAAGACGAATGATGGACCATGGCAAGAAAAAATGACCGATTTTCCCCGGGGGTTTCCTCAGAGCGGACGGAGCTTGTCAGGAAAGGGAGTGGGAAAACCCGGGCCCTTCAGCAAAGAAGCCCCTCCCCTCCTCAAAGAAAAAAGGGGGGCGTCCCGAGAAAAGGGGTCGCCCATTTCTTTCCCATGGAAAAAGTACAGATGGCGTTTGGTCCCCGAAAGAGGGCTAAAGAGGGCTATATTTAGGAAAACAGGGAGATCCGCCTAAGAGAAAAAGAGAAGGCAGAAGAAAATTCGTAATCAGAGGGCCGAATTAAAAGAGTGCCGACGGTTTTGGGGGGGGGGGGGGGAGGGGGAGGCGTTCTGGGCGGTCGAAAGGGGGAGAACGGTCGCCAAAGAAGAAGAATCAAAGATGGGAAAAGAGAAGGAAACAAAAGGGGGAGGGGTCAAGTTGGGGGTTGTGTTAAAGGAGGGGGTCTTCGTACAATCACCATTACAGGCCGGGGGGGGGAGGGTAGCTGTCAGGGGGAATAGAATTCTATAAGAAAGTTACACGTCGCGGAAAGAAAGGAGAAAAGGATCTCACAAAACGCACAACACCAGACTTAGGGGAGAGGGAAGAAAAGGAGAGAGTAATGAAGAAAAAAAGCGCCGGATGACAAAAAAGGGGAAAAAAGCTATGTCTCCTTGCTTTAAAAAAACCTGATCCCAGGCAGAGGTTGAAGGGGGGGGGCCGGAGGGAAGGCGATCCGGACAAACCATCAAAATGGAGAAAAAGGGGGGAGTTTGGAGAAGAGGGGGAGAATTGGATGCCGGGGGTCGGTTTCGACTTAGAAAAGCCAGACAGCAGCACGAACAACCAAAGAAAAACGAAAGGGGCGTCGAAGGGGGTGTAAACAAAAAATTGGGAGGGGAAGGAAGATTCTGCAAAGATCGGAAAAATCGTTTTCGTAATGACGGGAGCATTCGGAGAAAAAGGGAGACCAAAGACCCCTTCGACAAAAAAGGGGAACCCTGGAAAGAACGCTAAAATGGGGTCCCCTTCTTTGGGAAGAGGGGCGGGGCTCACAGGGCAGGGAGGGGGGGGGTCCCCTTCGAGAAAAAAAAGCTGGAAATGGAGAAGTAAATCTGGTGTGGGCGGCCAGTTTCCAAGGAATCGAGGAGGTGTCACGGGGAAAATGTAGTAGGGTCCCATTCAGTACAGGAAAAGGGGCTTTTTCGGGGAAAAAAGGTCCTAGGTGGGGGGGGGGGGCTTTGAAGGCGAGAGTGAGGGGGGGGGATCTGGGGGGGGAAAAGAAACCTCCATGGGGTAGGGCGCTGAATTTGCTGGCGAAAGGAGAATCGGAGAAGAGTAATGACACAGGAGAGTTAGGGAGAGAGTTCCGACTTGCCAAGGGGGGGAGGTCACCAAGGAATTCTCTGGGGGGAAAATAAGTCGGGGCCATCCTTACCTGTGGGGAGGAAAGCCTGACTACGGGGGGGCCACTCGTAGGAAAGTCCTGAAGGGAGGGGAAGGCCAAGGCTAGGGGAGCGACGGTTCCCAGCCTGAAAGTAAAGAGTTGGGGTACGGTAGTTATAAAAAAGGGGTTGGAAGAAGAAAAAATTTATCAGAGGGAAATCCTGAAGGAGTGCAAACATCTCCAAAGACCAAATGCCCACCGGAACTCCCAGGGGATTGTTCCCTCAACCAAACATGATCCAGGGGAGAAAGGCCAGCGACTGTGAAAGTTGGTCAGTGATAATAGTTCCTTCCGGGGGAAAGGGAATAGATCAAGGAAGGGGGACCGGAAAAAAAGGGTTGGTTCGGATCTGCGGTCCTTGCCTCAATCAGAAAAAAAAAAAAAGGACCAAGGGAAGGGAGAGGGGACTTCCTCGGGGAAGGGGGGGATGTTACTTGTACACTTTCCTTCCTAGGGAAAGGGGAGTCTTCTAAAGGGGGGGGAAAAAAAACCATAAAGGGGGGGGCCCCGATCCTCTAGAAAGCTAAAACGAAATCTCGTTTTTGATGGCAGGGGGACTTCAGGAGGGAATGGAATGATCCGGAAGGGGGGAAAGAACGACGATCCGGTAGAAGTCCCTAAATATCTAGGAAGGGACACTTGGAAGGAGGGGGGAGGCCGAGGGGAAGGGGGGTACCCCCCCAGGGGAAGCTGACTAAAGAGTTATTCCCGAAAGGGCGGGGGGGAGCAGAGGAATTGACGAAGAAAATGGGGAATCGGCGGGGGGAGCCCAGACTGTCGGTGCAGCTCAGGTGAACTCCCCGGAGGTAAGAGGGGGGGAGGACCTTAACGAGAGACGACCCCCAAGGGAGGGGAAATGTCGAAAGGGAAAGGAGGCACGGATTCCATCGCTTTTTGAGCCGCCAGAAAAAAAGGCGGGATCTTGATTCACGACGGAGGAGAAAAGTTTCGCCGCCGTCCCCAGGGAGGAAACTCGACCATCCAGGAATCCGAAGAAAAAACGTCAAGTCGGGGAGGTCGTCTAGATTTGTCAGCATGCAAGGAAAAGGAGGGGCTGAACAAGGTGTGAAAGAAAGGAAGAAAGGAGACCGGCGACGATCTTTAACACACAGGGGGGGAAAAAAGGCTCAAAGAATCGCTGCGTCGGAAATGACCGAAATCGCCGAAAGCTTCCGATAGAAGGGGATAGGAAAAAAACGGCCAAAAAGAAAAAACAGAGGCAAGGGAAAAAGTGCCGAGACAAAGGACGAAGGAGAAACAGTTCAGCGGCGGGGAATTGAGGAGGGGGCTCGATCTGGTCCTACCAGGATCGCGAGAAAGGAAAGGAGAGGCTGGGGAGAAAAAGGAACAAGAAAGAAATAGACGTAAAGAAAAAAATCGCCCTTCGTTCGGTCAGAAGAAAGCCGTTGTGTTTACGGGGGGGGAGTGGCCCTGGCCAGGAAGGGCAGGTATCTTTATCTCGTTGAAAGACGACAAAGCTGATAAGGGGAGCGTCTAGGAGGCCTCCTAAAAAACCCGCTGCCGAGAAGGAGAAAAAAAGTACTGAAAAAAGGAAAAAGGAAACAAAGTAAGACTCTACCGGACAACTGCTATCTGTCCCGGAGTGCGAAGAGAGAAAAAGGGTGAGAAACGTCCGAAAGAACTTTTCCCTAACGTCCAGCTATCCCGACCAGAAAACGAAGGGGGGGGGTTTTAAGTCGCGAGGGAGGAGGCCAATGGGGTCTCTGGAGAGATCATCCGCAAGGAGGAAAAAAAAGAGGGAATCCCGGGGGGTGTAAGGGAAGGGAAGCCCTCGGCGGTTGCCGTCCAGAAAAGAAAAAGAAGTACGATTGACTTATTCAGGGATAACAGAAAAAAACCAGACACGAAGGGGGGGAAGAGCCCGTGCGAACGGAGAAAAAAAAGGGGGGGAACAGAAAGAGAAAAGATCCCGTGGTGGGAAATTTTGAGACTTTGCTCATACATGACCCAAGACAGGGGGAGACCGCAACAAACAACAACGGGAAAAAAATAGAGAATCAAAGTGTCAGAAGGGAACTTTAAAATAAAAAGAAAAGGGGAGGCGGAGGGGCAGGGGGGGAAAAGAGGAAAGTGCGCAAAGGGTCCGCAATCTTTTGGTGGGGAAGTTTCCCGGATCCGTCCAATCGTCAAGACAAAGAGGGAAGTCAACAAAAAGGAGAGGTTTGCCGGAAGACCCCACGTTATTCGACCTGAAGAAAGGAGAAAAAGGGGAGAAGCCTACCAAGTGGAAAAAGAAGTCATATAGACTTGAAGAAGGGAACCCCAAAAAGGAGTAAACGATTTTCTCCCTGTGCGACGGGGCCAGGAAAGGGGTCTGATAGGATTAGCCGAAGCTCTCATTGTCGGGTTCCGGGAGGGAGGGGAGGAGGGAAAGTGGGGGTAAGTCGTTTTAAGGGGGGATTCCTCCGCGAAAGGAGGATATTGTGAAAAGAAAGAAAAGATTACGGCTCAGAGAGGAGGAAGGAGGTTCATATCACGCATGAGAAGAGGCTGAAGGCCATTCCATTTCCAAAGAAGGAAGAAACCAACAGGAGAGTGCGCGGAAGTGTGCGTTCCGATGTTGCCGGGGGGAGACTAGGGCCTGGGGGGAGTGGAGCCCTTCGTGCCACAGGAGCCGTTTGCCCCCAAGGGCCCGATTCCATGGTCTAAAAAACGAGACTCTCCTCAAGGGGGGAGGAGTGAGTCAAGGGGACCCTTTTGGGTTTGTTAGGGGAAATCAGTACCTGCCAGCAAAGGGATAGGACCCTTAGGGTCCCCGAGGACCCTTCCACTTTCTCGGAGAAGACCTTCCAGGAGGGAGAAACATCCATATTTCTCCAGGAAAGACGGGATTTTCAAAGAAAGAAAGCACAGATGTCTGGGAAAAAAGGGGCCCGTGAAAAATTTTGGGAGAGTCTCTTCCGTGAGGGAAATGGGGGGGGGAAAAGAATGGCTTTTTGGAAAAAGAAGGGTGTTCAACCCGAGGGTGACCTTGCCATCGAAACGTTTAATCCTAAACTCGGGGGGAGGGACCAGGGGTGTCTCGAGCCAGGGATACCAGGCAACTGGGAAACGGAGTGCGAGAAAAAAGGGAGAAACGCGTGAAAATTTCAAGAAAGACAGGGCATCTCGGAAAAAAAGGACAAGCTTTCCTAGATGGTCAAGATGTAGAAAGGGAACGGACAAGGGGGGATCCTCGTAAAAAAAGTCAAGCGATTTCCGTAACAGGGTGACCCCGAGGATGAAAAAAAAAACGAACGTAAAATCGGTGTGAACTACCCTGATCCAGGAAAAGGGAGCCGTCAAATTCGGCGGGAGAAAAGACCTTGAAGTGACTAGCCCCTTCCCGCTTTTTGCGAGAGAAAACGGGGGGTTGGGGAATTTCCCCCAAAACCTAAAAAAGGGGGATCGGCCGAGGGGAGGCCAGTGGAAGGGACAGGGTTCTAGGAGAGGAGATTGTTGTGGATCTTGAAGACCATCGAAGGAGGGGGAAAGGAAGCCCAGAGAGGGGCCCCCTCCCGAGAGAAAAAATCCCCCCCTATCCTTGTTCGGCAGAGGGGAGGGGTCCCTGAGAAGTACGGCAAACGGAAAGGTACGTCCTAAAAGGACAGAACCTGAAAACACCTGTCAGAGGGGCAAGGGTTGCCCTTGAAAGGAGAAAAAAAGGAGAGGGACACAGGGCGAACAGAGGAAAGAGGGGAAGGGAAGGCCCCGTAAAGAGGAAAGGGAAGGGATGAGTAAGGGGGGGGGCGGTCCCGAAGAAAACGGCGCAACCCCCGACAACAGAGTGTTCCCCGGGCGGAAAAAGGGGCGAGAGAAAGGGGCCCGTCAGGAAAAAAATCCAGATGGGGGAAAGAAGGACGTATGTGCAGGAAAAGAAGGGTCCGAAGGAAGGGGGTTGTATTTCATGGGGAGACATCATTTTTTTGGCCGCGAGAAGAAAGGGGGGACACTCTGGGGAACGACTGCCCTTCAATTCTACTCTGTTCATCAAAAAGTCAAGCCCTCCCAAATCGTGAGGAGAACGGTCACTTTCCAAGCACAGAGAAATCCTGGGGGGGAAAGAGCAAGAGAAAGCAAAAAAAAAAAAAAAAAATTCCTTGTATTCGAAACCGCCTCGACGAGAGAAGAAGTTTCGTCGTCTGGAAAGCAAAACCGGTCAGGGGAAAGGGGGAAACGATCACTCAGAATGTCCAAGAAAAAGAAAAAAGTGGTGACTCATGAAAATCGTCCCTCGCCGCAAAGGAGAAAGGGGACCAGATAAGGGAAGATCTACCGACGAGAGGTTTCGAACCGAGTCGCGACCCTGCAGCGGCCTTACGGGAAAGGGTCGCCGGGGGGAAAAAAAAAAAGAAAGAAAAAGAACTCTCAATCTTGAAAAAAAAACGCAGAGAAAAGAGGGAACCCTACCCGCAGAACCCTGGCCCAAGCCGTCCCTCCAAAAGGGAACCTGACTGCCGAGGGGGGAATGACGGCACTCCTAAGGAATACGAAGAGAAAGGGGGAATGGCCCAGGAGGGACTGACCCTATTTTCCTCGGCGACTTTCCCCGTCCCGGACAGGTCAGAAGAAAAAATGTGGGGGCACACGCGTTCACCCACCGACCAAAGAGGTGAGAAATGCGTACCTCCATACGGGGCACCGAGAAGAAAAGAGGCAAGCCACAGGGAGGGGAAAGAAGGGGACCTTTCGGAGGGGTGTTCCTCCCCAAAGAATCAAGTGCTAATATTTGAGAGGAAGAAAGAAGGGGGGTAGAAGAGAAGGAGGAGCTAAGGAGTCCTTGCAACAAAAGTTCCCTGAAGCCAGAGGCAGAGGTATCCGGGCCAAAGGTTGGGGTGTCCCACGTGAAGTCTAGGGGGGGAGGGAGGGTACCTCGGAACTAAAGAGGGAAAAATACAATGGGAGAAGGATACTGAGGATAAGACACTACCCCAAAAGAAAAGGGGAGGTTTTATGGTTTTGTTGTGGGTCAGGAGGGGAAAAGGGTGGAGCTCAAAAGAGGGATACAAGTCCTGGGCCATGAAGAGGGGCAGACAGGGGAAAGTCTATACGAAGAAGTTTTTTTCATCCGGCGGGAAAAAAAAAAGAAGATTCTAGAAAAAAAAAAAAAAGAGGGAGAGGAAAAGAGATAGATGGAGAAGGAGGAAGACAAACTTCTTTCGTCTCGAAGGAAAGCAGGATTGACCAGCTCCATTCCTCCCAGAAGGGGGGGGATTGGGCTCGCACAAAAGGGGGGGCGATCCTGACCACAAAAAATAAACCTTGAGGACAAAAGAAAAAAAAGGGGGGGGCTGTTATCCTCGGAGGGGGCTGGCCCAGGGGGAAAAGGGACGAGTCACTCCCAGAAAGAAAGGACAACAAAATGACGGAAGGGAAGAGACATCTGTCAGGGGAGGGGCCAAGAAAAAATTTAAGGCCGTATCAGGGGCAACACGGGCTATCTCCCAAAAGAGGGTTCGTAAAGAGAAGGGAGAAAAGAAAAAGGGAAGACCAACGGAAGAAACAGATCCCTTTAATAACTTGGCAGACGGAAATAAGAAAAAAAAGGAGGGGACCCCCAGATGAGGAAGGGGGGCCTCGAGGCTTAAGTTCCGGGCCCGGCTACATACTGTCACGGGGAAAAGGGAGAAGGAGGGGTCATGAGGAAGTTCCATCATCTATGCGTGGAGAGCTGTGTTTTCGGAGGAAAGGGAAGGAGAAAAGGGCGAGAAGGGGGGTCTGGGCGGTGAGATAGCCTGCTTCCCAAAGGGGGGTGGCAAGCTACCGAAAAAAGAACGGCAGATGAAAGGAGGGTCCAGAATCTTCGGGGGTCAGACGGGATTTCAGTATCTATGGCAAGATTTGGGGGGAAGGTAAAAACGGACCTGTGCTCAGGGGGGAGGCGAGCGTTCCAAAGGGGGTCGACGGCTACTAAGAAGGGAAAAAAAAGCGGAACGATGTGCCCGAATTCTACGAAAGCAAAGGAGACTTCGTGAAAGGAAAGGGAATCATAGGGGGGGCCTTTAGGTCCAGGGGGGAAAAAAAAAATCTAATGTAAAGGGGAAGGTCCCAAAAGGGGGGAGAAAAGATTGGAAAAAAAACCTTCCCTCTGAAGGCAAATCAAAAAAACCGGAATCTAGAAAAGATACTTGCAATAGGGAAGAAATCGGGGGGGGGGGCCCGCAAAAAACTCCCTTGTTCGTAGGAAAAAAAAAGGAAGTGAAGGGGGGGCGATAGTAAAGTCCCCGGTCATAAAAAAAATACCGCTTCCTGGCCTTAATCCCTGGGCGAAGGGAAAGGGGAAAGGAAAAAAAGGGCCAAAGAGGCCGAAAAAGGTGGCAGAGTCTAGGTTAGAGAAACCACATCCCTCCGGGGGAACCTGCGGTATACTAATAAGGGGGCGAACAGATCTTGGGGTTCTGGCTCGGAGAAAAAGAGGGGGGGAGTTCCCTTCAAAGAAAAAAGGAGAGGAAAAAGGGAGACCCGCGCGAAAAGGGGAGTGGCCTTTCCGCGAAAGGGGGGATAAATTCCCGATCATTCCGGAAGAGGGGAGGAAAAAAAAACCACAAAAAAACACCCCACCCCAAAAGGGGGAACCGGAAGGTCATTCCTCAAGGGGGAGACAGATGAAAGACGAACGTCTTACTCGGCACTTGGAAAGAAGGAAACTTCACGGGGGGGTTGACCAAGATTCGGGAAGGACGAGGTACGCTAGGGATGAGTCCCCTCTCCCATTTGCATCAGTGGGGGGAGGGAGGACACGAAGAGAGGGGGAAAAAAAAGGGATGGGGAGAAAGCCCAGAAAAGAGGAAGATGATTCACGCGGCGAGGGAAAGCCGCCAATCCCCGTTCTTGTCTAACTCAGAAAAAAGAGGAGGAAGCCGAGAGGAGAGGGGAAGGGGTCACCGCCTATCCTGAGGGAAAGTCCTCCTTTTCGGTAAAAAAGGGGGGGAAAAAAATCACGGCTATCCAACTAATTTGAGGGACCCCGGCAAAAAGGAACACACATTGGGATGACTCAATTCAGCGGGGCGAGAAGAACCAAAACCATTACCTCCGGGAGGGGCCGGGAGAAGCGCAGAGCAGAATCTGTCGCGAGACCGACGCTGTTCGAGTCCTAAAGGGGGGAAGCCCCTGGAAGAAGGGGGAGGACAGAAAAACAGGTCCAAGAGGGGAGGGGGGGGAGGGGCCCTTGAGGAGCGTCGTCGGAAAAAAGCAAACAGTATCTCTGCCCTCAGGGGAAAAATCGCGGGAAAGAATCTTCCAAGAAACCCTCTCACATAGGAAAAGACGCCAACTGAAAAAAAACGGACGTCTCTGGAAACCCGTTGTGGGGGAAGCGTTGGGGTGGCCGACGGAAAGCCGTGAGAGAAGGTGACCAGGGGAAACATCTGCGCGAGCAGGGAGGAAGCAAGGAAGCGCGTCGGAAAAAGCGGAAGACCGACTGTCAGTCGGCCGTCGAAAGGAATGCACCGAGGGGAAAAGCCAGCAGTTGCTCCTCATCGACCCGGGGTGGAAAGGAAGAAACCTTTGCGAAAAGAGGAGAAAAAGACAACAAGACGGGGGTCCGCAGGGGGGGGGAGAACGATTCCGGGCAATGGGGGGAAAAAAGGAAAAAACCAAAGGTATCATCTTTCATCTTCACCGGAAGTCCGGGCCAGCGTCATACGAGGTTTGCCTGTCAAAAAAGAAAGACGATGGACGGATCGCAGGATAACAAGAAACAAAAAGATCAGGACCAAGCACGCACCTTCTTAGGGGTCAAGACCAGAAAGAAGAAACCCGTTGGGGGGGGGAGAACTTGCTCATTCATTACCGCCGGGGAAAAAAAAGAAAGGGTAAGAACAAAAACTATTATAGGAAAAGAGAGAGAGGAAAAAGGGGGAGAAAAGTTCTCAAAATGGGGCTAAAAAAGAAGAGGGAAGGCGAGGGGAGGGGTGAACTCCGAGGGAGTTGTGACCGTACTATTCCTGTTGAAGGGGGGGGGGGGGGGGTGTTCCTTGGTTTAGAAGTAAAGTACAGAGTCCCTATAAAATAGTTACGGCCAACCGCCGATGGGGCTCCCAGTGAACACAAAACGGATCGCGGTAGAAGGGGGAGAGCTCATTTTAGAAAGGGAGAAGTGCCCCCCCTACATCGCGGGGGAAAAGAAACCCTCGAACCATCAAAAGAGGGGGGGGGGAACGAGCTTGTTCGCAAGTCGAGGGCCCCCGTGACTCAAACACGGGAAGGAGGGCCGGAAGGATCAGGAAAAAGGAAGCCGCCATTAAAAGGTCTACTGCTATGGGGGGGAAAGATCCTTTAAAAGGGATTTTTTCAGGAATCTCATAAATTCCTCTTGACAGGGGGAAAATAATACTACGATAAAAAAAAGAGACAGATAGACTAATGGGGGGGTGGGACTCTCCTGAAGTCCATACCCAATTCACCAGTAAAGAAAGGAAGGGGAGAGAAGGTCCCGGTCCTAGGGAAAAGGGGGGGGAATTCTTCATTTCGTTCTTTGAAAGGGGAAGGTCCTGAAAGGAAGGGCCCCCTTATGTCAAAATGGTCCCTACAATTATCACTAGAACGTAAAAAGGGGGCCCTCCCTCAAGATGGAAAGGGGTGTTTTTTCAGGGAACTCGCGCATCCTGATCCATGTTCTCCTGAGAAAAAAGAGCTCCCAGAAGGAGGGGAAGGTAATCGATAAAAAAACCGTCTATCGGAAAAAAGGGAGCGCCTTAAAAAAGCCTGGGAATGGGGAAAAGAAGAAAAAGGAGATTCAGTGAGCATGAAGAAAGGGGGTGGTTTACAGAATCGAAGGGGAGCAGGAAGGGAACGTGCTTTTCCCCCCCGGGGGGAAAAAGCCACCCCGGAAAAAAGACCTTTCCATGCCTGCCAAGGGAAAAAAAAAAAATCTGAGGAAAAAGAAAGGGGGTGCGCTCGAGTAAAAAGTTGGGGTACCCGAGTTTTCGACCAGCAACTGGGGACGTAAGAAGGAGAAAAGCCGCCCGTTGGAAAAAAAAAGAGGAAAGACCGGGAAAGCCTCAGGAGCTGGCCGAGATGGTCAAGAAAACTGAGGCAATGTTATCGCGGGCGGCAGGGGGAAAGAGAAATCGTACCTGAGGGAGGGGAAAAAAAGAAAACTTGGGCAAATCAAAAACCCACCTACTGGAGAAATCCGAGAAGTATCCCATGCCCGAGTACGAAGTTTCGAAAAGTGAAGACGGACCTCACAAATCTCCCCGGTGGGGGGGGGGAAAATCCGTCGCTTTCCCCAAAAAAAATATTTGGGGGGGGGTGGTCAACCCACACCCCACCATGGGGGTCGGGGGGCTGAAGAGGGTTCGGGTGGGGTGTTGGTGTCTTGGGATTGGGGAGTTGTGTGAGAGAATGTAGGGATCTGTTTTGCGGTTTATGGCCTCCAGTCGCTAGGGAAAAAGAAAGAATCGTCCATTGAGGGGGAGGAGAGATGGGCCTGTCCTAGAAGTGTGTATTTGTATATTCCCCTGCCCCCTCCGGAAGCCCCCCTCGAGGGGAAAACCATCCCTCTCCGACAAAAAATCCCCTCCCCTAGCTGGGGTCAGGCCTTTCCCAGGGAGAAAAAAAGAGCTTCTTCCCACGAGGAAAGGGGTCGGTGTCACCCCGCGAAAAAGGCGGGGGGACAAGTTCCTCCAGGCAGAAGGGGGGCAATAAGGGTGGACCCCCTCAACGGAAAAACCGAGTCAATTCCAAAACCAGATCTTTTTCCCTCTATGAGGCCCGGAAAGAAAAGCTTCGAAAAAAAAAACACCCCTACCGAACATGGCTTTCGGTCTACGGGGAGACCGACGGCAGGGAAAAATCACGAAAGGAGAGGCAAGTAGCAAGGGGATACTATCCATTTTTAGGGCCAGAAAAGGAGAAGGCAAGGGGCGGCCCAAAAAGGGGAACCGCTTTGGCTCTGGCCCTGAAGAGGAAGGGGGAAAGAAGACGGGTGGAGACCACCGCGAAACAATTCAAGAAAGGAAAACGTCAAAAGTTCCACGGGGTCAACTGCCTAAACTGCCATTTTTCATCTTTCGAAGGGAGAAACCCCGAGAAAAAAAGAAAGATAATTCCAGAAGAAGGTGGGATCTGACCAAACCTGGAAAAAGGGTGGCATCCATCACTTAGGGGGAAATGTCCCGAAGGTCCCTGTGTGACCGGTCAGCAGGGGGTCCCTCATCTCCTAACAGAAAGAAGTGCGGCAAAATAGGGGGGGAAGACTCTTATCGAAGAAAAGCCGCCAGAAAACAAAAAACGTGCGTCTGTTGACTGTGCGGTCCCAGGCAAGAAAAAGCAAAGACCTCCGGCTACAGGCCCTGAAAGCACAAAAAGCCCTCCCCCTCGACTCCTCGGAACACGGGATCGAATGCTGCGCATACGTGCGGATAAAGAAGCCGTTCGGAAAAAGGAAGAAAAATCCGATGATTGAAAGGCCAAACCTGACATAGTTTCCTAAGGAAGACGCCGCACCGGGAAAAAAAGGGCCCCGCGAAAGGGGCCCCCCGCCAATGAGGAAAAAAAAAAAAAGAGAGGTGAGTCCAGGGGGACGAAAATAAAAGGGAACCACGAGTATCCCGTTCTCCCAGTTTCTTGGGGGGGAAAGGGTCGTCGGAGAAAAAGGGGGGAAAAATCCCTCAGTGTAATGAGCCCAGGAAGGTGAATTACTAAACACGAGGGGGAAAAAAAAAGACGTATCCTGCATACGAACTCGGAAAGGAAAAGGGAAAGAGACGTCCCCGGGGGAAGGAAGGGTGGGGGTACCGGCTGGGAGGAAGAAAGGAAGCTACTTCGAACAACAGAAAAAAAAACCAAGCCCCCCCCCCCCTCACCCCCCTCTCGCCCCCGCCCCGGAAAACCCCAAGGGCCCAAAAAAAAAAACGGACAAGGGCCGCAGAACACAACCCAGGGGGAATCAAAGGTGGGTGTCCGGAATCGAAAGAAAGCGCCAATAACCCAGAGGGGGGAAAAAAAAAGTCGAAATCAGAAAAGGGAAGTCTAGAAGAAAAAGGTGGGTACCCACGAGGGAGATCGAGCGAAGAAGAAAGGGAAGGAAGTTATTAAAAGGAAAAAAGGTTCTCCGCAAAAGGAACAAAACTTAGGAGAAAAAAACGTCTATGGCCGGGCTTTTTAGGGAAAAAAAAAAAAATGCTCAACCGCAATGTGAGGGAGGGGTGGCGAGCAAAAAAAAAAAAACTGGCGGATACTTCCCCAAAAACACCCCCCCAAAGGTTGGTAAAGCCCTGGGGGGGGGGGGGTGAACTCGAGGAAGGGATTGGGAGGGGAAGGGTCGGGGGGGAGGAAAGGCGCCCTCCCAAAGAAAGCTAACACCCCCTAACCTATCATAGGAGAGGGGAAGAAGGGAACGTATGGGAAAAGGGGGAGGAAAGGAGGATAGAAAAAAAGAAAAAAGGGGGTTTTTCTCAAAGAGTTAAGAAGAACCTGATTTAGACCAACTCCTTCGAAGAGAAAAAGAGGAACGGGGGGATATAGGGAAGGAAAGTCAGGGGAAGTCTGAGGAAGTCTGGCCGAAAAAAAGGGGCTGAATTTCCGGGGGAACTCCTTTGATGCTTGAGGGCAATCGGGGAAGGGGGGGGGATTGCCATGGGAAAAAAAGAGAGGTAAGACGGTCCCAGACTGCAAGGGGAAAAAGGGAGAAAGGACCTTCAGTCAACTGGCTTGGGGAAAAGTATATGGCTTTCTGTGCGTTTAAAAAGAAAGAGGGAGGGAATGATGTGAGGAGAGGGGGGAAAGGGGAAAAAAGAACCGAAGCCGCTGGAAGGAAGGATCGTAGAGGATGACCCAAAAGGAGGGGAGATCTAATGGACCGATTTTCCTGAGTCAAAAAGAGACGGGGGGGAAAGGTATGCGAAAAAAAGAGGGAGGAAGGACCGGGGGGGTTGGGAAAAAAAACGCCTCGTCGCGGCAGGAGATCAAACGGAATCACCTGCTCGTAGAGGGAAAAAAAATAAAATTGATCATGAAAGGTGGCGGGCTTTAGGTATGACCCGCACAAGGGAAGGGAGCGCCTGCAGGGGCCACAAAAAGGACAGCTTGCCAAAAAAAAAAAAAAAAAAAACGGGAAGCAGGGGCCCCCTCCGCCCCGAGGGGAGGGAGGGCGAGAGGAAGGAGCCCCGTCTCCGAGGAAGGCTCCTGGCCCTCGATGTAAAAGATAGGGCCGGCCCGTCGATCAGGAGGAACCCGTGGCGTAGACCCGGAAAGAGGGGTGTCCCCGAGAAGTGGAAAAAAAAAAAAAAAAAAAAAAAAGCGGTCCCGGGCCCTATGAGGAGGGTCACGGGACTCGTTGCCATTCCTCGGGGCCGAAGGAGGTAAAGGGAAAAAAGAAGAAAAGGGCCGAGGACGGGTGGGGGGAGGGTGACCGACCCCATCCAAGGAGGGGAAAACTGGCTAAGAAAAAAGGTACCTTCCTAAACAGCTCGGGGTGAGGATAGGAGAAGCGGGATGATCCGCGAAAGGGGGAGAGAAAAAGGGAGAAAGGGGGGAGGTCGCGAAAAAAAAAAGCCTTGCCTATCAGGCACGAAAAACCAGAGAGAAAAAAAAGGAAAAAAAAGCGGACCAAAAACCCCCCCCCACCCCCCCCCCCCCCCCCCCCCCCCACCCCACCAAAGGGGGGAAAAAACGTAGTAGTCAAGAAAAAGGGAAAAGTGGAAGCCGAAATTGAAAAAAAGACGGCCTGGATCAGTTCGTCCGAGAAAAAAGAAGTTCCCAGATCTTGTAACTCTCCGAGGTAAGGAGGGAAGGGGAAATTACCGCCCAAAGGCCTCCCATTGCAAGGGAGGAGGACTTGTCCATCTCTTCCAAACCCCCCCCCCCCCAAAAAACAACCCCCCAAACCCCGCAAAACACCCCCCCCCAAACCACCCCCCCCCCCCCCCACCCCCCCCCCCAACCCCCCCCCCCACCCACCCCCAACAACCCCCCCCCCCCCCCCCCAAGCCCCAAAGCCCCCGCAAACCCCCCCCCCACCCCCCCAAAACCCCCCCCCCCCCCACAAAAACCACCACCCCCCCCCCCCCCCCCCTACCCAACCCCACCCCCCCCCCCCCGCCCACCCCCCCCCGCCCCCCCCCACGCGCCCCCCCCCCATCCCCCCGCCTGCCCGGAAAAAACCCCCCCCACCCCCCTCCCCCTGACCCGCCCCCACACCACACCCCCCCCCCACCCCCCCCGCCAACCCCACCCCCCCCCCCCCAGCCACAGACCCCACCCCCCCCCTCCCCGCAAAAAAACAAACCCCGCCCCCCCCCCCCCCCCCCCCCCCCCCGAAAGACCCCCCCCGAGCCGCCCCCCCCACCACCCCACCACCCCCGCCCCCCCGGACCCCCCCGCCCCCCCCCCCCCCCCCAGCCGCCCCCCCCCCCCACCCCCCCCCCACAACCCCCCTCCCCCCCCAACACACCCCCCCCCCCAACAACACCCCCCCCCCCCAAAAAAAGGAAAGAAAAAAATCCCCCCCCCCCCACCCCCCCCAAAAACCCCCCCCCCAACCGCCACCCACCCCCCCACCACCAAGACCCCCACCCGCACACGCCGGGCCACCCCGCCCCCCCCCCCCCCAAACCACCTGACACCCCCCGCCAATCCCCCCCCCCCCCCAACCAGCCACCCCCCACCAGCACCACGGTCCACCCCCCCCCCCCCCCCAACCGCCCCCTCCCACCCCACCCCCCCCCCCCCCCTAAAACCCCCCCGCCCCCCCCCCCCATACCCCAACCCGCGGCCCGGCCCCCCCCCCCAAACCCCCTCGCCCACCGAAACCCCCCCCCCCCGCCAGACACGCTTGGATCCTCCACTAGAGAAAAGGAAAAAAAGGGACTGAAAATCAGTCGGTCTCGGACATTTCCCGCCGAAAGTACAAAGGGGGAAAAGGACGAACTCCGACAAAAAAGAAAGGGGAAAGGAACAGCTCGGGCTTCGTCGAGGGGCAAAGGAGCATGCAAGTCCCTCCTGGGGCGTGAGGGGAAAGGATTTAAAAAACTTTAATTGGGTGCGCCGGCCGAACGAATCTGGGGGGGAAGGGTAATGCTCAAAGAAAGAGAGGGAGGAAAAAGGGAAAAAATCACCCAGGACGTTCAAGGGAGCGAACGCGTCCGATATACGTTCTGGAAAAAAAGGACCATCCTCGGTGGTCTATTCTCCGAGGGGCCTAGAAAAAAAAAGGAGGGAGGAGTACCGAAAAAAGGGGAGAAGGAGGGAGACATTGAGAGAGGAAAGAGATACCAGTATCGCGCCTCCCCAGGGGGGGAAAAACGAAAATCCTACTTCCAATCCAGCCATCGAAGGGTACAAAGAAAAAACTCGCCGCCTAAACAGAAAAAAGGGAGAAGAGAAAGGGCCTTTGGTCCAATGAAGGGAAACTTTGACAGGCTCATCAAACGATCCCTTCTATATTTCACTCCGCCACGCGGCGAGGAGTCTCCCGGAAAGAAGAAAAAAAAAAAAAGAAGACCGCAGAGGGAAGGCTTTCCGTCTCGGTGCGGAAAAAAAAATAGGCCAAAACGGCGAAGCCTCGTCGATCCCGAACGGGGCCGAGGGAAAGTCTCTCGACGAAGGAAGGAAGGGAAGGGCGCAATGAGAATCATCTTCAAAGGAAGAAAAACGGGGGTGTCCGCCGAAAATCGCTTTTGCCGTTCCCGATCGAGAATGGCACGATGGACGGATGAAAAAAAAACACCACGGAAGGGAAAAAAAAAAGAAGCCGCAACTTTCCAAAAACAAAAGTCATCAAAGGGGGGGGGAAAGGGGGGGGGAAGACTTCTCCATTACAAGAAAAAAAGACTCTCTCAACAACAAAAAAAAAATAAGAGAGAACCGGCCGGTGAAGGACTTAGCATTCTCAAATGGAACTCAAAGGGAGAAGGGGCAGTGTGGAAAAAGAGGGACCGGGCGAGGGAAAAAAGGGGGAAAAAGGGGGGTGGTTCCATGGTTAAGAACTTAAACCTCCGTCCCTATCTCGAAGAGGCAAACCCGAGAAAGGGGGGTCCGGAAACAAAAGAGAAGGAAGTATATGATCTCAATGGGCCCGAATCTCCCCAGGGGGGGGAAAGGACTTAAAAGTAACAAACAAAAAAAAGGAAAGGGATCTACGAATCGTGTTGACCGTCGCCGGCCGTCTCACCCCCGGGGGGAAGACAGCAAAATGGGAAGGAAGCTTCGCAGGGGGGAGGGGGGGAGAACAAAGGAAGTGGTCCCAGGGTTCGGGACGTTTCGTCTTGAGGGGGAGGTCCAGCAAGACACAAGCAAAGGAGGGACAGAGTTCCACATCATCAAAAGAGAGGCGAAGCCTTGGGGAACCTCCTTTTCAAGATCAGAAAAGAAGGAAGGGGCCAAGGCACACCAGGGCAAAAACTTCGGTGAGAAAGAAGGAAGTAGTTGCGTGGGACGAATGGCTTGCCTGGAGAAGAAAAAAGGAGAGCGCCTAGCCGGGACATGTCCCGCTCTCCCTCATGGTCGGAAAAAAGATTCTATACGCTGTAAAAAAAACAAAACTCCCGCCTCTTACATGCGGTTTCGTCCCCCCGAGGACAGAGACCGAAAAAAAGACTCGGCCCCCCCTCGGAGAGCCGGAGGGTTCTGCAAAAAAGAACCGTTCTTATCGGAAGAGAGCGCTTCTTAAAGGAAAGGGGAGGGAAAAGAAAAAGCGCAGCAGAAAGAGGGAAAAGGAAAAATGTGGTGTTACAGAAAAGAGGGGCCGGGAAAGAAAAAGGGTGGGGAATAGACCGGGGATTGGCAAAAGAAAAGAAAGCACACAGGAGAAACCATGCCCCTGCCAAGAGAAGGGGGGCTCTCGGGGACACTGACCGCCCCGAGGGGAGAGAGTCCTGCGGGGAGGAAAGAACAAAAGCAAAAAAGGGACGAGGGCGGCGACCTGTCGATCCCGCGGGAAAGAAATCCCCGACGGGCAAAGCTCGTGGATGCGAAAGCGCTGGAAAAGGAAAAAGAAAAGAAGACTTTTAACGGCAGGGGGAACCTGGATTCAGGTGGGGGGAAAGAAAAAACCCGAGGAGGAGGAAAGAGGTCCCCTAGCTGGAAAAGGGGGGAAACAAGCCGACGTTAAACTCTTTCCTGACCCTTAAAGAGGAAAAAAAAAAAGGGTACGTCGTCAAAATATAATGGGGGGGGGGTGGTCAATTTCCGAAAGAAAAATCCGCATAAAAAAAGAAGAGGGGGACTAACTCGGGAGGGGGATTCCCCCGCGACAAAAACCCCAC
>Ga0179593_1696250_pt1 | contig 23516 bp, 25 predicted proteins | sample CZODoug2_1_08_16_FD_185931 | JGI IMG/M metagenome (GOLD analysis project Ga0179593, IMG submission 185931) | Vadose zone soil fungal communities from Angelo Coast Range Reserve, California, USA - CZODoug2_1_08_16fungal (PacBio error correction) | ecosystem: Environmental > Terrestrial > Soil >...
CATGTGAACTCCCTCATTATAGACCGTGTTTAAGGAAGGGACAGACTAGGCCGCGGAAACAAGCTGTCAATGGTAGTCCGGGCTTCCCTGCCTTCAAACAATTCAGCGAAGAGATGGGCGAGCAACTTCGAAGCTCGGCGTCACTGAAGGGGGTAAGAGAAGTAAGGGGGGGGGAGGACGGGGACGCGGATGGCTGGAGATAAAGTCGTAGCATTACTCACAGCAAAAGGGGCAAGGGGGGGAGAATGGGGCCAACAAAGAGGGGGAGAGGGGTTTCAAAGAAAAAGACTTCATTCGGAAAAAAAGAAAATTAAACCGCCTGAAAACCCAAAAAAACCCAAAAAAAAAAAAAAAACTCCCTTCGGTGAGGCAAAGGTTCTTCCGACCCGTCACGAGTAATGATGATGGAAAGAGGATAATTTCATGTAGCTGGACTCGTTCTACTTTGGAAAAAAGAATTAACAGTTTTTGAGCTCTTGATTAACGGCCTTCTTCTGGCTTTCCTAGGGGGGGGGCGCTGTCTCGTGTGGTTGTAGGGTCTGAGTGGGGGCACTTGGGCTCGGGGAAAGAACGAGTCTCTTTCCGCAAGGAAAGACAAACTTTTCGGGGAAAACGAGAACGACTTTTTGTGAAATTGGTTTGGCCGGACGAAAGCCGGATGCTGACCAATCAGCCCCAACAGGGGCGCCGACCTCCGCCCCGAAGGGAGAACAGCTGGCCAGGAAGCTCGGCGAAAAGAGGCCTCAGAGAAAAGGTGGTCCTTGTGGTGTAAAAGGCTTTGGCTAGACAAGGGAAGGTTATCTGAATTTAAAGAAATAACATGGATAGCCAAAAGAGGCGAGAAGGGAGGTTAGGTTGAGAGGGAAGAGCCGTTAGATGCTGACCGAAGGATCAGGCCCGTAACAACTTTTCACAGGACGAAAAGGGGGACTTGTCTTCCCGGGAGGGGCTGACCCAGAAACTGGTGTTAAAAGTGGAAACGGTCCGGAACTGCAAAGAGAAGACGTCGGCGCCTTCCATAACGCCCTGAAGTTCGATGACGTCGGATCGGGGGGTCAACCGGGGAGAGGGAGAAGGGCTCGGGAACGATCCAGCACTTCTACGAGGAGTGCCGAAAAGGTGTTTTAAGAGAAAAAAAAGGAAGGAAGCGGCGCCATCCGCAACGGCGTCACAGATAGTCTATCCAGGAAGGACGCGAATGTAGCCAGGGGGTTCGTGCAGGAAAAAACTGCGACAAAATGATCATGCAAAAGAATACAGCTGTCCACAACGACAGAACACAGCTCCTACTTACTAACCGTTCCAGTCGAAGGAAGTTGCTGGGAGACGTGACCAAGGGGGAGGAACTGTCTGTTAGCCGAAGATCGTTGTGGGTTTGGGGCTCGTCGAGGGGGAAGCGTCCAAATGCTTAAAAGGAAGGACGCTCTCGTACAGAACAGGGGAAACGGCAAGGACTTTGGACGGAGCGCTTTTTATCCGTCCCCGACCACGCACATGTTACCGGCGAAACGTCCGCCATTAATCGTGCGTCCTCTCTAGAAGAACGTCCGAGAGGGAGAAGGAACAATGCCTGTAAAATACGAACGGGTGGGGAGACGGTTCTGTGTCTCCTGCCGTCAAACGCAGACGGCGTCGTCCGAGAAAAAGGCGAAAAAGAAAAAGCAGGCCGTGCGACCGGAAAGAGGGAGGGAGTTTTGGCTCTTTTTCTCGCGTCAAACACCGGCGAGGAGAGCGCCCCTCAGCTGGCACGATATTGGTCGGCTTTTACATCTGAGGGGAGCAGCAGTGGAATCCGTCATAGAAGTGGAGCTTACGATGCCAGGGAAAAAGGAAGGAAGCTATCGCGACGGGAAAAAAAAAAAAAGAAAAAAAAAAAAAAAGAAGAAAAAAGGAAAAAAAACTTATTGTGATGAAAAGAAAAAAAAAGGGAAGCCCGGATATCGGCTTTTCAAAAGTGGGCATGGGGGGGGCGTTCATCGGAAAGACATAAGCGACACTTCCAAGACGTAGGAAGGAGAAAGCAAAGAACGACGAGAGAATCTTACAAGAAAATTCCCTCGCGGGGGGGTCGACCATGAAAAGCAAGCCGCACAGATTTCCAAAAAGAAAAGGCGAACGTCTTCTTTAGGAAGAGAAAGGGTACTCCATTTAAGCGAGAAAAGGCGGTCGTGCGGAAAAGAGATCTTCTACAACCCCGTGATGGGGGTCGAAATTCTTTCTGTCCGAAAAAAGAGAGACCGGGGGGAAAGTTACAAGGACTGCGGACGCCGGAACAAAGTCTAACCTTTGCTGGGGGGCGTTGATTGAAACGGGATCCCCCCGGACGACATGCACAATGTTCCGAGGGAGAAAAGGGACGAGGAGACATTGCTCCAGGCCTTTTCAAGGGGAGCCAAAAACACGATCCCTGGCTCCACCCAAAAAGGGGGCAGTCTAAAAATCCACCAGGAGGGCATCCAAGCCCTGTGGCCGGTCAGGAACAAAAGGCGACTTGGAACTGGGCACGTCCAGCAAGATGAAAGTGACGTGGGGGGGAATGTATTGGAAGTCGAGTGGCGAGATCCAAACAGGAGAATCGCCTACGTCCGGGAAAAGCACGACCGAAAGACAGGGGCGGTAGGCTCCGCTTGTCGGGAGGGGAGCGCTCCTAGGGGAGGGCTCGCGGAGGAGCGGAAAACACCCTTCGTAAGGGAGGGCACCTGTCCGTGAGCTAGGGGGGATGGTGCTTCGAGGGAGAGGCGAAAAGAATCCCCTAGGCATTGTGCAGAACGAGAAGGGGGCAAGACTACTTGCAGGAGCCGGCTGGCAATGAGCAAAAGAATATAGGAAAAGAGGCCGAACAAGGTTTCGTTAAAGGCCAAAACCGACTCCTAAGAATACAAAAAATCAGCCAGGACAGGGAGCTGAAAGGGTACGTCCAGGGGGGGGGAAAAGGGTTTTACGGCCAGACGGGGGGAAGCTCTAAACACGCGCACAGAAATGAATCGCGGGAACGGGAGGGCTTTGGCTATATGACGTAGAGTCGGGAGGAAGAAAAAAGGATTTCGAGAACACTAAGGACAAAGGAGCTTCTCTGGGCTAGTTCGCCCTGGAAGTAGCTGTGAGACTGGACTCTCTGTGTAGGAGAGGAGGGAGGAACATAGGGAGTTTTTCAGCTAAGGCTGAATGCAAACCAAATGAAAAGCCAAGCCAATTCGCCTGATCAAAGCGCGAAGTTTTTTCTTGGAAATCGGGAAAAAGAGACTCTGAATAAAGGGGGAGCCAAGAAGCTAAAAGCCGGGGGATACCGGCCGGAGAGCTAGTGGGGAGTACCCGAGGAAAAGGAAAAAAATTATTCGCCATCAGACAATCTACTCGTGCTTTTTGCGGGGGAAACGGGAAGAGCTGTGCATGATGGAATTTTGGAAGAAGGCTTGTCAGGCGGGGAAGAAAAGGCAAATAGAGGGGGAGGAACAACCGCAGAGATACGACGTGCGTCTCCTGCCATATACTCTTCGCAAGGACACGGAGACGCGCCCAGTCCTACGGAAAAAGGTACAGAAGCGAGTAAGGAGTTCTCACAAAGAAAGAAGGTCTAGAATTGGAAGGATCTCGACACGAAACCACAGCTGCTCTAATTAAGGGACGGGTAAAGAAAAGGGGAAATCATTCTGGTCGTCCGAGAAGAGGGAAAGGAAAACTCTCCCGAGGGACTTGACAAATCAGAAATACTCTGTACAGACTCTCCATTTGGGGCCGGGGAGAACGAGTTGTCCTGTGATTGGCGTCGGGGTAACTGGAACCGGGGGGGAAAAGGGGGGAACTGGGAAGGCCTTCGGGGAGCATCCAAATCCGGTGCCGATAAAAGTCAAGCTGCTCCCGCTGCTTCGGCAAAAGAAGAGCAAAACATACCGACCGAGCTTGAGGGGGAGAAGGGGAAGAAAAGAGCTAAAGACAGAAGAAGACAACGGAAAACACCTTTTTCGAGGACAGCAGAAAGCTGGAGCTTGTCCTCATTAAAAGGACCTTCGGGGGGGGGGGGAACAATGCCTTCGACTGGTCTCAGGATGCAACCGTGCCTGAAGGGAAAAAACTCCAGAAGGTGCCAAAATCGAAGCTCAGGGCCCAATCAATTGGAACGGTCGACTGCGTAGGTCGGGAACAGAAGCGAACCCGCGCAAAGGGGAGGTCTGAGGTCTCACACGAAATAGAGGGATGCGGTGCCGGTACTCATAAGTGCAAAAGGGGGGGTCGTCGGTTCCTCTTCTTGGAACAGACTCGCTCAAAAGAGTTTCGGGGACGAGCCAGGCCATTAACTTGGCGATTTTGGAGTCGCGTTCAGGGACGAAGGAATTTGTCAGGACATGAGCCTTGGGAGAAAAGAGAAGCAAAGAACTCTTACGAAGGAGAATAGAGAGGGCTCCAGCCTCCCGGTCGTCTTGGTATCAAGAGTTATGCACGTGGGGCGGAGGAAATACTTTCTTCAATACGCCGAGGAAACGGTCAGAATCCCAAGAAAAAAAGTTGGGGGGGGTGCGCGGAGGGAAGGGTGCATATAGCCGCGTACAAGGTATCTAAAGCGAAAAGGGGTGGATTATAGAGGAGATCCCTACGGCAATCGAAGAAAAGGTAAAAATCTACTCCCGTGTAAAAGAAAAGTTATACCACATGGACCCCTGAAAAAAAAAAAAAATGGGTTTTGAAAGGCTGATTGTCAAGGGTCACTAAAGAAGGTTCCCCGATAGAGTCAAAAAACGCGAGGAGGTAAGCGTAAGGAAGGGGAAAAAAATTGTAAAAGAAAAACTTTTAGGGAGTCGTTAGATCTCAAGAACAGCCGGTGTCGAGGCCTGGGAAAAGGAGACGACTCGCTTCTTAATCTGGAGAACAACGTCTAAGAAAAGGCTGCAAAAGTAGGCTGGACTAGTACTATTAGCGCCATTTCATAGAAGTGCGTATTTCAGGAGAGGAGGAGCGGAGCTCCGAGAAGGTCAACATCGGTTAGCTCGCGCTTAAAGATTTTAAGAACTGACCCGAAGGAAACAACGCCGCATCAAGTCGGCAGCAAGTAGGACGACAACAAAAAAAAAAAGGGGATTCTGGGATGAGGAATGTCGGAGATCGGAAAGGGGAAGGCACGTCTCTCGACTGAAAGGCCGGCTTCTGTGGGGATGGGGGGAGCTGCTCGGGAAAGGCTTCTGCCGAGGACTCGGAAAGACCGCTGTCCCGGACAAAAAAGAAGCTCGGAGCGAGCAAATGGTGGGCTTTGCGGAAAAAAAGGGGGACCTATATCTGAAAAAAAACACCACCTACGAGCAAGGAAAAGCCCGCCGCCTAATTCAGAGAAAAGATACCCCCCCCCAAGGAGGGTCTGAAAGAAAAAAGAGGCATCAGAGACAGTCCTTTCGTGCTGTCTGGGTCATTCGCCATATAGTCCTTAGGAACTAACTCCTCGTCAAGCTCGATTTCGTTAAGAGGAATCTTGGGGGGGGGGGCGTTCGCTAAAGCGTACCTACGGTTATACGTAACGTAACCTTTCAAAGCCACGTACACCCGACTGGCCTGAAAATAGGGCCTGGGAAATGCAAGACACTTTCGTAATGCAAGAAAAGTCTTAAAAGGACTCCTTGGAATCTCACTTCAAATCTTTCGCGAAAAAATTATAAGGGAAAAACCTTATCGGGAGAGCTCTATCACCTTCCCGAGCGATCACAGCACTGTCGAAAAGTCAGATAAGACGTTTTCTCCACTTGAAGGTTTTTTACAGGGCAGCGCGAATCCCCGACCAAGTACAGAATCGAAAATCTCGCCGCATAGCCCAGCCGGTCGGATCGTCCCTGACTGGAGAGACGGAAATTGGGAGGCCAAAATACAGCTTTTCCCCAAAAGACCACAGCCGCCGAAAAAACAGGGAGAGTGGTCTTATCAGGGGCAAAAGGTGTCATGTCGGGCCGGTTCCAGAAAGCCGTCCCTGCGAAGATATCGTTTGTCGAACCGTGGGGCAGACAAAGGCTGAAGGCAAGACTCTCTCGTACGCAGCGTCCGAGGAGGGGGGGGGCGGCCGGACTGTGAGGTCGTCTAATAGGGGGGAGACTGTAAGCCGGAACAGGTTAGCCGGCTTTCCAAAACCATTACTGTCAAGATCTGGGGAGACCTCTCCGAGCTTGGAAAGCCTGCAGGGGACCAACACTTTACGGAAGTTGGTAGAAGACTTTCTGTCGCCGCAAGGCCGCCATAAGGGGAGGGGAACATTGTTATTCCCTGTCGGGCTAAACGTACGCCAACTTATCCGGGCGCGTCAATGGCGAATCTTTTAGCGAAGTTGTCCCTTTTTCTTCCTGGTACACAAAAGGGGCGGCGAACGCATCTTGAAAAGATATTGGGCCGAGGTGACCTCTATTTCAGTATAACACAGTGGAGATTGTCAGAAGAGGTATCGTAAAAGATTAATCCGTAACACATTTAAGACGTCTCTGTTTCAGATCTCAAAACCACGGAGAGGGGGAAATCGAGATCGACCCGCGAATCGTGCTTTTCAAAGGGGTGAAGGGCGTATGGCAGCCACTTTCGACTACTGAGGCCAATAAAGACCGGCCCGAGTCAAAAGAACGAAAGTAGTCGGGAAAATATCCTGGGGTGTTGTCTACCATACTAACAAGGGGAAAAACGATCTACTAAACTCGGCACTTCTACGTGCTTCTGGGGTACACGGAACCGACTTCGCCACTGCATACTCCTTCTTCAAGAAGTGGACGATGGAAACCGAGTTCTAACAACCGCTTTCAAGTTGAGTCGAAAACTCCTAAAAGAAGGAAGTTCCTCTATCGATCAGTACTCCGATGGGGGGAATGGCGGACAGGAAAAACTGTAAATGTCCGGAATGTGCCAGAGGGGCTGGGTGCTCGTGCCATCTAAGAACCTCAAGCCGGACGATACTAGACCTTTACGGAGTTAGAGTGCGGGAGTAGGGAAGCAAAAAAAAAAACTTGGGCTCGTCCAAAAGAGTCGGATCAAAGGACCCAACGAAAGGATAAGGACCAGCTGGCGGGGCCGCCTCCAAGCCGCTCTTTCCTTAAGACAACACAGTGGGCGTATTATTGGGGAGTCGCCTTCTTCTTTGGACTAGTGGGGGGGAGAAAATCTGGGGTCTATTCTACGGAAAAGGGGCAGGAGCGGCTACGCCTACTTCCGAAAACGAATGGCTACCTTCGGCCGGATAGTCCCGCTCTGGAAGATGGGGGAGAGGGGAGCGCCCAGACGTGCTCGGCTTAGGAAAACACCTCTTCGTCAGGGGAACCCTTGATAAGGAGTCGCGGGACGGGCAGGTGCTCGAGCCTTCAGGGGGGGGACAAACCGATTTCCGAGGGGGGAAAGGGGACAGGCCGTGAGGCGTGGAAAAGTACGGAGGATGAATCGGCGAGGTTCAGTGTAGGGGGGGTGACGCCAAGGCTACGATTCAGTCTGGGGGAAAAAGAAATGTGAGCAAGGAACTTTTACTAGGACGGGGGCAAATGTTTTACAGAAGGAAAGTCCCGGTAGGGCAAGCCGTAACTTCTAAACCAAGATAACTACCCACGCAGGAATCAAATCTTGTGGGGGGAGGGGACGATTAGTCAGGGTCCGATAAAAATGAATGGCAAGAAAAGAAGAAACAGTGGCACCCCGTCTCTGGCCTAGGGTGAGACCAACAAAGTACAGACAGAAAAAGGCCTTGAGGGGATCGCTGTTAGGCCCTCTCGAGGGGGAGGGGGACCTTCGGGCTGGTGGTGAACGACCGGACATCTCTCGAAAATAAACAAAGAAACAGGGCTCGCAGCCGCCGCTCGAAAAGTTCTAAAAAAAAAAGGTAGAAAGGAGGACGGCCAAGGCCGACAAGGAGGCAGCCAAGAGAAAAAAAAAAAAGAGATAGCGGGAAATCATAAAAAAAAGGAAGGGAAAAAAGAAGAGCTAGTGCGGAACCCTTATCGAGGAAAAAGAGGACAATGATAAAATAGAGAAAAAAAAACCTCAATCCAGATCTACTCGTACAAAGGGGGGAGGGCCAAACGTAAGGGGGGTCATTAGATGAGTGGGAGGGAAGGCGTGTCCATGCGGAATAACTGGACGAATAGAGTTGGCCTCTCGGAGGAAAAAAAAAGGCCAAAAGAAAAAAAGACTATGGAGAAAGGAATAAAAACACGACTTGAAACTACACTGGCTTCCTAGCGGGGAAAGGGGCAGCGCCCAGTCCTACAGGAACCGTAAGTGAGAGTATTATGGGAGGTGTTCTCCCATATTAGGAGACGAAAGTCGAGAAGGGGGGAAGGAGCCTTCAGCTTGCCTCTAAGAGACAAAAGGAAAGGGTTTAGCAGAAGAAGAGGGGAAGGCACATCCTAGGCCAATGCCCGACCAAAGAAGGAACACTCTCCTAAAGGAATACCGAGTGACTGTAGAAAGATTTAAGACCATGGGGGGGGGGGAAGAGGCAGCAGGGGTCCTGGGGGGGGGGCTCAGGTTAGTGGGAAGTACGATTGTGCCAGGGGAGTTGCAACTATTGAGGGGGGGGGTATAATTCTCAAAAATACCTGTTCCGCAGACCGAGCACTAAAGGGGGGGGGGCAAACTGTCAAAGTCGCGGGGAAACCTAGCATCACCTATTTTGTCTGGGGGGCTTGCTAAAAAAAGGAACGACGGAGAAAAAAGACTATCATACAACACCAAATCAAAATCTTGGGCATCAAGAAGGCTGGAGGAGGGGAAGGACTCATTATCCTGAGAAATGAGTATGAAAAAAAGCTAACTTTCGAAGGGGGCGAAAAATGCAATCCAGGAAAGACTTCCGTCGTTTCTTAAACGACTCCACAAGAAAAAAAAAAGGGGACTTGCCTGCATGGAAAAGGGGGAACCTGTACTGGGGAGAGGACTTGTCAAAAACACTGGGGGAGAAAGTACGCTTAAAACTCATCGGAGAGAAAAAACCCAAGGGTAGGGTCGGGGGACGCGTACCCGACAGTGGGGGAGAGGGGGTTTACAAAGACGAGGGAGAAGGGGGGAGCCTTTTGCCAATTGAGTCAAGCATCCCTTGGCGGAGTTTGGGGCTTCCGAACGCGGGGAGTGAAGGACTGGAAGTAGCACAGAAGGGGAAAGGGCTGGCCTGTTGGGAAAGTCCTTACTAAGATCCTATAGAAAGCGACAGCCTCCGGATCCGGATTCTCGGGTAGAGGGGGAGTTCGTCGAGAGATTTCGAAATAAAAGAGCACTCATAGAGTCCCCGAATGCCCAAAAAGGCGGTGTGTGGGGGGGGATGGAAAGTGGAATATATCCCAGATGAGGAAGAGGAAAAGGGTTCTACATCGGGAAAGGAGGGGGGAAATTAAATAAGACCCTACTCAAAAGGGCTTCAAAGGGGGGTGCAAAAATGAGAAGAAAAGGCCAGCATGGAAAAGAAAGACGCATTACCCGCTGAAGAAACGGAAAACACCTGTGTTTAGAGAGTCGATGATTTGAGGGGAAAGGGGGAAAAGAATCGCGTCGCCTGAAGAGAGGGGGGGAAAAGTTCAATACTGCTTCTGTGAAAGGCCTTTGGTCTTAAAATCGTAGAAAGGAATGGGCGAAACAATCTCGAGAAGGAGGAGAGGGCGAAACAAACTTAGAAGAGCCTCGGCCTTCAAAGGTGAGCTTAGGGGAGGAAGTGCAGACGGGACTACGGGAAGGCACTCGGAAGGCGGTGGGGAAAAAAAAGGGCCACCCATCTCGTGAGCGCTCGCCGGGGGAACCCGCAGAAACGCGTCCAGGGAAGAGCCTTGCCCAGCCCTTCTGTGAAGGAAGGGGGGAAGAAAACCAGCACAGAAAGTGGGGTATGAGGAGAAAAGGATCTTTTCATAGGAAGGGTCTGCCGAGAGGGAGAGGAAGCATAGGGACCGTCTTTTTCGGGAGGGGAGGACGGTAAATTGGCTAAAAGGAGATCCGATCTCAGTTGCCGACCGATTCCGCAGGCCAACTTTTAAAGGCGAGGAGCGATGAGGGGGATTTTTGTTGAGGTTTGGTCCGAGAGAGAGCTGAAAACCCTGCAGCCAAAGTGCAGAAACTCAACGGAACCGAATAAAGGGACATTCTCATCTAAGGGCGGCCACCCAACTATGAAAGAGTCACTGGGGGTGGAAGGGTCTTCTTTTCTTTGGAGAATAAGGTCCCTTATCGGGGAGAAGAGGTCATGAGTCAGAGACGAGGTCGGGATCGTGTAGTCTCTGGGGCTCTAGGAAGGTAGTCGTAGAGGGTATAGTCTGGTAAACAGGGAAGAAGAATCAAAGGAAAAGCGGGACTTTCTCCAAGGGTCCCTGTCTTAAAGCAGGGAGGGAAGAGGTCGGCCGGGGGGGCAAATAGAAGAGGAAAGGGCACACGGAGGAATGCCACAAATAAAACCAACAAAAACCCACCAAGCCGTCCACGCCCCCAACCCCCACCAACAAAAAAAACAAACCCAAAAAAAACGCAAAAACCGCCCAACCCCCTCACCCACCAACCCCCCACCTAAAGAATACATTAGATGACACTAAAGATTGCCCTTTGCTATAGTTAAAAGATTGTTTGTCAAGATTTAAGAAAGGGGAAAGGGTATTCAATGAAACGGGTCTATCCAAAAGTACTCGATAAAATCCACTTTTACGAATATGTGGGAAAAGAAAGAGGAGAAAATCGGGCGAGAAAAAAGAAAACAGCTGTAAAGAGAGATAATCCCTTCGTCGGGGCCAGTCCTTCTGAGCCCTTACTTCTTCGAGGAGAGGCTCTGCAACAATCTGGAAAAAAAAAAACGCTACCACAGCCGCCGGGAAGAGGGAAGTTGCCAAGGCGCCATGGTGTGACTACCGGGGGGGCTTGTCGTGGGCAATTGAAATCCGGACAGGAGCACTAGAAGGTGGGTTGTCGATAAAGAGGGAGGGGTTGGCCGCCCAATTCTTGACAAGACTCTCTCAAACGCTTCAGGTGAGTGTGGGGGGAGGAAGAGGGGGGTCGTGTCGGGGCCTGGAGGCACGGTCAGACAACCGAAATGGAAAAGGGGGTTCGCCTGCTGAAAAAAGAGGGAAGGTCCACACTACAATCCGCTTCCCGCCTAAAACGTCCCTATCTTGGGGGAGGGGGAAAGAATGACTGAGAAAAGTACTGAAAGGGGGGGGAAAGGAAGTAGGTGACTGTCTCCTAAAAGATGAGGGAGGACGCGGAGAGAAAGGGGAGTCAAGAATTTCAGCAGAAAAAAAGCCGCTCCGGGGAGGAAAAATCTTGTATAGGAAAGTGGGGGCTTTGGAAGGAGGACCAAACAAGGGGTAGGGGGGAAGAGGCGAAATTTGGGTGAAAGGGAAAGGGAGGGTCGGGCGTCTCCCAGTGGGGAGCGGGGAAGTCTCTTCTCAAAAAGGAACGAGAAGCAAATAAAAATGGGAAAAGCCTACCGAAAAAGAGAGCTCAACAAAAAAAAATCGAAAAAAGAGTCAAAATGTGGGGGGAAAATGGGGGCAAGGAAGAAAAAATCAAGGCGAACTTCGCGAGGAAGGGAGGGAGAGAAGCCCTCCCTGAGAAAGAAGGCCATAAAACTGCCGGGAGCGTTCCTCGACGGGGGCAAGAAAAAGAAGAAGAACCTACAATATTTCGCGAGGGACACGTCGACTTGGGTGAAGGGGTCGCGGGCAGTTCCGAAGGGCATCCACTGTAGCGAGGGAGAGGGGGCGTGGAGAAGGCTAAAAAAGGGCAGAGTGTTGTTGAATACATCATGAGGCCGACTCCTCCAACTCGGGGGGAAGATGAGAAGGAGAGGCCGAGGTACGAGAAGGGAAAGCCTCTACCTGGAAGGGGGGGGGGGGGGGGTGGGGGGGTGTGTTGGGGGGGGGGGGGGGGGGGTGTTGTTTGGGGGGGTGTGTTTGGGGGGGGGGGGGTGGGGTTGTGGGGGAGGGGGGGGTTGGGGAGGGGGGGGGGGTTGGGGGTTGTGGGGGGGGTGGTTGGGGGGTGCGGGGGGGGTTGCGTTTTTTGGTAAGGGGGGGTGTGGTTGGTTGAAGAGGGGTGGCGGGTTGGTGGGGGGTGGTTTTGGGTGTTTTGGGTGGGGCTTTGTTGCGGTGGGGGGGGGGTGGGGCGGTTGGTTGGGGGGGGGGTTGTTGAGGGGGTAGGGGTTTGTGGGGGGGTGTGGGGCTCGCCACCCAGGAAGCCTGCTCCCCCAAAACGAACTACAGAAGGAAGAGAAATCTCATAACCTGGAAAGGGGGGAGTACGAGAGCTGTCTTGAAGCATCAGTGTTCTAGGGAACACGCTATCTCTCCAAAAAGAGGCCGTCCTACAGCATTGAGGAAGGGACCCTACCTCCAATAAAGGGGAAGGGAGAAAACACCAAGGGAACTTTGGAAGTAAGTCCGACGGCGTATTTGGTCTGGTTCAAAGGGGGAAAAGCTGTTTTCAAACTACTTGAGAAGTCATGACGCGGCTCGAAGACGGGAAGAGCAAAAATTTCGGGAGAAGGGGAGCTCCGAAGCTTGGACGCCTTGGGGGAGGAGGGCGCACTCTAATGGATCCGCTTAAAGAAGAAAACACCTCTTCTTCAAAGGGACTTCAGGAGGAGAAAGGGTCGCGACTGGGCAGGGGGAACGAGTCCCTTCTCCCGAGCGGGGGCACAACTAGGAGGTCGAACGTTGGGGAAGGGGGTAAAGGGAAAATACGATCTTGGCTGTCGTCCAGTTTCGCTTTGCACGGAAAAAGGGGGAAGGATAAGCATGAGGACCAGGAGAGCCAGTCACGTTACGTGGGCCAGGCGCCGTCAGTGTAAAAAGGAACCGTCAATCACCCAGATGAAGGAAGAGCACAGATAACTACCAAGAAGGAAGGAGGAAAACGAAATGAAAACTGAGGCGGGAAGAGAAAGGGAACCTTTATTGCTGAAAGGAAGAAAGCCACTAAGGACAAGGCAAAGGAAGTGGTCCTCGTTTTGTGGGAATCAGAGCTCTTGGGGGTCTACGGCAAGCTGTTAGTTCACGTAAGGGACCCTTCGGAAATGAGGGGGCTTGGGGATTTCTGGAAGGCTCCGGATCTAGAAGGCCAAACCAAGAAGACAAAAAAAATCCAGCGATCGCTCCCTCTCTCAAGGTGGGGAAGAGGTCTACAAAAGAAAAAACGGTAATAATCCTTCAGAGCAACTCCTAACATAAATAAGGCCAAGCAAAGAAGCCTGAAGGGGAAGGGCATGGATATTATAAAGGAAAAAGAGAAAATTACATTTTCAACCACTCCATAAAGAAAAAGGGGCTGTGTGGAAGGGTCCCTAAGCTGGGCTGAGGACTGGGAAGGGGGTCAGGCCGTTTAAATAAGGTTAACTAGCTCGGAAGGGGTTTGGATTCGGAATCGCTGCGTTAGAGGGAAAGAGAAAAGAAACTCGGAAGGAAAAGGACACTTTCGCGCAAATCCTACGTTAGGAAAACGGAGAAGGTTGAGGTATGGGAGAATGGGGGAGACAGGTCTAGAAGGCGAGGACGTTCTCAAAGGAACCATTCAGCTTGCTAAAGGTTTGACCAAAGGAAAATGGGGTACATAAAGCAGGTGGAGACTTCGAAAACCGCTAGAGGGGAAAGCGCCGAGTGGAAGGGAAGGAAAAGTCCCAAAAGCTGGAAGACAAATGGTTTGGGTGGGGCCGTGATAAGAGGGGGTCCGGGATCTATGGTTACATGGAAGGGGAGGGGGAAAAGGGGCCGCTTTTTTAAGAAAGGGGGGGGGGGGGCTAAGAATTCAGGAAGTGATGCGATCATCCAAATCCTTTGGGAGTAATTTTCAACTTCGGAGAAGAGCTTAACTTGCAAAATAGAGGGGAACCTACAAAACAGGGGGGGCTCTTGATCGGAGCGACGGCGGAAAAAGAGCAGAGAGCGAAGAAAGTTATAATCAAAAGACGCGGGATGGGGAGGGGTTCCTCTCTAAGAAAGGCGGAATTAGGGGGCAAGGGAGGCTCCGTACTTCTCGAACAAACCGTGGGTCCCCATTTAAAAGGGGCCGGCGGGGGGAAAGAGAGAAGGGCCTGGGGAAAAAGTGGGCCAATCAAGGGGCAACAAAAGGGCAGGGCGAGTCTGAAAAGAAAAACCGACAACTCCATTGGCAAGGGATATTCTGTACTGACTGACACTCCATCTGCTGAAGAAAACAAAAAAAATTAATGATTGAAGAGGTTCGGTTGCCGAGAATATGAAAAGAACGACAGTGGGGGGGGGGTGTCCTCTTCTTGTGTTACAAAGAGGAGAAGCCAGGCCTGTCGGGACTGACCAGCCAGTCCCTGGAGGTGGAGTCACGGCCGGCCTTTGAAATGGAGTACAATCAGGTTCATATTGTCCGGAAAAAGGGTTGTCAGGGGGAATTTCAAAGACATTAAGGTTACGGACGAGATCAGTCCTCTTCTTTCAGACTCAAATTAAGGTTTAGAAGAGTTCGCGTAGAGAAGGGGCAAAGGATCAGGATTACGATTTCTCGGATCTTTCTGGAGCAAACAAGTCCCTGGGGGAGGTTTTGTGGGGAGGTGGGAATAGGGCCGCTTATAGGGGCGCCTCGGGTATCTAGATGGATTTTGTATGATGGAATCGCCAGAAAATGCTGGCACGTAAAAAGGGTCCAGGAAGCTTTCCAGGGAGAGAATTGACCAATCCCCGGGAAAAGGGATAGACCTCCAAACCCTTTGGGGAAGTGTTTTGAACCTGATTTGGGAAGAGGTAGTTTTTCCCCTGAGAGAAAAAAAGAAAGGAAGCGGAGATAGTCTGTAAAAAGGACTTCACGGGGGTTTCTTGAGGGGAGGATAGCGGTACTAGAGCAAGCTTAATGAGGGTGTCGAGATCATGAATGAGCAGAGGGGGTTATCTGGGCGAAAAAGAATAAGAAGAATACAGGGCGAAAGTTTAGCTTACGGAATGGGTCTCTCCATTAGAGCGGGACTATCTTTGGTGGCAAAGGAGGTAGCCTAAGAGGCCACGGGGAAGCCGTATAATTCACCAGAGGAGGCGAAAGGGAGAACATGAGAAGCCTTAAACGAATGAAATGACAGACTCCTCTACTTCAAGTAGGTATTCCATTGAGGAAAAAAAGTAGGATTCTGGAATGATGGTGCTAAGGGAAAGGGTTTCCTGAAGGGGAGATCAATATCTCAGGTAGAAGGAGAAACTGGCTCAAGGGGGGAGGGGGGAAAAAGGAGACTCGCTTTCTTGTGGTCTTGAGAGCTCGTTCTTCCTCCGGATGAGGAAATTCCGAAGGAAATTTTCGCGCGGAGGCGCTGCAGGGGGGTTTTTGGGGAAGGTTTTGGCCTGGAAAAGATCTTCCAGACAGACCACCGAATATGGAAGTGAAGTCATCGTATAAAAAGAAGCGCCGGCAAGAGGAGACCCCAACTAGTCCCATAGCCGTCAAGGGGGGGGGTTTCGGGTCTTCTTGGCTGAGAAAAATCAAGTACTCTTATAAGGAAACTGTATAGAAAGAAATTTCGTTCCGGAGATAAAGGTCCTCGGGGGGGAAAGCTGTGTGCGGCGCATCAGGGACGCCGCGGGAAGATGGCCCGTGCCCCGAAGCCTAACGGGGGCTCAAGAAATGGTAATGACAAAGAATGCCGTATAGTAAAAAATTGGGGTCAGTGCAAAAAGTCTAAAAACCCCAGTTGCCGCAATGCGCAGCGCGGAATAAGGGTCAGAGCACGGCCTGCAGGTTGCAGTCTATCTTAACCAGGTCCTTTTTTGCAGCCCGGTCAGTAAAAAAGATTACAACACTTAAAAAAGGGAGGGAAAGACCATCTGAGAAAAACCTGGGGGGGTGGGGCTATTAATACTTGGAAGAGATTAGGTTTTTCCGCGAAAAGGAGGGGGGAAAGGAGTTTCGCCGACCTAAAGCCCCGCTTCCATAGAAGGGCAACTTCTCGAAATGGTTCCAGACTGCTGCAGTCCCCGGACGGGACGGGAGACGCTAATGAAGAGACTTAAGAATAAAGCGTGGGTCCCACTACCGAGAAAAAAAGAAATCCCTTCCTACTTACGCCGTAGCAGGGGTACTGAGACCGTCAAAGGATTGGAAGTCAGGATCCGTCACGGGAAGGCCTACGATCTCTGTTGGGGTGTTCGCGATCTGCGGGGGAAAGCCAGGCGAGGAACCGAACAAATACGCTCTAAGGGGAAGGGTCTAGTGAGAACCTTTTGAGGGTGCAGCTCGCGCTGGATGAAGTCAAGAAAAAACAGGTCGCCCGGCTTTCAAAAAGAACAGAAAGGGAATCGGAAGAAAAAGCGGACGCAGGAGGGAAGGGAACGTCTGCCCGATGCTGACCCACAATTACGGAACGGGTTGGAGGAGGGCGGCGAGGCAAAAGGGAGGCAGAAAAGGCGCTTCCAGGGCGAAAAGTGAGAGCGAGCCTCCGGACGGTGCGAGCGGAGGGAGGCGTCGTTTGTCTCTTTTGGAAAGAGCCACAGAGGGAATCGGCTTGGCAAGGAGAGGGGGGGTGCCTGAAAGACGGGGGACTGAACTTCGCCAAGTAAGTAATTGGAATTCTCTTATGAAAGGGGGGGAAGAAAAAATGAGTGACCACATTTTTGAAAAAGAAGAAGAGGGTCTATCTCCTCTAAAAAAAAAGGTAAAAAGATAGAGAAAGAGGCTTTTCAAATGGGGGATTTGGGAAATTTCTACTAACTTCCAAGGGAGGTCCACTTGGCGCCGCCCTCTATGAGGAGGCACCAGATCCAGAAGTGAGAGATGCCGCGAAGGTTGGGAGAAAAGAAAGGAAGAAAAAAAAACCTGCTACAAGGACGCACTGGTCTACGGGGAGGATGGAAAAATTGTTCGCTGCACGGTTTCGAACGGCATCAGTGTAAAGAATTCGCATCAGGGAAAAGAAAAGGAAGACCGGCCCTTTGCCCGTAATGGGTGGGGGCATTCTTTCGCGACGACGAAAGCTCGGCCGGTCCTCACGGGGTAGAGGACGCTAGGGGGAGGAGGACTCTGGAAAGAAAAAAGGAACTTGGGAGGAAGAATCTAATCACAGAGAAACGACCTCAAATTCAGAAAGGGTAAATGAAAAGAGGAAAGTAACGAGCGTCTTGCTGCGAGGGGAACATTTGAGCTCGATAGCGTCCAACCCAACGAGAGCGTTTCCGCAGAAGGGGAGGCTTAAAAGTTACCGGAGACCAAGAATCCGAGGGGGGGATAAGAAATCACCAGAAACTTAAGTAGAAGGTTCTTGTGGTATGGTATGGGGGGGTACAGTTTAAGGGGGGGGGGAAGTGCAGAGCCGGCATAGGCATAGACAAGACTTCAAAGACCTGAATGGAAGAAGGGGCTCTACTTGTCTAGAATCTGTGTACTAGGCAAGTCGTGAAAGACAGGGTACCCTCTTGAAGAAGGTCGTAAACACAGAGGAGGAACGTGTATGCAACGTCAGGGAGCATTGCTCTTAGAATAGCGACGGCAATTTTATCAGACAGGGTGGAAAACCTAGACCTTTCCGAGAGAACGTTCCGGACGTCAGCTTTACAGGCGAAGGATATGTTGGCTCGTGGCAGGCCCCCGGGGGGAAGAAGGTTCCTATCTACGACAGGCGGGGTACCCGGGAAAAAAAAAAAAAAAAAAACAAAGTCAGGGACGAACGGACGGTCCGCAGGGGGAGGGCAAAGAAGCAGATCAGGAGTAGCTCTCAAGAGAAATAACCACAATGAATACTAACTGAATAAGGGGGCTATCATTACGAGTGAGAGGGCTAGACCAAGAAGGGACAACATTTCAACCACGAGATAGAGTTTTTTTCTCCAGGAAGGGAAAAAAAGAGACGCTAAGGGCCCGCTCGAAGAGGTCGCGGCCATCGGGGCTGGTAAGAAAATCGAAGCTCTAAAGGAAGGCCAAACCGAGAAACAAAACCAAAGCAGGCTAGAGGCCCATCTAAAAGGTGGAGGGGGGGCGTTCTGACAGAGAACTGAATAAGGACCAGAGAAATCAACAGGAAGACAGCCCGAATCAGGAGAAAGTCTAAAGGGTCAGCAAAAAAGACCAGAGAAAGTTATTCTCCATAAACTACTCAGTTCTGTGGGGGCGAGGGAGAAGCCGAAGGGGGAGGGGAGTGAAAGTCAGGAGGGAAAAGAATGGCAGGGGACGCAAGAGCTGGTTTTGATCGAGGCCAAGTCGTAGGAGGAAAGCGAAATACGGGTCATCTAGGAGACATACTGAGTAAGGTGCACTTGGCAAGCCCAAGGCATGAAAAGTACATTGACGCCGACGAATCATGGGGGGGAGAGGGGTCTCCATTTAAGAGCTAAGAAGTGGAGCTCAACTATAAAGGAAAAAGTCTTGAACGTGACCGAAAGAAAAAAGCATGGGGTACCGATCATTCTGGGCTTCATCTTCTCGTAGGAATTATAAGGGGAATAAACCGATTAGAAAGAGTTCAAAAGAGAACCAGGTTTGGCAAAGTTATCAGAAGATGGGGGTGTCTCTGGAGGAAAGAAGGGACAGGGTCCCGGGGGGGTAACGGTGCATAAGTAGGAGGTGCGCTTCTGAAAATAAAATGAAATCAATACAAGCCTGTGAGTAGTACCTCGGGGGAAAAACTCGGATTCCGGAGCAAAACAAACCTATCTTGGTCATAGTTTGGATTCGACGAAACTCTACGAGTGAGAGAAGAGAGAAAATTAGTCACATAGAAAGAAGGGATGTCCTAAAAAAGGGAAAGAGAAGGGATTAATGAGTGAGGAAACATTCCAGGAAATGGCTCCTAAGGCAAGAACCTGCCGGAAATACAGTCCTGCACAAAAGGGACGTTCGTAAAAAATCGACAGGGGAACTGGCCTCTTCAGGGCAGAAAGGGGGCACCTTCTAGATCTGTAACAACGAAACCGAGGGGGGGCAATGTCATGTCGTACTAGGAAAAATTATCTCAACAAGATCAGAGGGAGGGAGGAACCACTGAAAAACATTGGAAAAACGTTTTTCTTAAAGGGGGCGAGGGTTGACAGCCGAATCCGGCCGGTTGGGAAGTGAAGTTGGCAAAGAGAAACCTTGTCGATTTTGATCTGCTTCAGAAAAGGGCCGTTTTCATACATGACGGTTGAAATCCTGCTGAAAGGGAGTGCCTGTTCCATCACTGGCGGGGTCCTAAATTGACAAGACTCAATCTTAGGGGGAATGATCTGCAAATAGGAAGTGTTAGTCAGAAAGGTCGTCAAGACTCAAGGTGGGCGTAGACTCTGTGTGGTAGGTTTTTGACTCTTAGTGACGTTGTTCAGGGACAAGAGTCGAGACGGATATATACATCGGCACCGTGATTGGGGTGAGGCAGAATCTGGGAAACAAAGGTCTGCACCTGTAAAAAAGTAAACTTCGACTCCCAATGGGAAGCTGAAATCGAGAAATAAAAAAATTCTGATAAAAAAAAAGAAACGGGGGTTTTGGGAAAGATTGGTAAGTCACTAGGAAGTTTCCCTTGAATTGAGACAGAGAATTAAGTCTTTCAAGGAAAAAGAAAATGCGGAAAGGGAGTTCGGGTAAAGTAAAAGAGGGCAATCTGAATTGGAGATCGAGATCGGAAAATACCAACTGTTCGGGAAACTGGGGGGGGGTTCTCCTTCGGCGCATGTAAAGGTGAGATAAGTAGGAAATGGCGCGCAGGGGAGAGCGTAATGGGAAGGAAAAAGGGAGAGAGCCGGGGGGCGTGTGAAGAGCAACAGCCTGAAGACTGCCATTTAGAAAGAAAAGAGAAAAAGAAATTCCATTAGGCTATCTGACCCCTTCCGTTTGAGAAGATTCCTGAAAAAAGGGTTCCTGTCGTGGGTATGGGGGAGGGGGAGGTCTCTTTTTCCAGGGGAGAAGGGCAGAAGAAAGGGGACTTCCTTCCGTATTAGGGAGGCCGGCTTTTTCGAAGAGAGAATGGTTTAGTTTGGGAGATGGACGGGCCGCCTGCTTACGGAGGAAAGGGAAGACGGGTTAAAAGGCGTCTGGAGAGGGACAATGCCTTTTGGAGGCTTTTGGCAACACGGGTCGGCTCGGCAAGGACTGACCCGCATCCCAACCGACTCTCCGACCTCCTCCCAAAAGAGAAAACAATGATAGAAAGCCGGCCTCTGCAGAAGCCTCTTTTGCAAAGTCCTTCTGTTTCGTACTTGTGGTCTTCTCCATAAGGTTCCATTGAGGGGTGAACGACTGAGCAGGATAGCCAAAAGGGTTCCGCGAGGAAGGTTTATTTCGAACTCTCTAGCCGTTGACTTGACCTACGAAAGATGCACCGTGACAAGAAAAGCGGCCTCAAAAATAAAAGTTGAAGACTTTGAGGGGCTGAGGCCCATCAATTCTCGGTGGCAGTGAACTAGAAGGGTAGGCCTGCCAGAAGATCGGGACTTTCACGAAAACGTCCTGCCCTGTAGAAAAGGGGGGTTGCCCTTCGCGATCTCCCCAAGAAGAAACCACAAGCCACACACCCCCCCACCCACACACCCCACAAGGAAAAAAAAAAAACCCCCCCCCCAAAAACTGAAAGATCTGGCTCAGAAAAAGAAAGGTTCAACTCACGTTGACGAAGAGGTGGGGGAAAAGGAATCAGAGCGTTTCGAGAGCGTCTCCCTACGAATCAGCGTCCAGAGATGAAAGAGCGAACGAGACTTATCAGTTATACGTCCTCTGACTTAAAAAGAAAAGGGGGGGGGAAAAAGGATAAATAAAGGGGGTCACAAAACAAACCACATCCGAAAACTGGAAGTTGACACGTGTAAAAAATGGTGTGTGAAAAATGCGTGCAGTGAAGTCCTGCTGTAGGAAAGAAACATCGGGGTGGGGAGGGACGATCGCTGGGTGGGGACCGAGCTGAAAAAGGAAAGACTCTATCAGTTGAAAAAACGCTGTCCATTTTAGAGTAAGGAAGCGGGTTTTAGGGGAAGAAAGTGTGTCGATCGACCGGGGCACGTCGCGGGATTTACGAACAGCGGAAATCAGCTACAGAGTTGCGTCCTAGGAGGCGGACCCGTCCTATCTTGCTTCAAAAAAAGAGTCTGGACACGGAGAACGTGTGAGGGGTCTGGGGAAAACGCTTCTGCATAAGGCTTCTCGGAGGGGAGGGAAAGGTGAAGTCGAAAAAAGCCAGTGACAAGGAATCTTGTACGCGGCGTTTGAGATTTTTCTTCCTGAAAAAGGGGGGGGGTCGAGGAATCGCAAAGAGTGGTGCACAGGGGGGGAGAGGCGGCGGATAAAAGGGGGAGCCGTCCTTGGAAGAAAAAGTGGAGCAGGCGTGGGCGGCAAGGGGGAAAAAAGCACGATGCTACGGGAAGCTCGTAGGGTTATTAGGGGAAAAAAGGGGGAAAAGGGAGATCGACCCGCGAGGCTTTTTCAAAATGTGGGAAAGGCAGAGAAAACCGCTCAAGTCGAAACGGACACTTGGGATAAGCAGAGAGGATAAATGCACCAAAATAGTGTCACGATTGGAGTGGGGTCGAAACACAAAACCAGCTACAATTGTGCAATCAGAACGCTAAGGTGCTCTGCCACTGGGCCCGACGTCATCACTGGAGCAGGCCGTCTTCCTCATCGGGAAAAAGAGACAGAAGTATCTGGAAATTGTTGGTTCTACAAAAGGGGCCGACAAGGAATTCCGGGAGGTATATATAGGCCCGATTTAAGGAAGGAGGGGAAAGCGGCTGCCTTGAGTTGGTCACTCTATCCGCGTCTAACGAACGATCCTTTGTGTGGGGGGGGGGCCCAACTCACTCTAAAAGACGGCGGGGGAGAGCGCTTGCACTGAAGGGTGAAGGAGTGGCGTCGTCCAAAAAAAGGACCGGAAAACACAACGAGATCTTGGCCAAAAAAAGAGGGAAGGCGTACATTTCAGAAAAGAGTGCCTGTCTCGGGAAAAAAAGGGGAATACTGGGAGGTCCATTAGCCGAGGCTGTGTCTGGTCGTTTTGGGAAAAGGGGTTGGGAAAATCTGGTCATAAAAAGGAGGCTTCGCCTGACTTAGAAAAGGGAAGTTCTTGCGAGAAGGGAAATCTCCCCTGGACTCTTTGGGATGGGGCGGCGGGGAAAAGGAGGCCTCGAAAAACACATAGTCTTTCGTCAACGGGCAACCTTACGCTGGAGGGTATCTCTACAAAGGGGAAAAATTAGAAAATTCTAAAGAAGAACGGTTTCACACAGAAACGGTAAGCGTTTTCCTTTCCTTAGGGGGAAGGGAAAGACGCGCTTGGGGAGGGGGGGGTGCGGTTTCGCTTTTAAGAAAAACAAGCAGTACTCTACTAAGAGAACGGACATCAAGGGGAAATGGCGGCCGTAGAAGGGAGTGGCAGTCGTTCAGACTCGAACGGCTAGCGAGCACAGATAACTAAAGGAAGGAAGGGGGACGAAGGAGGCCTTTGGGCTCTCGGGGTCTCTTTAAGGGAACCTTCTTTCTAAGAAAGCCCACGATAGAAAGAGTACTGGGCCTAGTTTGGGGAAGACTTCTCTGCGAAGAGTCTCGCTGTTGCCCGCCTTGTCCTGAAAAACTCATCCGACGAAGTCTTTGTGTAAAAGCAAGCTCTCGGAAATTCAAAAAAACCGCAAAAAAAGGAGGTCGATCGCTAAACGGTCTTCTAAATTTTTTGAGCGGGCCAATCAAAGGCCCGTCTGAGGAAGAAAGACAACCAATACGACGGGGCAACTAAAGCTCGGTAAAAGAATCAGGACTTTACTATAAAGAGCTAGGATCTGAAAAACCGTAGCGTAAAAATAAAAGGTAGCCTCAACGCGTCTTGGTGGGGAGAAGAGGCCTCACACGAAAGTACTTTTCATTAGAGGGGGAGGGGAAAGCGATGATTCGATCATGGTATCAAGGAAGAGAGCGCTTAAAAAGAGCTTCCACACCTTAGAGACGATACGAGAATCAAGATGCGCAGGAACTTGTCGCGAAAAGTCCTACTAAGTCTCAGTAAAAGTGACTCCGAGGAAGGGAATGGGTCGAAAAATTAATATCGAGGGAGGGTGTGGGGGTAGAGACACGCGAAAGAACTTGCCGCCTAACTTTTAGCGACCGAAATAAGGGGCGACGAAGTCGAAAAGCGTCAGGAAGGAAAAGGGGAAGGTGAAAGAATAAAAAGCGCGGGGAAAAAAGGTTTTTGGCCGGGTAAGAGGGGACAGGGCAAGATTTTGGAGGTGACCTTGGAATTTTTACCGGGGTTTAAGGTGCAGCCTTGGGATGCGAGGAAGGGGGGGGGATGAGGTCTATAGAAGGGAACGAGTACCAAATTCTGAAGAGGCTATAGGAGAAGGTTCACTATCCGCAGAAAAAACACAGAACGGTGGGCTCTTTTGTCGGAAAGAACGCGAAGGCTTGCGAATACGGAAACGTCGTCACAGGAGGGAGAAGGCAGTCGGAGCTGTTGGGAGCGAGGAATAAGGCGTAGTATTGATGAAAAAAGGAAAGACGGACGGATTCACCTGCCCTAAAATTGAGGCAGTCGGTGCAAGCCTACTCAAAAATCGCCAGGTCGGTCAGGATACAGGCCAATCAAAGGGAAAAGGAGAACTCTGGGCGGAGTCAACAAGAAGGAACCGAAACCCCGGTGGCAATTTAGTCGG
>Ga0179593_1309027_pt1 | contig 23514 bp, 16 predicted proteins | sample CZODoug2_1_08_16_FD_185931 | JGI IMG/M metagenome (GOLD analysis project Ga0179593, IMG submission 185931) | Vadose zone soil fungal communities from Angelo Coast Range Reserve, California, USA - CZODoug2_1_08_16fungal (PacBio error correction) | ecosystem: Environmental > Terrestrial > Soil >...
AAGAAAAAAAAAGGGCATGCTGGACGGATGGGTCGATGCGTATTCCCAACGAGATAAAAAAAAAAAAGAGCCCTTCAAGCGCGGAGAAGTCTGACGCCAACTGTGAAGAAATGAGGGAAGTAGCACTGTGGATTGAGAGGGCAGCAGATTGTTCACTTAAAAATTAGAACTACCAAAAGTAAAGTTAGAGCGAGGTCCAATTCCATTACACTCGCGGGGGAGAAAAGCAAGGACCTCTCCCTCGATCAGAGGGGGGGGTGGAAGCAAGAAGGGAAAAGGATAAAGGGCGCACGAGTTTGAGAACATCACTTGTCGTAGCAAGCTAAAGCAACAATAAAGCTTAAGGACCAAACAACGGATAAGGCGTGGAAGTCTTGTGGGAGGAAGGAGGAATTGGGTGGAGATCGGAGAGAGCTTGAACTCCACATCGTAAAAAAGACGATCTTATTGGCAGCAAAAGAAGTAAGTACTAAAAATAAGGAAGGACAGAAAGCCCACACAGATACAAGGTAGCTGGACTGACAGCAACGGTAGGGTACCTTAATGCGGCACGCCCCCGACTGCGTGGAAAAAACATCGGGGTGGTCCGTGGCTAAAAGTAGGGAACACTTATGATTGGAGGAAAGAGGAGGGAGGCGAACCCATTGGGAAGGGGACAGAGCGAGCCGGACTGTATCGTTCCCGGGGGGGGGGGATCACCAGTTGGGCTGGGGGAGGGAGCTTGACCCGGAGGAGTCATAAGTCTGAAGTCATTGGGGGGGAATAAACTAGGATTCCAGCTAGAGGAAACGCAAAGGAAAGCGCGATTTGTGTACCTTTTGTTCGAACCTAAAAGGGTCGCTGGGTCGGTTCACGGTGGATTCGAACGGAACTGGGAATTAGGTAGGAAGGAAAGCGTTTACAAATAGCAGGTTTTCATGAAAAAAGATTTTGACGGAAGAGACCACGAGGCGTCGGGAAATGCAATGACAGCCCAAAACAAATGGCCCCAAGGAGGAGGTGACTAGTCCAGTGAGTCCCGAGACCACAACCCTCGGAAGGGGTCTGGGCAACGGCCTGCCGAGCCCATGCGGAGAAGGTCCCGAGGACTGGGGCAAAATCGGCTCAGTAGCGGGATTGGGAGAAGAAAACGTCACAAAAGAAAACGTACCGGGACACTGGGTAAGCAATTTCAGATGCTATTGGGCAACCGCAGGAATCGGACAAAACTGGAACGACTGCGGGCACCGGCGTTAAAAAAACTGTGAAAAGGTTCATGCTAAAAGGTGGACAACGCAGGGGGAAGTAAGAACGACATCGCTTCGTTCTCCCAACTCAGATCGGGAAACCGCCTACGATCAACGAAACGCCTGCCAAGGGAACTAAGGGACTCACGGAAATTCGGCGCCTGTTAGAAAAGGGGTTCCAACAAGAAAGGGAGAGGCAAAGGGTCCACGCTCGATGATGTAAGATAGATTAACCGGTCTAGCGCGAGACGGCAAAAGCGAAGGTGTTGCTTGAACGGGGTCACGAATACTCGCTCGTCGGCATGGGGGGGGGTGGGGTTGACGGCAGCGAGCTGGATCGCAAAACCCAAATACAAGCCAAGATCGGAATAGATCCAGGAGTTTTACTGGGGAGCAAGGGGAAAGGATTCAGAGCCGTCGTTCCAAGAGATCCGTAAGGGGGACACAGGGGGACCACTTGCCCAGAAATGAACAAGACTGAAGGGCAGTAGAAAGTGACCGCCTAAAAAAAAAAGAGCCAAAATCTTTTAAGAGGGGTAGCGAAAAAGAAGGGAAAGTACGGAATCTGCCGAGGACGATTGCCGTCCCAGAGGCGTGATCTTAGTACTGCCTCGTGATCTCCTAAGGCACGGCGCATTTGGGGTATTGGAAAAGGGGGACCTCGTCCCCTATCTACCAAAATAAAAAGGGTGCGGACCAACGCCAATTCATTCAAGAAGCTACAAAGAGTATGAGGGAACGAGGTTCACGCGACTAGCAGCCGATTACCAGGGCGGGTAGGAAAGGGGGTGAAGGGGGGAAGGCCATCAATATTAGGAATTAATGGGCGAATCGAAGGGTCCCTGAAATCGAAAAAAAAAAATATTTTTAGAGCAAGACCATTTTTCCTCTAACGATACCAGAGAGACGCAAAAACAGCGAAAAGGATTCAGTAGGACGAGCTCGGAAACGTGGGCCAAGGGTAGAGGTTGGGGGAAGGGGGGAAGGGGAGTACACACCATGATCTTCTCACACACAAAGGAGGAAATATCCTTGTGTTGAACGGATCAACAACGAAAAAGCAGAAACCTGCTTTCCGGCAACATCCGACGAAGGAGCTTCGAAGAAGGAATCCGGGGGCTAAGATGGAGAGTTATCGATCGCGGCAAAAAGCAGGAGAAAGAAAAAAACTTGGTGGCGATCTTGAAGGGTCCCCCAGGCAGGGAACGCCCAGAAGCGGCCTTGCTGGAAAGGCGGGAAAGAGAGAGCAGGCCCTCAAACAGCGAAAAGAGGAAGAAGGCGCGAGCAATCGCGAAAGTAAATCTCTCGGCGGGCATTAGAGTCTTGCACACTAGGAGAGTGAGTCCTCCAAGTACTATCACACAAAAAAAACGTAAGAGGTTCGGCCAAGGACAAAGGAAGGAATCGTCTGGGGAAACCATGTAATGCGGAGGGATCGGCGAACAGAAGACATACAAAACTGTCCGAGGACCGGACAGGAGAGAGCCATGGTAGCCGGGAAGGAAACTGAAAGGTTCGAAAAACAGCCGCTCTGTTGGGGGTCTCTTCATCCGACAAGGGAAAGACCTCCCTTGAAGGGAGAATATGGTAAGCGGGACCAGGGCAGGGTTTGGGAACAGAACCCCGGACGTATGCATTTTGAAAAGCAGGAAGGCACTTGAAAGAGAAAGATGAAAAAGAATCAGATTCACTCAGATTGGCTATGCCGCCTATAAGAAAAGGGGGGGGGGGAAGTGGGGAGAGCGAAGGAGGCAAAAAAAAGTCCGGAATAATCAAATTACAAGAACATCCTTATTAAGCCGAAAAAACTGGATGTGGCCGTTCTCAATAAGGGATACAACGGGAGAAAAATTTCGTATCATCCTACTGAAGGAGAGACAAGTACTGAACTTCAGCTTCATTACCAAACGGCGCCCAATTTCCGGGGGTTCTTGGTAGCCCGGCTCCACGCAGGGCTATGCTGAGGTGATCGTAGAGGAAGTAGGATAAGTTGGTATAAAGAAGAAGAAGGGAAGGGGGTAGCGTCTTTTCACAAACGCTTCGCCTGAAACAAATGTTCAGTAACCCGGGCAGGGGAATAGGGAAAGGGGGGGAAGATCGGAAGTCAATAAAAACAATCAAATAACGAACTGGCTCAGGAGGGCATTGTTCCTTGAAATTGAGGGGCTCCGATGAGTCGAAAGGGGGGGGAGGAAGGCAAAGAGACTGATGGAAAAAAAAAGAAGAGGGACCTCTCATGAAGATGGCTAAGAGCCCCAGATTGCCCAAAAACGAAAAGAGTTGTGGTGGAGAGACGCACGGTCGAGAACGTAAGAAAGCCTGGCCCAGGAGGGAAGTCAAGGAAAAAAGGAAGGGAGGGACGGACGGAACAAATGCCAACCACCGAGACCAGAAAAGGAAACCCCTACACGGAAGGGTTTTCGAAAAAAGACAGACCCCAGAAGTCTAGGAAAAAGTGAAAAGTAGAGGCTCACCGAGCGGAGAGGGGGGGACGATAGAGGTAAGACTTAAAGCACATCCAATGCAGGAAAATATTGATTTGCACGCCGAGACGGAAAAACAAAATCACAGAAAAAAATGGGAATGAAAGCTCAAAAAAAAGTAAACTGCGCGAGGGGTGGGAAGGTTAACCAAACGCCAAATCGCGGTTTCTCGAACAAAACAAGATCAACTTCCAAAGGATTCAAGATGGGGTCTAAAAACTTCAGGAGTGCCTGAACCTCGACCCATGTGAAGAGAAGTCCCGGATAAGAGAATGGGGCGAGAGGACTTCTGCTTTACTGTGTGAAAGAGGGATCCCGTACCAAGAGAGGGGCGATGGGGGGAAGTAAAATGAAGGGGCCTTATCCTATAAAAAGAAGTCCGGAAGCATGACGTAAAAGGCAAAAAGGGGGGACAATCCCGGAATCCTACGGGCTGTGAAAGGTACCTGGTCGCGGAAAAAAGGAACAGGTTTATGTGAAAAAAGCCCATATCAATGCAGTTGGCGGAACGGGGGAGAAAAAAATCCGATAGGATTAAGAGGAAACGGGTCCGACAAAATGAAGGGGGGGGACTCGCGCCAAACAGGACCGGTTGAACTTTGGGGGGGGAGGAAATCAAGTGATCGCCGGGAGGAAAGGACAAATTCAAGGGTGGGAAGAGGGCAGTAACATGGGGGTCATGTGGTCACGCATATGTGCAGGCCATGGATGATCGATTGAACTTCTAACTTTCTCCCGGAAAGAAACGGGGAAATCCAAAAAGGAGAAGAAAAGAAAGAAAGGAGAAGGCTACCGAAAAAGGGAAAGCGATGGCGAGAAAACAAGACCTGCACCTCGAGACGGTCACTACACACTGTAAGGCAAGCAGGAATAGGAGGACTTGCAAGACCCTTCTATTTTTCACTGGGGGAAGGAAAAACCAAAAGCACGTTTCCAGGGCAGGCGCAGGGACATTAAAAGAGCGGTGTAATTACCAAAGAGACCCACATCGCTCATTGTTCGAAAAAAACTGCCAAGGGGTGAAGGTCCACGAGTTTGAGACAGCAGAGAGGACCGAGGGGGCTATTTCAGACCAGCGCAAATACGGAAACGAAGATTCTTGGCGACTGAGGGGGGGTCGGGGGAAAGATGAGGGGGGGGAGAAGAGGGATAGCGAGGTGCCAAGGAAAGCAAAGAGGCCCATCGAAGCTCAAATGAATTATTCGAAACCAGCAGTCATGACATAATCGCCCACGCTCAATAGACAAAGCCGCTCACAAACATACGGGAGAAAAAAAGGACTGCGTTGAGACCGGAAAAAGCGACGTGAAAGGTGAACCTTATTCGGTGAGGAACTGGAGTTCACTCCTTTGGAAACCAAGCCAAGACGGTGAAGACTGGCGCATTAAAAAAGGGTTGGAAGGGGCAGCATTCTCCCGTACAGCAAAATCCACGAATGTGGGGGGGTGTGATGAAGACCGAAACACATGAGAAGAAAAGAACCGCAGTTGTAAACCGTGGGGGGGACCTAGAAGACTCAGGGAAGAGGGAATGGACTGTAACGGGAAAGCACGTGGAATTTTAGTTATCTGGTAGGAGGCTGAGTTTTGTGGGTCCTTGCGATGTGAATCCTCGACCGGGGGGGCGTCTACTGGAAGGAGGTAGGCCCAGCAAATAAAAGAGAAAGCTTTCCGGGAGTCCCAGGAGAAACATCTCTGGAAAACGGGGGGGGGGCAACCCGAAGAAGAAAAAGCCAGGGCCGGCATAGCCAAGGCAGGGGGGGCAAGGGAGGCTCAAGAGAGGGGATTATGTTCTACGAATAAATTAAAGAAAGGAAGGAAAACCGTAAAAAAAACAGACTAATTTCCTAGGGATTCGAGGGGCCAAAAAGACGATGATCCCACCAAGGAAAACCTGCAAATCTTATGCAAGGAAGAGATTTCCAAGTGAAGCGACATTCAAACCACATCGTAAGGACGGGATGCCAGAGGAAAAAAGAGAGAGCAACGCCACGCGACGACGGGGGAAAGAAAGGAAAAAAAAAAAACGGGAAGGAATGGTCTGACTGAAACTTGAGAAGCACTCCTCCAGAGGTTCTCAGGTCCAACGAGGATTATACGGACGCAAGGTTTATAAAAGAGAAACGCAAAGACGGTGGGTTGGAGAGGGGGCCATTAATCCGATGGAAACAAAAGAAAGGTTTTGCCGGAAGGGGAAGCGAAAAATAACAGAAAGATCGTCGGAAAGAGGTGAAGTACGTCATGTCGTGAGAGGGAGGAAAAAAGCCGGAGGGGGAAAAGAAAAAAATGACTCCTTCTCGGGGGCGGAAGAGATACCAAAAAAAAAGAAGCTTAACATCAAATGATCAGGAAGTCATGTCCGGGGCGCAGAAAAAAATAGCCATAAGGGCCTAAAAATTCAGCGCATTACGGGGTACCAGGGACATTTCCGGCTTGCAACGCGGAACATTTAAGAACGGGGGGAGGCAAAACTGCGCATTGGGGAACATAAGAAAAGGGGGAATGTGGCCAAAAACGCCGCTGTGTGGGATTGAGACCAATCACAAGAACAAAACTCCGAATCGAGCTCTCAGAGGGAATCGCGCAAAAACCGCGCTACAGGAAAGGGGGAGGGAAGCCGAGATGAGGTGAAGCGGCCAGAAAAAAGGGTCGAATCTAAGAAAGGGGGGGCAAAAAATCGCCACCCCACGAGGGAAATGCGACTGAACCAAGATCCTGCTCGGAGAAGCATGGAGAACCATAAGAGACGCTCCTTCGACAAAGGTTGCCAAAAATTTGATAGGAGGAGGTTTTTAACCGCGGAAACAAAAGAGATAACCAAGAGGAGAAAGAGGAGGTTTGTCGCGAATCAAAAACAAAAAGCGAGAAAACTGCGACCACGGGTGCACGCATCCTAAGGAGCCTTCGAAGGATTAGACGATGGTGGAGAAAAAAAAAAAAACTGGTCGCAATTGCATACTCTGCGGGGGGAAGCTTTCCGGGCACTCATGACGCCGCCCAGGAATGAGGGAGACCTATTGGAGAAAGAATAGAGGACTCTCTTCGTAACGAAAAGAGGCACTCGCGGAAAGGAAAGGGGGACATCAAAGATCTTAGAAGGGAGGAAGAAAGAACAATGTAACGAAGAAAGAAACCTCAGTCAGGGGGTGTTCGCCGATTCAACATTCTGAAAAGACGGGTCAAGGTCATGCGCAGGAAAAAAAAGTCGGCGATGCGAAGATCACGAATTGACCTCGGGAGAGAGTCACGGGTAGGCCCCAAGGGACTTGCGCTCTAAACCCGACAAGTTCGGGGGTTCGGAGCAGACGAGAGACCAAGGACCGCGAGAATGGGGTCAAAAAAGACGGGTTTGGTGTCGTGACCGGACGGATTCCTCTGTGGGATGAAAAAAGGGAGATGAATTAAAGTACGGCGGCCATAATCTGTCAACGACCCGAAGGGACTATGGAAACTCCTGGCGGAAAGGGGGGGGGGGGGTTACGGGTCGCGAAAGGAAAGAAAAAGCCGGAAGCGACGAGGGAACATCCAGGTCCATGTAAGCAACACGGGTCGCGTCAAGCTATAAGTTCTAAACTTAAACCCGTAAAATCAAGGGGAGCGTGACCAAAAAACCGAAGTGGAAAAAGGAAAGGAGCAGGGAAAGAGGAATCCTTGCGAGGGGGAAAAAAGAGAAAAGGGCGTTGATCGTAGCGTGGGACCCTCTCAAGTGTACGTCGCTCCTTCCAACACCGTACTCTGCCTGAAAATGGAATTTGATTTACGGGAAACACCGTGCGAAGAGTTCCAGTGGCAAAAAATACCGGGCAATCGGACAGCGAAGGCAGAAATTGTCTGCGTAAAGGACGTGGCAAGGAACCGGGAGGGTCTTACGGTTCAAGGGGAAAGGAACCACATAAAATAAAAAAAACCTGAGAGGCCCCAAAGCCTCGGAAGCATGAACTGGGCTAATTCATTAAATTGACAACCGACCCAGGAGGGGGGGGTGGATCCGTTACGCACTGAAAAAGCAGAGACAGAAACATCAGTTCAGCCAGTTCCGAACCGGGGCTATGGACGACCGCTCCATGGCCAACCAAAACGTCATGAAGGTCCTAAAAAAAACTGAAAAGAATTCGAATCCGCAGGGACCATACCAGGAAAAAGAACCAAGAAACTCCGCAATAAAACCTTTTCGCGCTGGACGGAAGGCGTAGGATTCCCGGGGACTTCAGCGACACCCATTGCAGGTGAGGACGAACCGGGAACGGAACAAAAAGGAAAAAAGGTTGAACAAAAAAGAAAACCCTTGCCTTCTCTACGAGCGGGGGTAAAAAAGGGGGAGAAGTCCTCCACTGGTGGCCCAATCAACTAGGGTCCAAAGCCACGAATTCGGGATGGTCGTCACTCAGGAGTGGGATGAGAGAACAGATGTGGAAAGCCCAAAAGTCTACAAAAGCTGAGAGGGCGATCGAATGACTAGTATGTGTACCAAGACGAAAAAAGACCAAGATCGATGTGGAACTCGGGAAAAACTTTCCCTACACCAATCAAGTAAGGAAGGAGAAGAATCATCGGGCATCCCTACTTGGTTTCAAAAGGAATCAGGGGAGGTTCAAGGGAGCCAAACTGAAATACGGGATGGAAATCGGGGGGGACTGGTAAGGGGGAGTTTTAGGAGAGGTGCGGGGCAATCCGGGATCGAGGAGTATTCAACGCAACGCAGAATGTGCCGGGAAACATAGGGAAAGAAAGGGAGGTTTTGGTAGGGAACCATGAAAGTCTCCAAAGGGACGCAATTCCGAGATTGCACAACAGGTTGGGTAAAATAAAGGACAGGTGCAGGACTTGAGGGAGAGTTCTGGAAGGAGATAGTGAAAGCCCGTAGGGCTGTGAAGGAAAGGGGGGGTGGAATTCGAATCGAGAAAGTGGAAAATACGATAACCGTTTCAGTCAATTTAAAGGGGGGGGGGCACTGGATGTAAACGAGGCCATTAAATGAAGGGAGAGGCCTCTATCCAAGAGTCCAAAATCGCAATTGGAAATGTCTCAAGGCAATCCCGGGGAGATTTTCACTGGAATTAGTAAAGGAACTTTTTTTACAGTCGGAGGTCACGAACTAGGAGGGGGGAAAAGAAAACAGTCTACAGTCTATCGAGGGAGCAATGACAAACTTGCCATGGATTTAAAAAAATGGATACAAACACGAGGCGGTATCGGGGGACAAGCTGGTACTTGGCAGCGAAAAACCTCAAAGGTTGAACTCAAATCAACTGGGGGCCAGAGCTGAGAATGCTGAGGGATGGGGGGGGGAGTGTCTTTTACCGATCCCGCAGAGCTTGTTACGCTCAAATCTTCGCGAGACGAACAGAAGGAAAGCAAGGTGAAAGGTCAGATCCCGCTCTGATAGACTGGGGACGGAAGCGAAAGGGGGTTCATCAGTCACGTCCACACCAATGGGGTGATGAAAAGACAATCGAAATGCAGGGAAGGATTTGGCCAGGGAGGAAACAGCGCCAAAAACTGTCGAAGAACGGGTTGGCTCGCGAGTACTGGTTGACAGGGTCACATTGGTTGCCAGTGGATGTGTCGCGTGACTCAAAAAAAAATCACCCCGCAGGGGTGATTTGCTGAAGGAACCTAAGGGGCTAGAAAAGGAAAACTGCCAGCGCGAGGGGGGGAACGTTTGGGAAGCTCGAACGAATCTGGGCCTGGGTGTCGGGAAGAACCGGCAAGGAAGTTAGGGACGGTGGGAGCAGTGGCAATGAAAGGGGGGGAAATTGCTGTGAAACGCAGTCTGAAATGCAAGCACTGGGGACCATGAAGAACTTTCCGTGCGTCAGGAGCCACAACGCGAGGACTCTGGCAACTGGGGCCGGCCGGCAAGCAAAACGGCAGAGCGGCACAAGATGGGGCCCGCTGGAAAACAGGATCGGCTGAGACGAAACGGCAGACGCACGAAAAGGGAAGGACAAAAAAAGGGACGGACGCAGATGCAATTCGCTCGGGCAGCCCACCCGGTCCTAGGCAGTAAAAAAGAACGAGCAAACCGCGTTAAATAAAATATGTGCTGAATGAGCGAGCGGGGGGCGACAGCCACTCGATTAACTCATATGAGGAACGATCACGCCAGCAGAGGGGGGGGCAACTTGGGAAAAAAACGCCAGAGGGAGCGACGGGGGGAAAGGAAGGTAAATACTCCATTAGGGGGGGACACAAGATTGATTAACAGTAATAAAAGAGCAGTGGTCTAGACGCGAATCTTAGTTTTGCGTGACATGTAAAATCGTGGGAATGGAAAATAGGGAAAGATGAACCGGAGGGGGGGGAAGGCAGATCTAACAACGGAAACAAACGCAGCTCCGGCGAGGGCAATAAGAGGTGATTGAACGCCAGGAAGTAGTAGAACTGCTTGGTAAGAAAAATAGGAATGGATCCTTGGAAAGAGGAAAACCCTTGCCCAGGACGATTAAAAGAATTCTAGGGGGTGTACCAGCCTGACGAGGCCAGGAACAAAAAAAGCTTGTCAAAGGGAGGGAAAAAGTCAATTACTACCAGGCTATTCTGCCGAGGTTTCCGTGAAAGAGGGAGTGGAGTACCATGCCTGCTGTTACCGAAGGCGGACCTGTGACGGGGGGAAAAAACGGGAAAATGTGTCATCGGAAAAGGCACGCCTACTGAGGACTGAGCTTGGCGGAAAATCTCCAGGGACGGGGAAAGGCTGAAGATCGGTGAGGGGACCGTGCGGAAACAAAAACGCCTCCGAGTGCCGCGTTGAGGGAAAAAAATGGAAGAGGTCGAGAAAGTCCTGGAATGAGCGTTGCCATGCTGACGAAGGAAAAAAAAAAAAAGTTATAAACAAAGGAAAAGAGCCGCTGCATCCTGCATCGTAGAAAGAAGACGGGACGAAAACGCCTTCGGACGATTTTGCACACCATGAAGTTCTGTATTTGTAATGGGGGGAAAAAAGGAATTCGAGAGAAACAAAACCTGGAAGGAGAGAAGCCTTGGTTTTTCAAGAATACCGGCGAACCTCACCCGCAGAACGGCTTTAAGGGCGAGGGAGGCGTGGAAGGAGGTCTCAAACGAGGATTCAAACTACGAATCGGGGAGATATGGTAAGCCAAAAATGGGGGAAGGAGGGGAGGGAAAAGAGGGGTGCGATCAGGGACAGGGGATCCAAAGCTAGAAACGGCCATGAATTCGCTCCGTTCAGCTCGTGCCCGAAGAGAGTCCTCTAAAAAGGCAGAACTGAAAATAGCGCGTAAATCATAAAGGTAACCATAGAATCTAGCGGGGAAAGGAAGGGAGGGCGCCAAGTCCTCTCAAAACTCTCGTAACTGCTTCGATTACACCTCCTGAAGACGTCTTGGTATCGGAATGGCAGGTGAAAATCCAAGCGATAACAGGGGTAAGATTGTCAGGGGGGTGCAGCCAGGAAGAAGATCCTGGGACGTAATTCGCCGGGACTGATGGAGAGAACCAAAACCCTACAAAAACAATGCGCATACTGGGGTGCCTAGAATGAAACCTATCACGACTGAAAATGATGGGAGGGGTCCAGATATCGTGGTCGGCGACGGGGAAAACCTCTTTTATGCCGCCGCCAGAGTGGGAGGCAGAAGGCATATCAAAAAACGTGACGATCTGCGCCAATAGCCGACGATCTGACGAGTAGTGGGGGGGGGGAGATAGGCAATGCAAAACAGGAAGGAATCCATTCGGGAAAAAATCCGAAAGGCACCACGAGGGCCGGTCTCGACTAAAGGGCTTACAAACGGCTCGAGCAAAATTAGCAAAACTTAAAAAAAACGAAAGGAGAAAAAAGTCCTGTCGTGATGGGGACTGGAAATCGATGAGGGGAGAGTAGGTTTCCCGAATCTGAGGAAGAACGTTCTTGACTGGGCTTTCACGAAGGGGGGGCTTAAAATGGGCACGGTCAAAAAAAGTAAATACGCGTTGCACGGAGGACGATACAAAAAAAAAAGGAACGGGTGAGGGGCAATCTGAAAATTGAATTCAGGACCCCGGAACGGGGGGAAGGTGCCCGTGCCGGAAGGTACATAAGGCTTCAGCCCTATCCTGCTAAGAGGTGCCCACCAAAAGTGAGGAAAGAAAAGGGCAGCCCCTAGTGCAATAAAAAAAAGGCCTCTAGGGTGTTCTCCGGGGACGCAAAAGCGCAAACTCCTAAAAGCCAGTAGGGGCACTGCTAGAAGAGGCGGGAACTGTACTTCACAAGCGGGGACAATACCAAAAACAAGGAGCCGGTAATACGACAAGCCACCGTGGGGCAGGTTCGCATCAAGATCAGACCGTTACAGACCAAACATCTTCGGGAAGAAGGGGGGAAGGGAGCCAAAGAAACATATCGCGAAACAGGGAGAGAGTGTGAGCGAAAAAGGGGAAGGGCTTCAAGCCAAATCCAGAAGGGGGTATTTTGCCACAATGGGAGAAGGAAGACTCACCAAACTAAGGGGAAAGAAAACGTCTCAACGCCGGCGCGGGGAGCGGGTACCCCCAGGGCCCCAGTCTCATGCGACTCTAGTGTAACAAGACCAACGGAATTGGGGGGGATGAAAGAAAGGTGAGGTGACTACTTTCAGGACATCCGTATGTTGAAAGCGGGCAGAAAATCTACACCGGTAGTGAAATGGGCGCTCTTAGGAGGGAGGATTGGTAACTGTGCCGTCTACTGAAAAGAAAAGAGCCCCAGTACCATATCTCTGGGGGTATCAGGAGCCAGAAAAGCCGAGCTCTCACTGACCACCTCCCCTGTACATCAAGTGCGCCAAGGGGGGGGGCGAAACCTGCCTGCCTCGTTTTGTTTCTCCAGAAACAAACAAGTGAAACCGAGGTGGGACCTGTTCATGAGGACGTATGGGCGGAATAACAAAAGAATGTGAAATGCTTGTAATTCCAGCGTAGGGGGAGTCAACTGAACACTGAAAGGGGAACTTTTGGTGCAGTGGAACAAGGCCGGGAGCAAAGGAATTCCAGTGCAAGGTATAACGCCTGAAAGGGGTCAAAAATTAAGTCCGCAAGGGGACATATCAGAGGGGTTCGGGAATACGCAAAGCCTGCCAGGAGGAACGACACGAGAGACGGATTCGAGAATCAGATCACACGGAGAGGGAGGGAAAGAGAAGGAAATTCGATGAATACCGGGCAGGAAGAAAGTTAAGGGCATCGATGGGGGGAGGGCAATCGATACCGGAAAAGGCCTGCACCAAGGGCTTAGCATGTTACTGACAGAAAATCAACTGGAACTGGAAGGGGGAATCAGGATGTTCCCTTGCAAGGGAACTCAACCCCCAGGGGCGCGTGTCAAGGCAATTAATCCGGTAGATCTAACATCGGAAAAATATTCAAAAAGAAACTGCCAAGGATGGGCCAGGACACGAGGAACCGAGTCGGACACTTGGAGATTGCAAAGAAGTCGACATCGCTTGGCAGTAGGACTGGAATCTCAGGGATGATGGGTACGAGGGGGGAGACAAAGAAAAACAAAAGTCAATCAAAGAGGGTAAGTCTCACCTAATTCGGGAAATATGCCGGTACAGGAACGAGCAGTCCTAAGCGCCCAAATGCTCATATACGGTGCGGGGCCGATCAAAAAACAGGCATGCAAAGACTGATGACGACATCAAGACTTTACGGGGAGGGATGAGATATGGTTCGGGCGCCCCCTGCGAACTGAAAAAAAGGCACCACGATCGCAGACTGTTGAGCGTGAACTGCGCAGAGCAACCATTGTTGGGCCGTTATGTGTAGAGAAAGTCGAACCATCCACCTCTTGCACCGCGGGAAACCATAGTACTTTAAAAAAGTTGGCACGGCGAAAAGCGGAAGGGGTTTGAAGGTTGGAAAAAAGCCGAGATTGACGGGAGGAACTTATCGAACCTGCACGGTGCCTTTAGGGAAGTATGACCGGCAGGTGTCGGTGGTGGTGGGGTGCGTCGCAAAATGCCTAGGGGAGGGGCGACGTTAGAACATTGAAAAGGAGAAAAGGGAAAGTGAGTCCCGGAGCAAAAATGATGCCGGGAGCAAAAGAAGGTCCTTGCCGAGCCAAGAAGACCAGAGATAGGCAGTGTTCCACAGCAGGCGGAAGAATTAGGGGAAAATCCCGAACGGAAGAGAAAACGTCAAGAAACGACCATCAGTTTAGAGGTGCTTGCCCCACCCGGTAAAGATGCGAAACGAACGAATTGTCGGCACCGCGTTAAAGAATCGTTCTGCCAGTGCAAAAAGGTTCCAAGGAAGCGGCGACCCAGCACAAGTCTTACAATCAATAGGGGAAAAAAGAAAGAGCAACGAAGGTCGCGACGTGGACGGGACAGGGGGAAGAACTTCTGGCGCAGTAATCGTGGGGACAACTAACTCATAGTGGGGGGGGAGGAAGTGGCACGCGATGGGGAGAGAAGGGGGAAAAAAAAGTTGTACCCTTTCTAACGCGGGAACGTGGCCTTAACCTGTCCATTGGATTGAAACCCGGGCAAGAGAAGCGAGTACGGCAAGGGCCGGCAGACGGAAACGAAAATCAAAAAAAAGCCGCGGCATAGAGGGCATAAATAGAGAGATGATTCTAACGCCGGACAGGTTCGCCGGCGGGTGGCATCAAGAGATCAGTACAACCACGATATATTAACCCGTGCAGAACGCTTGGGGGGAAAAGCGGCCGGCACGGGCAGGGGAGGAACCGTCCGGATGCGCGAAAAAAAGAGCTTGGTCCGGCTGGTCGCCAGAACCGTCAGAGAATTAAGGGACAAGGATATCTGCCTTTCCGGCCTTAAAGATCTTTATGAAGGGAAGGAGGGTTTCGAGAAGGGGCAACTGGCATTGAAACTTTGGGACGGGGAAAAAAAGCAAACGAGGGAAAGGCAATGTTGTCATCGGGGACCGGAAATAACCGGGGAAGGGGGGTTAGAGGACAGCCAAGGAGGCAAACTCGACATAGAACCTGGGTCGAAGGAGCATAGGAACGTGCCGCGTGGTCAGTGACGAAAAGAGAAAAAAACGGCTCTGTCCAGCAATAGGAGACGATCCTATGAGGACACTTTGGGAACCAGAGACGACAACCCAAGATTTTTGAGCCGAGAATGGAGACGATACCCGAGAGAAGAAAAAAAAAAAAAACCAAGTAGATCCATCGGAGAAACCGATTAGTCTTCAAGCCTAGGTAAACAATAGGGACCTGAGGTTAGGGTTTTTGGGAAGGCCGAACACCCGATCTCAAAAAATGGAAAAAGAGGATCATTTGTTTGTCCGCAAATGAATCAAAATCGAACTACAAACCGCAGAGGACCAACTGGTGACTGGGCGTGAAAAAGACATTCGGAAGAGGGGCCGGTTGGAGGTGTTCTGAAGTGCATAGTCTCTGGGATCAAGGAGGCTGGGAATCTTGGGTGGGTCGAGTTCCGGGGATAAAAAAATGGGGGACTAGATTCGCCCAGGGTGTCGATCCCTTGCGGGACGCGGCACCCGGCATCAGAAGAGAGAGACGAACGACAAGCAAAAGAATCTTGGGGGGGGGGGGGACTCAGTCTCGATCTGTCATAAGTGGAGAAGGTATCCAAGTCTAAAAAATAAGGTCCCGGCGTGAAAGGGGGAGGGACATTCAAAAACTCGTCTTTGGTAGATCCTAGAGTTGCCGGACACCCATAAGGCAATGAGAAGATCACTGTGGAAGGCACCGGAATCGGCAGATGGACCGTATGGAAGCACTGTACTTTTTGAGAGGAAACCAAAAAACCAGCAGCCGGTTTGAATAGGTGTCGGCCCTCCGGACATTCTGGAACGAGCACTGCCCGTGCCGGGCCAGATGGGTACAGCTGGACGCACGGTTTTGGAAAACAGATATAGAAAAAAAGACGGAGGAAAAGGGGCTTAAACCGACGATTGCATGCTTTAAAAAGAAAACCTGGGATGCCCTCATGCAATGACGAGAGGGGGGTGGGTTTGAAGGCGCCAGGGGAAACTCAAGATCAGCCTAAATCCGGAAGGGAAAAAAAAGGCGCCGGTCCTCCAGTCTAGAAGGTCTACCAACTTACGAGGGAAAAAGGGGTCTAGGGGGGGACCCTGGCTAACCTAGGAGGTGGTACTCGTCGAAAGGAAGGACCAACGCCCGATTCAGTTGGCTCCCTGGGCATAAACCCGTCGCGTAAACTGGCGGGTGGAGAAAGGAGAGGTTCAAATCTGATTGGGACGAAACGATGGGTACTTCCCCTTAAAGGTCGCCGGAACCACTTTATCGGGTAAGACCGCTCTTGAGGTCGCATCGGAAAGGGGGAGGAGAAGCGAAATTGAGGCAGGGAGGAAAACCCGGACTGGTGGTCATTGGATGTGTGCTGGGGAGGGGAGGCCCCAAGCCCGAGCCTGAAGACCGGCCTCGTGCCAATCCTGTAAAAAGAAAAGGGCTTGGAAATCGGTAGGGGCCGCAGCCCGCAGCGGGGGTGTCAGAATGGCAAAAATCTAGGGATACTAATAGCCTCTGGGCCTAGCCTTGGGGCCGGTCGCTACGTCAAAGAGCAATCAAAAATAAAAAAAAGGCAGCAAAAGCGTCTACCCGTCAACCAACAGAGGGTTCGAATAAGAAAGGACACCCAGGACAGCTTCTTAAAGCTTGAGAACACATTATCGCGCGGTAATCCGGGCGCTAGCAATGGAAATTCCTAAGAAAGGGAGCAAAAGAAATCGAGGTGGGTGGGGGTGGAACACGAAAAATCAAGGCCCAACAATGGGGGATGAAAGAAAAGGCTATTCAACTGCGCGAATGGTGCCTTTAACAACCCAGTACCGCAAAGGGAAAACACAAGCCGCGGAATTTCGATGGTAACATAGTAGTGTGGGACTACTTGCCTAGAACCCGTGTCTTCAGCCAAGCTAACACAACAAAAAAGGGGGGATGATGCGCTGAAGGACTGGGATGTGAGTTGACCATAGGAGAAGCACAGGGCCCTACCATCTATGGGGGGGGGTAACCGCAGTTCTCTCCACCGTAAGGAAAGCAAAACAGAGGGAAAGATCGGGGTCCGAAATGCAGGGTAAATTGTGCAAGTACCAAGCTGGAAGGGAATCGTGAATCTCCAACTCGTGAAAGTAAGCAAGGGGAAGGGTCTCCATTGAATAACACCCGAAGTGAAAAAGGGGCCTGACCCCCAGGGTGGATTGGACATCGCGAAAAAAGTTAACTAGGTGAATTGCCTAAATCAAGGGGAACAAACTCCCAGGATCAGTTGCGGAAGGGAGAATAGAGGCAGGACAGGGCCAAATATCCCGAGTTGAAGAAAAGAATCGCCGGGAATACGCAAAGGGGGCCAGCCCAGAACGGCATCGAAGAAGCGCAAACGGAGAGATCGATGAAGAAATGGTGCTTCCTTCAGCAAAAGGGGTCAGGAACGGGCTGCGGAGGAAAGAGACGAGGAATCGACCCTGCACCTCAATGACTGCCCAATTCCTGCCAGCAGATAAGGAATAAGTGCTCACTTGAATTGTCGCAAAGGAAATCCAGAGGGGGGAATGCCCAAAAAGTCAAAGGTGGTCAAGTTCCGAGGGAATTCCATTAAAAGAGAGGGGGGAAGGAACAAGCAACTCTACATCGATCGAACTGGTTAGACGGAAGACTGCAATGTATGGAAAGGGAACTCTTCGTTGCTTGTGACGTTTCTAAGAAAAGAAGCGAAGACGTGCGCAAACTGATAGATTGGCGGAGTCCGGGGGCATGCTGTGAGGGAGGGTGGGAGCGAAGGCGGGTGAGCCTATGTCAAAGAGAAAAAGCTCACGGCTCACCTGCAGTATGGCGTAAACAGTGAAAAAGAAAAGGGGCCTCAGAAGACCCGCTCAGATATACTGGGGATGAATACACATACGGGAAGGGGCAATCCGCAAAATGACTGCTTATAAAGGGAGGGCGCTAGGGCTGCCCGGGGGCCACCGAAATGGAGCCTGGGGGTAAAGGCCCACTCTCGCGCAAAAGACTGGGGGGAAGGAAAAGGGCTCCACCCATTTTTGAATTGTTGTACAAATCTAGGCCCAGGAAAACGAAGCAGGGGGCTTCAATCCCCTAGGGAAAGTTCAAGGGGAAAGCTACGCTAAATGACCAGAGGGGGTAATGACCGAGAAACTCGACGATCCGGCTGGTGATGGTAGATAACGCACGAGTTAGGGGGGTACGGGTAGGACCGAGTGCCGAGAGGGGGGGCAGCGATGACGTAGCTTAAATGGAACTGCAAAAGTGAGGAAAAGAGGGCGGGGAGAAAAGACACTTGCTTAACACCTCGAGAAGTGGGGGGGCACTCAGACTGCGGGGAAAGGCATTCGGCACGATTCTTTGGGGGGGGTAAAGCTCACGACGGTAAAAGAGGCAAAATACTTAACAACTTAGTCAACGTAAGACGCACAATTGCAAGTTTAAGGAGGGGAATTTTGAACCACGGGTCCGGAGAAAGTACCAAAAGGGGACTGGGAGGCAGCGTAAGACTGGGTCATGCCAGGCGAAAGCGGGACCGCGTGGGGGAATCAGGGAATCCGTCTTCGGGGAGAAAAACAGCGGGAACCAGAGTAAACGCAAGAGGGAGGGACGGGGGAACAGGAGAGCCAAGAACAGGAATTAGGGTGGACTCTCTGGAGAGGGGCAAGACTCAAGGGGGAGGCAGCAGGGGGATTATACGGAATCGCAAGTTTGTGTAGCCCCTTCTAGAGGAAAGGCAAGCGAAGTTTCTGGCGTACGCGTCAGGGGGAGAGTTCCGGCGTTTGCCGGAAGGAGGGGAAGGGGGGGTGGGGGGGGCGTAAACAAAAGAGCGACAGGCGTCATAGAGATCGAGACTGTCAAGTCTTGTGAACGCCCGAGAATAAGGCGGGTTTTCAGGGCAAAGGGAGTATCAGGGTTCCTATATAGACCAAGTTCCCAACGCGTTGCATCGACTATTGCGGGGCGGTTGGGGGAACCAACACCACAAAAAAAAAAAAAAAAAAAAAAAAACCAAAACAAAACAAAACCACAAAAAAACACAACCAAGAAGCCGGAACTGAAGCCAACTGTCCTGCGGGGTGAGAGACCTACGGCGCATTATCGGGGCGCGGTTCCGGGGGGGGGGAAAGTGGGACCTAACGACCGAGAGAAACGGCTTCTGTGGAAGGCAACTTCACGCGTAAAGGGGAAGAAGTGTCATCTGAAACAGGTGAACATACTGTGAGGGACTTGTTTGACCTCCAAGGCAGGTGCAGCTCGCTCCGACTGATATGAAAGGGAAAGTCTTTCCAACCGTAGCGAAAGGGGGCAAGGTTTAAGCAAAGAGGCGCGATTCAATCACTCTACTTCTGCATCTAACGTGAGGTGCCAAAGGGGGCCCCGGAAAGACGCAAACCAGATTGTGAGGGAAGAGACATGGGGGAGTCCAAGAGTGCGAGGAATAGAACCGGATTCAAGAGCTCCTGGCGGAGTGGGACACAGGGAACATGTTCTGCGGTTTGTAGGGAGTCGGTAAGTTTTGATTCCGAGAAACCAGGGAAGGAAGAAAAAAAGATGATACATGGGCCAGGAGTCAAAAAAACAGCGAAATAAAAAAACGAAAATGCTTCCCTGGTGGCTCGTAAAGTTCCCTGAATCCGGTTTTCATCCCAAACGAATGCAGGATCTCGAACTATAGGGAGGGGAAAAAGCGCCGGCTTCTAAAAGCTGATTCGGAGCCTGGCATCAATCAGAATGGAACAATTATAGGGCCCAGGAATGCGCTGGAAAAACTATTAGGGAAGGTCCGCCTCTCGGCGGTAAGAACGCGGGCGCATAGCATCGAGCCGGGAAAGAGAACGATCTAGGAGAGCCCTGCCCCAGCAATTTGATTTCGCAGATCAACAAAAGAGGCTTATCGGGCCGATGACACATTAATCCTCGTCATTGGGGACACATGGCAACGCAGTTGCCTTCGCAGAAGAATTCAAAGGATCACTGTCGGGGAAGGCAGAAGGAAGAGGGGAGCCGTCCTTAATTCCCGGGGGAGGTGACCCTAGAAAGAAGGGGGGAGTTGTTCGCGCGGGACCCTTCGGTCAAACCTATAGGGCCGTGCCGGATTGTCAGAAGGGAAAAGGGGGGGGTACAAACTTGCAGCAGGAAGCTTCCAGAGGGAACGGTAATCCTTAAAGCGCGTTAGAGAAAATCGATGCAGATGGCATCCACTTTGCGGTGGGGGTTTACTGGGGGGAGACCAGGCAAAAACGGACAACTATTCCCGGGGAAGATTGAGGTCAAGCAACAAAGGTTCTCAATAGAAAGGGCTGCAAACTTGAGGGGAAAAAAGAATCGAAAGGGCGTCCCTGCAGCATACTGGAGGGGATCAAAGAGCGCATGACCAATTCTCGTTCCGTTCTTTGCTCCCAATTCAAAGGAGATGCTGCAGGTGATCAGGGGGGGGGAGGTTGACGTCTATCCATGGGGGGGATCAATAGACGTGAGTGGGGCGCTTTCCACGAGAACCGCGCGAGGGGCATTGAGAACCGATGGGCTAAACGAGCCCATCCGTTTACCGGGACATCCCGGTAAAGGGGGGGGAAAGGCAATCGAATAGTGAAATGAAATTTGCGGTCAAATGACGGGAAGGTTGCCGTTAGTATCAGTCGAGTCGCCCAAGGGTCTACGATCCTGAAGCTGGAAATCTCTGCACGGACCGGATGGAGGGTCGGCGACAGGGAAAAACAGCCGGCCCGATGCGGGTGGGGGGAGTACCAAGAGGGTTCAGCGCCTAAGCCGGAAGTTGGATTCCGAACCGCGAGGCAAGGGACGGAGAAACATCGCAATTAAAAAACCAGGCACCGGCTTCAACCTAAAAGGCAGTCCGGGTAGAAGGACCGACGACAATAACCCAGGAATCGGTCAGGTCCATGTAAAACAATTATCCGCTCCGCCGGGGGAAGGGGGGAGGAAAGGTTGGATAAACCAGACACATGAAGTGATGGGGGCTCGCCGGGGGTAATCACAGAACCCTGCGCCAGAATGATCAACAAAGTACGGCAAAGCTTGTAACCAAAAAGGGAGGCGCCTCCCGGGGGCGACGCGCCCGACTCATAATTGTGTCCTCAATCCGAAAAACGTAAAGGGAAGGGCAGCGTGGTGGGGACTGAAAAATTGACCGTATGGAGGGCCCCGTCTACACCAGGGTCTTAGAGGTCGAAGGAAAGGGGGACTGTAAAGGATACTGTTTACGAGATCGAAATAAGATCCGTACCAGAGCGGAGGGAAACCGGCGCGAGCCCGCCTTAGCAGATCTCGATCCGACAGCATATCAAGCAGAGGCCAGGGAGATAGGACCACTACGGTGTATTGGAAATTCTACAATCGGGAAGAAAGAAAATAGGTGATGAAAATCGTCCCCACGGGGTACCAATAATGGAAGTTCAAAGGCCGGCGTTTGCGAATAATCCGATAGGGAGATCCTGCACTTGGAAGGAAACAGCGTAATGGTGGAAAGAGGAGGGAAGGAAAAAGGGAATTTGCGTTGGGAGGAAATTCAATGTGAAATGGACAGGGCATCACTTAGAGATCGGATGGCATAAAGTTTGGTTCAGTCAGACAGAAGGTCAATGGAAGAGGAGTAGGCGATAGGGTTTGAACAAGGAAAAGCTCCAGGTCCAAGGGAGTAAGATCTCTCTCAAACAACACATAGAGATAGAGTCGATTTGAGGCTTAAAATCGCCGAGAACGGGAATTGTAATTCCAAAGAGACAAACCAAAGCTCTGCAAGAATACACTGTTCAGGCCTAAGCGCTGAATTGAGAAAGCTCAGGCGATTGGGGGGAAAGGGATGGAACTAACCAAGGGTCAAATCCATGGTAAAGGAAACTAAATCATGCCATTACACGACTGTGAGGAAAACTCGCGTTCGGCGTGTTATTCAACCATCAAAAATAAACGCCGTGATTGGGGGAAAAAAAGGGGCACGGTATACACAACGAGGCTGTCAAATCTTGCGAGGAACAATAAGCGGCCCGGAGAACTAGCGGGGGGCTCGCTGCTGTGGCGAGAAAGGGAGTGACTGGGAGAGCAGGCCATCAAAGAGAAGGAAAACAGTCCCTGGGCGGAAGGTTTCGCGAGCCGAACATTACGCGCGCAGCCAGGACGTGAGAGGAACGCAAGGCTTGTAAAAAAGTGCACCCTAAAGGATCATCGTCCCGCACCACTGAATTAGCTAAATTTCAGGGGAATTCTGCGGGATGAGTTCCGGGCGCAAGCTCCTGGGAAGGCAGAAGGGAAAGGGGGTAAAAAACGCCCGGGGGTTGATCTAATGTTCGACATTAAAAAGGGGAGGGTCGCGTGATGCACCATAACCAGAAACAAAGGGCGTGATAAAAGGAGCTAAAGGCATCGTCGATAATGTTGAGTTGTCGCCGAGAAAAAAAAGTTGGGGTCTGTAAAAAACTAGGTTGCGTGTTAGGCCGGGTAGGAAAGGGCGTTGACCGTTTTGGCATTGAGAGGGGGAAACGGACTCGAGAACGGGGGGGGGCGGAAAAGGTACTGTAGCAACCGTCTTACTGCGGGAGACTAGCGTCTTCCCCTGAGCCACAACCTCTCTATAAGGTATGGGAAACGAGGGGGTCAGGACGAGCCAAATGTCCAGTACGAAAATGTCTGGGGGCACCAAAGTGACGGGCTTGCGGACCAACCTACAACGCACCTAACGAAGGAAGGGGAAAAAAACGTAGAGAATGCAATCAATTCTTGCCGAGTTGACACACCCGTTGGCGTCCGCACCACTGAGAACGAATAAATCTTTCTCAAAGGCAGGCGGAAAACGGTTCCGAGGGGACTACACATGATCGTATAACAAAATAGCAGGGAACCGCTACTATCAAAAAACTAGGACTGCCAGGGAGAAAATAAAATTTTGGTCATGAAAGGAGATTGAGTCCAACGCTACGTTGCCCGTGTCCCAACGATGATGGGGGATCCGCAAGTTGTTTACTTTGAAAGCACTAGTGTTGCTTACCTGGCCATGGGACCGTATGTTGACCGGGGCATGCGGACCGCAGGGGGGAAGCACGGCACGTCACCCAAAGGCCAGAAAAAGCTCCGGCATGTGCATAGGAGAAGTACGATTAGGAGTCCCCGGCCCATAAGCAAGTGTGGTCAGAAAAGCAAGGTCACACCTTTTTCTTCAGATTACCAGGCCCGACGCTGAAATTACAGTTCTTATTATATGTTTGGGGACCGCCTGCCGGAACGAATACAAGAGCACCTGCTTGGAGGAGGGTGGAGAAAACCGCATAAGGGTCTAAGGAAGTCTTCCGATTCCGGCTGGCCGGCCCAAAAAGGGATCTAATTTTGCCTCGAGACAGACCTTGACTGCGATACAAGACTTTAATGAGGCAGGCAAGAAGGAACGCCGGGGAAAAGGGATGGGGGGGGAAGCTTGGACCAACTCCTAAGGCAGGGTTAAGGAGAGCTCCGGTATGGAACCTGGCAAGCTTTCCAACTCTAAAAGGCAGCTTTTCGACGCCAGAGGGCGCGGGAAGAAGAAAAGAGAAAGCGCAATTCCGGGCGAATCTAACGTGGAGTCTCGGGAAAAACCCCAAAAAAAAAAAAAAGGTGTGTGGTCCGCAACCGTGCCGCTATAGACTGCAGTCGGAGAATAAAAGATAGGAACGAAGCTAAGTAAGGACTGAGGAAAAGGGAGCAGTTTCTGCGTTTGGTTTCTCTGTTTTTGAGGGGTCCGCGGAAAAAGGAAAGAAAAAAAAAAGAGAGGAGAAAGAGAATGGTGTGGAGCGGAATCACAAGGACGCCGCGACTCCAAACCGCATAATGCTTTCAGGAAGCCGATGAGCTTCGTTGCAGACCTGGGGCGA
>Ga0179593_1567878_pt1 | contig 23513 bp, 41 predicted proteins | sample CZODoug2_1_08_16_FD_185931 | JGI IMG/M metagenome (GOLD analysis project Ga0179593, IMG submission 185931) | Vadose zone soil fungal communities from Angelo Coast Range Reserve, California, USA - CZODoug2_1_08_16fungal (PacBio error correction) | ecosystem: Environmental > Terrestrial > Soil >...
GGGTAGCGACAGGAAAAAATCCTAAAGTAAGCCGACATTTCAAAAAGGGAAGGAAGCAGTCCTCAAACTCAGTACCTCAAGATCGCCAAGGGAGAACGCTAGCCATTGCCCCAAAAGAAATGTTTCAAAGAGGGGGAAAAAAGGGGAAAAGAACGTCAAAATCTTCAAGGGAACAGGCAGTGGGGGCGACGGCCCAAGGGAACAAATAACGGATTCTGAAACCAAAAAGTTCAGATAGTTGGGGCTCAAAGGGGGAAACCGAGGTAGGGGTCATCAAAAATTACGCAAAGGAAAGGAGGAGAAAGGAGGAAGAACAATCTGTGAACAAAGAGCTTAGAACTTGCGGGGCCACATTTGAAGGAAACTAATGCAAGAAAAGAGAGCAAGGAAGGTTCAAATTCAAAAAAATGACGAACGGCCCTCTTCATGAAAAATCCACAGTGAAACCGCGAGAGTGCTAAGGGGGGAGAAACAAAGAAATGAAAGAGGGAAAGGTTCGATCTCGAACCCTGAGGGAAAATCGGAGGATTGGGGGTCTGGGTAGTGCAAAAAAAAAAAAAAAGTCGATGCTATCAAGGGGTCCAAGGACTGGGGAAGGTAGGTGCTCGGAAAGAAACCTAAGGGTGCACACGATTTTCTCGCAACAAACAAAAAAAGCTTCAACAAAGACAAAAATGACATACAAAGAAGGAGACAGAAACGTGCAAACCGCATTAAAAAGTACAGACATATAAAGGACGTAAGAATCTCATGGACCGAAAGAAAAAAGAAATGGGGAAAAAAGAAATAGGGAAGTCACAAGCCTGAAGGAAGGGGAGAGAATGTTTGTAAGAAAAAACTTCTTTTGGATTCCGTTGAGTTGAAATCACCGCGGTTTGCCATTGGGGGGCGGGGGAGAAAAGAAGCGGGGGAAAAAATGTTCTGGGGTTTAGATGTGCACGCTCACATGCAAAATTCAGCATCCTCAAAAAGTCATGAAGAAAAAAGGGGAGGTCTGGGGCTGGGGGGGTCTGACCCTTCTGAGAGGTCCCAGGGGGAAAGCCCTTAAAAAAAACAAAAAGCTAAATCCAATGAGTAAGAAAGGGGGGGGTCTCCGGAGGTTGTATCCCAGCCATGAGAGTAAGAGGGGGGGGGTCCAACACTGGGAGGCAAGAGGAAAGGGGAGGGGGGGGAACAAAGGCTTCAAACGCCAACCCTATCCTGCCATCGGAAGATCTGAAAAAAAAAAGACACAATGGGGGAAAAAAAGGCCAGATTTCAAACGGCTCAAGACTTCCCTTAGGAGAAGACGTGACGAAGCTTGGATTTAGGGGATGGGGGAAAGTCCAAGAAGGTCAAAGGTCCCGACTGTCAAATCAAGGGGGGGGAAAAGGTTTTTTGTGACCTCCTGACGACTCTTAAGAAAAAAAAAAATAAAAACCACCGCCTGAAAGCGGCAAGTGACGAAAAACCTCGGGTGGCTTTGGCAAGGGAAAAAAAGTGGTCGAAGACTTAAAAAGGACCTGGACCCTTTAAAAAAAGGGACAAAACTCAGAGGTCTCAAAGGGCAAAAGAGGGAATCAGGGGAGTCCCCGCCACAAAGTATGTCTTGTGAAAGGAAAAAAAAAAGGGGGGTCTCAAGAGTCGAGAAGTTCACATTGAGCGTCAAGAAAAGATAAGCCGGAAAACAAGGGGGGGGGTGTCATTGAGACGCACTGATGCAAAAGAATCAACCGGGAAGCGGGAAGGGTCCAAAAGGGATCAACGTTGAGCAGTTAGAAGGGACAAACCACTGGAGTCGCCTTTAATGGGGGGGAAAGAAATAAACCAGTAACGGGGGCTGGTGGGAGAGAGTAGTCGGGCAAGTCAGTTCTTTTGGGGCTTGAAATCATAGGGAAGAAGGGTTCAGTGAAAAAAAACACGGTAAAGAGGTAGTTGTCTTCCAAAGATCTTAGAAAATAAGCCCGGTAGCCTATGGAGAAGACCAGAGTCTAACAAGGAGTGCAAAAAAAAACACCGTTGTTGTGGCCGGAAGGGGGGGGTGGGGTAAGTCACTCGCCGGGAGAAATGACATGGTGTTCTGGGGGGGGGGAAGACATCAAGGTCGACACATGGCCAAAAGCCTTTCAAAAAAAAAAATCGGTCTTCAACCGGAGAAAGCACCGGGTCGTCAAAAAGGGGAAGTCAAAACAAGGAAATGATGAGCAAACAAATGGGGTAGCGGGCAGGGTCCAAAAAAAAGTGCCGGATCCCGGTCGGGAAGTCCCAGAAAAGGGGGGAAGGACGGGGAAAAAAATTGAAGATGCAATCAATCTGGGGGTGGGAAGGCCCAAGAGACTGGGGGGGGGAAAGGAACACATCAAGGAAACCGTCCAAGAAGGAAGAGGTGTCCTGTTGGAGGGGGTGGGAGCTATTGTTGTGGACATTGAGGGGAGCTTAAGAAAAAAAATGATGGCTGGGGCAAGGAAGGGTTTTTTGAAAACCAGTCAACATGCCGCAAGTCGTTTTCTTTCCAATCCTGAGAAGGTGGAAGTGGGAAGAACGCGGCCAAAAAACAAAGAAAGGGGCAGGGAGACAATAGGTCGACAGAAAAAGAAGGCCCCGGCAAGTTTTTGGGGTACGCATTAAAAAGGTACGACCGTACTCTCCCTTTGAACTCCAAATGCGCAAGGGGAGAAATTTGGGGGAAAAAGACGCCCGAAGACTGGAAAAGAGTTCGTTTAAAAAAAAAAAGGCCAGATATAAAGATTCGTTGGGCGTGCTGGTCACGTGTGGGGGCTCTGAAAAATTCAAAAGCGGGGGTCAAAAAAAAAGGGTTTGGACGCCGATTCTTGGGACCATCAGGGAAAAAATCTCAGGGCGGCCATTGGAGACAAGAGGATCGGAAAATTGCAACGAAGTTGCTCAAGACAAAAAGATCGAAGATTACGTCGTGAAAGGAAGGAGGAAGAGCCGGATTGCTTCAGGGGACATCTAGATTCCACTAAATTCAAAGATACCAACCACGGGAAAAGAGGTTGAGTCCCAAGAGGCGATACCGGTGTATGAACTTTGACCAAAAGCGTGGGGTTGAAAAAAAATGGTCCTGACTTGATGCAGTTAAGGGTTAAGTTGCAGTGGGGAGGGGCGGCACTCACGGTTGGGGGGAGAAAATACGCCGGACAAGAAGGGGAGAAATGCATGGAAACAAAAGAGAAGCAGAAAGAAATCGTTGACAGGGGGGAAAAGGAGATTTCGCTCCACTAAAAAAACTTTGATCTTGCCCGGAAAAATCTGGAACGGGGTCGAAAAAAGGGTTAAAAAAAAGAAGGGAGGTGAAGAGAAGCGGGTTGTATTTGATGAAGCAAGGAGACTGTTGGGAAAAAAGGAGAAGAAGGGCGCACGGGGGGGGGGGGAGGACTCGGGGAGGGGCCAAACCGGTACTTGCAAAATGGTTAGAGGCTCCTTGGTGGGGAAAAAAAAAAAAGACACCACTGGAAAAGGGTACGAGGATTGCGGCGGATATTTGGGTGGAAAAAAATTGGCGGTCCAGATTTTGGTGTGGGGTGGTGAAGAAACAGATAAAAATCGGATTCGAGGGAAGTGGAGGGGATTAACCGGGGAAAAGAAGCGCCCGGGTTGTGATTGCCTGGTAGCACCAAGGGGCGATTCTTGGAGTCTGGGGGTCGGTAAAAAAAAATGAACAATCCCCAAAGACGGGAAGTGTTTCCTTCACGAGCTGTCCCGCTATAAAGAAAAATGTGAAGAATTACAACAGTGATCGGGGGGGGGGGGCGAAAAATCGGGGGCTGGCGACATGTCGCCGGATGGTATCCGAAAGGGAGTTGGGATAGGGGAGGGGGGGTACGTGACGAAAAAAAATCAACGAAACAGAAAAAAAGAACTAAGAAAAAGGACTCGGCGTGGGGGAGGGGCGCATCTCAACGGCTGGGGGGTGTGGGGAAAAAAAATGGCGCAGGAAACAGGGGAAAAGGGGCAGGAAAAAAAAAAAAAAGGGGTTGAAGAGGGACGGACGCCGGGGGGGATACGCAAAAGAGAAAGGGGTCTACGAGGGGAGAAAGGGGGAAAGGTTCATTCGCCAGGGAGAAGGTCTAATCTAAAAAGACCGGAGAGGGGGAAAAGCGGCCCTGACAAAAAAGACCCCACGATAAGGGAAGTCTTTCTTGGGAGGAGCTCCAAGGGAAATTCGGATGGCGAGGGGAGGGAGGGGGCACAGACTAAGCCCCATACCTTGGGGGAAGAAGGGGGGAGGGTACCCGCCAATTGGGGTGCGCGGGCTAGAATCTAAAAAGAGACAGAAACGAGATTTCAGAGGCAAGAGGCCAAGGGGGTGAGGCACGCCCGAGGTTGAAGGAAAACCCCGAAAGTGTGGGAACCAAAGGCGGAAAAAAAAGACGGTCGAAAATATTCTCTGACAGCTCAGGGGCTGAAGGAAGGAGCGCCCTGAGAGCCTGTGGGGGGAAGGTAAAGCAGAGTCCTGAGAAGCGGACTCATGAACAGATTCAAGAAGGGGGGAAATCGCCAAAAAACCAGCTGCAAAAGAGAGAAGGAAATTTCCGGCCTCTAGAGAAAGAGGAGGTTGCCCAGCATGCCCATCTAGGGGGGGGGGATCTGTGGGGAGGGTGAAAAAAAAAAATCTAAAAAAGGCAAGTAAAAAGGGACGCGGATCCGGTCTCCAATTCGGTCAGGAGGTCCGAAATAGGAACACCGGCAGGGGGGGTATACGAGAATGGGGAAGGGAAGGGGAAAACCGTTGGTTTTGGGAGAAAAACTAAAAAAAAATTTATGGAAAGTCACAGAAAAGATGAACGTGAAAAGGGGGTTAAAAAGCATCAACCGCGTAAGAGAAAATCTTGAGCCCTCGGGTTCAAAAGGGGGCCGAATTGAAAAAAATTCTCTATTCCTTTACCAGATGGCAATACCTAGAGAAAGGGCGGTTGGCTTTGACGGAAGGAAAACAGGGTGACGGTTTGGCCTAGGAAAAAAAATCGGGGGGGTTTATGGGAAGCGTACGGGGTGGGAGACAAGACCCGGGGGTTGTTAACTATGGGACCCGAAAAGAACCTGAGGGGAAGGGGAAGGAACCCGGGTCAATGTAACTCCCGTAGTAAGGGCGTCCAAGGATTCTGAAGGTCCGAAAACATGCGGGTGATGACTACTCTCTCCGGACGCCACAGCCAAAAATATACCAAGAAACACTCGAGGGAACGGGGGAAATGCCTACGAATGACGATTCTTCTTTTGCCCGAACGCAGGAAAAAAGGCGGGGGGAAAAGAGGCCACAATCACTGGAGGGGAAAAGAATGGGGAATCCTTTCTTGAAGAAATCAACATCACACAGAAAGAAGTTGCGGGGGGCAGGGAAAGGGAGAAAGAAACGGACTTCTGAAGAATAACACAAATGATACGGTACGAACCCTGAGAAAAAAAAAAAGAAACTAACCGTTAAAAAGAGCCAACGGAAAAATTAAAAAAGGAAAAGCAGGAAAAAACCGGTGGCTATAATATTACCATAAAAAAGTAAGTGTTGAGGAAGAAAAGCGCCAGGGACCGGAGGGTGTCAAGGTGGGTCAAAAAAAGGGAGAGTGGGTGTACTTCCACAGGGAAATTTGCCGCCCTTCAAAGAAAAGTGCAGCACAGGGGGATCGATAAGGGGGGGGGGGGGTGGGTGCGGGATAAAACCTTTAGCAGCATTAAAATGGGATCTAAGTGGGAGAAGGGGGGTGCTGAAATCACATTGACTCAGAACAGGAAAAACACGAGGGAAAGGGGGGAACCGAAAAGTGGTACGCTTTACTTCGTTGCGACCTCACGGAAAAAGGGGGGATGGTTCAAGAAAAAGCTCAAAAAGGGAAAACCGTCCAGCACAGAAGAGGGGGTCGGAAAAATAACACAGTCGGTGAGACCAGGTAAAAAAAGGAAATCCTTTGTCAAAGTAAGTACGAAAAAACATGGGCAACCTTGGTTAAAGGGGGGGGGGGGGTGAGAGGAGACTTTATCCTTTCCAAGACAGAAACCGCCTGAGGGGGGAGGCAGAACGGCTTTTGGGGGAAAAAAAAGGCACGACGCCAAAAAAGGAATCAGGGAAAGAGAGTGGATCGGAGGATAGTAATTGAAATTGTGAGGAGAGGTATTAGACGGACCAACAAAAACTTTGGTGGAGAAAAAGGGTCTTTGGAGGCCGCGATGAGTTAGAGGGAACCTGGGTCGCAGGGGTTAATAAGGGGAAAAATAGGTGTTGAACCCGGAGACCAAGAAACAATAACTAAAGAGAAAAGACCTCAAAAAAGCCAGAAAACGGAATTTTGAACAAAGAAAACTCGAAAAAAAAAAAGGGGTTTGAAAGGAAATACAGCGAATCGACCAGAAAAAAAAGAAAGGGTGGAGGAAGCCAGCCAGGAACCATAGCGGAGTTTAGGGGAGGGTGGAGGTCGTGTCATTAATTTAGGGGGGGGGGGGGGAAAAAAAGAAGAACAAGGAGTCGTCTCAGACTGGGGCTACGGGGTTGGATCGGGAAAAGAAGAGAGTGTAGAAATTGCGTCCAGGGGAAGGATAAAAAAAGGGGTCAGTTCACATGCCCAAATTATTGCAGAAAGGGAAATCCGAGACATAGGTCTCTGCCACGGGAACCAAGGAAAAAAAAAAAAGGCCGGACCAAAGGGGTTTACTAGATCTCATCTGATTACAACCGAAAAAACCTTCTAGAGGTTATTTGGGGGGGACGAAATGAGGGAAGGAAAAATCTGGGGGTTAGACTATTTTTTTAATCGTATGCCGGGGGGAAAGAGGGGGGATCCCAAGAGGGAAGAACGAGACTTGGGGGGGGAAGAAACGAGGGGGGGGAAAGACAGGGGTTAAAAAGGCAGAAATGAGGGTAGCAACCTAAGGTGGAAACCGGGGGGGGGAGAGAACCCACAAGGCGGTTCCAAAAGGAGGGGTAAGTAAAAAAAATCGCCGGAGCACAGAAGAAGGACTACTAGTGCATTCAGGGGGGGGCCCGAGGGGGGATGTGGGGGGAAAAAAAAACAAACGGGGGAGGAGGAAGAAGGCGCATTGAAAAAACCGCGAACCCACTCTCCCAGAGCCGGTAGAGCCCCGGGACATACTAGTAGAAAAACAGCACGAACGAAATGCAGGCACGGTAAGCAAAGACGGAACAAAACCAAACCAGTGAGGGAGAAAGCAGCTCCTTTAGTATTCAAGATGAAATAGTCCCGCTGAAATGCCTGAGGGAGGGTAAATGTTATACAAAATGACAGAGGAACCAGGAAAGGGATACCCGAAAACCACTTCGTATCCAGGAAATTAAAAAAGGTATTTTAAGCACTGTTCAGGGGGAGGGGGGGGGGGAGCTCCATCAAGTTTCAGGGAAAGAAAAAAAGGCGGCACGGACGGAAAAGCGATGGGATCCTGTGGGTCATGACGCGCGTCGCTGGAAACAAAAACACGATGACAAGCTGAGGAACCTGGACAGAAGAGACGATCTAAAAAAATCAAAAGTGAAATCCAGAGAAAAAAGGGACGGCAAATCAAAAAAAGGGTCAAAAAAGAGGCAAGTGAATCGAGAACTGGAAAAAAGCCAGAAAGAATCGAAAAATTCCTAAAATCAGGATGGGAACAAACCACAAAAAATGTCGGAAGAGGACACCAAAGGGGACATCGCCAAACCACCAAATGAGGCAGAAAAGAAGAAACAGCTGCTTGAAAAAGCCACCCTGTGGCCCGGGGAAAGTTCAGGGGAAAAGTAAAATGAAGCCTGAAACCCCACGGCTCAGAAACCACTAAAAAAAGGAACTTCCCAAAAAATCCAAAAAGGAGACCCGAAAAAAAAAAAAAAAAAAGCAAGAAAAAGGGAGGGAGAGTAGATACTGAAAAGACCCTTGGAAAGAAAGTCAAAGGTGAAAGAGAGGTTAGCGAGAACCGGATAAGACGTCGGTCAAAGTGGGAAGTATGCCAAAAAAAAAGAAAGTAGAGCAAACAAAAAGCAAGGAAATGCATCAAGGGGGGGAATCCCAGAAAGAGTTATAGTTCTCCATACAGTAAGAACAACCGTTTGGGTCCCAAGAGAAATGTGGGACTTAGATTGGAGGTCCAGGGGGGGGGGGGGAAAGAGGCCAAGAGGGAGCCGCTTCTAAAAGAAAGGTATACGGGGGGGGTGGAATAGGGAATGACTTTTTAACTAAAGCTGGGTGGGAAAAAAGGAAAAAATTTCGGGGGGAAGTCAAGGGGAAACGAGAACAATAGAAAAAAGGAATGGAGGTTTAGTCTAATGAAAAAAAATATACCACTAATCAAGGGAGGCCAAAACAAGGAAATAGGGTAGGGAAAAGGAAAAGGAGGACAAAGAGGGCAAGCAGTCAAGAAAGAATGAAGAAGTGGGTAATCAAAAAGAAGGGGGAAAGCGGGAACGGCGGCAGCCTCCAAATTTGAAGAAATCGAGTTGTCGAAAGAAAGAAGGGGGGCAAGGAAAGGCTGTGGAGAAAATGCTCAAAAGTAAAGGGGGGAAAATATTGGTGACGCAGGAAAGCACCATAAAAGGAGGGTTTTTCCAGGGGGGAGCCGAGGAAAAAAGGGGAAAAGACCAGTGTAGAGAAAGTCCCAGTAAGGAAGAAAAAAAGTGGAGGCATGGGAAAAACCGGTTTTGCTCGGGCACAAATGGAAGCACGAAGAGTTGAGGGGCCGAAACCACATCAAATGGCACAAACAAAGAGGCCCACGAAAACAAGGAAGGTAGAGGAAAAAGGCAGGCTTTAAAAGGAAAGCTAGAAAAGTCAAAAAGGGGGAGAACCTCGAAGTTACCGGGCCTATCAAGAAACGGAGGGGGGAAACCTTCGGCGGGGAGAAAGACAAAAGTTCAGAATTCCATAACCTGGAAAAAAGAGAAGAAAAGAAAACAGAAGCGTTGGACTATGGAGAAAGTGGGAAAAAACCTCCGGAAGATCTCTAAGAAGCCAAAAAAAGCGTCGACGGTAAAAAGAGGACAAGTCTTGTTCCAAAAAGGGTTTGGAGGGGGGAAAAAAAGTATGGGGTTAACACCACAAGGCCAGGAAAAGGACGGGCGGGGGAGGCACCAAGAGTCCAAAACACTTGCAAAAAAACGTTTAAGCCAGCAGGGGGGGGGAAGGGGAAAACCTCACGGTCAAAGAGGGGGGAAACTGAAAAACCCGGGACAGGCTAACCCAGAAATTTCCGGGTCGTAAAAAAAACCTCAAGAAATCTAGCAGACCTCAAAGGGGCCAGACTAAGAAAAAAAAAGTGGCAAGAGTTTGGACGGCATAAGTCAAAAAAAAAAGAAAGAACCTATTACTTTAAGGGGCGGGGGGGGGAAACACTTCGAAACCGGCGGTGGAGGGAAAAAAAACTTATACAAAAAGGGAAGGGAAGGAAAATACCAAATGGGGGGGTCTCCGTCAGGGGGGGGGGGGGGGGGGGGGGGGGGGGGGGGGGGGGATGGGAATTTATAAAAAAAAAGACCTAAAAGGGGGGTTAAAGTATTAATGGGTGGGGGGTTACGAGACAAGTATAAGTAGAACTCCGGGAAGAGAAGTTCTACCAGGGGAGGCTATCAGGGAATCCCAAAGTTCAAAAGAAGGGACATCAACACAGGGGGAATTTTTTACGAGAAAAAATCCTTGCAGGGAAGAAGGGGCTTTGGAACTTTAAAACCAAAAGAGGGATCCAAACGGGGAACGAGACCGAGCCGAAGTTGGGAAATCCTTCAGCGGGGAGAGGGGCCTAGGGAAATCGGTCTCGAAAAAAAGGGGTGTCAGAAGGGACACAAACATAGGGGGGAAATGATGGGCAGTCCGGGGAAATCCCCTTGGGAATAAAAAGTGCACGTCCAAGGATAAGGACAGGCGGGAACGTATCTCAGACCAGAAAAAAAAAAGGGGATTGTGAAAAAAATTCCGGGAGGGGAGGGGGGGGGGGAAGAAAAAGGGGGGTTTAGGAGGCCGAGCTGGAAGGGAGGGAGAAAAGGTGCGTGGGACCGGAAAAGAGGGGGGGGGGGGGCGAAAAGGGAAAAAAGATAAAAATAAGAGGGAAAAGGGGGACCGAAGAATGAACTCCGGGTCTTGGAAAAAAGAATCAAGGAAGAAGAAAACTAGCATTGTTGGGGAAGAGTGGGATGCGAAGAACGCCGGCAGAAAGGAAAAAGGGGAACGCAGAGGTTCAGAAAAAAAAAACGAGAGGGGGGAAGAATCCGAGTTGTGCTGGGGGGTCCCCTGGTAAAGAAAGTTGCTAAAAAGTTGTCAGGAAGGTCACATCGGGAATCAAAGAGAATGGAGGCACGGAGGGGGTGGGTCCCCCGGGTGGGGATAAGGGAAGAAAAAGGCCAAAAAAAAGGACACACTAGAAGGCCGAAAGGGGAGGAGAAAGTTAACCACAGTTCCGATTGAAATCATCGCGGGAAAGGAGAACGTCAGGTGAGGAAAGATTGAGGTTTCACACAAGAAAGAATGTAGTACTAAGGGTTCTGCCAATTCATGTCTGAAGCGGACTGGTCTTGTAGGACAGACTGTTTGGGGGGGGAAGTGACTGGAAAAGGATTTCGGTTTGAGCGAAATTAAAAAGTTGTGGAAACAGGGGGTTCTTGGAAAGGAGAACCGAAAGCCCCTTTTCCTACGAGGGGAGATCCAATAAAAAATCTTGAAAATCAAACGACCTTTGCGACACCAGGGGGGGGGGAAAGGGGGAACAGCCAGCAGGGAAAAAAAAGTATTTTAATAAATCCCTGAAGTTAACGCAGTGAACAAAGAGACGTACAGGAAGGCAGAAGGGGGGCCGGGGGGGGGACAAGGGGGGTTGAAGGCGGGACCGGGAAAAAGAAAGATAAGTCCCAAGAAGAACGGAAAAGGGCAGGGAGTGCCAACACCGAAGGGGAAGAAAGGTGTCTTCGAAAAAAAAAAAAGGGGGGGGAAAAAGGCGAGGAAGAAAAAAAAAAAAAAAGGTGGTATTGAAAAGGGGAGCGGAAAGGGGAAAACGGGAAAACTTCCCCTTACTGCCTGGGAGGAATCAGTATGGTTGAAAAAAAAGTTCTGCAAAAGAAGGAAAAAACAAAAGACGAAGAAAAGGAACCGGGAAAAGAGGGTAGAATGTTTCAGGTCCTTGGAGGGGCAGGGGAAAAAAAGGGATGGTTTTGGGGAAGATCGGGGGGGGGAAGAATCAGGGCAAGGGACCGAGAAGCGAAAGAAGAAAAAAAGAAAAGGAGACCGGGGGGGGTGGTAAAGGACTGGAGAGGGGGTTATCATGCTGAGGTTTTCTTGCAAGTCTAAAAGGGGGAAAAAAAAAAGGGGGTTTGGTGGGGGAAAAAAACTCAATCGAAAAAAAAAGGAGAGGAGAGTTGAAAAAAGAGTAGAGCAAGAAATCTCAAGCATATCACGCGACGCACGCAACTACGTGGTCGGCTACGAGGCCAGGGAAAGAAAAAGAGGAAGACGGATGCAAAAGTCCAGAAGGACTATGATAAAAAGGATCCACAAAGGAGGTGGACAAAAAATCATCAAGAAGAAAAAACGGGGGGAGGGGGGAGCTCAAACGAGGGTGTTTTCAGAGGAGGAATACCCAGGGGAAATAAGAACCAAAAACGTGGAAATCAGACTTGGTAAAATCAAAAAGAAGGAACTCCCAAACGTGGAGGACTTCGGAAAAGGAAAAAATTTAAAGGCCACGAAGCTGAAGAGAATTGGAAGGAGAAAGAGGAGTCCATCGGGGAAGGAAAGAAATAAGCAAGTGGAAAAAAAGCCCCTGGGAAAAAAAAAAAAAACTTCAACCAGGAAGAGGGGCCATGGGGACAAGGCATAACCACCTACTGGGAGAGAACGGTTAAAAAAAAAAGACCTTCAAGGGAGAGTGGGGGCGAAAATAAAAAGAAAGAAAAAGGGCAGGTTAGGAGGGCCGTCCCGATAGAAAATTCAAAAGGGCAAAGTGGGGGGAAGAAAACGGGGGGGATGGGACAAAGAAAAGGTGGGTGAAAAAAGGGAAGTGATTATGGGGGGGGTGGGGGGGGGGGGGGGGGGGGCGGAAACTGAAGAGACGGAAAATCACTGAAAAGAAAGAGAGCGAAGGTTGCAGACCAGAGCAAATAGGCTCAAGGAAAAAAATTTGCATAGAGGGGTGCACAAAAAGACCGTCAAACTCAAGCCAAGAAAAAAAAGATGGAACAAGCAAGGGTAAAGAAAAAAGCTCCTGGAAAAAGGAAAATAAAGGGGGGGGGGGAGCAAAAAAAAAAAGGGTGGAAGGAAAATTGGAAGGTTCAAAGACCCTAGGTGGGGGGCACCCAAGGGGGGAGGGGCCTATAAAAAAAAAAAGAGGGGGAGAAAGCATTGGCCGGAATTTGTTCAAGGAAAAAATCAGCGAGGGGGACTGGAAGGATGTAATCAAGCAACGGGGAAATTCCTCCGCGAAGACAAACAAGGAAAACGGACGTGAAAAGAAGAAAAAAAAAATATAAAAAAAAAAGGACCGGGGAGAGGGGACGCACCCGGCCCCAGAACCAGACGCAGAGGAACTTGGGAGCGCAAAGGAAGGATCACAACAACACCTCTCCATTAAAGTGAATCGAAGAAAAAACCAAGGGCAAAAAAAAAACCGGGAGGGAACGAAGTCTTAAAAAAGGCCAACTAAAAGACGTCAGATGAGGGCCGAAAAAAAAAAACACCCTTCCTTAAAAGAATGGGGCCAAGAAAGGAACCTCGGCAAGATCGTTGAATAAGCTTGATGGAGGGACTGTACTGGGTCTTGAAGGGGGAAGGGGGATAAAGGAAAAAAACCAGGGTGCTGATTGTTGGGGGTCCCGGGCCTGCATCGAATCTAAAAAAAAAGACAATAAAAACGAAAGCGGGCCAAGGGGAGCAATTGTGGGTCAGGGTTTCAGAAGTTCCGGTGGAAGGGGGGTTGTTAAAAGACCTGAAAAGGAAAATTGCCGAGGGGTAGAAAAATAAGTCCTGAACTAGGTATTAAGAACCTCAAAAAATATTGGGAAAAAAAAAAAAACCTGAGGAATGAGCAAAGAGGATTTTTTCACTGATCGAAGGATGTCTGGAGAAAATCCTAAAAAGGGTAGCGTATCATAAAGGGAGGAACACTTGGGAGGGGGGCCTTTCAAAGCCCTCGCCAAAAGTGAGGAAAATGGGGGCGGCGTCAACAAAGCCAAGTGGGGGGAAAAAGAGGGTCCAATTTGGATAAGTTATAATCAAGGGGGGAGAAAACTTGGGGATAAAAAGGGAACCCGAAGAACCGTAAATGTCAACCACGGGTTCGGGGGGGTGGCCTAGCGGAAAAAAGATGGGCCAAGAGAAAAGGGGATAGGCAGATCAGAGAAGAAACAAAAAGTTTTTCCAAAACAAAAAAAAGAACGGAAAATCTAAAAGAACCGTATTGGGGGGTCACGAAAGGGGACGACCCAGAGGAAGTTAAAAAAAAAAACTCGGTCTGAAAGTTTCCCGTGGGGGGGGGCCGTCGTGGCTGATTAGGAAAAAAAGAGAACAGAAAAAAAATTGTGGGAAACATCCACCAGACTAAAAAAAAAGGTTTCCAGAAAACCTTCATCGAAGGGGAAAAACTTAAACTAAAAAAGGGGTGAAGAAAGGTAGGGGGGAGTACACTTGGGAACGCTAAAAGGGAAAAAAGAGGGGGCCCTTGCCAGAAAAATCGTGGAAGGTCGGGTCAGGGAAAGGGTTTCCGCAAGGAAGCCGGAAAGGGAAAAAAAAGAGGTCCAGAGTTACTGGTAGGCAAACTAAATCCAGAAGAGGGTAGATGCCCGTTTCAAGGATAGAATGGGAAAAAAAAAAAGAAGCGCAAGCGATGTGGGAGCTTCAAGGGGGGGTTTGTCACGATGGGACTAGGGGGGGGGAGGGAAGCCAAAAAAGCTGAAAAAAAAAAAAAAAGGGGGGTTGGGAAAAAAAACCAAACCGGTGGGGTTCGAATGGGCGCAAGAGTCTGTGGAAAGTTAATGGGGAGGGAAAGGGGATCCCGGGGAAAAACTCGGCTTGACATAAAAAAGACAGACCCGAAGTAGGGGGGGGAGATTGTCGAGAGGTAAAAAAAAAAAAAATCAAAGAGAAAAAGCAATTTTTGGTGCTGGGGGGGGCACCGAAAGCAGGTAAGCGAAAAAAACCTGGCCAAGGGGGAATTTGAGAAAAAAAAAAAATGCTGAAACCAAGGAAATCAAAAAGGGGGGCCATAAGAAACCTTGGAAAGGTAAACTTTAGTTCCGATCGATCCCCGTCGGAGGGGGCGGGAAAGATTAATAAGAAAAGGGAAAGTAAAAAGGGGGGGAAGAATGTGTACCCGGAAGGGCTTGTAGAAGTGGCAACTTCTAAAGAAAAAATCGAGGGGTAGGGGGAACCCGAAAGGGTTTGCTGTCTCGAAGAAAGAAGAGTAAACTGAAAAAAAAGGCTCAATCGAAAAAAGAGTAAAGATCCACGCTATAGGGAAAGATCTGTACAAATCAAAAAAGCAGAGGGAAGGAGGCAAGGAATCAAAAAGAAAAAACACATCCGAAAAAGTTCTGGGGGGAAAGACCACGAAAAAAAAAAGAACCAAAGTTATAGAAAACGGGGTAAAAGGGGGAAGATCATTGGTAAAGGGGGAGGGATTTTCCGGGAGGGGGGCATTGGTGAGGGGGTGTCCAGAAAATCAGAACAACGTCAAGGGGGAAAGGGAGGAAGGGATAAAAGCTACTGCAAAAAGCAAGACGCAAGAGGAAAAAGCTATTTCGGGGAGGGAGCAAAACAAGAGACTTCAAGATCTGGGGGGGACATAGTGAGTCCTTGAAAAAGGGGGGACGGATTTGTGATGGGAAAAAGAGGATTGGAGGGCAGAAGGTCATTGAAGAAAAAAAAGGGAGGGGAGAAAGAGCAAGGGGGGGCCAACCTGTAAAAGTGAACTTTGTTTGGTAAACCTGGGGGAAAAAGACTTGGGGGAAAGAGCTATTGTGGGGAAGATGCAAGGAAAAAACCTATAAGCCGATTTTGGTGTGGGTGATAAAGAAATATTTGGAATAATAGTTCATAGGGATAATCGGAAAGGGCATGGTTACGTAATTTTATAGGACGCGTACGTGTGAGCCAGGGGCTAGTCTGACTTCCTGGGCAGTACAACGGTTCTTGGAAAAAGAACGGATTGATAAGGGGGAAAAAAGTTAAAGGGGGGTTCCGTAGCGGGCCAAGCGGCCTTAGAAAGGGATAGCTTCAGAGAGGAAGAAAAAAAAAAAAGGGCGTCAAAAAATCTGAAAGGTGAGGAAAAAAATCAAAGAAAGCGGAATGGGATTCTGGGGGGGAGGACTCTTCTCCGGAAGCCAATGTCAAGGAAAAAGAAGGCGATCGTAGAAGCGGAAGCCGGGAAGATCATACGGAAAAAAGTCAAAGCAGGAATCATCAGGCCTAAAGAGAGTTTTATTCGAAAGATTCAAACGGAGGGGGGGGTGTTTGTCTGGGAAAAACATGGGAGGTCCCAAGAAGGAAAATTGGGGGGGAGAGACAAAGCAAAGGTAAAATCCAAGGAATCCCGGGGTTCGACGATGGGGAAGTTGGGGGGAAGTGTCGCCTGGTCCAAAAAGAGGAAGAAGGAAGAAAAAAGGGGACAAGCCAAAAAAAAAGGGTCCAGAAGAGACTGAAAACACCATGAAATGTGCGACTTGAAGAGAGTGGAAGCCGAAACTGGGGAAGAGGGAAACCTTGTACTCGAAATTCAGAGGGGGGTGATTGTTGAATCCTATTTCAAAAACGCATTCACATCACACATCCACTATGGTGGAGGGGGGGGCCTAAGATTCACGGAGTTGGATACGCTTTCTCCAAAAGTGGGGAGGACAGAAGGAAAAAAAAAAAAAGGAGAGACAAAAGTCCCCGGGACTGGCTGCAAGGAAGTTTCAGGAAACAAAAAAAAAAAAAGCCAGCAAAAGAAAAGGGGGGGGACAAGAAAAGGTAACGTTGGTCAGAGCCGATGGTCTAAGGGGGGAGAGGAACTAAAAGGGAAAAGGGATTCCAGGAGCCACAGAATGGGGAAAAACACAAGTTGGATGGACGAATTCTGACTACCTCCTTAAGGGGGAAAACGGATAAGAGGGGGAAAAAAGGAATACCATTGGGGAAAATCGGGAAGTTAGTGGAAGAAATTTCCGGAAAAATCTGAGAAGCAAAAAAAGGACCAAAGCCGGAGGGGAAAAAATCTAAATCAAAATGGGCGAGGGGCAGAGTGAAACACAAAGGAGACAGAGGGGAAACGACTGTTAAAAGGGGGAGGGGGGGTTTTTGGGCAAATAATTGAGGGGGGAAAGCTACAGATGAAGAGGAACGAAAAAGGGGGACTCAAAAGGGCCCGGGGAAAAGGGAGGGAATCTCACGGTGCCCTTAAGAAGTGGGTCCGGGCTGAGAGGACACAAAAAAAGGAAAAAGAAGCCAAAGGGGGGGAGGAAGGGAACAAAGGGGGGGTAGAATACGCCCAAAGAAGGGACGTTTTTGAGGGGGAAGAACAACGTATTGGAGGAAGGGCAATAGGGGGGGGAAACAGAAGGGGGGGCACAAGAAGGGGGGGGATGTCAAAGATTGGGATTGGCCTTCAGGGAGCTAACTGCAAAAAAGGAGAGACCGAAGTACGCGGGGGGGGGGGAAATTCTACGGTTCTGAAACGGGAAACGAAAAATTAGAGAGGGAGGGTATAAACCAGAGAAAGAATCCGACCGCACACCCTTTGAAGGAGAAAAAAACACTCAGGATGCCGGAAATTCAAAAACTGCAACTAGGAATTAGCGGGGGCAACGGGAAGGTTCGCGAAAGACCCCAGCTTGTGGGGGTGATGGGTGGGGGGAAAACCAGAATCGAAAAAAAACAAAGGGGGGGAAACGGCAAGTTTTCGCAGAAACGGTGAAGAAAAGCCGAGGGGGGGGTTAGTGGGAAAGAAAAAGAAAAAAAAGTGAGAAAGGGGGAAAGACAAAGATACCACTTGGGGAGGGGAAAAAGAAACTATCTGATTGAAACTACAGAAGAATACGCGAGGGGAAAATTTAAAAGGATCAAGGGGTAAAATGGGGAAAAATACGGTGACAGTTGGGGGGCGGAAAAAAAGCGCAAAGAGAAGAGGGAACAAGGAAAGGGGGGGGGCCAAGGAGTGAAGGGGCCGGTGGGTTGTTCGAATTTTCTAGTGTTGCGGGGGGGGCCATAAAAAAAAGTGGCTGGGAACACCCAAGAGTCAGAACACAGAAGGGAAAGGAAACTAAAGGTAAGGTAAGGGAGGAAGCAGAAAACATACAATGGCACACCACTGGAAATTAATAAGGGGAATAAGGGGGGGCACAAGGAGGGTTGGGGGAAGGATAAAGGAAGAGGGTTGGAAAAAAGAGGGAAAAAAAAGGACTACACCTCCGGGGGGAAAAAAGAAATTTGGAGAAAATAATCGCCGGGACCTGGACAAAAAAAAGAAAGTTAAAGGAGCGAAAGGGAAGGCAGAAAGAAAATGCTAGCCGACTTCTGCAAAAAGGGGATTAGGAAAGAAAGAGAGGGCGTGCGGAAAAAAGGTCTTTAACGAAAACATAGAAAAAGGAAAAGAGAAAAAAATCAAATACAAGCACCACAGGGTACGGCACGCTCAGAAGGGAAAAACCGCCGGTCAAAAGGGGGGTGGGGAAGGGGTAGAAAAAACGGGGGGAAAAATCCATCACAAACGACGGAGGTCGGGAAGAACTGCTGTGGGAATACACGCTCAAGAAGGCCGGGAAAACCAGAACCTAAAAGAGAAATATTCAGAAGGGAAAAAATAGGGGACGGAGTGGGACGGCGAAATAGGAAGGAAGGCAAAAAAAAGAATGAAAGGTGAAAGACCCAAGGAAGGGGGGACATAAAAAGCAAAATGAGGGACGAGGTTAGAAAAGGATTCAAAAATGCCCGGAAGGTGACAGGAAAGAAAAGGAGATGGGGGGGGAAAACCCGGAAAGTTCCCCGGGGGGGGGAGGGACAAGCACTGAGGGAACATAAATGGCTGAAGCGTAAAAAAGAAAAACTTGCGCAGAAAAAAACCAATAACTGAAAGGAATGGGGAGAGGGACAACAGGGGGGGGGAACTCGAAACAAATCGTCGCGATAAAAGAGGGGTTCCGACTCCAGAAAACAAAAAAAAAAGAAGGGGCCTAAGAAGGCCGAAAAAAAAAGCGAGGAGGGGGGCGTGAAGCATTCTGGTGGGGCAGTTTAAATGATGGCAAGGTGGAAAAAAAAAAAATCCGCTTGGAGAACGGGGGGAAGTCGGGGTTTAATCGAACGCTGGAGAAAGCGCGGGGGGCTTAGGGAGCCTCAGGAAAAAAAAGTCAACTGAGAGGCCACGAAAAACCAAAAGAAAAAAGGAAAAATGGACAAAAAACTAGGAAATGACGTGTAGTACTCCAACCGAGGAGAACACTGGAAAAGGTGTGGAGGGAAACATTTGAAGTGGGAAACTTATCAAAAGCGAGATTCTTGAAAAAAAAGGGCAAAGTTCTTATGTTTCTGGGCCAGGTAGGGGAAGGAGGGAAAGAAAAGATTGGGGGGAGAGGGATTGGAAAAAAGGGGGAATTCAGAAGGGGCTCACCAAGGACAGAATTGGGTGAAACCTAAGAGGGCTTCCAAACCCAAACTACGAAAAAAAAAAGAGGGGTCTAACGAAAACGGGGGAAAACTAATGGGAGAGAGAGGACCACAATGCCGGAAAAGATTCGTTACAAAATTCTGGGGTCTACTGAAGGAATCTAAGAACATAGTCGAATAGAATTAAAAAGGGGGGGGACCCGTAAAAATGAGCAGTGTTTAGAGAAAAAGTAGATTTAAGTAGAAGAAAAGGGGGGGGCTTAAAACCAGAGAAAAAAGAGACCTCTTAAAAAATTAAAGGGGAAGAAAAGGCTGAAAAGAAACTGAAATAAAATCAGGCAAAAACTCTGTAACAAAGGGGAAAGACCATACAAACAACACCAAAGGGTTGTAGAAGGCAAAAAGGAAGAAAAACAAAAAAAAAAAAAGGGCTCCTGGGGTACTTTGCCAAGAGGGGAAGTGAAAATGAAAGAGAGTTCAGAAAGGATTCATCACCCAGGAAAAACCCCTTCTGGAATAAAAAGAGATACTTAAGGAGACCAGAAAAAAGCGTAATCAGCGAAAGAATTCCGAAAAAAATTGTCCTCAACTGTTGGCCCAATCTCAGGGAGAATAGTAATCCCACGGGGTGATCCGGGAAACGACGGCTCGAAACCATATACAAGGGAAAAGATTTCGGAGGGGGAGACGCGATAAACAAGAAAGGGCCAGAAATGTTGAAAAAAACTTTCGGAAAAAACCCAAAAAAAAAAAAAAAGTACAAAACAACGCGTCCTTTGTCAAGGTTAAGCTCTAACTGGGGTGAACTGTCACGGGGACCTCAGAAAGAAAAACTTATAAAAAAATGCAGAACCAAAAAAAGGCTTCGAATATAGCGGAAAGTTGGGAAAACCAGAAGGGCCCGGTAAAAAAAGTTAGGGGTAAGACAGTTCAAAAAAGGGGAAGGGTTCAACATCTGCAAAAGAAAACGCCCGGGGAGGGGGCCCTTCTTAAAAGAAAGGGAGAAAAATGAACTGCAAAAAAGAATTGAAGGAACCTCCAAAACGTTGGCCAAAAACGGAGGGAAAACTACAAATTAAAAGAGGGGTCCAAGAAACCGAGAGGAGTAAGACAAAAGAGTTGTATAAAAAATCGTAAAGAAAAATCAAGGGATCGCTAAAAAGAAATGGGGGAAAAAGGAGTAATGCAGAGAGGGAACCAAATCCCTGGTGAAAAGAAGGCCCCGGGCAAGGAAAAAAAAAAAGAAAGGAATCCATTAAATCCGAAAAAAAACATAGTGAATAGAAACAAGGGAAAAGTTGTAAAGAGACACCCGGGGAAAACAAACGAAATGGTGGGAGGGGAGGTTTCTGGTACTGAATCGGGGAAAGAGCGAGTGGAAAAAAAACATGGGGTCGAAAGTAGAGGAATCGGAGATGTCAAATAGGGAGAAAGAGGGGGGGAAAAATCTTTCCGAAATCTGGGGAGGAGACCGGGAAGTACGACCAGGGGAGCTAAATAGAAGAGCAAAGGTCTGGGGGGGCGAATGCCAAAGTTGCTCCCCGAAGAAAGTCTTCAAAAAAAAGGACCAAGATGGGGGTAAAAAGCGAAAAACATCCGCCCGCCAAGATCCGATCGGATCTTCCCGGAAAAATAACTAATGGATTCAAAGAAAAGGAAAAAAGAAATCACAAAGGAAGGGGTATAGGGGCGCGACAATCGTGGGGGCAAGAGGGACGCTTGAACGTGTAAAAAACAAAAAATGCTACGTCTGGGAAAAGCGTGAGGAAAAAAAGGGTAAATTAAAAATGCTGGGCTGAGCGAGGTTAATTCTAGAGCCCATTACCAACGAAGAACGAAAAGAAAGGAAAGAAAGCGTAAAAACAGGGGGGGTTCTGGGAACAAAACTGAAAGAGTCCAAGCGAAAAAGTTTGGGGCAGCAAAGAGTTCCACAGAAGGAAACCCAAAGCATAAAACCAAGAAAAAGAAGGGCTTGAAAAAGGTTTTTGGAGCACACGCGACTCTCGGTAAAAGGAAAGAGAAAAAATCGGAGGGGGAAAAAAGAGATCAGGGAAAAAATCAGAAGACAGGCTGCCATCCCCCAAGACTATGCACGGTTAGAAAAGAAATTCCTGGAAAGAAAAGAGAAACTATTCGGGGGGGAAAGGAAAAATCGGTTTGGGGCTATGGGGGGAGAACCGCGTGAGGGAACGGACCGGAGTATATAAAAACCGGCCTCAAACGCTAAAAAGCCTATTGAAGTCAGGGGGGATGGTGTTTCTAAGTGAAAAAAGGGAACGACAAAATGGGGGGGGGAAAAAAAAAAGTTCGGGAGAAAAATTTTCATGGAAAAGAAAAAAAAAAAAAGGGAAAAAAAAAAACAAAGAGTCAAAAACAAAGACAAGGGGGGAGGAACCTCCGCAAAAATTCAGGGATTGAAGGAAAGATCGGGGTTGGGACTTAAGTTCAAGAAAGGAACAAAAGAAAAAAAAGGGCGAAAAGCGGACTAAATGCCAAAAAGGCCAAAGATGGGCAAGAATCAGCTTGGAAACGCCTCCCGAAAAAAGAGAAGGGGGAAAAATTCCTTAAAAAAGAAAAAAAACAGTAAAAAAGAAGAAAAGGTGGGAAGTCACAAGGGGAAATGAAGGGGGCGGGGCGTTTAACCAAGCAAGGATCAGGGAAAAAACAAGGGGAAAAGTCGGAAAAAAAAAAAAAAAAGTACAAAAGAAACCAAAGTTTGCTTCACCAAAAATGAAGGGATGGGGGGGGCTCAAGAAAAGGAGGCGTACAAACGGGAAAAAGTCGCAACCCCGGTTCAAGGGTCTAGTGAAGGTACTGGGGGGGGTGGTCAGAGTAGAACAGGGATAAAGGTGTCCGGTTGGAGAAAACTAGCGGCGGATGCTTATGGGAGATGGGGGTGAAACCCAGGTCCAGGACCGGAGGGGTCCAACAAGAGATCCAAAAGGAAAAAGGTCCAACGTAAGAAAAAGAAAAAAAAAAAAACAGGGGGCCGAATTGGGGAAAAACAAAACGGGGGGAAAATGCACTCGCCCGGGTTCCCGATCTGAGTCCGGGTAAAAAATCTTAAAAAAAATGGGGGAAAGTTGGACAAAAACTCAAAAAAAGGGGGTTTTGGAACTCAAACAAAAGGGGAAGGAATCCTGAAAACTTTGGGGTGTTGGGGTCACGGCCAAAAAATCAAGGGAAAGACACTTATTAACTGGACGGGAAGCAGGAAATTTGTAAGGAAAGGGGAAGCACCAGAAAACATGTAAAAACAGGGGAGGGGATTGGGAATCGTTAATCGAAGGAAATTTAAAGATAGGGCAGAGGGGGGGGGGGTGCGCCGATCGGAAATTACTTGCTGAAAGACACTGTCTAGAAAGAAAGAGAGCAGGGGGGGGGTCAAAAAAAAAAAAAAAGGTGGCCGGGAAAGCCTAAACACTGGGGGGCCCGAGGGAGTAAAATCAGAACCCAGGGAGAAAAAAGAAGAGAACGAAGGGGGGAAAAAATCGATCATTCTCTTGAGGTAATCCGCAAGGGGAATTTAGGGGGGGAAGGGAAAAGGGGCAAGGGGGGGATATGGACTAGGGTCACATACGAAGGAACCCAATGTTTATATAAAAAACTATTGAGTCGGCGAAACCCACGGGAAAACCCGCGTGTTTAGAGAAATTTAACTTAAAAACGGCGACCACCGTCCACCAGCTCAAGGAAACAAGTTGGAAGGGGGGCTCGGGAGGCAAAATTAAAAACGTGCAGTTACATCAACCTCTAGAAAAAAGTTCTTTGGGAGGTAAGGAAGAAAATCCGAAAAATTTTTGTTGCCAGATTGTTAAAAATAAAAATGAGAAGGAACGATGCGGTCTTCACAAGTTAGGAAGGAGGGGAGTGGGGATGCATCCTGGGTGGGTGCCGTGTCTTCTAGACTCGGGGGGAAAGTGGGAAAGCAAACCCGGGTGGAAAAACCCTTCTTGTCAAATGGGGGACAACGATAAACAGGGTCGCCCGGGGGAAAACGATCAAGAAGGGGATCAAAAAAAACCCCAGGACCACGAAGCGGGACTCAATACGCGGGGGGGTATTCCCAAATTAGAGTCCGAACGAATAAAAACAGGTTCCCGGGGGTACGGTTCAGCCCGTAGGGTAGAAGGAAAAAAACACGGGAAGGGGGGGGCCAAAGGGAAAATGAAAAAAAAAACGGGGGACTGGACAAAGTGGGTGAAGGGCTACACGGAACTCACATCTAAACAGAGTAGAAAGCAAAAAGGTTTGGGTCCAGGGAAGGAATGGAAAAAAAAAATGTATCATTAAGGCCTAGGGGTGGGAAAATGGGGGGTGGGTTGTATGTCCATCGAAATTTTTTCCCAAAAGGAGGCCAAAAAGGGGGGGATTGGGGCCTATGAAAGAGGGTCGCAAAAACCTGGGGGGGGCCGTGTACGCTACTAGGGTGAAGGGCTTCGAGGAGTAAAAAGTCAAGGCGGGAAACCGGAAATAAAGGGAAAAGGGAAAGTACTTTACTGGACTTCGCGGGGGGGAAAGGGAGTTTTGGGGGGGGGGAAAGCGGGTAGAATTGAAGCAAAAGTAAGGGGGGCGGAGAGAGCAACGTGGAGAGGAAAAAAAGAACTGGAAACAACGAAAACAAAAGAGACTCGGGGAAAAAACAGGGGGAATAGGCGGTCGGGCGAAGGGAGATTCTTATTCTTGGCTGGGGAACTCAAAGAAAGTCATTTTGGGGGGGGGGGGGTGGGGGGAACGTCTAAAGAGAAGCAAATAAGTCACAAACAAAAACGAAAGGAGGCGAAAGAGAGATAAATAAGGGGGTCTGACCAAACATGGCAAAAGGAAAAATGCAAAAAAAGCACCTCAACGATTCAAAAGGTCGGGATACGGAAAACGGGCGGAGGGGGAAAAGGCTCAAGAAAAGAAAACTTCAGAAAAACCGAGGGGCCTGGACGACACGAAAAGAAAGGCACAAGGGGAAGTGGAACCTCACAGGGG
>Ga0179593_1370310_pt1 | contig 23511 bp, 22 predicted proteins | sample CZODoug2_1_08_16_FD_185931 | JGI IMG/M metagenome (GOLD analysis project Ga0179593, IMG submission 185931) | Vadose zone soil fungal communities from Angelo Coast Range Reserve, California, USA - CZODoug2_1_08_16fungal (PacBio error correction) | ecosystem: Environmental > Terrestrial > Soil >...
GTCGCAACGAAAGCAAGACAAACGAAAGAGAGTCATATCACACCGAGAAGAAACAGGAGAGGCGAAAAAAAATAAAACCACTAGCCTATTAAAGATCAACGGTTCGCTGGGGGGACGGGTAAAGAAGAGGTTTGCACGACCCATACAGCTCTATTGGTCTAAGACAGGGAACCGAGCACGCCCAAGATAAAAGGAATCAAGAAAAAAGAAAAAGCGAGTCAAGCGAGACGGGTTTCTGAAAAAAGGAAAATCACTCTGAACACAAAAAAGAAAAGATACGGGAAACCCCAAAGGGGGGCCATCCGACCAGGAAAGCCCCCCCGCTACCACTCCTGGACACAGTGCCACACTCCTACTAGTCGCTCACTCGCACCAAAGGAGAAGGACGAAAAGAATGCTGCGGGGGGCGGTTCCAGGACGGACTTTGTTGAAGAGGAGAAAAAGAGAGATCTAATCCCGCGCGAAAAAAAAAGGCAGTTCTAGCATTCAAAGCGAGGGGGAAGAGTGGGGGCGGGCTTGCCGTCGAAGAAAGAAACGTCGGAGTTGATGACAGGGGCCTTCCCCCAGGGGGGGGGGCAACCAAGGAGAAGGGGAGTACCGGAAAATCCTGTTCCGCACTTAAGAAAAGAACCGTCACACGGCTAAGGGAAAAAAAAAGAAAAAAAGTTCGGGCCCAAGGACGAAGGAAGCAAAAGTGCTCTTCAACAGGAAAAACAAGACTTGGACTCCCCGTCAGCAAGACCGGGGCAAAGGAACTTACGTTCAAGCGCCTGCCCCAAAGAAAAAGAAAAAGAATCAAGAAGGAGAACTAACTTGGAAAGTAAAGTCCACGAAAACAGACTGAAGAATACGAAACTCAGATCCCGACGTGGGACCCCCGGGGACAACTAGACCAATGACCGTTCAAAATAAGAAAAAACCAAGTCACCAGGACTCGAAAGGGAAATAGCAATAACATACAAAAGGAAAAAAGGAGAAGTCGAAACAAAAAAAGTCACACGTCCCTGCCTAAATAAGAAACTCTCACTTAAGGCCACGAAAAAAAGAAAAAAGAAAAAATAAAACAAAAAGAAAAAGAAAAAAAAAGGAAAAGGAAGGAAAAAAAAAACTACCGACGCTGTCCGGCCCTCTCGTTGGGTAGGGAGGAGGATGAGTGTCCTACTGTCAAATTGGAAAAAGGAAATCTTTTAAAAAGAAAAAAACTTTTCTATCGTCAAACAGGAAAAACTGTTCCACCTGGCCCTCTGGGGCAAGCAAGAACGTTAGAGACAGGCCAAAGAGAAGGCAGATCCCTCGAGGGGGGAAGTCCCAGTACCATACTGAACTGGCCCCTCCGAGGGGTTGCACTAGAGGGAAATCGAGGTGTAAAAGACCTACAGTGGAGAAGGGGGCAAGGTTAAGGGCGTGGGAAAGGGGGGAACAGGAGCATCTGTAAAAAAGCGCCCACGGGAAAAAAAGAATCGAATTGGGGGTGGTTCACCTTCCAGGGGGGGGACCGCGGGGCACTGGGGGGGGGGAATAGAAAAAGAAACCAAGGAAACCAGAGCTCACGTAGGAAAAAAAAAAAAAGAACGTTCCCGTCCCACGGGCAGCAAGCAGAGCTCCAGAAAAAAGAAGCCCGAAGCTCAGAGCTTTTTATAACCAATCAAGAAAAAAACGGCCCGCAAAGAACGGACAAGCATCAAGGAACACAAGGTAAGGATTCATCGGCTAAAAGACAAGGAGAGCAAAAAACGAGTTCCCGGGTCAAGAAAAATTTGTACCAATGTGCAAAAAAAGGGCCAGGGGGGTGAGGAGCCATCCCAGGGACATTACTCTCTTGGTGACAAATGGGGCACTATCAGGTCAAAAAAGAGGCATCCACTTTTTCTACAACGGAAGAGACCAAAGAGTGGAAAAAAAAGACAAATTCAACCGGAAAAATAGGGGGACGTTGTGAATCAGCGTTGGTCGGGGTTGAGAAAAAAAAATCAGAAACACGGCGGGAAAATGTGAACCTCTGGCATCCAGACGGGTCAAGAAAAACCCAACACTAAAGGTCCACGTGGGAAAATCTCAAAGCCTCTCAGGCGGGTCATCGACGAATCGTGCCAGGACACCAGAGGAGAGGTCAAGTAACTGCCCTGCCCAAAAGGGGTCGGGGGGAGGAAAATATCCCGAGAGGAGGTTAAACACGGGCAGCAAGGAGGCCCGGGTGAAAAAAAAGTGGGAAATCCATACCCGCGGCGGGCAAAACCGCGTGATCTATGGGGAGAGGGCCGAGGGGGTTGACGAGTGGTCTACGAAAGAATTTCTAATGGAGAAAAAAAAGAAAACTCGAAAAGCAAAAGGCGTGCGGCTGAACGAACCGATAACTGCTGAAAGAAAAAAAGGTCAAAAAAGGTCCCCGGAAGGACAAACGAAGACCTGCGCGCCCATAACGATGCAAATGAAGGTACGAAGACAAAGGGTTCTCCGTCAGCATAGCAAACGCCGAATGAAAAAAAAAATCCGAGTAATCCGGCCTCTGAAACAGAGAACCAACGCGTCCAATCTGGGCATGTCCGGAGAACAAGCAAGGCACACCAGACGGAAGGAAGCAGTCCCTCCAGCCCTCGGTCGACACAAAGTGTGCGAGCTTGATCACTGGGACACACAAGGGACGCAGCACAAACCACCTAAGTCAAACGTCTTACAGTTGGGGGACTCGGAACAAGTTGTGCTGGAGTGCCAAAAACGCCCGATCGCCGGCGGATGACTGCCGGAAAGAGGAAGGTCCAGGGAAAAGAAATACACGGCGGCTTGGTCAAAGGACTTTTACGGGGAAAAACAAAAAAGGCAGGGAACCCAGTATTCCTTACAAGTTAGTTGAAAAAAATTGTGATCGACTACAGACAGGTTGCTGGAAATAAGATCCGATCGCCGTCAGAACAAAAGGACTGGCCGAGCGCATGTTGGAAAAGGGAAAAAAAAAAGGGGGGCAATCAGGCTGGAGGAATGATCAGGGGGGGAAAAAAGGTCACCCCACACAAGAAATTTAAAGTGTAAAGCGTACAGTTCTTCGGGGAGGACACGGACGGGAGGGTGGCAGGGGGGTAAGAGAAAAAAGAAAGCTCAAAAACTCCAGCCTTGAACAAACCGTACGTCTCAGGGTAATAACACATGCAAAAAAAAGGAAAAAGAGGGTCAGAAAAGGGGATCAAGAGGGGACTGACATCGAACGGAGCCAAAGTTTTTCTCGGAGAATCCACTCACGCGAAAAGGAAGCGGCAAAAACACTCGTTTTCCGGTAGATGAGAAGGGAGGAAGCACCAAGTTTACCTCCTAAAAGTCACGTGGGGGGGGCCCTCAAAATTTTTGAACAGCCAACAGTCTCTCTGAACACAATCCAACATAGCGAACGTTTTGCCAGAAAAGCGGAGTGGAAGAGGGGAGTTGGGACTCAAAGGCGGGTCGTCGGGGTGGTATGAGGGGTGAATGCACTTCTACTTGTGAAAAGGAAGCAAAACCCACCCCCCACCACAGTGTGTGGGGGGTAAAAAAGAAAGCGTTCCTTTCAACAGTCGAGAGAACACAAACAAACAAGGTGGAAGATAGTAAGGGGGTGTCAGACCTCTTGTTGGGATACTCCAACAAACGGCATGCCACACGTTCGCCCTGGTCCGCGAAAAAAACCAGACACCGTTTTGATAAGGAGGGAGACCAGAAGGCTTGTTGAAACGATCCGCAACAGGGGGGGGGAGTAAAACAATGAGTGGCGTAACAAGGGGAAAAAAAGTTTATCGAGGGAAAGACAATTTCTTCGAACCACGTCGGGGGACGACGTCAAGGGAGGCCCACTGATCAAACAGATCAGCGTAACGTGAGCACCGTGGAGTTCCAGTTAGAAAAGGGAAGGGAAGAAAAAGTAGACAGTAACGACCTGGCAATTGATCCTCATGTACAGCGGTACGAAGGAATCAGGGTTAGAGTCTTGCGTACAAAGGGCGCGTGAGAGCGTTCCAAGAAAACAAAAGAAAAGGACGTCGGAGACGGGAGGGGGGACGGGGGACAAAAGATCACTCTGTGGGTTGGGACTAGATGGACAGAGACGTCAACACGACAACACTTCCTATTCAACTTAAAAGATGCCTACGACAGGGGGGAGGAATGCGAGAAAGTCTAAAAATAGGCGAACATCTTGCACACGACACTGTGGATCGGGAAAAAAATTCTGGGAAAAACTTGGAAAAAGCCGCATCCGGGGGGAAGAGAGTGTAAGTTCCCCAGGAAGAAAAACGAAGAGCCGGGCCATGGGAGACTGACGCCTAACGAAGGGGGAACTCCATACCATCGAAGGGGGATACGTAAAACCAGGAGAAACGTGGGAGAAATGGAACCTCAGTGAAAAGAGGGGGGGAGAGAAAGCGGGGGGCTTGCGCTCCAAAAGTGTCATGCCCACGGTTAATAAATGGAACTCAAGACAAAAACATTTGCGACGAGGAGGAGAGAAACCAAAAAACGAGGTGGCTTCACGCTCACAGAAAGAAAAAAAAAGACGGCCCGCAACGGGTGCACAGGCGGGCGGGAAAAAAAGGGTTCAGTAGAGGAATTAAAAGCGGACGTGATGCGGAAAAGGGAGGCTAGGTCCGAAGGCCGCGGCGCGTTGGCACAAAAAAAACTGCGCTATGTCGCGCCCGGACAGAGGGGTCCACGAACAAAAAGTCGTAAGGGGTGCAGTTCTCGTTTGGGAAGGAAGCAAAGCGGCCTGTTTTAGAGAGCGCAAAAGGGGAAGTTTCGGAGACCAAAAGCGACCAGGACAAAAGCTGACCTCGATCCAGGGAGGGGGCCAAAACGCAAAGGGGATGGGTGACCGGAAGACACGACATAAATGGGGGGCAGGGTTGCCCAACAAGACTTGGGTCAAAAGAAGGAAGGGACCTGAAGGAGGGGGGGTCAAAGAGTCTCCTCGGGCAGGGGCAGGATCTTTACGAGAGAAAAAGGGAAAAAACAAAACAGTGTGAGACGGTCCAAGAGGGGGACGTTAACGTAGAGCGCGGCAATCCCGCCAGCTTGGCTGAAAAAGAAAAGAAAAGGAAACAGGCAGAGGTGAGGGGGTAAAGTCTCAACACTGCTGTGAGACTGACACAAAAAAAAAAGGGAAGGGGGGAAAAGGTGAGCACAAGAGCGGTGGGGGGTGGCTCCATCTCAAAAGGGAAAAAAAAACCGCCGCAATGGGAAAAGGTGCTTGGAGAAAGAACACGAAACCTGGGCTTCAAACAGAGAAAAAGACACCACCCGGGGGAGGCTACGAACTTCTCGGCAACAAAAAAAACATTGCAAAGCAAACTCCTGTAAAGGGAAAGTGAAAAACGAACTCGCGCGAAGGGGGGTGGCGGAGGGGGGGAAAAGAGGGGGAAAAGGGGGGCCGGGGCTGGGCTTTCGAGTGAAAGCTCGGGGGATCTGATGAAAAAAAGAAGGGACAGCCGGCACAGACGGCCGCCGGAAGGGTTCGTGGTTTAAAAAGTAAAGGGAAGGTCAAGCCACTGGAAGACGGAGAAACGAGGACCGTGCCGAAACGTGTGAAAAAAAGGAGGTAAGTTGAACAAGCCCCTTACCTGCAAGACCACCTGAAAACATTGTCTCTAATAAAACAGAGGGAGGAAAAACGCAGGGAAGGGGGGGGCAAGGGCCCAGCCTTGCTGAGGAACATATCCGCTCCTCTGAAGGGTCTGAGGAACTTGCAAGTTTAGGAAAGAGATGAACGGGTCCAGGTGGCACGAGGTCAAACAAGGAGAGGGAAGAGGACCTACAACACGCTCAGGGCCTTGGAAAAAGATCGGGGGAAAACGAACAAAGGGCAGAAGGGGCCTACTGTTCCTCACGAAGACACGAAGGGACAACCGTTCTCGTGTGGACGAAAGAGAAGGGGAGGGGGGATACAGGGGGGGGGAGGGTGACGATTTTTTGCAATGTCCGGTTCCCGAGGAACAAAATTGACTCGTACCTCCGAAAAAGGAAAATTGCAAAAGGAGGTGTCGAGCCATCGAACGAGGATAGATGCGGTTTGGCGGCCGAAAACACAGAGGGCCTTTTACTGAAAAAACGTCGAAAGGGAAGTAGGGAGTAAAAAACGGCCGGATGGTCGGGGAGAGTTTTTCCAGAGGAAAGCGACAAGGGTTGCGGATCTTACTTTGTAAGAAAAGCCAGGAAAGTTCGGAGACTGGGAAGGTCAGGCTTACTAAGGTCGAAAAAGCCAAAAGAAAGGACGGGAGCAAAAATCCGCAACCCGGTAAATGGCCGGGTCTATCAAGAAAGGGGAAGGTAAAAGGAACCTAAGGACATCAGCAAACTGGAGGAAGAGTTCAAAACGGGAGGCTCGCCCGCGTGCAACGCAAAAGAGGGGGGGAAAAGGAAAGGGACGAGAGTCCAGCCGGGAACACGCCCCCTGTGGAACAAGGACCTCTAAGGATTAAAGGAGGAGGTTCTCATCTATAGTAAGAAGGCAAAAAGGCAGGTTTTCGTCGGTTGGGACAAGGGCAAAAAGGGCCTGATCAAGGGACTTGGAAAAACTGGTTTGAAAACTTTGAAGAGAACCTAAAAAGGAACCTCTTTGACGAACCCCAACTCCGAGATCCGCTTCGATTTGTGGGAAAACTCGGCCCGTATTGAAAACATCGATCAGTCTGACTGCAGGGAAAAAGGGGGAAAGTGAACTCAGACAAAAAAAATCCGACCGGGAATCAATGCGAGACCTTCAGATACAGGAAAAACAGACGCGAGAAAAAAGGGAAAAAGGGGGGAGAAGACACGCTTGGAAAGGCCGAGCTAAGAAAAAAAAAACAAAAAAAAAAATTGAGCTGAAAAATAGAATAGAGAAATTCCGGGAAAAAAAAGAAGAAGAGAGGCCCACGAAGAAAATCAGACGAGTAGGCAAACCTCCCGACAATCGGAATGAGCAAGGCAAGAAAGGAAAAGGAACACCACGAAAGTTCAGCCCGCGAGGCTCTAATGTCATACGGAAAAGAAACAATAGATCAGGGAAAAAATACGAGGAAGTTGGGGGGATGGTTGCGGAAAATAAGGGGGGTCGACTGGGAAAGGAGAGAATGCGGACAAAATAACGAAACGGCCAAAGAAAAGGGTGAGGAACCCAACATGGACATCCGTCCACGACAGCCGAAAAAAAACGCCACGCAAGTGACTCCTCTGCTCAAGACGAAACTATTTCCTCAAATCCAGCAAAAAAGGAATAAGAAGGGAAACTACGCTGTCTTCCCAGGCTGACGTTGGAAGGGCTCGAAGGCGGTCCTAAAAACCACCCATAGCAGGGGGCACGCGGCCCGAGACGGACAGATCAGCTTGCCCTGGTTTGCTCACCACGGGAAAAGGGCGTCTAGAAAAATCGGGGAAGGGGGAGAGCAACAGGATTCTCACCACCAGGAAGGGGGGGGGAGGAAAAAAGAAGAACTCGAGCAGAAAAAGCTTCAGGAACCAAAAAAGGACCGGTAACCTCAAAACTGGCCGCCCTGAGGGAAAAACCAGAAATGAGGCCAACCCTGCGCGGTACGAGAAAAGATCAACCTCTCATCGAAAACAAGGCCCGACGCACCTAAGAAGACCCGGGGCTCCTTTTCCGTCGGAAAAAGCGTGGGAGCAGTCCAAATCTCAGCAACAAGCCCGGATGCGACGAAAGAAACTTGCAGGAGGAACTTCCGGGTCCGACTCTAACGGCCTCAAGAAAGAGCGAAAAACTGTCCCATTGACAACCACTACGACAAACAAAAAAGACCCAAATCTTGGAAAAAACCAGCGACCAGAAGGAAAAAGAGAACGTGTTCCCAGAACTGAGCCACCTCAAAATACCGGGGGGAGGGCACACGATGACTTTGAAAGAACGGCCGGAAGTTTTCTTCGAAACTAAAAACTTCAGCAGGAAGGAAAGGGAAAAGGGACGCGGGGTCGGCTTGACTGAGGGAAATCAATTCAAATGGGGAAATCGGGTGGACAATTTTCCAAAAGGAACGTAGAAAGCTCGTATCGAATCGGGGGAAGACAAGAAGTTCAGACACTCTGGAGACAAACCATCCGGGAGGGGGGGTACCGAAGGTAGCTCGTCTTGTAAGGGGACACATCACATTGTGGGGGCGAAAGAGCAAAAGGCCAGGGGAATGGCCCTTTGGAAGGGACGGACCGAGATCCTCCAAAAAGCGCCGAAAGCAAAACGTTCCTAGGGGAAGGGGCAGGTAACGTGCGCGGGACCTTGACAGGAAAGAAAAAAACAAAAAACCATCCACGAAATCGTCGCCCAAAAAAAGGGAGAGGTGAAAAAAACAAAGACAACTGCAGCTCAGAGTCATCCAAGGAATCCCCCAACCCGGGCCGAGAAAAGGGAAAAAACAACCGAACCAAACCCAAGTCCCCTCCGGACACATCTAAAAGACCAAAAAAAAGGACCGTCATTGCGCTGCGATGGAACCGATCCAAACTAAGCGTCCGAAGAGAGGTCGTTCCGAGAGTAGGGGGAAAAGACAGGCGGGCGTTGGCGATCCAAGCAAGTGGTCCCTTCGTAAGGGGGCCAGGGGGGGGTGGGCGACACGGAAGGGACCAGGAGCGGACCACTTGGGGGGGTGGGCAGATCAACCTAGACCAACAAGGAAAAGGAGACCCGCCCTCAGCCGGGTTGGACAATAAGGGGGGAGGGGGGTAAGTAAGCGACCTAAAGGGCAACGGGAGGGCCCGCGAAACAGGCAGAAGTTTTCACTACCTGGCCCTCGGTGAAAAGACCTCTTTCAAAGCAAAAACTCGTCGTGAGGGGTGACTCAAGGAAGCCCGAGGTGCGGAAGAGAAAGCAGGTATGAACAGGAAAAAGGAATAAGGTGGGGGTCCACGTTAAATCAAGCAAAGGCGCCGTTTCTGCCTTTCAACGAGGAATGTAGGCTTCCGCATGGGCGGTGTTGAATGTTAGTGTTGGAAAGGGGGAATTCCTCAAATACCATTTTTTGGCCGGCAATCAAGAAAACCTCCCTTGCTGGTGTGTAGAAGGGAGTACGAAACTGAGGAAACGGGCGACAGGTCAAACGAAATAGGGCAAAAACGTCTGAAACGGCCCGACGTGGGGGCAAATAAGAAGAGGAGGGGGTGCGCACGTCAGGGGTGGGGGAGACTAGTAAGAAGAACGACGCATAAACGGCCCGCGCCAACGCAGAAGGCGAAAAAAGCCGGGAAATCTAACCTATGTGGGGAAGGATCAACCGGCGAAATAGTCCAAGGAGATATTTCCTGAAGAGAAGCCCGCCATCAGCGGCAATCCTAAAATAACGAGGAGAAGACCAGGGAGGAAAGGGGACTACGGTATCACAGTGCCAGAAAAAGAAAAATTTTAGGTCAGCAAGAAAAAGAAGAGGTCGATTAAAACAACTAAGCGAAGGGGGGGGAGACAAGAACTGGCCGATCAAACGTTTTTACGGAAGGCTGTGTGCCAAAAATCTGTAAGAGAAGGGCCACAGTGCATTGTGACACCGTAAGGGAAGGAGGGAGACGAGCACACAGCACAGAAAGAGGGTTGGTAAACAAGATAAAAAAAAGTGCCAGAACCCACGACTTCACAGTAGCGGGGAAAGAAGTGAACTGATCTTGAAGAGAGATTTCTTAAAAGGCCACTCTCCTCTCCCCGAATCGCTAACAACAGAGCTTCCTTTGGAGCGAGAAAAATTTAAAAATTTCAGTTGCCCTCGGCGGGGGAGACTGAGACCGCCGGTTGGTGCCTAAAAAAAAGAAAAAAAACGCAAGAGGAGTGGAATCTTCTGGAAGACGGGGATCGCGGAGACCCGTTCAGGGGGGAGTGGGGACGATATCCAAAGCTTGACTCAAAACAGCGAGGAAGCAAAAACGGATCGTACTCCGACGGGGGAAATAACACATGGGTCTAAGGACAAGTGGCGTCCTGGAAGAAATAGAAAGGGGAAAAAAAACACGGTGCGCAGAAAACAAAATAACTTCCACCAGCTCAAGGGGATACAAGGGGGCGCACGTCCTCTTCGGAGGAGGGGTTAGGGTATCAAAGAGAACGAGTTACCGGGGGAAAGAAAAAAGCAACGGTTGAAATTGACAAAGCCAAACGACTCAACCCATCAATCCGACAGACTGAGGGGTTGGGCAGAACAGCGGCGGGAGTCGGGATAATGAACGGCTCAGAAAAGGGGGGTTTCAGGCAAAGGAAACCCGGAAAAAAGAGGCGTTTGCAATGGACCAGCCCTTGGTGGGTCGCAAACGAACTGAGGTGTAACTTGGGAACAAATAGACGAAGAATGCACTCAACAACAACAAAGGAAGGGATATTTTGTTCCTCCAAAGGGGGGGTTCCTAAAAAAAAAATTGCGGCATGAAGTCAACTGCCAGGGGGGAAGAAAACAACGCGAACCCTAAAAAGCACGTGGGCAAACTCGATACACTCCGCGGTCTTAAAAAACGCAGAGAAAAGGGGGTGGCTGGGGGGGGAGATAGCTTGGGGCGTTCAAAGGGGAACGGGGTCGACGAACGTAAGTTCACGTCTTAAATCTAAACATAAAAGAGGGAAAACTTCCAAACTCCTCACGGGTGGTTCTATTAGTGAAAGGAGTTCGACAAAACTTGGGACTTAAAAAGTTAGTGACAAGCCTACTTCACCCACTAAATTAAGAAAAAGTGATGGGTATAACCCCTCAGAGAAAAAAAATGTCGTAGGTACTATCTGCTGTGAATGAATGGGAATATGTCTTCGGGGGAAATCACAAGGAAATTAACGGCTCTTCAGTATACCTATTGACAGGGACAAAAGCTTTTTGTTCCGAAACGTCAAAGAAGGGGGCTGGAACACCAACCGCAGTAAACAAAAGGAAAGGGGGAAATGCGCAGAGACAGTCTGGCTGAAAGAATTCGAAATAGTCGATCTGTCTGGTAAAAAAAAGACCGGAGCGGAAAAAATATCAAAGGAGGAAAGTTAAAGGTTCAGCTCCTGGCGAGTGGAAAGGAAAAATGAAGAGAAAAACCCACGCCTCCTGTGGATGAGAGACGCCTCAGTACTGAAAGAAGAAGGGGAGCAGTCGGGAGGGAAAGATAAAGTGTAATCTATTCCATGAGGGGGGGAGACGCAGTCTCGATTTTGGGACGCAAAAAAATTCGAGGAATTCTGGAAAGGTACTTCATACAGACGCCACGTGATCCCGAGAAAAGAAGAATCATGGGCAAATACTAGGAGGTATGCCGCTGGATAGAGGGAAAACATGCGCTTCCACGCAAAGAACCTCTACCATCTTAACCCACTCTCCAGCACAAAGACGGGGGGGAGGAGGCGGTCAAGTTTCTCGAGAGAGGGGAAAGAAAAAAGCGACTTAATCAGAGCGCGGTGAAGTAACCAGAGGAGCATGTCACACTCGAGCAAAAAAACTGCGCCGCCACTGTCTGCCTGGGGTCAGGAAAAGGAAAAAGGTACAGGGGGTACGTTCTCCCCGGGGGAGGAAAGTTCCGTCCTCACATCCAGGAAAAAAAAAGAAAGAAAAAACACCGCAGTGGCTTTGACCAAAATATCACGGACCCGAGGGGGCAAGCTTGACGCAAGGGAAAAGGAAAGCGCACGCCGAGATAGAAGAAAACGCGCCTCCCGCAGGCTGGCTTGGGGGACCTCCCAGAACTTCTAGATTTAACGGGAACTTTTGAACATCTTCTGACTAGACGCCGAAAACCCTGCCCGGCAGAGAGGCCTGGGGTCCATGCCGGAGGAAGGAGGTGAATACCCCTTGCTAGAGCAAGGGGGGGGCTTGACCACGAAGACAGGGTCTTTGTGAAGAGCATGCCGAGCAAATCCCGCAGGCAAATGGTAGATGAAGAAAAAAGGAACAAGCAGTTACCACCTGCGAAGGGGGGGAGGAATGCTCAAGCTGGAAAAATTCTTTCGAGCAAAGGGGACGCAGGGGGACTACAATGGGACATCAAAACCATTGAAAAAAGAACCAAAAAAAGACATGGGCTGGCTCAATACAGGACCGCCAAGTGACTTCAAACTACCGTCGTGCCGACATAGAGTCGTTGAAGGCAGAAGGGGGAAGGCGTCCCAGCAGAAAAATAGCATACGAGACGGTCACCTGCTGGCCTCCCCCCCGTCAGAAGAACAAAAAAACGGTGGAGGTCACATAGGTAACCTGACCTGCTGAGTGTAGCTGGGGACCGAGATGAAGAAGGACAAGGGGGGTGCGAGGGGGGAAGCAGGAGAAAGAGACTGGCGGAGGGTTTTTTTTCGGTGTCCGTAAAGGAACCGCGCCAGTGCGACCTCGAACAGAACCGTGCACACTGCGAGTGAAAAGGGGGGGGACAGGCGCGAGGGAGTCCATTGAAGCAATGAAAGAAAATAAGGGTGCAAAAACTGATCCCAACGGGAAAAATGTCCTTATAGAAAAAAGCGCCTTCGGGAAAAAATCCCCTTTCCTAAAAGTTAAAAAAAGTCCTGTCCGTAGGGAGTCGAAAGAGAGCATCGATGGAGATGAATTCTCCCCCTTATGTATGACCGAAGGGCCAGTTTTTCCGAGGTCAAAAAAAAGGAGGACAAAGAGGACAATCGTTCCCCTCGGGAGGAAACGTTGAAGTCGGCGACGAATCCGTTGCCAGCAAGAAGAGACGGCCGAACTTTGTCGTCTTAAGAGAAAGCTGACCAGTATCTTTGAATAGGGAATACGCGGTAGAGAGAAAAGGCGGGAAGACGTTTGGTCAATGCCGGTTTGTTCAGTAGGAGGACAGAGGGGTCACGGCCCCGGACCGGCACTCATTCAGCTTTGATTAGAAAAAAAAAATCGAACGAGGAGAAGGACCGGTGGTCGGCGCAAAAAACAGGAGTTTACGTTTACTCAAGAAGAAGGGTAAGAACAGGTAAGTATAGGTATGAACGACGGATGCGGTGAGATGTGGAGGGGCGCGCAGGGACGAATCGTCCCTTTTTCCAACACGGGCCGTAGAGGGAGAATTCAGTTCAGGATGAATCTTCTTAAGACAGGGAGTTTCGGCACCTCCCGGGAAACCGGTAAGCCTTCCGAAAGAAGAAAGGGAGTAGCAAGAAACGGCCAGCGCAAAAAAAAAATACGCGAAAAAGAAGCTCAATCCGCTGTGAAACAAAGAAAAAAATCTCTTTTGGGGTAAAGGCCATCGAACATCCTGGGGAACTAAAACTCCTTTTAAATAAAAAAAAAGAACCGACCCGGTAAGGACGTAGGTAGTAGGGGCGCAAAAGAGACCGTAGAAAGCAAGAGGAAAACGGGACTTTTTCGCAGGGACTTTCCTTTGGACCTTATGTACCATGCAGCAGGAAAAAAAGGGGGAAGGTTCCTGGTGGGACAACCCCCCAGAAGGGCGATCAAAAAAGGAAAAAACGTCCTTAAAGCAGACACATACAAACCTCGATCGGCCCTTCTATGGGTGGTGCGGCTCAGGGCCGTTTATACAAAGAAAAAAAATACGAGGCAGAAAAGGAGAAATATTAGAGTCATAGGACCGGCAGGGGGAGGCAATCGCGAACACACATAGCCCCTGCTTCCAGACGGGGTCGAATAGCGTGGGAAAAGTCCCGATTCATCTTCTCAAACACAACCTAGTGGATGAGGATAGGGGCGGACAGGGCTCCAACAAGACTATCTGAGCAAAGAAGGAGCAGCACGCTTGTCAGATCAACGCACGATGAATAAAAAACTGGTTCCCTCTGGAGAACATCAAGGTCGTCTCCAATCGACGAAGAGGAAGGGGAAAAATAGGTGCACCGTATGACCAATCGAAGGCCCTAGTAAGCGTTGGGCGGGGGGAGACAGAACGGGTGAACTGCTTCCCAACCTGAAAGATAGGGGGGAACTGGAAACGGCAAAAGACAAATGATTACTTACCAGCATTGGACCATCCTTCCCGCCCAGCCCCTACACCCCCCAGCCTTGTCAGGGCTTGGAGAATAGCGAATGTCCGGATCTCCCACTAATTCGACTGCAATGAAAGACGGGCGGTCAAGCGTGGCGTGGTACAGGAATTGAACTCGGAGGCCGTCTACCCCTAGCTTTCAACAACACGGCGGCGAGAGTGAAGAGGGAAGCCAGGACACGCAGGTTAGGGAGTGGAAGGAGGAGGCGTCGGCGTTGAAAAGAAGACGTCCGGAAGCGGGGACGGGTATGGTGCTTACCAAGGCTTTCTTACCCAACCTCAGGAGGCGAAAGAAGGCAAATGAACGGTCAACCAAAAAGGGCAACAAAAGAAAACTCCTGTCAACAGACCCTGTGCTTGTCCAGAAGGAACGATTGCCAAAAGAAAAGATAAAAAGCCCCGGGTCTCTCTCAAGCGGGGACACCTTCCCCTGCCATCCATAAAGGTCGTCCCTGCGGAAAGAAAAGGAACCGGTGTCTACAGGGGAGGGCCCTTGCCGGGGAAGCCGCCCACGAGTGGTCTGCCGCAAACTTCCCTGGTCGGGGGGTCGACCTCGCGTGGAGCAGGAAACTAGGAACGCCGTGTCAAAGGAATGTGCCGTGGCCAGGACCCTGGGGACTCTAAACAAGGGCCTCGTCCCTCGGGGACCAAGAGCCAGGTGGGGGCCAATTTCACAAAAAGAAACTCCAATAGCCCTCAAAATAATACTCTCTACGCCCAGTTAAAGACAGAAAGTGGGGCTGCCGGAAATACAAGCGAGAAGAGAAAAGGCAGAGCCCCGCCAAGGATTCTGGGCGGGCCTTTCGGGTCACACCCATTCGCCTAAACGTAATGCTGCGTTTAGAAAAGTTAGGAATCGTGGTCCCCCGGGAGACCCTTTCGGCCAAACAGTCGTCAAAGGGAAAAAAAGAGGGGACCTTCCGAAGGTAAGGGAGAAAGACTAACTCTTCATCTCTGGAAAAGGGAAGAAGGGAAAATATAGACCTTTAGGAGCTCTCAACCGTTGGGGAGAAAAAGACTCCCTCGTCTGGTTGGCCCGGAACTCTGGGTAGGACATCAGGTGGGAAACGGGGCATTTAGAATTGTTGGGAAGGAAGTTACTCCTTCGGGAGAAGGAAAACGAGACCTACAAAAGGTCCTCCGTTCCATTTCGGCACGGCGCGGTAGACAAAGGGGGACGCAAAGCCAGAAAAGAGGTTTCGGAAGGACCCCGCAAAGCTCCACGGCAGCAGAACTCCTCGAAGACGAAAAGAATACACAAGACCGCCACAAGGACCGACGCGAACTAGGATTTCCAGCATTTCAGTCAAAAGGAGCTGATCTGTACTAGAAATAATACGAAAGGAAGGACGAGGGAGTCCACAGACGGTAGTGAAATCCCCGGAAAAGGGGAGCGTGTGTCGATAAAGCCATTCGGAAGACGCCAAACGTAAAACTTTTTAAAATCAGGAGTCCAAGACGCCTCTGGGCTCGACCGAGCCCCATCCGGCAGAAACCTCCCAATCCCCGAGCCGCCGGTGGTCATATGCTGGTTGGTAAAGGGGAAGGCCGAACGTCCCGGACTTGGAGTGAACCGATCACGCCAGAAGGTCAAGACGTCAAGAGGTTACCGAGAAAAAACCAATCTCCCTCGGAAGAATGACGATCGGATTGAAGGGGGGGGCAGCGCCGAGTCAAAACGAAACCCCGGCAGGGCGTCCTTAATGGGAAAGTAAATATGGGTTCACACTTTAAAGCATCTCAGGGAATGGAAGTGGAAAGACGCCTTAAAGGGGAACTCCAAAAAAGGAAATATTGGACCAGCAGGTGCGCGGTGGTCCCGATGTCGGTCGAAGACGGGCCGTTAGGAGCCCAATTACGAACCAGCACGGAGTTTTGTGAAGGGAGGAGGAACAACGAGGAAACGGAGAAAGTCACTAAATTTAGTTCCGTCCCCGAGAAGAAAAGCCACCACTACAGCGGGACGAGGAAGGGGGGAGTGCATCAGAAGAAGGGGACGGGGGAAAGAGGACGGATACATTCACAAAAGAAAGCAATACGTGCGCCTGCCCAAAGAGTGCTCCTCTAAAAAGCCTCGACAAAGAGGAGACGGCGCGGGTCAATCGAGAGCCCCTGCCGGATCGCAGCACAAAACCTAAGTCAAAAAGGTCACGGCCGTCCTCAGAAGGCCCAGGACTCCCGTGCCAGAGACGGGGGCTCACGCGAGGTGGGGAAAAAGGCATCCCCTCCCTCTAGAGAAAAATAACGTATCCAGGCCCCCAGCAGGGCCGAGATCACGTGTGGTTGTGGATCGGAAAAAAAAGACGCGGAAAGCCCTCGCATGTATGCGTGGGATAATGTCTTCCCTCAACACGGGAAAACGGGGGCTGTAGCGAAGGGGGAACTCAAAAATCTCCCAGATGCGTACCAGTTAAGTTGAAGCACTTTGATCTCGACGCCAAGGTGCCGTGTGAAGCGCCCTGGGGGAACCAAACGAAAATCGCCTGACGAACGCAGAGGTGCGCGGGAAGGGAAAGCGCATTGAACCGGGAAAGTGCCATCCAGGAGGGGGCGGACGTATCTCCTGGCCGGGAACCCAAAAGAGAAAAAAGATCGGGGGGACAGTGCCGCGGAAAGTCCTCTACTCTCCAAGAAAAAGGTCGCGGGCCTTGGACAAAGACAAAACGCGCAATCTCAGGACGGAAAAAGAGAGGACATTCCAAAGACCCTGACTTAATCAGCCAGTTTCAAGAAATGTTCCGTAAAATTGAGCGCCTCGGTCAACTGGGAGGAAACGTGGATAGTCAACAAGGGGGCAAGCAACAAACTCCAATCTACGTCAAGATAGGTTCCGTAGTGGTTCTTGCGAAGTGGTTGAAGAAGGCACCAGCATTGCCAGTCAGATACCGATCGAACAAGTGCCCCCTGTTCAAAACTCCAGATTCAACAAAGGAATACCCCACCTCTCGCCCTGTTGGTACCCGACTTACGGGAGGGGATCGAATTTTAAAGAAAAAAAACCGGCAACCGTGCTACGGTTTCGGCTTGGGAAAACGCCTGCGAAGTCACAATGGACAAGAAACTTTGGGGGCCAGAGAAAGGCGTTTCTGTACCAAGTTCTCCAAAAAAACAAAAAAAAAAAGACAACGGGAAGGTGAAGGAAAGAGAGATTTTTGGCCCAGGGGAAATCTTGTTCAGACGCAACAAGGGGGCGGAAATGCCAAAGGGGTACATCCTGAGGGAAGAAAAGAAGACCCTAATAAAAGACTTCTATCACAAGACGGAAAAAAAAAGGCACAGTCTGCAACGAGTCGCTAGGGATTGAGCGAGCTGTGCCTTTCCCAAGTTAACTTTTGTATACGGAGATCCGTAGCGAAAAGATAATACTCGACGAAAAACAAAAACTGTTGGGGTCCGAGAGCTTGAAGGAGGGGACACGAGCACCCGGTTCTGTCCAGTTCGAGGACAGGCCTACTGCTGGTGCACTTCAGAAAGAAAACCCAAAGGGAGGACCGGCGGAAGGACGATCCGATTTTCAGGAAGGGAAACATGGCGGAGGTGATCGCGTCCAAAGCACGACCAGGGCACGCGGTCGAGACCGGAGTCAAGTGATAAAAAAGCTGGTCGAACGGCAGAGAGAAAGGTCCCGCAACACGCCAGGAGTGCAACAGGGGAAAGGGGGGCGCTGCATCGCGCCTGAGTCGAAGGGAATCGGCGAGCAAATTCCCGCACCCTGAGAAGATGAAAAGAACTCGGAATGCAGGAACTCATCCAGGGGAGGGAGGACACCGGCTCTAAACAACTCTCGGGTCCTTTCACCAGATACGCCCGAAAACGGAAAAGGCATAACGCAGTCGGCGTCACGAGACGTGGGATCAGAGCCACAGCTGGGGCACGCTAATGGGTACTCGTAATCAAGTAGGAGGGGCTTCAGTCCAAAGTGGGTGCGCACTGAAAAAAAAACTCGACCGGGGCTACAATGGGAGAGGAAGTGAAATAACCAAGTGGGGGTAAGAGGTGCTGCCGACTACCGAACCAAGAGCCCCAGAACTCTAGGAACACCAGAGGGAGGGAGGAGTTAAGTTGACACGGTGATCGCGGGAAAAAAATAAAAACGCTGTGGTCTCGTCCGGCAAAGGCTTGCCAAAAACTCCACTCTCTTGGAGGCGAGTGACGTGTCCTACCTGGACGAGTGATTTGAAAAAGCGGAGGGGACGTTAGTAAAGAACGCAACAACGCCGGGGCTGTTTCGACCTCTCCAAAAAAACGTCCCCGTCTTCGCCGAAAAAAAGACGAAAGCGAAACCCTGACTGCGAGAAGGAAAGCCGCCGAGGGGGAGGGCAGGGGGGTACCTAACCGCGGCCCCACCCGACCGCTGCTGCCCTTGGGGCAAACATACTTCTTACGGATTCCGGACTACCTTCAAGGGGGGGGGGGGGGGGGGGTGGAGTTCGAAGAGAAAAAAGGAAGAAGAAAATTCTAGGGGACTCCTGCCCGAGCGAGGGGGGGTCCACCCGGGAAGTCGTAAACGTCCGGCAGGGGCCGGAATTCCATCCCGTCATCGTGACGCTGGATACCCTAACAAGACGAGGAAACAAAGGGTCCTTATGCAGGAAGGTCGAACGCGGGCTGAGGGGGGGGCTGATCACAAGGAAAGAGACGCGTGGACTCCGAAAGCTCAACCATGAGGACGGGACGACGTACAATGGGAGATCGACAAAAGAAGAAGGGTGGGTCTGCAACACCTGGAGGACCGGGAAGCAAAAGCGTCGGGCGCCCTCGGGCCCCTAAAAAAAAAGCCAGAAAAGGGAAAGCAAGGCTGGACGGCATTCTTTCAAAAGATCGCTAGAACTGGTTGGCAGGTCTTGGTAAAGGCAGGTGTCAGGGGGGCGGAAAAAGGGGGAAAAAGAGGAGCAGGGAAAACAATTGCGGAAGGAGATACGAAGGGGAGCCGGACGCGCAGGCAGTGCCTGGTTCTTTTTCTACGCCAGGTCCACCCGGCCAGTGCACCCAACGAAAGAACGAGACCCGGGGAAGCGAAAAAAGAGCGCAGGGCGGTCCAAAGTCCCAAGAACTACAAGGCAAGCCACCTGATGTTCCCTTTCTACAAGAGGGAGCGGTCGTCAAACCGAGAGGGAACTAGTTACCCAAGTCTTTAGAGGGGGGAAGAGGCCCGAAAAGAGAAAGCCTCGATACCTCAGGAAAGACCCTGGGTAGGAAAAAAAAAAAACAAGGAGATTGACCGAGGGCAGGGGAAGGTCGCCGATCGCCTCAGAGCGGCCGTCCGATACAGGGGGAAACAGGGAAGAGTATGCCTAAGGGCCCTGAAAGCCAAAAGAAGGGGGAACGCCAACGGTTCTCCAGGGCGGGCGCGGCTAAAGACGTCAGTGGAACCGTAGGCCCCCGCGGTGACTTCTGGTGCCTTGCTCGGGGGTGGGAATGAAGGTTGTCTATTGGGGGGTTCATTATTCCAAGGAAAGGGACCCCTTACTGCATACATTCCACTTCGAAGAGAGGCAGCCGCACCTCTCGATGCCGGAGTGCCTCCCGGAACATTGGGCGGAAAGGAGTCCCGACGTAAAGGGGCCAAGTTCCTAGGGGGAGGGGAATGAATGTTATAGGGGCCTGCCTAAGTCAACACCAAGTTTGCTCATCTTCCTTTTAACGCCAAGCTGCATCGCCATGGGGAAATCCGGAGAAGGATTGCGCGAAATTAGGAGGGGGGAAAGAAAAACGATCCTGACACAGGGTAATTTTCAAAGAAAACGACCTACTATCTCCGCCGCCGCAATAAAAAGAAACTCCAGGGTCAGAAAAAAAAGAAAAGATCGAAGAGGGAAAGGAGACCTGAGGGGGGTGTAGACTTCCTCGAAAAGAAAAGAACTCCAGGTAACCGAAAGCCGTAAGGCGCGTGGGTGAAGCGACAGGATCTTAGACAGGCGGCACTTCCTGGTGGTGAGTTAGTTGCGGGTCCTGGCCGGAATTGTAAGTCAAAGGGGGGGGCGTGCCGTTTAAGCGGAGGAGAACTCAAAATCCTCCACAGAAAAAAAAAAGGGGGGCTTAAAAAAAAAAAATACCGCCCAATACAACTGACCTCGATCTGCATGCCCACGATGGTCAGCCTCGGCCGTATTACTCGAAAGGCGCGGGGGGAAATCAACTCCGAGGGTGCACACGCCTCGCCGGGTCCGACGGAAAGAAGGGAAAAACGGATCGAGAAAACCTCGATTGAGACGGAAAAATCAAGGAGGGAGCAGGGAATCCATACCTCAAAAAAATCAAACAACAACAACTTATTGAGGAAAGATATAGATTAGATGGTCCGCCACAGACTAGAAACCTAGAACCCTAATATCATCTCTTCGGGAAAAGAATACACGATTGAAAACTGGGATCTGGCGAGCCAAAGACGTGCTTGATGAAAAACGGAAACTCGATGTCATAAACGGGGAACCGAGCCGCCAAAAAAAAACTAGGCAATCAAAAAAAGTGTAGGCTTAAGAGAACTGTTGACTGCCGTCACACAATGGGAAATAATCTCTCACACTACCATGATGGAAGAGAAACCAAGTAAGCCCTTAAAGACAAAAAAATACACCGCCGTGACCCGACTGACTGCTACTAGGTCCCGAGAAGTCTCACCGAGATACTGAAAAGAACCCTACTCGGGGAACTGTCTCAGATGAGGTGGGCCGATGAATCGAGTCCCTTCTACCCCTCTGACGCCCAAGGCAAGGGAACATGGAGCCGGTCTAAGAGAGGGGAGGGCAGGCACCGTTTTTGGGGGGTTTTTGGGAAAAGCTGGGATCTTGCCTGGGAGGGTCGTCGCGTGAAAGAAAATCGCCGTCTAGTCACAACCTTGGGCCGGTAGATGCGACGAAACCCGCCTCCGAAAGCATCCGGAGAAACCTTACATGCCCAAAGAAACCCTCATCCGACCTTAAAAGGGGGTGAAACTTGACGAGAAAGACAATTGACCCGTCCTTCCAGGAACAAGCTCCAACGACAGCCGCCCGTACCGGAGCATAACTTACGGGTAAACCGGAGCCACTGGAGAAAAGAAATAAGGAGTGGACAGGTACTCCCACAGGACCAAGGAGAAGAGCCCTCACAGCTGGACCTGGCCGCGACTAACGCCGTTTCAGGAATGGACGAAAGCACTTAACGATCCGGAAAGGCAACCCTCGGACACCTGCCATTCAAACAACGGGAGCCGAAGCCCGCTCCCCCCACAACGAATAGAGACCCCCCGTCCCTCCTGACTGACGGGGGTCAAACTATAAAAGGGGCCGCAAAAGCCCGAACTCCAGACGGGAAAAAAAAACTAACCTGTTCGTGCGGACGTGCTTTCGGTAAAGGAATACTGACTTCAATGTCCAGCTGGTATATTCTCTTGGGGGTGGAGGAAGCCCTATCTACCTCCGTAAACCTTGCAAAGAGGTCGCCGGTTGACCGGGAGAAAGGCACATGCGGAGACTATCGGGCGGGGCGATCTTGGGACCTCGAACCAAGACGGGGACTTCCGAAACCATTACCTGCTTGGGGATGAGGTGTAGAAGTTAGAAGTAAACATCATGTTAAATCGACGTTCGGTAGGTGCCTTGGATTGGGGGGTACGCCTTCCTCGTAAGGTCCCAGCAAGGCTCCCCGGGGACGAATCTCGTCTCGGGGGGTGAGAAGTGGCACTTAGCTTGTGCATTGGGACAGAGAAACAAACAGCAGACCTCGCCTCGTTCCCGCCAATGACCCGGGAATTTCCTCGACAAGGGGCAATCTGCCCCCTGAAATCATCCCCCGTAAACCTAAAAATCGAAACCAGAAGAGGGTACCCATCAACTAACCAGGAAACCAAGCATGCCCATGAAAGAGTTCCCACTTCCAGGGCAATTTAATCCACTGGGACCTAAAGAAGAAGACGCTAGGTTCTTTCGAGGTATTTAAGAACAGGACAGTCGTCGGGGGCAGTATCCCAGACCATGTCGACGGGGGGCCGGAAAACCCTTTGTTTTTAGGAAAGGGGACGGGAGTCCACTCTCGTCCTTGGGGGTTTCTCGAAACGTATCCCAGAGGTTTAGCTGCGGAAAAAAAAGGCCCCCTCCGCCCGGTTGGTCATAGAGGGGTTCTGGTGTGTAATAAAGAAAGAGCGTAGGGATGGAAAGGCAATTCCGAAAAAGTAAGTGTCAAAGCGTTCCGGGCTAGCTGGACAACGAACTTGTTACCGAAGAAGAAAAAAAACAAGAGCCTTAGAGTCCTCTGGACGATCGGGCAAGATAGGAGATGAAGTCTCTAAAGATGCAGGAATGTCCCGTCCGTATAGGGTCCGAATTCGGTGACACCAGGACGCCAGGCTAGGCACAAAAAAGGTTGGGCCTTTCCCAACACCCAACGCATACGGGCTGACAGGCGGGGTAATCGGGGAAAAGGTGGGGTCAGCTGGGGTCTGGAAGGGAGGATGCGGCAGAGAGAGGGGTGTGCCTGGGAGCCTCGTCATACGTAAAAAGCAGGAAGTCAGATCAACTCCCGTGGGTGGCGTGATGCTTACAGAAAGGGGCATGCAACATCAACTGCAGCGTTCACAGCAAAAAAGTAGGACACTCCCGACGTGAAACCCAAAGCGATAGGTTCCTCGTAAGGGCCGTTCCATGTACTGACTCTCCGGGAAGATCTGGGACAAAGAAATGGGAGACAACTGAGAAACGGACCCGCAGGAAGAACGCCGTTGTCAAAAGCAAAGAGGGGTCCGCTAAGAAGAAGAGGGCTTTAACGTATCTCAAGGAAAACAAACTGCTATCCATAAAAAAGAAATACCTCCCCGGCTCGGGCATAGACCAAGGAAATTCCGAAACATAGAAAAAGGGAATACGCCCAGGGAGGAGTTGGAACGCAGCGACTATCATGAGCCCTCCTCTAGCAGAGTCCAAATATTCCAGAGGAACCACCAAACAGGTGGAACTATGTACAAGGTGAAAACCGTTCACGTCCGATCGCGACAACGGTAATGCGGCCAACGTTCGGATGGACCACCTTGACAGAAGCATCAACTCTCTTGGGGATCCCGACGGGGTGCACGATGAGACACGTACCATTATTCGGAAAAGGGTAAGTTTGAAAGGGAAGCTTGGAGCTACCGCCAAGATTGCGGGATCAGATACCAGACTATCTCAGACAGCGAGACGTTCCTGTGCAAGGGGGATGGCAAGTGTGCCCTAGGGGCGGTTGCGGTAACTGAACGGTCTGGTGAACAGTCAGAGCCAAAGACTTGATCTGGAAACGGCCCTCAGGGTGAAAAAAAAAAAAAATCGACGTAGAACCGTTAGGTGGCTGTCGTTGGCTGACGAAAAAAAAAACCAAGAATCACAGCCGGAAAAAAAAGCTTCGTACTACCTCCTTTCAAAATGATGTAGAGAACAGGTCGAAGTGCATCCGTAGGAAAAAAAGAAAGGGAGCAACGGGGTTCTTCTACGCCAGGAAAAAACATCTGAAGGCGAAACCAAAATCTGAGTGTGGGGGACGTCGAGGGGTCGGTCAAAGATGTCCGGGACAGAAGAAAGGGGAAGGGGGGCCAAAAGCATCGACCTGTGGCCCTTGGGGGACACCCAGAAAAAGAGCGAACTCAAACAAGCCCACGCAGGAGGGACCGCGGTG
>Ga0179593_1375128_pt1 | contig 23509 bp, 43 predicted proteins | sample CZODoug2_1_08_16_FD_185931 | JGI IMG/M metagenome (GOLD analysis project Ga0179593, IMG submission 185931) | Vadose zone soil fungal communities from Angelo Coast Range Reserve, California, USA - CZODoug2_1_08_16fungal (PacBio error correction) | ecosystem: Environmental > Terrestrial > Soil >...
AAACGCACGAATTCATGGGAAAAAAAGCAAAGAAAACCAAAAAGGGGAAAGAAAAAACTCCATACTACTTAGAGAAAGGACACTAAATCACACAGACAGGGGTGGAAGGGGATACCAGCTCCCAATGAAAAAGAGAAAACACTGGGTTGAGATTACAATTGGTTCAATCAAAGTTCCGGCTGTAATGACTTTGCTGGAGTGATGCAAGCACCAAAGGGGTCCCGTGAAAGCCGGGAGCAGGAGGGGGAAGTACCGATGAGGGAGGTGGAGATAATCAAAGGAAGGTGGAACGCTTCAATAATTGTAAAGGGCAAGGTCAGTTAAAGAACAAATGGGATAATGTGATAGCGGACAAGGGAACGAGATCGAACACAATGTACAGCATAGAATTGGAACAAGAGGAGAGAGAATACGTAGTAAGGGAAAGACGGCCGGAAAAAAAGAAGGAAAAAATCGTTTGTGGGAGAGAGACGGAGAAAAAAAACGGAAGGCGGCTGATACAGGTAAAAGCAGCGAGATGGGAGAAAGAAACAATGGGGAAGGAAAAGAAAGGGTTAAGGGGGAAGGGAACTAACTACCAAAAAAGAGAAAGAACGTGTTTGTGGGATGGAGAGGCCAAAGACACGCAAAGCGAACAAGCACGTTCACCAACAGCATTACATATGAATGAGTGGTGATCAGGGGGGGTCACAGAAGGGGGGAGGGTAAAAGAAAGGGCGAGAAAAACCTAAAAAAAAAGGAACAAAAAAATGTTAGTTAGTTCCACATCAAACGAATCGCCCTAAGAAAACGAGGGGAACGGCGAGAAAGAAACAAGTAGCAGGTTGAAAAAGGAAAAAGGGGAAATTGGGGAAGAGGAAAAAGGTGTTTCGCGAGAAGAAAGAAACAAGGGGAAAGACACAGCAGAGTGAAGTGCAGTGAAAGGAAAGAAGACATAAAAAAAACAAGGGGGGATGCACCACAAAAAGGGGGGGGAAACAGGAGAGAGAAGGGGAAAGTCAGTGGGGACTAAAGACGGGCAAAACAACTTTACGTTAAAGGGAGCAGTCGAGTGGCAGAATCTCGCCCGTTTTTGCAGCGAAATATCGCACGGGAAAGTCGGTGGTTCCGGACACATATTGCCATCACGGGGACTTAAGACTATAGGAAAAGAAGAGAAAAAAAAGAGCAAGAAGAGAAAGGGGAGGGGGGGGGTGTCGGTGGATCGATCAAAGGGTCATTGATGAAAAAAACCGGAGCCTAATTGGAAGGACGGGTAAAAAAAATTACAGAAAAGCTCACACGAGGGGGGGGAGGAAAAAAAAAGAAAAGAAAGGGCAGGGGGGGTTTCGACAGCGATCGATACGATGATGAGATTATTCAAAAAAAATGAAAAAATGTTTCGGGCAAAAAAGAGAACTTGGGGGAAAAAAAAAAAAAGAAATCCAAAAGGAAAAAGGGGAAAAAAAATCAAATCTCCGACCATAAAGGCTCATTTTTCCAAGAGAATTAACAAGGAAAAAAAAAAGGGGGGGACAGGGACCAATCGAATAAAAGGAGAAAAACGATCGGGGGAGGGGAAGGAATCTCCCAGAGAAAGAAAAGAAGCGATCGATGTGAGTCCTCGGTCAGCATAACACAATACTGAAGGAAACAGCCAGGAAAGGGACAGTAAAACTCCAAAGGGGGGGGGGCAAACGAGAGAAAAAGACTGATGAACGGCCATAGAATTGTGGACTAAAAAAAAAAAAAAAAAACAAAAAATATTTGAACAATTGTCGGTGAAAAAAAAGGGAAAAAGGATTTAAAATGGGACGGGGGAGAAAGACACAAGAAGGGGGGAGGGGGGAAAAAAACCGTTGAAACCACCGGTGAGGAAAAGCACGATGCCATTAGTGTGAAAGGGGAATGGCAAAGAAAAAAAGGTACGCAAAAAAATCCTAAACTGAGGAGGAAATCTAAAAGGAAGGAAGGACCCATACTTGCCACAAGAAAAAAAAATCCGGGAGAAAAAGAGAGGCTTTGAGCAAAGGGAGCAAGAAGGACGACTGAACGTAAGATGTAGCAGATGGGAGAAAGGACACAAAAAAGAAAAAAAAAAAAAAAGGGGGAGAAATCAAAGCAGGGGAAACCATATCAGTTGTACTAAAGGCCAACCGGGAAAAGACAAAGGAGTCAAAAAAAAAAGGGAAGAGTTCCCGGGGAAAAGGAGTAGGGGGCAGCAAAAAAAAAAAAAAACAAAACTGGGGGAAAAGAACTAAATACACATAACAAAGATATGCCATCCATTGCGCGGAAAAAGGGGGGAAAGAAAGGGGGAGGGGTCTTTTTGAAGCCAAAACAGTGGAAGCGGTAAACCTCAAGTGATATACCAAAAAAAGAAAAATCTGTGGACCAAGAAAGGGGGTAAATCGTCGTGGGGGGCGATACGAACAAAAGAGCACTTGCAAAGTGGAATTCAAAGAGAGGCATAAAAAAGGGGGAGAGGGGGGCGGGCACCAAAAAGGTGGATTGTGATCGTAGACAAAAATGTATTACTGGGGTAAAAACAAAAATCCGAACTCACGTGAAAACAGAGACCTAAAACAAGAAAGGATTAGAAAGAAAAAAAAGACACCCGATAATCGGGAAAGAAGAAGGGAAGCTAAAAGGAAAGGGGTGTGTTCCTTGTCCCTTTGAAGACCACGGCAAGGAACCCCCTTCAGGGATTTACTTTACTAAACAAGAGGGCAAAGGAAGGAAAGGAAGGTATGTTTGGGAGGACAAGGGGGGAACCGAAAAAGCCAACGCCGCAACAAAAATAGGACAAGAAAAAATTTACCGGGGGTCAGAAGAGGGAGGGTTGACAGACAAAAAGCACTGAGGAGGGAAGGGGGGGGAGGGGGGCTGTTTTAAAAAGAGAAAAAAAAAAACAATTTAAAAGGGGACATTCTGGACAAACATTCAAGTCCAAAAGGTGAAGGGGGGGGGGGGGGGGAGGAAACAGGGGCAAAAAACGGGTTTTGGTGAAGTTACGTGAAAATTGGAAAGGGAATTTGAAAAACAAACGATAAAAAACAAAAGAAAAAAAAGGGGGGGGGGAAAAGACCATAATGTCTCAGCCATAAGGAACTGGTTGGGACCGTACTTGGTGGGTTAAAAAAAAAGGAAGAAAAAAGAAGAACAGAAAAAGAGGATGAGGGAAAGGGGAAATTGGGAGAGACCTTACTTCAACAAATGGGTCAAAAACTCAACAGGGGTCCGGGGAAAAAAAAAATAAAAAAAAAGGAGGGGGGGGAAATCAAAAAAGAAAAGGGAACCACAAAACATCCCGCCCAAGACCAGGGCCTCTTTTGTTAGAAATCAGGAGAAAAACAACATTTGAACAGGGGGGTTTCAAAAAGGAAAAAACATCCGGCGAAAGGGTTTGGGTGAGACAAAAAACAGGATGGAAAAAAAAACTAGGAAAAAAGATAGAAAGCTTAAAAAGTTGGGCAAGTCAGGGGAAATGGGTGGTAAGGTGAAAGAACAATTGTGGTCAGGGGGAATGGAGGACCAAGGAGAAAAAAAGGAAAGAAGTCAAAAGGGGAAAAAGGAGGAACAGGTCCTGCAAAACGTTGTCTGCCGCATGACTTATATGACCAGGCCGGAAGAATGTCTTCCACAAAGTTCCTTTCAAGCGGGGGGAAAGTCGAAGGGAACGATTCACCAAAATACAAAAAAAGGCGTGGGACGTTCACCGGTATCTGGACGAAAACGGGGGCCAACTGACGAAAGGACTGTATTTGGTCAAGGCACAGGGGAAGAGGGGGGGAAAAAATCGGGGCAAAAATTGAAAAAAACAGGAAGGGAAGAAAAAAAAAGTGGGGATCAAAAGTAAAGGGCGAAAGGAAAGGTGGCAGAAAGGGGAAAAAAACGAGTGACTTGCCAACAAGGTGGTGAAAGATTGATCCAAATCACCTAAGGTGAAGGTAAAATCAGGGAAAATAAGAGTAGAGGGCAAAAGGTCAACTGGGAAAAGGAGGCCAGAACGGCCGGGACAACGCTCACTGACACGGGGGATCGCTTGAAGACCTTTCCTTTTGAGACAAAAGAACAGGGGAACCAAATGGAGAAGGAAGAACACGAGCAAAAGAGATCTTGACAGATAGGGTAAACGTAAGGGGGAGGGGGGAAAGCCCTTCGAAAAAGCCGTTACAATGGGGGCACAGGGAGGAAAACAGTGTGAAAAAATGTTGCCGGGGGGAAAAAAGAAAGCAGGGGAAGGGATCAGTCAAGCCTGGGAGGAATAAAAAAATAAAAGGTGGACCAACTCACGGGGGAAAAAAGAAAGGGGTGAGGTGGGATTGTCGTAGGAGAAAGGTTTGGGGGGCAAGCATGCCGGGGGAAAAAATTGAATGATCGAACGGGTATGGGGTTGGAAAGGAAGCAATATAAAAAAAAAAAAAACATGGAGGGGGAAAATATATATGAACTACCAATGAGAAAAGATGCAAAAACGTGAGTATAAATATCCTCCTAAAGGGGACCAGCAAAAAGAAAAGGAAGTGACTGAAAAGGAAGACCGTCCGCCCAGCAGATTGGACCTTGGGGAGACCCTAGCCAAAAAAAGGGAACAGGCCTGAAAAACATCTCCTGACACAGTAAGAAAGGTTGAAAAAAGGGGGTCCAATGAGAAAGGGAGGACCACAATAAAGGGGACGGCTTTGCCTAGGAGATAGAACAGGTCAATTGGCTAATTAAAGTAAAAAACTCTGGAAAAGGGGGTAAAGGGGAACTTTGCGACAAAGGGAAGAAAAGATCGATCCATGAAAAGAAGAAACTGATAGTAAAGGACAGATGACCATGTTTGAACACATAGGATGCGATACGACGGATGGAGGAAAACGAAACTAAAAAGTGACTATCCAATCAGGGGGGAAAGAAACAAAGGAAGATTGAACTCTGCGTTTAGGAAAAAAAAAGCCGAAAGCACGGGAGGGACAGGCAATAACTTTGCGGAAATTAGTGGGGGGAAAAATTGGGGGTGGAATAAAGGTACTACATACTTCTGGCAAAAGGGAATCAGAGGAAGAAAAATACGGGGAGGAAAAAAGGAAGCCGCTTGAAAGAAAGGGGCGAACCGGTGAAAAGATACATTCTCCACGCGGCCTATCAGAAGAAGGGCAAGAGTAGTGAAAAAAAGGGAAATATGAGGATAAATGGAGAAGGGGGGACTCAGTGAGGTACAACGGAAACAAGGGAATGACCGATGATCCCAATCGTAAGGAAGGGGAGGGAGCACAGTCGGAAGGAAATAACAAAAAGGGGAGGGGAAAAAAAAAAAAGGCCTTGGGTGCCAGGAGGGGAAAAAAAAAAAGTGGTGAAAGCATGGAGAGCAGAATGGATGAAAAAATGGGAAACGATTGTGGGGGCATCTTGATTTTGACAAATCTCGAAAGAGGAAGGGGGGGGGAAAGGGGGTTGGTGGAAAAGAGGCTCTCAGGCATAAAATGACCAGCACCAGAGGCGGACTGAATGAAAAAACAAAGGGGGACTGTCAACCAAAAGAGCAACAAAAGGGCGGCTCAAATCAAGGAAAAAAGGGGAAAATAAAGGAGAAGGGGGGATACGAAGAAGCTCGGAAGAAAGATAAAAAGAAAAAACTCAACGGTGAGTGAACAGAGGACCAAAAGAAGTGAAAAGGAACAGGGTTTCCGAAGAACAAAAAGTTGGGAAGAAGGGGTCAGAAAAAGGGGAAAGTTAACAGAAAAACCTTGGAACAAAGTAGTAGCTATGAGGGGATAACACATAAGGAAAAAAAAGTGTTTGGGGGGGATCAAAGGGTTGTGAGAGGGGGGGAAAACCACACGGAACGGAAAAAAAAAAAAGGGGAGGCGGTAAAAAAAGAAAAAAAGAAAGAAAAGAGGGACCGTCAAGGAGTACCGTAGTGACTCAAAAAGAAAGGCAGGACAATGACAAGGGGGAAAAATGTGAACGAAAGACATACGGGAAAGAAAGGAGACCAGTGAAAAACTTGGAAAGGAAGAAGGGGGACTCTTAAAAAAAAAAAGGAAGGGGGAAATCACAAAAGCAGGAAAGTCCACTAAGGAGAGGAAATAAGTCGTTAAAGTACAAAGCACCAAGGTTGGGCCGAGGATCATAACAAAAAGTGAAAGAGGATAGAAAGTTTTCGAGTCCCGCAGAACAACAAACTAGGGGTGAACTACGAGGTGGGTCTCTGAGGAGGACGTCAACCGACAGGAAAAAGGGTGTAAAAGGGGGGGGAGAACAACATACGCAAAGGGGTAAAGAAAAAAATGTAGCAGGGGTGGGGTTAAGGGGATCCTTGGTACGGTGACGTACCAAGGAAAATGGGGGGGGGGTGCTTGATGACTTCCTAGGGGAAAAACCCCTAAATCTAAGGGGACGTGAATTACGGGCGGGCACGAGGGGCGAACGGATTCTGGGCTCAAGTCATTAGCCTCAAAAAAATTTGGGAAAATGCCGAAAAGATAAAACGTGGAAGTGGAAATAGCTGAGAGGGGAAACGGTGAAAAACAGAAAGAACCTACAGTAAGAATGGAAAGGAGTGTTAAGGAAGTCCCGTGCCACGCGCAGGGTATGTCAAAAAGGGAGAATTTGACAGGGACCTGATAAAAGGGGGGGGACATCAGGTCAAAAAACTACAGGGGAATAGGGGGGGAAGGTTTAAGCTTGAGGGAGGGGGGAAACTTTGAAGATGTGAAAGGAGTAAAAATGGACATAGGGGGGAAAGTGGGGGTGAAAACAGAAAGGGAATGTGTTAAAACCCAGAGGGACTGGGGGGTTAAAGAAAAAACTAAGAAAGGGAACAAAAAAGTATTGAGACGAGGGGGGAAAAAACCATCGCCGGAGGTGGTCCAAACCTGGGACTCGACAGACGGACACGGGTGATTGGTGATCGGGATAGGCTTTAAGAAAGAGAGCTAGAGAACGGTTAGGGGGGAGATTAAGGAAAAATGAAAACGTGCAGAATTATTGCAGGGAGCAAATGTCAGGGTGGACAGGCGGCGAAAAAGAGCCGCCTGGAAGGTTGTTCACAGGGCACTCTGTTTTCAAAAAAAAAGAGACGGCGTTGAAAGAGGGGGACAGATAGTAATCAAATGGAAAAAGAAAACAGGGGAGCGTCCAGAAAACACCCTTCATAAGGGGTCGGTTAAAAAGAGGTTGGGGAAGGCGTCGTGGTGGAGGAAAACAAGAGTCGAAAAAAAAAAAGAAGGGGGGGTGCCCGCAGGAAAGGAGACTCGCCTCGTGTGGTGAAGAAAGGACGCTCAAAGGGAGAGAGGAGGCACAAAAAACAAGTATGAGGGAGAACATAAGGGGTTATGTCCTTCAAGGGGGGTGGGAGAAGAGGTAAACTTACTTATGCTAGGAACAAAGGAAAAGGAAAGACTAAAAAAAACGAGTGGGAGGAGAAGCGTGTGGCCAAGGAAAAGAGCGGACTTTCTCAACGCGGGGGCAAAGCGTGTGCAAGGAGAAGGGACAGGTGGTCGTGCACGATGCTAGAAAACATGTGGGTGCAAGACACAGCACACAGGAGGGTCAAACGAAGTAAAGGCATAAAAGAAGGGAATCACCCCGCGAGCAGGAGCCCGGCACCAGGAAATTCAGCTCGGAGGGAGGCACAGGGTCGGGGAATTCCAAAAAACATCACAAAACGGGAGCCAAGCGGAACTAAACAGGTTAAATGCGAACGAGTTGAAGCCAAAAGGACCAGATACCTCGGGGATGGAGGAGGTCAGGGAAACCAGGGTGAGGAAGGAAAAATGGAGGGAGCAACTGGGATGAAAGAGACCGCAACGGCAGCCAGAAAGGAGGGGAAAAAAGGGGGTAGGGGAAGAAAAGAAAGAAGGTGGGGCAGGCAATACTCAAAAACCAAGGGGACTGAAAAGAGGAAGGTAACAGAAACAAAAAGAGAGTGAGGCAGGCACCAAAGGGGTGAACTTTAAAAAAAGGGTACGAAATGAATCGCAGGGGGAATATAAAGGACAAAAAAAAATTGGAGGCCTTTGGGACTATGGGAGTTCCAAAACCAGGGAAAGGGGGACAGGGAACTACGATCCTGGGGGGAAGAGTTACCGTTGTCTAGAAACGCGAAATCGACCCTTGCGAAAAAAAAGTCCAAAAAGTGGGGGCTTAAATGGAAAAACAGGGGACACCATAAAAGGCAGTTTATTCTGAGGGGGAAGGGGGGACTGAAAAGCCAGGGGATAAAAAGGGGGACGGGCAACAACAAAAAAGGAGAACCCGAAGAAGTGAACATGATGCCGTTTAGAGTCGATGAGGTAAATTGCACTTCAAAAAAAGGCTACGAGAAGAAAAGAAGTAGGAAGTCATTGGGCTTTCCACAGGGAAAAATAGGGGGTATCAAAAGGTATCTGGCTGGAAAAAAAACGGGAAAAAACCACCAAAGGTAGGTCGCCGAAGCGCAGCTTGGAGAAAATGGAAACCAAGGGATGAAAACGGGGGGGAAGAGGTGGGAAGAAGTTAGACGTGGGAACAGGGTCTGGAAGAAAGGAACTCGGAAGACGGGGGAGGGCGGATTAGTCGTAAAAAAGAAAACTCCGTGGAACAGCGCTCAATCCGTAGATCAGGACAAAAGAAAAGAATGTAGAGCTTGTGAAGGCAGGTTAATGTTGAAACATGGGAAAAAAGAGGGGGGGGGGGGGAGGGAGCAAAAAGAAAGAAGGAATAAAGAAAGTCACAGGAAAGGAAGAGGGGAAAAAAAAAAGTCGTGCAATGAGCGCAGCCAAGGACGTTAAAACAAAAAGGGTTCAAAAAAAGGAAGAGTGTGAACTACGGAATGTTGGGGGTTCTGCTGACATGGGGAAGGTCACCAAAAGCAGGAGAAAAAAGGAAGGGTGGCAGTACAGGAAATGTCTAGGAACTCATCCCGTCATGCCCGGGGGTGGGAAGTAAAAACAAGGAAGAAACTACTGAAAAAAAACAAAAAAGAAAGGGGGAATTGGGGGAAAAAAAAAAGGAAGTGTAGAGCAAATAGAGGGGGACATTACCATGATTGATACCGTAACTAACCAGAACACGGTCTGGAAACCGGGGAAAAGGGAGGTGGGGGAAGAGGACTTTGGGAAAAAAGAAAGGATGCGAACAGAAAAACAAAGAGGGACGAGGCGACTTGTGAAACAGTAGGGGGGTGTACAATAGTACTGGCTGGAGCCAGAATTTGCACTAAGAAGAACGTTGACCGGGGGGATCGGGGAAGTGGGGAGGGGATTTTCAAGAAGGTTGGAAAGTATGGCAAAGTCGCCAAGGGGGGGAAAAAAGAAAACAGAAACTGGCAAGGAGAAATGTGTACGAGCAAGAAATGATACAGGCGAAAAAGAAAGGTGTCAAAAAAATCGTTAAAGGACATATCCAAATAACAGTCACCTTAGGGGGAGGGTTGCAGGGATGAAACCAATGGAAAAAGGAAAACACAAGAGAGTACTGGAAAACAAGAGAATACCCGGTAGCAGACATTGCTTTAAGAATTAACTTAAGAAAAAATCAAAGAAAAATTCCTCAAATACTTGTTTGGGTGTGGGAAAGGGTGGGTAAAAAGGAAAAGAAGGGACGACAACGAAGAGTGAAGAAGCAACAAAATTGCCCCGCTTTTTTTGGCCAAACAAAAAAGGGGAGATAAACCTCTTTGTGAAGAAGGGGGGGGACAAAGCTAGCAGAAAAACGGGGACAGAAAATTTTTCAAAATCGTGACGGCTTGAGAGAGGGTGGTGGGAAAAAGGGCAGAACGGAAATTTGACGCTGACAAGCAAAAGTCGGAAAGCCGGAGGCATTTTCTGGGGGGGGAAACGGTCTTCTTTAAGAAAAAAGGGGGGGGGTAGGGGGAGGGGCAACAAAGGGGGGGGGAGGAGGGCACGGTGGAAGAGAAAGGGACAGACGAGTTTTTCACCGGAGATCGGTAAATTGGCAGGTACAAAAAAGACGAAAGGAAAAGAAGGCAGAAAACACTTGGGGGGGGGGTGTGTGGGTGGGGAAGGGGGGAAGAGGGAACGCGAGAAAGGGAGAGAACAGGGAGGAAGACCAAGGACGCAAGTTGTCGCGGTGACGGGGGGGAAAAGCCGGGGGGTGTATGAGGAAATATCTAACAAAAAAAACAAAACACCGTGCCACTGGGGGGAAGAACCAGGCGCACAAGAGAGTAACATTGAGTCTTGGAGAAGAAGAAAGTAGCGGGGAAAACAAGTGACTCTCAATCTAAAAAAGAGAACAAAGGTGAAGAAAAGACTCTAGAAGCCCGTAACGGCGAACCTGGACGGAGCAGGACTGAGGGGAAATTGGGGGGAATGGGAAAAGCAGAATTGAAACCGCGTCACTTGGTTTTAAAATAAGGAGAGAATAAACAACGAAAAGGGAAGAGGCGGATAAAGAACCTCGAAAATTACCATGGAAAGGAACCCAGCGGGGGGATGGCCAACACTGGGTCAAAGGGATAGTCGGTCTTCAAGTGGAAAAAGGCGTGGGAAACGCACTCCTTGGAAAGGAAGATTAAGTGGGAACCAATAACGGGGTAAAGAGGGAAATAGGTGGCCAGACTCCCAACGTCCGGAAGCCGTGGCCGAAGTATACGGAACTAGTGAAGACGGAAAATCTACTGGGGGATTACGAAAGAAGAATGGGGAAAGGGGAAAGGAAGCACGATATTGGCAAAAGAGAAAAAAGACCCAATAACAAAATCTTGTGGTTAGGAATCATGGGTTAGGTGAGACAGGGTACCCCGACCTGCAAAGTTGAAAAAGGAGGGCTAGGAAAAAAAAAGTCAAACCAAAAAACCCTAAATTGATGACCAACCTCGAAGCGATGGTCAAGGGGGAAAAAGTCGGAAAAAGTGTTCTTCAGAGAGGGGGGAGTGAAATAAAAAAGGGTGTGAAGGAGAACAAATCAAACGAAGGGGGTTTTAACAACAAAAGACGATGTCGCCCTGAACAATCCAAAAACTCAGAAAAACTGACTGCCTCGTAAGAAAAGGTTTTTTTGGGGGGTTGTCAAAAGAAAGGGAAAAAAAAAGAAAGGGGCTCCCAGGGAGAAAAAAGTCCCAAAAGAAGGGACGGGAAAGTAATCTAGAACACACGTTCAAGAAGTCAACAAGATCTAGATGAAGAAAGAGGGGGAGAGGAAAGCTCAATCAAAAAAAAGTAAAGCAGTAGCATAGTCGAGAAAGGAAAGGGGGGGTGGAAAAAAGGCCGCATAGGTGGGTGGTCAAAAAGAAAAACTCCGGCAGGGGACGGGAGGAAAAAGAAATGTTTCTTAAAAAGACCATAAGGTGGAAAGGGAAAAAAGGGGGGGGAAAGGGGGTTAAAAACCAGCAAAGAAAGAGGTCACTGACGTTTTGGTCGTACGAAGAAAAAAGAAAGGGGGGATTCTTGGGGGAAAAAAAAAAGGAAAAAAGGGAAAAGGAAGAGGAAGAAATCCCAGAGAAGTTCCCTGACATAACAAAAAAAACTTAACAAAAAACAGACAAAAAGTGGGGGCAAAACGCATAGGAAAGAGTGAAAAAGCGGGAAGGGTCCAAGAATGTGGAAAAAACAAAGAAATTCACAAAAAATAAAAAGAAGGAAAGGGGGATGGGGGGGAAAGACACGCAGGGGCCTGAAAACATATAATACCTCCACCAGTAAAAAACTTCCTAATGTCTCAAATAAGTGTCGAAAAAACCAAAGGGTTGGGGGAAAAAGAGGGAGCCAAATAACAAAAAGGGAAGGAAAAAAAAGGGGAAAAAAAGAACAAAATATGGGAGAAAAAAAACGGTATATTCCACAAGGGGTCAAAAGACCAGTTACTGGAGCCCAAAAAAGACACAAAAAAAACATCCTAGTGCGGAAGGAGATCAACAAAAGAAAACCAAAAAGACGATCAAAAGAAAAAATGCGTTCACGTAGTTGGTGGTGGGGGAGAGAACTATTCACGGGGGAAAGTCACAAAAAATTAAGAAAGTCATGTTGGGTTAAATCAAAATCCAAAGAAAAAGAAAAAAAAAGACCTTAGTCCAAAAAAAAAAAATCCGGTGAAAAAGCGTAGGTGGGGGGGATTGGACGGGAAGACCAAAGGGAAAACCGGGAAGACCAAAGGATGTCAGGGGGGGGGGAGAAGAAAGAGAAGGCAATCACCGGGAAGAAGGAAAGAAAAGTGCATTTAGGACACATTTTAGGGGGTGGGGGGGAAAAGAAATCACGGGGACTAAACCAGCTCCGTGATAAATGAGCTCAGACTAACCACGTAAAGTTGGGCCGGGGAGCAGGTCAAAAAAGAAAAAAAGGGAGAGACTCAGTCCCCATACGAATCCTAACTGTGTGCATATGGTCCTTGGTAACAAGGGAGGCACAGGGGGGACAAGGGGAATTCAGATCTGAACCTGGAGAAAGAATCAGGGGGGAGGAAAAGGGTAACCCCGACCGGTAAGGGGTATGTACAACTATGAAAGCCCACCACAACCACAAGTGCAACAGGAATCCACGCATTAAGAAAAGGGTGAGCCCAAGAAAAGAGAAAAACAAAAAGCAAAAGTCCAGATAATTCTTTGGAGCGAAAAAAATAGGGTGAATGGAAAAACCTTTAAGGGGTTGAAGGGGGTGGCGGGGAACTGAAAAAAAAGTCAAAGACACCCCACTTTAGCTTAGGTGGGTTGTCAAAAAGATTGCATGGGGCTGGTGTGTCTCATATTACAATACACACTTGTGGGGGGTTTTTGTGAAAAAGGGGACGGGGGGAAAAAAGAAACAACTTGGGGAGGGGGGCCTTTCCTCCGATCAAACGGTGACAGGACATTGTGAAGCATGAAAAAGGTGGAAACCGCGGGGTGGAAAGGGCAAGGGTTGGTAAAAGGAAAACGAGAAGATGTTTTGACGTAAACCCTTGAGAGTCCGCCAAAACTTGGACCCTGCAAGTTCAAAGATGGAGGGGGGGGCAAACCAAAGAAAAAAATAGTAATCCCAATCCGCAAAAACGGAAAAGCCTTTTACAAAGAACTGCTAACTGCCTGTTGTTAAACCGGGGACATCAGAAAGAAAAAAGCGTCTGTTGTGTTGAGACAAGAAGTCTGGGGGGGAGAAAATGAGAAAAGGAGAAGTTAAAACGGGGAAGAATCCGTCCAGGTCCAATTCACTGGGTGGTGGTTCACAAGGGGGGGTTGGGGGGGGGTCAGGAAAAGAGACAGAGACCACCTAAAAAAAATCAATTCGACTGCAGGGGACGGACTCCTAAAGGGTGGTTGATCCTCTCCAGGAAGGAAGGAAAGGGGGATTGGGAAGGGAAAGAGAGGAGAATGTCAATTACGAGAAGGTGGCCAGGTAAAAATGTGCCGGCTTCCGCCGCTTTAAAAAAGGATTCCTAAAGTTAGGAAGGGGGGGGGAAAGCAGCAAAAACTGAAACTCCCAGTTGGGGAGAAAAGTTAAAAAAGGAACCAAAGGGGGGAAACAAGAAAGCGTAAATCAAGAGGGGAGGGCTGGACCACCCGTACGCTGGGACGGTATTGGGGGTGGGAAAATCCTTCCCTATAAAAAAATTAAACGGAAAAACAAAAGGGGGGGGGGGGGATCTGCGAAGCTGTTCTACGACCAGTTCGTAAAGCAATAAGAGAAATCAAAAAAACTGGGGTCAAAATGTTTCCAAGAAGGGGGGCAAAAACAAAAAGGTGTTGGAAGACTAAATGAAAAAAGTGGGGGAAAGACGAGTAGACTGAGATGGGGAGGAACCAGTGCAAAAAGAGGGCAAAAGTCATAATCCAGGAGAATTGGAGGAAGAGGAGAAAGAAGAAAGACGGGGAAGGAATTAGACACTGGAAAAACTAGAGGGACAATGGGCAAACCTGGGGACCGTTTTTGAGGCGATGGTTGCAGTCCAAAGGTTGGGGGGGAAGGCCAGGGGAGGGGAAGGGGAAGAAAAGTCCAAAGCAGGAGGCGGGTATTCACTCAAGTAGGAAAGGGGGAGGGGAGGGAGTGGAAGTGGGAAGTGTCGTGGGGTAAAGGGTGAGAAGAAGTCATCATGTAGGGAAAGGGCAAAAGGGGATTGGGAATGAGAAAAGATCACAAAAAAAGGGGATTAAGAAAAGGGGAATATAGAAAAAAGGAAAAATACCAGAGAGGAAACAGGAGATGACCGAAAGAGAACGACAATGAAAAACCAAAAAAAGAAACAGTGAAACTGAAAAGGATAATTAACCTAAAAGGCCCATCCTCTTTGGGGACACAGGGGGAAATAAAGAAGGGGGAGAAAAAGAAACGAAGTAAAACCAAAGTGGTTCAAAACAGGGGAGGAAAAAAAGGGAGAAGAATGAAAACAAAGGGGAAAAGGTCAGGCATGTTGAGAAAAAAGCCTTAGGGGATTTGGGGGGGGGAGAAAAGGAAAAAAGGCCACCATACGGGATGTGAGCGTTCAAAGCAAGAGAAGCGGGCAAGTGAAAAAATGAACAGGTAGACGTCCTTCGAAAAGAATTTTAAAACGGGGAAAAATCGGAAAGTCTGAAGTGAAGAAAGAGGGGGTTAGAAGAATAGTAGATCCCAATGGGGATCGGTCCACGGAGTTGAGGACAAACCGTGAGCCAACACGTATGGAGGGCAAAACTGAGAAATTGACGAAAAGTGGGGGGGAAAAAACTTTTCATAATTTTAAATAAAAAAAGTGAGGGGGGGAATGTGAACGGGAGAAAAGAACAACTCGTGAACGAAGCCCGCGGAGGGGACGCACCTAGTTTCGACGAAAAGAGAGAAAAAAACTCAGGGGGAGAAGAAAAAGGACTAGGAGGGAGAAAAAACTATGAGAGAAAACTTCATCAGGGAGGGAAATGGAAAAGCTGGATAGGAAAAGAAAACTAAAGCGTGGACAACAGATGAGCCAAAGTAGGTAAGACTGCTATAAGGCGGAAAAGAGAGGCAAAAAAGTGTTGGGGACGAGAAAAAAAAGAGAAAGAACAGGGGCAACGAGGTTTCGTTTTACAACAGACAGGGAGGGAGAGGGAAACCAAAGGGGACTGGAGGGAATTTTGGGGGTGTTGTGCAAAAAAATGAAAGGTCAGGGGAAAAACCTGGAAAAAAAAAAAAGGGGGGAAAGGAGGAAAAGGTTTCTAGAGGGAGGATCAGATAAGCCAGATGTGACGCCTGCATGAAAACACAAAAACCAAGTTCCTGGCACAAAACCGAGCCACAGGAAGTCGTCAAAATCATACATTTGGAAAAAGGAAGAGGGTAGAAAGGAAGAGAATAGAAAGGTACGAAGAAAAAAAAGGTAGCCACCGAGCGCAAACAGATGTTTACGTTCCGGGGAAAAAAACCGGGAAAAGGAACCATACATTAGAAAGGGGGAGGGGGAAAAAAATGTTAAAAATCAAAACACAGGGAAAAAAAAGGACAGTGGAAAAAGATGGTTTGAGCCAACACCTTCAGACTGAACAGGTTTTTTGGGGGGGGTCGCGGGTGTTGTTCTCACTGGGGAGAGACCGGGGAGAGGGGAAGGGAAAAGAGGAGAATAAACGAAAAACAAAAGAAGAGGGGGGGAAGTCCTTAGGAAGAAGGAGATGCAGACAGCTAACGCAAAGGAAAAAACATGATTACAAAAAATAATAGTAACTATGGACTGAGACAAAAAAAAGGAGGGGGGAAGACTCATACGGCCCGAAGATGGGATGAGGGCAGGAGCCGGAGGGGAACATACACGACGGGTAGATAAAAAAAAACGGTCAGTTTCATTGAAGTACAATGTGGGCCGTCTTCAAGAATTCCCCCACATGTTGAAGAAGGGGGGTCAAAGTGGGGATGACCCACGGAAAAACCAAGCCATAAAGAAAACAGGAGATGGAACATAAAAAGGGGGTACACATGGGGATACCAACGGAAACTGTTGGGCAAGGGGTAGGAAAAAAAGGGAAATCTCGGAACAAAAAGATGAACGTTCCGAAAAAAGGGAGAGTGGGGTTCGGATCGTTTCGCCACAGGATGGTGTGGTCTGGATTACGTAAGACGGGACAATAGACAGGGCCTTGAAAATAGTGGCCTTTCACAAAAGGATAGTTAGGGGGAAAAGTCAGGGGGAGCAAGAAAAGTGACAGGACACAGTTTGGGGCAAAGATGAGAAAAAAAGACCGGGGGGGCTGGAGGGGAGTGGGGAAAGACTGGGGTTGTAAAAAGCAGGGTCCCAAAACCTAAAATCAATGAGATTGAAAAAAATGGGGGACAGGTGTGGGTGGGGGGGAAAAGGTAATGCCGGATTTAGGGTTTAATCTAGCAGGAAGTAGTTGGGGGGAATAAAGGGGGGGCCAAAATCTAAAAAAAAAGACGGGCATCCATGGAAGGGGAAAAGACTTAGTGGGGGACGGTGTTTTCCCGAAAAATCACTGGTTTGAGACAGAAAAGTGGAAGGAAAGAAAAAAAAAAAAAACGGGGGGGGGGGACTTTTACAGAAAAACTTTTCAACTCTTAGGGGGGGAAGACAAAAAGGAAAAAAAGCAGGAAGTAGGGGAAGGGGGTCTCGTGTTGGAACCAAGTTTCCTGCGAGTGGGGAACAACGGGGGGGGGAAGGGGGGAAGTTGAGAAAAGTTATGAGTGGAGCCTTTAAGGGGGGGGGAGGTGGGGGCAGGAATAGAAGTACGTGAAATAGATGGGGCGGACGGTGAGATTTGCCTGGGGACAAAGTCCCATTAAAAGGAGAAAAAAAAGAGGGAAATTGGAGAAATGACCAACAATGGGAGGGGGTTGGAAAGGAGGGGGAAAAAAAAAGGAAGGGACAAGAGGCGATGAATGGGGGGGTCAAGCCGAAAGAGTCTTGTGTTGAACCGAAGGTGTGGACGAAAAAGGTCAATTGTAAACGTAGTAATCAAAGCTCAGCTCATCAAGGGACCTCTGGGTCCGTAAAAAAGGCCTGCCCTCTTTGCATTTTCATGTGCGCTGAGTCACTTTGCAGCCAGAAGGACAACGGAAGGGGGGGGTCCGGTAAAAAAAAAGGGAAGGGGCATCTACACCTAAAAAAACGAGAACACAGAAAAAAAAGAAGAGAAAAAAAGGAGCTGGATGCAGGAAGCTCAGGCTAATTAGCAACAACTCATTAAATGCTGGCAAACAAAGGTAAAAAAAACAATATCCAATGGGTGAATAAGAGGTGGTTAAGCAGTCAACTTCACGGTCAGGGAAAGGTCAGGACAAAAGTGAAGGGGGAAAGAAAAGGGGGGGAAGGGGGCAAGAAAAGTACGGGCAACGTAGTATCCCACGAAACCCCTAACTAAAAAGGGGGAAAAGGTTGGGGGGGGGGCATCAAAAAAAAAGAAAAACTGGGAACTTATTCAAACAAGGACCATTAAAAAGGCATCTCAGAAGGGAAAAGGAAGATCTTTGTCACAGGGGGTCGATAGATGAACGTGAAGCGGTTGTCCAAGGCAAAACTGGGGGAGAAAAAAAAAGGGGGGAAAAAAGTGAGGCTCCAGGGGGCAAAAGTTTCCATGAAAAGAGGGCCGAAACAGAGGCTGAAAAGAGAGTGTGGAGGTTCGTTCTCGCCCTTGGGAATTAAGAAACAGGGAAAAAAAAGTCATCAAAAAGGGAGAAGACGGGGGGGAAGGCCCTGGGGGTTCTTAAAAGGTCTAAAAAGGGGGCGAGGTCAGAAAAAAAAAAGGCTTGAAGTTACCCAGGACGGCCTTCACCGCCGAACGTCAGGCGTCACCAGGTTTTGTGAGGTGGGCTCCCGTGGGCGAGTAAGAGAGTGGACCATAGGAGAAACTAAACAAAAACCTATTTGAGGGAGTTGGATTTCCTCAAAAAAAGGGGAAGGGACGCCATATAATTGAAAAAAGGCAACTGTTGACCGTGTAACGTCCCAATCGGAAACATTGCGAACACGCAAAAAATGGGGCAGTAAAAATTGGGGGGAAAAACATAAAAAAAAATAATTTAAGAGAGGGGAAGGGGGGAGGAAAAAACCAAAGAGGGGGGGGCAGGGAAAAAGACAAGCATTCCACAGAAGACGAAAATTACCACTGGCTTGAAACCGTTTTAGGATCGATGAGGTCCCAGGTATAAAAAAACAAAAAGGAAAACAAAAAGGGCAGAGAGAAGGCAAATCTGTCAAGGGTTAGGGCAGAAAAAGAACTAAAGGGGGATACCATGACCATTGAAAATCCCACACTAACCCCCCAACCAGAGGTGCCAGGTTCGAGAACGACACAAAACGAAAAGTTTTAAGAAAATTTCGAAAGAAGGGGAGGAGCTCTTTGGTTCAGGAAGGGGGTGGGGAAAAAAGTGGATAAAGGAAATACGACTTGCACGGAGGGTATTCGGAGCGTGGAAAAAGGCCCCCATCGTGGGAAAAAATGGGGTACTCGAAGAAGGGGAAACTCAAGGAGAAAAAAGGAAGGTCATCGAAAGGCGAAGGCGCACAGTAGGTTGATGGGGAACGAGCCGAAGGTCGATCCCTGCTCGAAAAATGCCTCCATTAAGGGGGAGTAGAAAAAAAGGGATCTGGGATAATAGAACTCATCCCCTTCTACTCGGGTGGGGGAAAACCCAAAAAGGAAATTGGGGAAAGAGGAAAGAGGGGGCCAAAACTCTGGTTTTGCATTCCCCACGCTCGTTCGAAAAACCAAAAACAGGTTGCACAATGGGAAACCATACTAAAAGTGAGGTCTATGAAAAGGGGGAATAAAAGAAAACCTGGAGGGGGGGGGCCCATGGGAAGAAATGTTGGGTGCCGAAAAAAAATCAAAACAAAACAACCGGAGAGGTATGGGAAAAAAAGGGGGGAGCAAAAAAAGAGGACAAGGGCATGGGAAAAACCATGACTTATTGAACAAGGAAAGAGGAAAAAGAAATAAAAAGGAGGGGTAAACCTGAACAAAGGTCCTGGTTTCGACGACCGGTGGGAAATAGAGCAGAAAAAAAAAGAAAGGTGGGGGGGAAAACCGATTCAATTGGTACCACCCTTTAAATGGGGGGTTAAAAAAAGAGTTAATGGGAGGACAGCCATGGCGACCAGGACAGTTTTTTTTTGTGACAAGCGTGCACGGGAGGGGGGCAAAAAAAATCCTGGGGAAAATTACAGGGGAGGCAACCTTAGAATTCAAAAGGGGGGCCCAAAAGAAAAAAACTCAAAAGAGGAGAAGGGTTCACACCACGAATGATCACCGTCGAACCTCGGAATTGAGCGAGTTTTTCAAGGAGGGAGTTGAAATGACGACATCTTCAAGGACCTGTAGAGGAACCAAAATGAAGGAAAGGGGGACCCAAAAGTATCAAGTCAATGGAAACAAGAAAAGAGAATCCCCAATGCAGACATTGCTTTTACAGTCAAAAGTTGCGGGATTCGGAGAACGTAAGAAACACAATTTGGGGGTTTGGGGGAAGGGGGGTTTAATAACCCATCAAAAAAGTACGTGGGAGAAAAGGAATCAGAACCTGAAAAAAAGGCAAAGCAACTGCCCCAACCTGGTTTCGCTACCCAACTCTCGATAGAGCCAAATCTTGGGGAAAAAAAGAAAACCTTGGGGGGGGGAGAAGTCAGGGGAGAAAAAAGAAAGACCAGGGGGGGGTCTGACGACCGGGGGTAGAGCGCGACAAGAACGCTTGAATCCGGCGGGGGGGTTTGTCGCATGGTAGGAGGAGTGACAAAAGAGGGAGGGGGTCTTTTTGACCAAGGGTAGGTCAGGGGTAATCCATTGGTAGGTGAGAAAGGGGGGTAAGAGGCAGAACGTGTCCCCTAACGGTCAGACACAATGAGGATTTTCAAGACCAAGAAAAAAGGCGGGGGAAACTGAAAAAGGTGAAGGAAAATCCAGGACTTCATCAACGAGTATAAACATCAGGGGTTGGGGGGGGTCGGAGATTGAACAAGCGATTCCATAAAATCACGGGAATAAAAAAACGGGGGGCCTGGAAGGAATTCAGGGAGGGGCAAAAAATTTCAGGCAGACGAAAGAGAAAGAATGGGGTGAGTCCTTTACCGCCACAAACTGAACGAAAAGGAAAAAAAGAAAAAAATCAACTTTGGGTGAACCACCGTAATCATCATATGGGACCAGGTGATGAAACTTTGCAGGGAAAGGGCTTATCGAAGCGGACGAAGCGAACGAACACCTTTCGACCTAAAAAGGGGACCAACTAGTAAGGGAAAAAAAACAAGGACGGGATCATGTCACGAAGAGGCAGGGGAAACTGGGGTGAGCCAAGAACCTTTGAAACTTTCAACGTTCCATGAAAACCGACAAGGTGAAAAGATTAACTCAAAATAGAAAGGAAGGGGAAAAACTGTGTCAATACATCCTAAATCCTGGGAGGGGGAATTCCCAAAACAAAAACTGGGGGATCCGATCGAAATGGGATAAGAACGTGCCCGTAATCTGCATATACGGAAAGGATTTCGCGGGGAAGAACCTCTAGGGGAAAAATACTTGGGTCAATCAAGAGAAAAAGGAGAGACACGGGGGGAGATTGGGGGGGTTAAAGATCTGCGGACAATGAAGGTTTGCTAGTAGACATAGATTAAAAGTTCAAACAAGAAATCCGAAAAAAGGGGTTTGGCTTGATAGGAGTCCAAAATTTGTTTGAGAAAAAGGACTCAGGGGGAAAGAAAATCAGAAAGGATGGGCCTAGGGAGAAGGACTCAAGAGACACCCTCTTTTTTGTTACATAAATTGTAATGGTTTTGGGGGGATGGACAAATTCTACTTTGAAGGACAGGTAGACAGAGGATCTGGGCCGACTTCGCACGAAGGGTAGGAAGGTTTTGACCAAAAACAAGGGAACGAAAGGAGACTGAGAAACAAAAAAGAAAACCAAAAAGAAAGAGACAATACCGGGATATTTTTTTTCTGATGTGTCGCGGCAGGAAACAGAAAAGGGGGGGGCACTCAATAAAGAAAACAGGGGGCACAAAACGATCTTTACGTTACGAAGATCAAAGGGAACGTCAAAAGAACAGAGAGAGAGGAAACAGTAGAGAATTCCCGCAAACAAGTAACGCGACCGCTGACCTTGACGCAAGGTTTGGGAAACAAACTTCCTTAGAGAAAAAACTGAAAAAAAAAAAACTGACACTTGAGAGTACCTTATGTGATCAAAAGGAAAAGGGAAAAGGGGGAAGATGGTCCCCACTGCTCACTTACTGGGTGGACGGGACTGAAAAAAACAACATAAGTGTTCAGGGGCAACCGTTTCCCACCCCCGCCAGAGATGGCAAAAGGGGAACTTAAGGTTCAATGATGGGGTTGGAACCCCTTATAGAAAAAAAACCCTCAGCGAAAAAAAAAGCAACCTAGGGAAAAAACAATCGAAAGAAATCCGGGGGGGAAAACAAACGGCACTTCATATAAGACGTAGGGAGCACCGAGGGAAACAAAATAAGGGAGATCCCCATTCAAGAAGAGGAGAAAGAACCGTTGCAGATTACCAAAGCGGAGTCAGAGTATCAAGAAATCAACATTTGGGACTCAATACAAAGATGGTCACAAAAAATATAAGTGACAGAAAAGACACATTCGTAGTGAAATTACAATTCACCGAACAAAAACAAAAAAAGACCAAAGGGGATTTAGAAAACGAAGCAAACAATACCCCCACAGCACAAGAGAGGTAAAATCTTTTGCCTAGTGTCCATCATCAAACACTGAAAAAAAAATTTTAATATTTTTATCAAAGAAAGAATATACCCAAAGATTAGGGGGACACAACTCCCCACAACCACAGGCGCTTGTGCTGCGGTATGAGGGTAAAAGGTGAAGGAAAAAAAAAAGGAAACAATCCAATCCAAGGTGGGGGGGGGAAAGGGAAAAAAAGGGGCAGGGGACGGTTACCATCAGAAAGTGTGAAGTAGAACAGAGTGAACCACTTGGTGGGACAAACGGACGGATCCAAACCTTGGTTTTAGAAAATAATTTCCGGGAAACATCTCCAGCACCGGGCGAGGACCGGATCTCAAGACAGAAAAACAAAAAGGGGAGACTTAATCAGGGGTCCTGAGAGGGGGAATCCTGTGGCTTTGTCCTTTTTGGGAAAAACGGGGGAGGAAGTATCCTGCTCGGCGGATAATCGGTTTCACAGGGAGAGAGCAAAACGAGGGGGGGAGGGGGGGTGGGACCGGGGTTACCTGCAGGAACGAAGGCATTGATAAGACCAAAAAAGAAAAGACAGAGAACCAAAAAAAGCGTACCGGGGTACAGAAGGGTGATCACAACCCGAAACTTGGACTGTTGGTGGCAAGGTCACGGAACAGAAGTCCCCCTGTGTAAAAGAAAGGTTCTGGACAGGGAGGGAAAAAAGTGGCCAATAATCGGGAGCTTCGCAGACCACGGGTGTGGTTGGAACGGGCAGGATAAAGGGGTGGAGATTCGACAAAACCAAATTGGGAAAACGAATAAAAACACGAGAGAATACCATGGCTTTATAAAAAAAGGGGGGGGGGGAAGAGGGGGTTAAAAAAGCACTTCTTGGTCAGTAAAGAAAGAGGCAATTCGGAAGGGAATCGTCGAGAAACGCCCCGAAAGAACTAAAAGAAACCTTCCAAGAGGGAGGGTTGGTCACAAAAGAAGAGGGTCAAACATCCGCACCCCGCCCCGCTGTCATCGCCGACACGCCACGGCCTGAACATGGGAAATCAAATCCGTCCAAAACAAACGGCTGAGTTTGGGTGTAACGAAGGGATCAAGCGAATGAGAAATGGTCAGCTTATACGACCCTTGGGACATCGGTTTAAGGGCAACGCCCTGGTCAAGGGGGGGAGGTGTAGTACAAAATAGAAGGAAAGGGAATCCATTAAAACTCAGGAAATGAGGGGGACAGGGGACGCTCGTGTCGCCCCATCCCGAAATTGGAGTAGAACCACAACAAAGGACGGGGGTAGGGGGAGGAAGGTCAAAGCGTGAAGTGGGTCCAAGGGAAAAGATTAGGAGGTCAAAAATTTCCAAAGACGGGAGTCTGGGCGTGACCGTATCCACAAAGGCCCCCACCCGGGCAGGTTATGTCAACCAAAAAGAGGAACAGAAAAGGGGGAGACAAAACATAATGGGAAGGGAGTTGCCTGTGCAGCCTCCTCGCTGGGCCAGGAAAACGATGGGGCAAGAAAAACACACGTCACTGAATTGGGGGAAAAGAAACTAGGGGAAGGGAAGGGGTTAGGACGAATCGGCCCCGCAGTTTCGTCCAGCGATAAATCTTGCCGCCTTGGACTGTCTGACGAGCAAGGTGTTACAAGCAGTCTCCAGGAAAAAGGGAAATCTGCAGGGGGAAAAAGAAATGGGCCTCCAAAATGGTGGAAAACCAGCGCCAGTGACATGGGGCGGCATACAAAACGAAGGGCAGAGAGGCGAACAACTAAAGCCTAAACGGCAAGGTGACCATATGTGATCGGTGCAAGAACTTGTTGGCACCCGGGCCGGTGTGGCCCCTTGAAAAAAACAAAATTTTCAGGGGTATTTTCAAGAAATTGACAAAGCAATGAGAAAGAGGTAAAAATGGTCGGCTCATTGGAAAACGGGGCGAGTCTTGGGTAAAGGGGCATTGGGCAGTACAATCAGGCTTGGCCGCGCACGGGGGGCAAGCGAGAGGGG
>Ga0179593_1696070_pt1 | contig 23504 bp, 30 predicted proteins | sample CZODoug2_1_08_16_FD_185931 | JGI IMG/M metagenome (GOLD analysis project Ga0179593, IMG submission 185931) | Vadose zone soil fungal communities from Angelo Coast Range Reserve, California, USA - CZODoug2_1_08_16fungal (PacBio error correction) | ecosystem: Environmental > Terrestrial > Soil >...
CTGCCAGCCCCCACAAAAAAAAGGACGGGACGTCGTTGGGAAAGAAGAAAAAGGAATCAAGAAAAAGAGAACCTCTTGGGAGTGGCACCGGGCAGACGGGATTCTGGGGGGTCGGAAGCGGCCCACTCATTGTCCCAAGCAAGGGGTGACCAAAAGGCAGGAAACCAAAGAGCACTGCAGGGAAAAAAAATCGTGATCCTGGAGGTTGCGCGGAAACAGGGAAAAAACTGCTGAAAATCAAGCCACGCAAAAGTGCAGAAAACAGGGCGCCTGTGGAACCCGGCCGCCGAGCTCCCTGTCCGTGTCCGGGAAAAAAAAAACCAGGGGGGGGGTCCAGTTTTCCTGTTACCGCGCACGGTCAGCCGGGGGTTTTCCACCGCCGGGTCAGTTTGGGGTGGTTGCTGACGCGGTAAGAAAATACGGCAGAGCAGGTTAAAAAAAAAAGGAAGCGACCTCCAGAAAACCGTTTCCAGTCCCGGTGGAACGGAGATGCGGGCCAAGGGAGGGAGCGAGTGGTTGGGGGGAACTCCTCTGTCGCGGGGTTCCCTAAGACACGAGAAACGGCCGTGTAAGTGGAGGGCTACTTTCGGGACAACACGAGGAAGGCCCAGGGGCTCACGACATACGGCTCAGCCCTACTTTCCTCATGGGGATATCGAAAAAAGTGGGATGGCAAAACGGGACCGACGTTTCGGCAAGAGAAAGCGGGGGTGGTTTTCTCAAGGGGTAGGAGGTCAGTCACGATCAACTCGATGCCCCTTGTCAAGTCCATTGGAGAAAAGAGCGTCGGAAGAGGGGTTTGAACGCAAAAAAGGGGCCAGAGCATGGACACAGGGGGGAGGCAGGCCTTTGGCAGGAAACAGAGAAAAAAAGAAGGCCAAAAACTAGTTTAATGTATGGAGAACGCGGGAGTTTTCCTCAAAAACCGGAATCGGTCGCGCGTGTAACGGGCCCCATCAGGGCTTTTGGAGGTCCGGCCAGGGGGGGTAAAAAGGGAAGAAGGCTGTCAGTTAAACCAAAATGAGTCTGAAAGAGGGAAGCTGGCGTCCTTATGAAACACCCTAGAAAACACGTCATGAAAAGTGTCAGCAAGGGGATTGAAAAAAAAAAAAAAACCAGTTCCCAGGCGTAGAAAGATGGGGGAGGTTTGGGGGAGCCGTAAAAAGCAGGAAAAATGAAAAGTGGGGAGTTCCGAAGGATCCCAACCGGACATGTCGCCGGAAAAACACCGGCAATGCAAAATTTCCAGGAAAAACTAAGAAGGGTGAAAACTGGTAGAAGCCTCCAGGAAGGAGTCAAAAAGCATTCTCGTCGTACTATGAAGGTGGGGGAAAAGCAAAGGCGGGGAAAAAAAGCCAGCGTCAGAAAAAGACCGTCAGGGGGGGGCCTCCTCGTCAAAGGACCACTGTTGAAACAGGAAACCGGATTGAGAAGTGCCCGGCCTGTAAAGGTTAAGGGGTTGGGAAGCCACCCGGAAGAGGGGGGACGGGGGGATCAGCAGTGAAATCTCGTCGGTTGTGGGCAACAGCAAGGGCTGGCTCAAAAGGCACTAAAAAGAGGCAAGGAACCGCGAGGTTTTCCGAAGTCCAGGAGGAGGATTAGTCCTTTTACTCAATCCGCTGTGCACGGAACAAAGAATCTCACAAAAAAACACAAAACGGCAACGTGCGGGCGTCGGGGGGTGAGCGGGGGGGAGAGTTCCAGACGGTTCCCTTGTCGGGGGGAAAGTTTGAAAAAAAACCTCCATCAGCGGGGGGGGGCGTTGAAGGCCAAAAAGGGGGGATCAAAAGTGGGTAGTCCCTCGTGATCGGTGAGAGAAAAAACTCAAAACAGGTGCCTCGGACCATTTCCAAAAAAAAACGCTCGAACAATTCCTTACGCGCAAAGGCGAAAAAAACGGGGGACCGTGGCCAGGTAAACCGTACAGGGTAAAAGGGAACCAGGAACAGACAGAAAACGGCGAAACAAGGCGGAAAAAAAAAGGGCGACAGGATCTAATCCAGGATTCGTAAAAGACCTAAAGGAAACAGTCAAAAAGCGGGACCAAGCAACTTTCCCCAAACGTCCGGGGGGAGGGGATCGACCCTTAGTCCTAGAGGGGGAAAAGATGATCCAACTGGCACGGTCCGCCGTCCTCTGGGATCACGGAATCCAAAAAGAAGAGAGAACTATGTCTTCCAGGGCAGAGCGTGTCTTAACTGCTTCGGGGGCATACGTACCTCAACAAACTTATTAGGGGGGAGATATAGAAAAAGAAGAAACAAAGTGATCAAGAAACTAGGAGACGCGTTGGAGTCCAATTTGGGGATGGAGTGAAGAACGGAAAAAGTCTTTAGCTATTCTTTTAGAACCATCGAGAAACCGGGGGGGAGGGGTTGGCCAAAAAAAGAAAAACGTTAAGGCCCTGTCGGACCTTTCTCTGCCCGGTGGGGGGGTCAACCCGTCAAGGCCAAAAAAAAATCTCTGCCGGGGACGGTAAAAGTGTGCTAGGTGGGCAAAGAGGGGGGGGGAACCATTACCCGGACAGCCTGCCATGGGGCCGGCCTAAGGAAACGGAAGTCAGCAAACTTCGAGATCTCGGATCTTTTTTTGGAACTTTGGGTACACCAGGAAAAAGAGAAGATGGGGGTCAAGCGGGGCAGGAGAAAAAGTCCTCTAAACTCACGGGTGTTTGAAAAAAATCGCGCCTTAGGGGAAGTTGAAAAAGGGGAAGATCGGAAGGGGAACTTACGAAGGAAACCTCTCCGGTCTGCAAAAAAAGAACGGTCGGGGAAACAAATGGGAGTTAAAGGAGGCGGGCTGGGGAATACGTTTAACGACTCTCCGAAGACCACTTTGCCAAAACGAAACCAAAGAAGGATGAGGAAGGGGGGGCCTCAGGAACTCGCAAAAGGGGGACACAAAAAGGACGTCTGTCTTTAACCCCCGCCGCAGGTTGGCTAAAAAAAACGAAACGGGAGAATAAACTGAGGGGAAAAAAACACACGGCTGGGTAGACGAGGAGGAAACCGCGAAGGGCTGCGCACCAGGGGAGGGGGCACCGCCAGAACGTCAAAGAGGAAGGGAAGACGAGGACTGTCAAGTCAGGGGATTCCTCCATTGAAAAACAACGTTCGCTGGGGGCATGAAAGAAAAACTGGCAAAGGGAAAACCTGTAGAGGGTGGGGGGTGGGGGCGAACCGAGGCAGTTGGGAGTCAAGGGGCTGGAGGGGAAAATTCGTAGAAAAGAGGAACGCAGGGGGGGGGAAAAAAACATCATCGCAGCCTGGGTTGGGAAGGGCGTCGAGGAAGAGGGCCATAGGGTCATGCTCGGAAAACACAGTCAAACATCTCATCAAAAGGGAAGAAAGGGAAACTCGTGTGGGGAAAAAAAATAAACCGTCACAAGGGGACGGACTTACCGGGGCCCCGACCGTAAAGGAGAACATAAAAAGGGGGGAGGGACCCGGCTGGGGGGGGAAAGGAGCCTTTCGGGCCCAGAAATCTAATAGGAAGGAATAGGCAAGAGAACGGATGCCACACTGAAAGGGGAAAGTAGACAAAAGAGTGGAATTTGCTTCATTAAAAAGGGGACAGATCCTTTAGAGAGAGGGGCCGAAGAAGAAAAAGACAAAGTAAGTTGGACAGGAGAGGGAGTGACTATGCGAAGGGGAAACATCACCCAATTACAGAAAAAAGACACGGGGGGAAAAAAAAGCGGGGGAAGGGGAAAAGAGGACGGGAAACCCGCGGCAGACGAACTCTGCTGAGGCCCTCCGAAAGCCGCAGGGGGGGAAACTACGACGATAGGGAATACTTACCACCGTCCAAAAGCCCCAGCAAAACACGCAAAGCGAAACAGGGGATAGGAAAACATCTCTAAAGGACACTATCTTTAAAAAAGGAACAAAAATACAGGGAAAGTAAAAAGGCAAGAAAGTCTGACGTTAAAAAAAAAGGGGAACCATTGACTTCTTGAAAGCGCCAAGCAAAATGGTGGACCAGGGAGGAAGACTGTAAAACCAGGACTCAATCAAAACCCACAACAAGAAAAAAAAAAAAGTTGGGTGAAGGTGCCTTCGGGAAGGAACAGGTACTAGGGCCAGGGAGAACTTTCCTACACGAAAATATGTGATCTTTCAGGGGGGAAGGGATTGAAAGGGGGCCCAGAAGAAAGGATCGCTAAGGAAAATACCAATCAAACTGTGGGGGCTCATCCCAATAAGAACGATTGCTGTCACCTAACAGGTCTAGAGGGAAGGGATTGACTACCTGGGGAAATGAGGGGGAAACGGAAGTCTCCTAACTGGAAACCATCAACTGGAGGGACAATGGGGGGGACCAGCGTAGGGGGGGTGGGAAAAAGGCTTCAAAAGGACCGTCGTGTGGGAGGGCATAATCTCGGAAAAAAACAAACCAACAACAACGAGGAGTAAAGATAGAAAAACTTCCAAGACCGAGAGTTTCAATCGGAGACTCCCATGAGAGGGGGAGTTGGGACCGATGGGATCGTTCCTGAGTTGGGTTGTCGGCCTACTCAAAGAAAGGGTACAAAGAAGATCCAACGGGCCGTTGTCGAAGCGAAAAGTTGTAGTTCCGAAGACTTGGGACCATTTGGAAACGAACTTTCCAATCTCCTCCGAAACAAACCTTTCCGGAGGGCAAACAGAGAAAGCCTTCCTCCAATCCTTAACCTGGTTTTCTGAAAGACGGGGGGAAAACTCCGGGGTGGAAAACCGGCTCATCAACGGGAAAAAAATCATTTTTTCCAAACGAAGGGGAAGACTTTTTGGGGGGGGCTTGGGTCTCTGTTTTTCAAGAAAACCTCTCGGCCAGGAAGGTTTTGGGAGGAGGCCAGCGAAAGGTCTGGAAGGGGGCCCGGGAGAAAAAGGGGGGCTTTCATTTGGGTGTATCTATGGTATGGTGGGAACTTGAGGGAGGGGGGGGGGGGGGGGGGCGGGGGGGGGGGGGGGGGGGGGGGGGGGGGGGGGGGGGGGGGGGGGGGGGGGGGGGGGGGGGGGGGGGGGTCAATATCTTAACCTATCGGCCAAACAGGGGGGAAGGTAACAAGAAGGGGGTGGTGTTCGCTGCGGCCCTAGGGGAACAGAGGTAAAAGCCAGAAAGAGGGGGTGGAGATCGGAAGACTCATTCCTCAGCGCTGTTCCCTGGTCATCCCGACTGAGGAAGTGCCGAGAAAATGCAGAAACCGGGGGGCAATAAGTTCAGCGGGCCGTGTCTACAATGCTCAGGGTGATGGGGGGAACGCCCTTATTCGGAGGAAAGGTCCCCTTCAGGGGAAGAGCCAACAAACTACGAGGGGGGAAGGGCTGGGCAATCGGGAAAAACAGGACGGGGTGGGACCAGACTGGCCCTAAAAAAAAAAAAAAATCGGCCCGGGAAAAGGGTTGTTGGGGGGGTCCGTTGAAAGGTGCAGCAGAAGAACAGTAGAGGAGGCAAAAGGGGGCCGTAGAGAAAAAAATTCAGGGGAAGGAACGGTGCGGCGTAAATCAAAAAACCGGGGGACAGCAAGTATCTGCTAAAGCAGCTGGGCAAAGGAGGAAACGAACCCGGGGGAGGGGGGGAGGCGGGGAAGAGCCGTACATTCAAAACACCAAAACCGAAAGTCGACTTCCCAAAGCGAGGGGAGAGGACTCCTTAAAAGGAAGGCAAGGCCACTACCAAAAAAAAAGAAAGGGGAGAAAGTCATGCAGAGTTCCCCCCCCCAGTTAGCCGAGCGGTTGGCCCTAAGGACATCAGGAAAAAAAAAAAACAGGTCAAGGGAAACGACCGAAAAGACCTTTTATCAAAAACTTGACGTCAAAAAAAAAACTGGCAAAATCCGGTGACTTTCCGGAGTTGTGCAAGGGAGGATTCTCAGAGGGCCTTAAGAAAAATAAAAAAGGGAAAACGTCGGGGTAAAGCTGTGGGAAAGGGGAAAGAATCCCTGGCGTTGCAAAAAAGACCTCCAGAGGGCAGAAAAGGGTCGGGGGGGGAAGAAAAAACTTCAGTTACCCCGGTCAGGGGGGATGGTTGGACCGGGGAAGGCAACACTGTGCAGGGGAAAGTTCGTCCTTTGGTCGTGCAGCCACCGGGGAAGCGGCCGGGGAACAGACAAGATGGGGGGGGAAAGGACAGTCAATTGAAAAGCATCCTCTAGACTGGGGAACAGGAAAAAAAGGGGGGGGTGCAAAATGGAAGGATGAGGTATAGTCTTTGAAATCAGGAAAGCCGGGAAAAATCAAAAATGGAAAAAGGCCAAACGGGGGAACTACCGTCTGGAGCTTCTCAGGGGGGGGGGGAGAACAATTCAAAGAAAGGGTTCAGGAAAAAAAAAAGGGGGGAAGTGTTCAAGGAGACCACAAGCTCTCGGGAGGGACCCAAATCCGGGATGAACCTAAGAAAGCGTTGAAAATAAAATTGAGTTTAATCCGTACCAACCCACTGCGACCACCAGAGCGCAGCCCAAAAGGGAAGTAAGAACAACAGGAACAAAGATGAGGAACGGGGGGTCCATGACTGAGGCAAGGACCCTGTGAAGTTTCCTTTCCAGAAAAAAAAAAAAAAAAAAAAAAAAAAAAAAAAAAATTAAGGTGCACGGGGGCTCAAGAACAAAAAAAAAAAAGTGGGGTGGGGAAAAAAAAAAAAAACGCTGAAGAACTCCTTTGAAACGGGGAAAGTTCCACACCAAGCTATCAGGAGGTCTGAAGGAAAAAACGGAACTCTTCGGGACAACTGTCAAAAACAAAAATGAAAAAAAATGGGCCTTGGTGGAATTAAACAAAACAGGATCTTGATCGCCAAAAATATGAAAGCCCAGGGGACCAGGAGGTATCAATGCCCCCTAAAGATTCCGAAAGCGGCACGAAAACAGAAAGTCGGGAAGGGGTGCGGAAAGTGCATCGAGGCACAACACACCTGGGGGGAGGAAAAAAAGAAGAAGAAAGGGCCCAAAAAAAGGAGGTCAACTTGGGAAAGTTGCTTCATGGGGGCGTTGGAGGTAGGAAGAAAATGAGGGAAGAAAACTACGAGGGGCGTTAAAGGCCTCAGGCACCTGTTGGGGGACACAGTTGAGGACAGGGAGGGAGGGGACGAGGACGGAAAGAAAGAACAAGGCAAGGAAAACGAGATGTCCTACAACGGCCCTTCCCAGAAGGAGCGTCAGTAAGGGGGGGTGCGCCAAAGGGAGGGGTCGCGTGGAAAAAAGGGAAACCTGGACAGAAATGGGCGTAAAAACTTTGCCAAAAAAAACGCCTCCTGGAGGAAGCGATCCGGCGGGGGGGGGGGTTAGAAGAAGAACGAGGGGACATTCCGTGTCCTCTTTGATCCCCTGCGACGGAAAGAAAGAGTCCAAAGCACACCTCAAGCGTGGGGGATGGCCTTTTCCCAGAAAAATGCTAAAGAACGGAACGGGGGGACGAGGGACAGAAAAACCCGGTCAAAAAACGGTAAAAAAGGGGGGGGGGGGGGGAATTGAAACAGGAAAAGGGGTTCTCTGGCAGCCAGCGTCTGGGGGGGAGACACCAGGAAAGGGCAAAAAAGGAAAGAAAAAAAAACCGGAACTGGAAGAAGTCCGGATGGCGCTCAAAAAGGCCGGGGCTTGCCAAAAAACGACGAAGCTAAACCGAAAAAGGCCCCGAAAAAAAAGAGCCGGGAGACTTGCCCTGATTTCAAAACCGAAACCGGGCCAAAGGGGTTCCGAAGGGAGGGGGAAACCGCATGAAAGCGAAACCGCTGGGACCGGCAGCCAGGGGGGGGCAAAATAAGGGCGGAAAAGAAAGCAGTATTTTCGGGGTCCTCCCTGAGAGGGCAGCTAAAAGGAAAACGGGTCCGTCAAAGGGGAAGGGGGGGAAACTGGTTGGGGGCAAGGGATTTGGTTTTGGGAAAGGACTGCCGGGGAGTGGGGCTCAGGAGGAAAGCGGAAGACCGGGGAAAAAAACCAAACCGCAAAAGGGTGTAATGCGGGAATCGATACCCGATGGAGGAGGGGAAGGGACGCAAAGCGTAAAGGAGGGGGCCACCGACGGGAAAAAGTCAAGGGAAGGTTGAGAAAAAAAACGCCGTCGGAATGGCACCCAGAAAAGTACAAAAGGGGAAAACGGCTCAAGGTCACATCTTGCGCAAAAAAAGCAATATTGGGAGCGTTACCGGGAAGGGGGAGGGAAGCCGAAGGTCAAGGGGAAGGAAGAAAAACGCCAGGGGGAAGAAAACTGATTCCTTCCACCCTAACGTAACTGACGGAAAACGGGGGGAGCCAATGGAGGAATGCAGAGGGTGCAATCTTTGAAGAAAAACCTGAACCGAGCGGTAGCCACTACTAAAGATTCGAACAGTTTCAGAGGAGTTCGAGAAAAGGGGAAGGTCTAAAAAAGAATCAAAGGGGGAAGTCAAAAAGTGAAAGTACCGGAGCTACTGTTCCGGAGCAGCAATGAGGGGGGAGGCAAAATGTAAAGAAAAGAATAGACACTCAAGGAAAGACACTCTTTACAACACGCTCCAGGAAGAAAGAGTCCTGAGGGAAAAAAAAGCCCGAAGGGAAAAGAAAACACGTGGAGTTTTCCTACTTGAAAAATCAACTTTAAACAAGAAAGAAAGAGATCTTTGAAAAAAAATCTAAACTCGAGTAAAAAACGCCAAAAAATCTTCATACGTACCTGAAAAGAAAAGGGGGAAAACTTATGGTAGGGCCGCCCAAAGCCAAAAAAAGGAAAAGTCGTAGACCGTCGACCAAAAAATCAAACCCACTGAAAAAACCTCTATTGTTAAACGGGGAAAAATTAGAAAGTGTAGAAAGAAAGGAACTCCTGAAAACGTCACGAAACGTATGTTTATCTTTGGCGGCCCCGGGCCAAGGCCGCTGTAAAAGGTGAAAGGGATAAAAGCAGAAAAGGACATCAAAGTGGGAAAGACCAATCCTTTAAGAAAGAGGCGGCCACCCGTAGAGAAGGGAGCACGGCGCAACGGTGGGCTAAAGGGACAAGGAAAAGGGGGACGTTAGGGCCCTATCACGAACTTTTTCCAAAGAGGTACCGCTGACGGGGGGGATCTGGGGGAAGACCCGGGGGGGAGGGGGGGGGGGGTCTGTAAGGGTGAGTTCACATCAAAAAAAAAAGTATTATTATTAAAATGGGGGGGATCTTCATTGGCACAAACTTCAACCGAAAAGGAGCAGAGAAAAAAAGACAAAGAGGGGGGGCCTTTCCACATTGCCAAAGAATTGAGGATTGAATCAAAAACAAGGCCCCATAAAAAAGAGGGACAATTGGGAGTGGCACCAACTTCTGGAGGGTGCCGAAAGAAAAAAGAGGGGTTGAAAGAGGGGTCCGGAAAGGGGGGGACAGGTCCCACAGTGGGTCCACCGGGAAAAAAGGAATTCCAACAGCTCAGCGGGCAAAAAAAGCCGGGGGAGACAAAGGTCCCCATCCGGCCGCCGAAATCGAAAGGAGGTCAGGGGGAGGAATGTAGCTGAAGAGGGAAGGGGACGGTTGTTCTAACGGCGCAAGAAAAGTGGACAGCACTTGAAAAAAAAGGGAGATTCAGGAGGTGGGGGAACTGCTGTTTTAAAAAGCTCCGATCAAAAAAAGGAGGGGGGAGGTCGAAACCAGGGGGTCCACGGGGGGGAAATCCCCCCCCCCCCGTAATTGAGAAAAGTATTGAAAGGGTGCGGATTGGGTTTGTGAAAGATAGGCCTCGACCCCCTTTTCAACAAAACGGCCAATTCAAAAAAGGGGGCTTTTCCTCGGGGGCGGGGTGCGGCTGTCTTGGTAACTTTCCGACAGCCAGCTAAGAAAGGCAGGGAGGGGGTCTGGAGAGGGCCTGTCAAAGAGGAGGGATACGGATCTCGGGGGGGCCTTCTGGAAAGACCGTGCGCCAAGAAAAAGCCGATACAAGGAAGTAGGGAAGAATGTCATCAGTCCTTTGGAGTGCGACTTTAAAAGGGAGGGGGAAGAGGGGGACAATTCCAGGGAGAAAAACATCCAAGGCTCGGATCCTACTTGTCTGGGAGGGGGGAGGAAAGGGGGGGGGAAAGGATCGTTGGGGGAAAGTTTCCCGACAAAAAACTTAATTGAGCATCTGGGAGAGTTTGAGTGAAGGCAAAAGAGCTAAAAGGGGTATGAAGATGGGACTGGGGGGTATGTCCCTGTAACTAAAAACTTAGGGGAACGAGAGCCAAACAACCCAAGGAGTCGGACTCATCTTGTACGGGGGACAGCGGGAACCCCAAAAAGAGAATAAAAAACAGTGGGTAATGCAACCTTGGGGATTCTTTCAGAAACGAGGGAGGAATGAACCAGCAGAGGGGGAAGAGAAATTAGTAAACGGGTCCACGTCCAAGTTAAAGGGGAGATTAAAAGGCGAAAAAATTGACCTGACGAAGGGGTTTCATCCAAATACTAGGAAGCAGGGAGAAGGGGGATAAAATTCGAGGGGAAAGAACAAGGAACAGGGCCTCGCTCAACAACCTACTGAAAAGGAAAGGGGGGCCCTGGAAAGTTGTGGGCAGGAAGTATCCCTCAAATGCAAAAGAAAGGGGATCCCAGACTTCACGAACGAGATGGTTTCCTCAGACCAAAGGACAAGGTGTCAAAAGGAGCCAGAGGAAGAAAATTTAAGGACCTCAGCCTCTTCGAACAGTAACAAAACTGGTACTGGGGATCAAAGGGGAAAGGCCGACCGTGCCGTCGAGGGTAAGAGAGACAATGAGGCAGCAAAAATTAAAAGGGGTAGAAAACAGAACAAAAGCCGATCCGGGGGGGGGACATCCCTGCTGGAAGAACAGCATCCAAAAGGGAAAGAAACAGGGGAGGGGACCAGGATTTGGTCATGGGGACCGAAAACCCGGATATGTCGTGGAAAGACGACCTTGCAAAAAGAAACCTGCAAACAGGGAAACGGAAAAAAGGAGGGGTAAACTGGGGGCTGTCTTTTTAATCGGGAAGGCCTGGGAAGAAGGTTCTCAAAGGAAAACAACAGAGACAAAACAGGAAATGGGGACACACCTTTCACCGCCGCGAAAGAATCCATTCCCTTGGATCGGGTTGGGGGAGTCTGAAAACAAAGAAGAATCCAAGGGGTCCGAGGGGGACGGGACAGCGAAACCCAAGCAATCGAACAGCTTGGAAGAGACTCAAAAAAAAAAGGTGAAGAAAAAACCTCACTTAGTCTGGGAGTCCGCGTGAAAAGGGGTGGGAGCGACCAAAGAACTGCATGAAAAAACCAAGGGGTTTCGAACGCACCAGGGGCTTAGTGTCCAAGCCTCTAGGGGTACTTAGGAGGACAAAGGAATAAAGGGGCGAGGCAGTTTCCAGGAACAGTTAAAAATGGGGTGGTGTAGGGAAAAAAGGGCTGGGCACTCCGGAGGGGGATTTTTAACACAGAACAAAAAATGGCTTTAATTTAAATCGACCCAATAAACCGAAATGCCTCAACTAGGCCTTTTTCAAAGCAGAGAAACGACAGGTAGTGGAAACTTCTTCTTTCCATCCAGAACAACAAAAAAAAGGTTGTAAAAAAAGGAGAATAATTCCCCCTAGTTGACCGGAAGGGAAGAGATTTGGAAGGAAATTTGAGGGAATGTGGCTGGTGGAGTGTATCACCTTGGAAGGCGTCCGTGTGAGGAAAAAAATCTAAGGGGAATGGAAAATCAAAGACACTTAAGGGGGGAAGTGCGGGAAAGACCCCTCTGAAGAAGCCGAGGAAGGCGGAAACTTCTACCAAACACTGGGAAAGTGCCCTCCAGGGCTCTTTCGAAAAGAACAAGTGTTTAAAGTGCGGGGGAGACCAGAAAACCTCGTACAAGGAAAGGTGAAGGGCTACTTTCTTGCGAAAAAATGTTCACGGAAAAAGATAAAAACATGATTGGGTGAGAAATGGTGAGAGACACACGTCTTAGTTCGCGGTCCCAGGCCGAGGAAGCGGGGACCCAGGGAAAATAGGAAAGGAAATCTAAAACGGTTGACAGGGAGCTGGGCTTGGGGGGAGGGTGCTTAAGACTAAAACCATACCAAAATGGACGAGGAACAGAAGAGGAAAGTTCTGGGTGTACAAGGAATTTTGGGAAAAGGGACCACGGGGAACTAAGAGAAATGGGGCAATAGACAGATAACCTCCGAGTGTATGAGGAACAAATTGGGGCAGACTCATTCTGCAAAGGAGGCCGGGAAGGGGGAACGCCAGGACGATTTCAGACCCCCCTCCAAGTTTTTAAAACCCGAGCAAAAAGGGGGATCAGGCCTTATTGAAAAAAACCTTTGGAAACAGGGGGGGAATGTGGAGGGTATGAAGCGGACGGGAAAGAGGTTCCAGAGGGGAAGCGTCAACATCTTTCATTAAGGGAAAGATTTCGACGAGAAACAAGGCTTAAAAAGCGATCTAGAAATTTTCACGGAAAAGGTACAGGGGTAAACAGAGAGTGGTCTTTCCGCTTTTGGGGAAAACGGCTAAAGCATGGGGCTCAAGTTGCGGGAAGTCAGGAATAAGGTTTAAGAGTACGTCAGGGAACCCAACCCGAGGGGAGTACGCCACGGGGAACGGGCTATAAAAGGGTCAACTAATGGGTCCTTACTTTTGGGGAAGGGGCCTCAAGGCTGGGAGAGACCAGAAGGGAAGCGGACAGAGGGGAGGTGGGGAGGGGAACTACGCAAAGGAGATGACTTCAACCAGGGGACCTTACCAACCGCCTGAAAAAGGGAAAAAGAAAAGGGAAGAAAAAAGGGGAAAAGTTGAAAAGAAAGAAGCGGTAAGTGAACATAATCGCCGAGATCCCGTCAAAGGGAAAGGCATGAAAAGCAAAAGGGGGGAAAAGAACCTGAAAAAGCTGTGACAAAAGGGGCGGCCCCTTTAAGGGGACTGGATGGCAGCTTGAAAAGGACCTGGTCCGAAAGAAGGCCGCAAAAAGCCATCAGTTGGAGGGACAGAAAACCTGTATTCTCTCAAGAGAACAGCAAAGCAAAGGAAAGGAAAAGGGGAAAACTGGTTCATTGGGGCCAATACGGTTGTTCCTTCATAAGGGGGCAAAGTGAAAAAAGACCTGGAAGCCTCGAAGAAGAAAAAAAGAAAATACTAAAGGGGGGGGAGAGCCACTCTGAAATTTCTCGAAAAATAAGAGAAAATTCAAGAAAAAAAAATCACAGAAATTAAATAGGGGAAAAAACCAAACCCGAAAAAGGAGCGGAACATCAGGACCTAACACACAAAGAGAGAGGGGGGAGAATCGGGGAAAGGTGCAACGGGGAAAGGCAATAAGGGAAATGTGGGACCACGGGGAGAGAACTTCTCAGGGATGCAACCGTCACACGAGGGGGGGAAACTTCCTGGGATGTGAAAAATAGAAAAAACAAGTCGGTTGACTCCTACGTGTGGTTCGTTTTTGCAATTATGAAAAAAAAAAGGGTTGATAAAATAAGGGAGGGGCCTGACAGGGCCCTACACGAGTAAGCTCGCAGGGGGGCCTTTACCGAAGTCTTGAAAAAAAAGCAACGGGGAGAGCTGCAGACTTGGAAAAAAAAAAAAAAAAAGGTCATTGGGGACACCAAAAAATAGAAGGGGTATCCCTGATTCTTCACAAACACAGGTCCCGAGCCTGAAAAAGAACTCAGGGAAGGTACAATTTTGAGGGGCTTCCAAAGATTTGCAAACCTAACGGGAAGGGGTTGCACTTTGCATTGTCTCGGGGGTTTGGCTCAAGGGGAAGGACTTGTGGGGAAAAAGGGGGGGGTCATAGAAACAATAAAACGGAGGATGAATATAAAAAGATTCTTAAAAAAAGGACCCTAATAACCAAAAAAGCGAGGGGAAAAAAGAGAAAAACAAGAGTGGACCTCCTGGGGGGAAGCACCTTTTCAGCCAGGGATCAAAAAAAAGGTAAATCGGGTGGGAAACGTCAAATAGTGGGTGAAAAATTTAAGGAGAAAAACTTCTTGGGGTGCTAACAGCGGAAAAGGAAAAGAAAATTTAAGAACCATCCCGGAAGACAGAGAAGCAACCTTTCCGCTGCATGAAAAAAAACATCGTCGAGGGTGGTCACAAGAGGGCGGCGGAAAAGAACAAGGGAACCATAAGTTAGGAAAGATTAGCGGAAGGGAAAAGATACGTGGCGACTGCACACGGTCAATCAGGGTCAGACAGGTAAGTCCCAGCCGAGAGGAGGGGGGGGGGCGTTCAGGAGGAGTTTTCCACCTCCGAAATCGCCGAAAAGGGGCGGGCTGAAAAAAAAAAAGAAAACCTGAGTTTAACGGGGAGGGGTCAAAGTAGGGGGGAGGGGGGCTTCACAAGTTAAGTGAAAAGGCGGGTTTTGGGAGATTTATAATCTGACCTATCCTTTACGCTCGGGGGGAAAACGGAGGGTGTGAGGTCATTAGTCTTAACCAGTCTAGAGAAGAGGCCGAAAGTCTCGGGGAGGGGAGACCGTAAACCCATCTCTGCCGTTCTTGAGGGGATTGGGTCCAGAAAAGGGTGAAGAGGACAAGGGGACGTAACACCGGGGTAACTGGGCCATTGGGGCCGGGTCAAAAAGAAGCCGGAATTCAAGATTTTAGGTGGGAACTGGGAGCGAACGTCAAACTATGCACTTCCCAACTTCCGACGAATCAGTCTACAAAAAAATTTCGGGGAAAAAGCAGGGGAGGGGGAGAGATTGGGGAAAGAGGAACCAAGTGAAAGCACCTTCATCGACCAGAGGGAAAGTCAGAAACCGTTGGAGGACCGTAGCGCAAAAACGGGCCTAAACTGGCGCAAGGGAGTTCTCTGCCCGGAAACACGAGGGGCCGTTGAAAAAAAAACCCAGAAGCCGCCCGAGAGCCCAACCAACGGCGCAGGGGCCGCTTTCCTTTCAGGAAAGTTGGAGGTTCCAAGCTGGACTTCGGCCGGAGGAGGTCCTTCCTCTATGGAGCGGACTCCAGTGAAGGGTCCGAAGGACACACGAAAAGGGGGAACGAATTCCATCGGTGGGATAAGTAACTCCAACCGCTTCGTGAGCTAATTCGTGGGGGTGGAGAAAAGAAGGAAATTCCATAGGCAGCGGTCTTACCGTTTCTAATGCCCGGGAAGGACCAAATGTTCCAGAAAAGAAAGGAAAAAAACTCGGGACCAAACAAAGAGAAGTCAACAGGCCAGGGTCAAAGGGGGGGACTGAAAATTTGGGAGACCTAGAGAATTGACAGACTGAAAAAGAAGGCTGAGGGAAAAATATTGGAAACGCTTCTGGAAGAGGTCAAAGTCAATCCTTCAAGGGCCGTTTCAATAAGCCTCAAGAGGAAAAAAACCCAAAAGGGGGGTCCGGGGGTTTGAAAATCAAGGTAACCATGTGGGATTTTATCAGTGACCGTTCGTTTTTACGGGACCTGTTTGAACAACCTTTATGGGGGGGGTTATACCATCCATAAACGTCCTCGGGGGGGGGGGGGGAAGGACCAAGGTCTGCAAGACCAGCGCTAAGTAGTCTGACAATACAGGGTTTTTGTTCTCTTTTGGGGGTTATCCAATAGGGAGTGGAGCAGACGGAAAAACAGACCTAACCTTAAACCGTGGTCACCAAGAAAACGCCCGAAAGTGGGGGGTACATAGTCCAGCGAGGGGGAAATATTAGCGTTTAAAGGGGAAAGAGAAGAAGCGAGGGGAATTGACTCAGCGGGGAAGGAGGTCCATAGTCCCCTCGAAAAGAGGGTTCCAGGGAAAAAAGACTCAGTGAAAAAAAAAACTCAGGGAAAACGAAAAAACAAAAGACTCAAATGCTTGGGGATCTAAAAAAAAAAAGTCCAAAAGAAATTTCAAGAAAGAGGGCACTGAAGGTACAGGAACAGTTTCCTCTCAAAACCTGCCGGGAACAAAAAAAGGGGGTTAAAAAAGGGGGGATAAGTTAAGAACGGTTCTTCCATGAGAAAAAAAGGTACAGGAGGAGGAACGGTAGGAATCAGCTCAGGCTATCCAACGGACAACATGACAGGGGGCTATGGGTAAAAGTCTCAGGGGAATGGTCCAAGAAATTCCACGGAACCTTCCCTAGGGGGAATAACACGGAAGCCAAGGATGAGAAAAAACCAAGAAGTCAAGTGTCCGGGACGGTCGTTTGGGTCCTCCTCTCAAACAAACCCCCCCCCAAAAAACGTCTCTCGATTACAAAACTATTCTAGAACCACCTCCCTTCTGCGTGAAAAAACTGGAAAGCGGGGCTTCATAGGGGTCCTTGGGGAAACGAGAAACTCCCGGTCGTAGCACGTCCGATAAGGGCCTCCTCTCCAAACCTGTTGGCAGGAGGTCTTGAAAAAAAGAAAAAAAAAAGCCTAAGGGGGGAATCCAGGGAGGGGCTATCCGGGGAACGGACCCTTCGCAGCCCCCTCCTCGAGAGAACAACTGGGAGAGAATTCCATGAAAAAGATGGGGAGAAATGTGAGGGGTATCTGGGCTAAAACCTTCCCTATCATTCTGAGTGACGTAAGACCAGACAACGGGAGGGAGTATTGAAAAATAAAAAATGTTAGCGGTAGAACCTGGTTGAAATCTGCGGGGTGTCAGCGTTAAACAGAAGGTACTACCTTTAAACTGATTATCAGCGAGGGAAAAAGGTTGGGGGAAAGAGCAACGGGTCCAGGGAAGAATCCTTAAAAAAAGGGGGTTTCTGAGGAAACTAACCCTATCAGCTAACGGTCCTTGGGGGGAAGGGGGGGACCAGAAAGGTCGGGATCTGCTGGGGGGGGAAGGTCCCCGGGGCTCAAAAAAACAAAGGGAACCTCTGCTTTCAGAAAAAGAAGTGATCGCGGTGGGGGGCAGACTCAAAAAAAGAGAGAAAACTACGAAAGTTGCAGAGGAACCCCTCCGCAGTAACGGGATGCCCTTGAAAAAAAGGGCCTTCACTTTATAAGAGTGCCCTGAAAGGGGAGAAGAAGTAGCTGTGGGGGAGAATTCCGCATGAGGCCATAGCAGGAATTTTGCACAGGGGGATCTTCCACAGAATAAGGAACTAAATGAGGGGTCAGGTCCTCAGAAAACGTAAATGAAGGAATGGGTCAGCCAGTGTGAACAGTCAATGGAACCCTGGAGGGGGCTTCCTAGGGACGGCAAAAAGGGGCATTGGGGGGGGGAAATCGGAAAAAGGTCAAGATAACCTCAATAAAATTGCTCTGAATTACGACGAGGGCCCCCAAACAGAAAAAGAAAAGGGTTAAAAAGAAAAAAAGAGGAGAGAAAGGCATACAGTGTGTACGGACTGGGGAATAGGGGGTAAAACTCATGGAAAACTACAAAAGCAGGTCATCAAAAGGGTTTGAAAAAAAAACCAAGGGGAAAATCAGAATGAAAACACTGGAAACCTAACCTACCAAAACTGTGCCCCTTAAAAGGCGCAGAGAAAGGGAGAGGAAAGGGTTGGGAGGCATCGTAAAAAAAAATTCGGAAGGAGAGAACTGAAAGAGGGACGACCGGAAGAAAAAAGAATCTGCTTCAAAGACAAGGAAACCCACGAAAACGAGGAGGGGAGGGGAAGGGCAAGGGTACAGAAAAAAGAGACCACTGGGGAAATACGGATGGTCATGGGAGAGGTACCCTGGAAACCCGGGAATAACACACGACCCCGAAAAAAAAAAAAACAATGGAAAAAAAACTGCAGGACGGAAAAAAATCGATGTGGCGGAACGATCTTGCGTGCGCAAGTCTGACAAAAGGGGGAATCCAAAAAAAAAAAAGTCTAGCGTAAGAGGGAGACCTTGAAAAAAAGACCGTCCAACGCAACTCCATCAAAAAAGAAACAAGAGAAAGCCCCCGGGTGGAGTTGAAAAAAGGGGGAAATCTCTAAAGAAACACAACAGGACTCTAAAAAGGGGAAAATGACCCCTCCTACAACCGCATACGGGACCTGGAAGAAAATGGGGGGGGAACACGAGAAAACTTGAAGTGCTCTTGAAAAGAGAAAGACGGACAGGGGAAAAGTACCTCTCCGGGGAAAAACGTGTCATGGGGAGGGGAACCGGAGATGAGGAAACTTGACAGAGTAGTGAGGAAAGCAGGCGGCTTTCTTTGAGGATGTGCCGAAAAAAGGTGGGGACTATCAAATGAAGATGCTAGAAAAGACATCAAGGGACCTCAGACCAAAGCAGGATAAAGCGGGAAACGGCCAGGAAAAGTATCTCTCAAAGACTGAAGGGGGAGTACCCACCGTGAACACTGAAAACCGAAGTGAAGAAGTGTCCCAACGGTGGGCCGCAAACCAGCGTCGGGGAATGTTTTCTTCAGGCCACGAGAGGGGCGGGGGGGGGGGATAGGAAAAGGAGATCCACAACGTTAGGGGAGGGAAAAGATATATCGCAAAAGCAATACCAAACCTACCTAAAGCTCGTGACAAGAGAAAACTTCAAAGCGAAGGAAGACACCCCGGGGGAGTTGGCACCGGACCACTTGGCCACTCCTTCCACTCAAAAAGAAAGGAAAAAGGGTGGGGGAAATCCCCAACGGACGTTCCGAAGGGAAGGGGGGGGGGCTTGGGGGAAATAGGTGGGGTCGAAAAAACAGGGAACACCACCTGGTAAAAAAGAAGTTTCATTAGCAGACTTGGGTTAAGGGGGAAAAGGGTCGGACCTTGGGAAAAGATTCCCGGGAAATAGAAAACTACTTTTCTTTTCGTGAAGGGGGGGCTGAAAAAAAAAACTGACAGAAAAGAGGGGGGTGGCAAAACTAAACAAACGTTCGGCCGTCAAGCACGAGATGCCGTACGAGGGGGTTGGCAGGAGGGGGGCGGGGGGGGGGGAGGGGGGGAAGGCAGTCACCCACGACGCGGGGTTTCGGGGAGCGACCCCTGGGAAATGTCAAAAGGCCCAAGAGGGGAAAAAAAGGAGGTCCGGGGAGGGCAGTATGGGGGTGTTTTTTTACATCTTGGGGGGATCGAGGGGTCCACCACGGGGGGAAGGGAACCTTCTTCCTGGTTCGGTGACGATGGGAGAAGGGGGGCGGGAAGAAGGTCGACGTAAGGAAAAGATTTAACTAGTATCGGAAAAACTTCCTCGGGAGAGGGGCAGGGAGCCGACAACGTCAGAAAAAAATCGGGGGGGGGGGAAACGAAGAATTAGAGGCCAATTGCTAGGGGTCATCAGGAAAAGAGGGGGAAGGCCAGTTGGGTCCCAACCCTTTATCTCGCCAATTCAAAAGGGGCCAAATGATCTGGAGAGGGGGGCGCAGAACTGGGCCTTGTAAAAGAGGACCCTTCCAGCAAGGGGAGAGAGATTTGGGGAGGGAGTGAAGGGGGGGGGATACTGGGGGGAAGGTCCCTTATCGTTAGGAGAAAAATTCGGGGGGGGAAACTGGGGGAATAAAAAAAAGCCAACCAAGGGGCAGAGACAGCTTGTGAAGGGGGGGGAAACAAGAAAAAAGGGGCGGAGAGAAATTTGGAAGTCCGATGGACAGACCTCTTTCGAACAAGGGAAAAAACTAAGGGAGGGAAAGAGGGGAGAAAAAAAAAGTACCGGAAGTAAAAAGGAGGTACACAAGACCTTGAAAGGTCCTTATTTTTTCTACCAGAGTATAGTACAAAAAAGGAAGAGCCAAGGGAAAATTGGGTTCCCCAGATGGGAGAGCGAGAGAAAGCAGGGGGGAGTAAATTCTGAGGTCTGTACCTGGGGTATCCCAACTCCTAATTCAAAAAAAGGGGGAGCCGGGGGGAACCAAAAAAGGACGAGGAGTTTCCCAAGGTGTAAGGGTAAATGGGGCCTTAGGGGGGGACACTGGTGGCCGAATAAAGAAGGGAAGGGAAAAAAAAGGAACAGGGAAGAAGGACTGTCCAGAAATGTTGGACGACGGGAAAACGGGAAAAAACACGCAAAGAGGCAGCCGTGAAAAAGAGGCATTGCAGCCTCCTAGAAGAACAAAAAAATGGTTCCGGGGTGGAAAAAAAAAACAAAGATGAACTCGAGAGTGTGCCCGGAAAGGGGAGGAAAAAGGCTTGGAAGCACAAAAAGGACCTTCTGGGGAAACAAAGAAAAGCAGGGGGGAAAAAAAAATGCTTAACAAGAGCAGAGGCAGCTTATTGGGGGGGGACATTACCTCTGGGTTTCTCTGCCAAGGGGTGGGGGAAAAAAAAAGGGCCGAAGTTCGGACAAGGCCCCAAGGGAAAAGACTCAAAACGAACGAAGAAAACTTCAAAAGGAAGCAGGCTCGGGGAGGGTCCCTGATGAACGGGAGGTGGGGGAGACTTCAAAAACGAAAAAGAAACAGAAAGGGCACCTGGGCTCTGGATGGTTATCCGGTTCAAGGTATTCCTCGGTATTAGGGGGGGAGGTAGAGAAACAAGAGTAACAGGACACTGAGGATTTGTAAATCATGCCCTGAAAACTGGCGAGAATCTTGACACTAAGAACCGGGCACATGGACAAAAACAAAAACAGCCATTCCGCCCTGAGGAAAGCTCAGGGGGGGAAGGGGGGGGGGAAATACCTTCTCACAAAGGGGGAAGAAAAGAGGAGGCCTTAAGGGGGGGCAGGAAAGAAAGAGAAAAAAATCAGGTCTGACACCCTCAGAAACTCGGCCACAAATTGGGAGGAAGGAGTCCTACCATCAAAACAATTAGGGAAAAATTGTAAAAAAGAAAGAAGATGGGTTGAAGCAAAAGAGGCGCCTTTCGAAAAAAATTCCAGGTAGGAAAAGGAATGGTCAAGGAAAAACGGGAAGAAAGAAATCAAAAGGAAACAGTCCTCGCCAAAAGGCCAGTCTTCAGGGGGGACATCTCCTCAGAGATAAAACAGTCTTCCCCTGGTGCCAAAAAGCCTCAGTTTCAAAAGGAGGGAATCCCAGCCATCCCGGGGGGGATGGTCAGTGGTTCTTTTGGAGGTTTAAAAAAAGATAAAGGACACGTTTTAGGCCAATAAGGAAGGGAATCACCGAGATTAACTGGGGGGGGAGGTTTTGCCTGGGGAGGCAAGCGCACCTGGCTGGAGTCCTCTTGCCGTCTAAAAAAGTGGATGACTGTCGGACATGCAAGGAACCCGATGTGTAACAACGGGGGGACTTTCCAGGAGGGGGGAGGAATTTGAGAAGAAGAGACACACATTGGAAATGAACTGGCTGGGAACTGAAAGGGGGAAGCAAATGTTAGAGACTCCATTTCACGAGAACTAGGAGCATTGGGGAAAAAAATCTTGTTTTGTGGGTAGTTCGGAAAAAAACACCTATTCACAGGAAGTGGGGGGGTTGGGGGGAGAGTCAAATGGACTATGACTACCAAGGACTGGAAGCACCCCGCTGAGATATCACTTTTAGAAGAGGAAAACTCTGGTTGGACCTTGTCAAGAAAAAAAAAGAAGTCCTCTTGACTAAACAACGGGAACCTAATCCCTCAAAGAGGGGGGAAGGGGAAAGAGGTTGGAGCTTGTGGCCAGGACTGGGACCTATCAGACAAAGAGAAAAACTTGTGGGGGAGTAAAATCAGAGGGGACCTGTCCGAAGGACATCGGCTCAAGAAAAAAAAGAAAACTGCAAGGGGCATGGGTGGGCCGCCACTCAAAGGGAAAGGCAAAAACTTTTCTGGGCAAAAAGACCGAACCTGGTTGAGGGGGCAAGAAAGATCAGGGAGATCCCACGGGAAGAATGGGCCGATGGGCAAAATTAACCTTATCAACGGGGGTCTAAAAGTAGGAAGAAATGAGAAGTTTCTTGGGGGGGAGAAAAAGCCAAAAGCTTAGGAAAAATCCCGGGGACAGGTGAATGATTGGAAAGGTGAGATGTCCGGCGTCCAAAAGAGCCGACGGAAAAGGGGTCACAAAGGGGGAGCTTGAAAAGTGTTGGCGGCCGTAAACTTGTGGGGGGGAGTACGACACAAGGAAGTTTTTGTGGCAAAGAAAAGGGGGTTCTAAAAAAAGGCAAAGGAACTCAAGAAAAGGTATGCTCAGGGGTGAACGCGGTCTCAAAAAAAAATCGCCTACTGCAGGGGAAACTGCTTAAAGGGCAAAATTTGCCAAGGTTCCAGGGCCGGGAAATGCGGTCCCGCAAATGACAGGAAAATCGACCTCGGCGGTCTGGACAAAGAAGACCGTCGGAAAAGCAGCACGGGCAGGACCCCCTGATCAAAAGGGGCCAACTTTAAAAACTTTTTTAAAGCCGGCGTTCGAAGATGGGGGGGTTGAAAAACACCGGTTAAAACTTGAAAAGAAGCTCGCCAAACCTCTGAGGGGCCTGGGGGCGGAGGGTTGCTTGGCAAAGCCCCGACGGCAGGTCGAAAACCCCCACGGAAGACAAAAAAAGGTCGGGGGAAAAAGCGGTGACATCTGGGACAATATACTGTGGGCTGCTCAAAAAGGGAAAAGAAAAAACAAAGAAACGGGGTTGTCTGAAAAAAAGTTGACCTGGATGAAAAGCCGTGGACACCACGAAGAAAGGGGGGCCGAACATCTGGAACAAAAAAAAAAAAAAAAAAGGTTCCTGGCCATGTTTTCCGGGGGGAGCTCAGTCACGTTGAAAGACCTGACAAAAACAAAAATCATCTTCACAAAAAGGCCTCCAACAAAAAGTAGAGGGGAGAACACGACGCCTAGCAAAAATACGCAAGAAGGAAAACCATCAAAGGACCCTAGGCCGACCGGGGAAGAGGGAAAAGAGGAGAAATCAGGGAAAGGGAAAGAAATCTAACGAAACAAAAGGAACCCCCTCCGAAAATAAATGGACCGGGGTTTAAGAAAGGAAGGGGGTCCAAAAAGGGATCAAAGGAAGAGGGAAGGGAACAGGAATTCGAAAAACAAGTACCCCAAAAGACTCCCCCCAACTAGGGGCCCTCGTTTACCCCCTTGGAAAAAACAGGAAAAGCAGGGGCGTGAGAAATCAGGACAAAGAAATGGGACACTGACAAAAATAGGGGGGGAAAAAGAGGGAGGACGGAAGAAACCTTCTGAGTGACCTCAACACAAAAGTGTATCAAGCAAACCAAAGATGTTCAGCAAGGGGGGATGGTTAAAACAATTCCCTTAAAGAAAAAGGAGTTCAAACACCAAGAAAAAGTTAAACTCACAATAAGTTTGTGCCGAAACAAAACCGACCAGGGGGGACAATTAAGGTTGCGGGGAACGATACCGAGGACCCCCGAGCACTCAATGGGGGAAAAAAAAAACAAGAAAAAAAGGGCCCGGGGGGGGGAACCTGATGTCAAACTTTCCTTCGGGGGGTTATACGGGAAGCTCAAGGAAATAATGAGGAGGGAGATATCTGCACCCGACCTATAGGGCTTGACTCGCTCAAAAAAAGGGGCAGAAAGTAAAACGAGGGGGAGGGGATTTTAAGGTCCAAAGTCCTCGGGAAAGTTCGTAGAACGGACCCCGCCCAAAAGGGGGTCCAGAAGGGGGGACTAGAGGAGGGAGCCGAGAAAGGTATCACAGGGGGCAAAAAGGAAAATGAATGACGTGACCAGTTGAAGTGCTGCGAAAGGGAGAAGGCTGGGAAAATAGCACGTTGGGTTCAAAGAACAAGAAAAAAAAAGGTCCAAAAGACCCGTGACAAAAGGTAAAAAGCCCTGTCAAGTGTCCGGAAGTCCCAGGGCGGCTTCCGGGAACTGTTCGAGGAGA
>Ga0179593_1508807_pt1 | contig 23503 bp, 29 predicted proteins | sample CZODoug2_1_08_16_FD_185931 | JGI IMG/M metagenome (GOLD analysis project Ga0179593, IMG submission 185931) | Vadose zone soil fungal communities from Angelo Coast Range Reserve, California, USA - CZODoug2_1_08_16fungal (PacBio error correction) | ecosystem: Environmental > Terrestrial > Soil >...
CACTGACAGTTGAAAATGGCCTGGATGCCGAATTAGTCTCATATCACTTTCATAAGGATAAAGAAAATGCGCGATTAGACCCGAACCAATAGCGAAGACAAGGCTCAGCAATGCGCAGATGTGAACTTTCAACCAAGCCTTAAGGTGAATTTTTGGACAGAAGAGGGGTAGGGGGAATTGACACTTTCCAAAATTCCACTAAAAACTTTCAATGACCTAGGATTCCGGGAACGGTCTGAACGAAAACTGGCCGAATAATGCGAACGTCATCGTTCGCATATTGGATGGGTGAAAAGGGGAAAGGGCGCGAGGAGCAAGAGGACAGAACCCGGCAAAAAAAGGAATTTCGAAGAGTACATAATACGACAACGCGATTTTAAAACAAGTTGACAGCCGGGGTGGAGTAGGAAGGTAAGGTACGCTGTGCCTTGGGGGGGAAGCAAATATATAGGCTGCAACCGATAGCCGCCTAGCGTGGTACGCTGGCTATTATAAGAGGTTTGGGAACGGACAATAGGCTATCGTGGGGGCAAGAAAAAAGTAAAGCCTTATGGAGCAGCAAGTATGATCGGCCCGGCGGGAGGAATGCAGGGCAAAAAAAAAAAAAATACCGGAGGACTGGAGGAAACATTGGGGAAAGACATTGGAAGGCGCAACAGCTATGGAAAAAATCGGAAATGAAGGAGAATCGTATTCGCAAAAGCTGGTATTCATAAAAGGACCTAAGTTACAATCATTCCGGGTCTAATCGCTGAGTGAAGGAAAAGAAGTGGAGAACATCTTTAATAAACGAACAAATCCTCATTGGGGACTTTCAGGGGAAAAAAAAGAAATGGGGGGGGGGGGGCGAGTTTCCGTGGTAAGAGGGGTTTTCTCAAGGAGAAAGAAAAAGACCATAGCAAGACGGGACAAAATAGACGAGATGATTCGGCGGTTGGCCGCTTCTGAAAAGGAAAGCTCAAAAAAACACCTTTACATGTGGATGACTCTTTTTGGAGAGGAAGAAGGAATTAAAAGAAAAAACTGAACAATTCCTCTCGGGCGTCGCGTTGAAAAACCGGAAGGCGGGGGGGGAATAGTTTCAGAGGCCAACAGCTAAACTGCGAGCCGACGTCAGGGGGGGAAAAAAGAGCAAAACATTTATTTTATCTATTATTCATCCTGGTAAAAAAACGTGGGGGTCGAAAGTAGATTTCAAAGGCCAGCTTGTGGGCTCATCAAGGAGACTAATCGTTACTTCTGTGAAGGGGTTTGGGGGAGGAAGGGGAAATGGTTGGGGGGGATAGAAGATCACTCCAACATTCCCAATACGGGACTGAACTCATGGCTGGGAGAAATGGTAAAGCAAGTATCTGGGAGTTCTCTGGTCGCAGGGGCAGAGGTGTGGAACGGAAAAAGAAAGACCCCTTCCGCTCCTTGAGAAGGGGTCAGGGGGGCTTCCCAGGGAGGATTGTTCCGGCAAGAAGTTAACGGCGGAGGGGGGAAAGGGGAAACTATTGACGCTTTCCTCTGTGGTAGCCACACTGAGAGAAAAGGAGGGGAGGGGAAGGATTCACGGCTTTCGAAAGTAAACTCCTCATGTCTGGGAGGATGTCCGGGTATGAGGAGGCAAAGGCTCAGTCTCGCCTTGAGGTTGGGGGGGTTGGGAAATCCCAAGGAAAAGGGGAGGACGGCGGGTAGCTTGACTCTTAGAATTTGCAATAAGTAATCAAGAAAGGTTCAGTACCGAAGTAGACGAATAGATACTGTCCATGAAGGATTGTGGGATCAATAGATATCTAAACAAGGAGGAGAGAAGAAGGGGGGATAGGGGACCAGGACAAAGAGCGGCTAGAGGCGAAAGGTGAACGAATTTATGCGTATTGAAATGGAGAGAAACGAAAGAAACCCACCCCATACATTTTTACTGTGATAAAAACCAAAAGCGGACCGCGCCTGAGCAAAGTGGAATAAGGAAGAAAACAGAAAGAATAGCAACACATCCTTAATCAAGCAAATGCAGCGATTACTATTATTCAGGAAGAGACGGGCCAGAGAAAACTTTATTCTTCAGCATCTGCCCTTTGGTGGGGTTCCTTAAAGTAAAAAAGGGCAGGAGGAAAGGACAGGCAGATGTATGTAACGGAAAATACATATAGAATGGAAAGAAGAAAGAGATAATGGGAAAAAATTGCCAAAGACAGAAGAAAGAAATAGTGGGAAGTGGGTGATTGAAGTCTCCACATTTCAATCTCACAGCATCAAGACGTAAAAAAGGGAAAAAGGTTCCAGTTTGTGAAGGCACACAAAGATGAGGGAAAACCGTATTTGAAAAACAAGTAAAGTGAGTGGAAGATCCAAATGGGGGAATGGGTTGGGGTGCTGGCAACCGGGGAAGAGGGGGAGAGGTGGTCGATTTTGCCGAGGTACCGAACCAACCTGGGGAAACCCGTGACGGGGGGGAGAAAGCCTTAGTTGATATTCTTTCCAGGAGGGAGTGGAAAAGACCTGGAAGCTCAGGTCGCAACCGCGAACAAACTCAATGGGGGGGGAAAAGGGGGGGGGGGAAGGTTCCATCAGATACCAACTCATGAATCATCTCGGTGCCCGGCTTCGCAGTGGTTTGAAATATGGGAAGGCGGAGCTTTTGTTAGAAAAGGACAACAAGAGCAACGGAACAAGACGAAAACATGATAGTTTTATTCCAGAAAACTTGAGGATGGAGAAAAAGGGGTAATCATTTTATCCTCCTGGGTGTAAAAAAGAAAAATATAAAATAAAATGTAATAAAAAAAAAACACAGGTGGGGGGTATCTAAAAAAAAAAAGTAAAAAAACGTTTGGGACCATTCAAAAAGAAATTATGCAAAGTCGTCAAAAACAAGAACTTCCCTGAGGAAGCTTATAAACCAAAAAGAAATCATTTGTGGGAAAAAAAAAATCGACCAAAACGAGGAGTAAAAAAAAACAAAAAACAAAGAAGAAAAGGAAAAAAAAAGCACAAGAAAAATAAAGAGGAGAGAAAAATGACAATCTTTCTACCCTAATATTCTAACTACTGGTGGCCATTAAACAGCTTGATTGTCTTAAGCCTACGAATTATCACTCTCGCCACCTCGATTCGCCCGAGGAAGGGAAAGAGCAAGGCGAATTCTGGGAGAATTACATAATTTTCAGGAAAATTAAAAAAAAAAACATCTCGGAAGAAGGGGGTGGTGGGCCCAGGAATTGCTGCGCCTCAAGTAAACCTCATTCTTTTCAAAGAGGACGTGTGAAGTGTTCTTGCAGGGAAAACACTCTTAGGAAAAGAAGTACTTTGCCTCCGACAAAGATCCATCGTAAACAAATTACGAAAAGGAGATCGGTGCAACTATTTGACTCAAAAACACTATAACTGGCGGTGCACCGTGGCAATATCAGGTCGGCGAAATTTTACCAATCTGGGGTAAATGTCGGAAGGGGAAAAAAGGGTAAAAGTTCTTTTTAAAACATCGAAATCTCCGGGGGGGGTGGGAAGGGACAGGATTGCCGAGACCGGGCCAGAACACCCCAACAACTTGGCTCCTCATACGATGAAAAAGTTCAGCAGAAGGGGAGGGTAAGGTGACAGAGTAAACCGGATCAAAAAAGGAGCGGAACGTTTGAGAAATGTCCCTGTTGGTGAAATTGGGGAAAATAAAAAATCCGCGGTGTGCAAAAATAAAGTTCAGAAAGTTCAATCGGGGGAAAGAAGCTTGTCATTTAAAATTTCCCGCTCCAGTGGTCCAGGCTGAAGGGAGTCGAAGGAGGGGCTTTCTTCCCTCAAATCTTCTGTTCAGCATGAATTAAAAGGGGGAAGAGAGACTAAAAAGTAAACAGGTTGGAAAAACGGTTTTCTAGCTAAATGCCGGAAAAGCCCCTCCTGTGAAAGCATGGGAAAAGAAGGACAACAAGTCAGGAAGGAAATGGGCCTAGGACCTGATACGCCCGTTCAGATATCGGCTAACTTCAATTACCGATCCTCTAAAACGAGCGAGGGTCAACTAGGGAACTTGCTGGGCGGGAAAGCAAGGGGCCCAGCGCGACGGCACCTAAAAAACATGTACTAGCGTTGCGGCCGTGAAAAAGTTGAGGGGGGGGGAAGTCCCGACTGCCGAAGAATGGAGTGATATGATTCAAAGGAAAAAAATGAATGCCGCTCCATCCTGAAGATACGTTTGTCCGTACAATTTGAAAAAGGGGTAAGTACTAAAAACCGCCGGCCGGTGTAATTCAATAGGAGCATTTTGTAATGGCAAGTAAGGCTGTCGTAAAAAGGGCAAAGGCGATACTCCAGGTCGGGGGAAAAAAAAAAGAAGAGGCGAACTGCTCCTTCCCATAAAATAGGAAAAGCTTCCGCGTAAGTCAAGGTGATAGGTCAGCGCACTTTGTCAGGCGATCAAAAGGGTCAACAAATTCTGGAAAGGCTACGATCATCTTTCAAGGGGTTCAGAAAAAAAAAAAAATCCCCAACCAACCGCTTGACAGGGGGGGGACGAGCAGGACCCGCCGCTGAGGGACGAAGGGGAAATGAATCCATTCATTAGTTGGGAATGGTCATTTCCTTTCCCTTTCTTTTGAAAAAAAAATAAAAACTGGGAAAAGGGTTCGAGGGATTAGGAAGGGAAAAGAGCCGGACTGATACAGATAGGGCAAACAAAAGGAGGAGAGAAATAATGGAATGTCTCACTCAGAATAGCCTCAACGAAAGAATCAATAGAAACCGGGCCGTGGAGAAAGGGGGAAGAAAAAGGAAAGAAAGAAAGGAAATAAACACTTTCTGATTCAGGACGCCCTCAGGAGGGGGAAAAAAATCAGGAAAAGAGGTCAGGGGCGGTTCTGGTTGAAAAGATTATGTCATCACTTCCTTTTTTTGAAGGAAGCCCGATGACAATGGGAGAGGAGGAGGCACAAGAGGGGAAGGGAGAGAAGATGTCAGTACAGATATCAGGACTTCGCAGGTCGCGGGGGATGAGAAAAAAGGGGTCCAAGAGCAAGCCAAGGGGGTGACTAAAGATAAGGAATTAAACAAATTCTGTGCGATGGGTGGTGTCTCTTCACTTCAGGAGAGTCAGTGGGGGATTAAAAGAGGGGGAAATGGTGACGGAAGAAAAGTAAAGATAATGACTGGATTATTCATATGGTGGAGGGGGAAGAATATATAAACGGTGTAAGGAACAAAAGCGAGGTAAGACCGAAAGCTATTAGCTTATTTTAGAGACTGAGGGCAAAGAAAGAAGGTGGGGAACCAGGGGAGAACACTCGATTAGGTTGTAGGATGCACGGGAAGATGGAAAGTCAGCAGAGAGATGACACTTATCATTATTTCAGGCCTAAGTAAGAGTGGTGTATCTAGGAGAAGGCAAACGGGAAAAAGGACGGAAGGGCTTGGTGCATGTTTCCAGCATAAGGTGAAATGGGGATGAAATACTGTCGATATCACTTTCAGATCCTGATAACATAACAAGGGGGACAGGGGGGGGGGGGGGGAAAAAAGAAAGAGAGAAGAAGGTTCGTCATTAGCATTAACTGCAAGAAAGAGAAAGGGATTGAGAACTGGAAAGTTTAAAAGGTTGAAAGAAGAGGAGGACCAATGGTCAACCATTTAACAATCAAAACTACGAAAGGTGTATTCAAGGGGGAAGAGACGGAGAAAAAGGAACACTTCTTCGGACTTTCTAGCAAGGATTTTGCAGGGCGGGTTACGAGGGGGAGAGAAGACTAAAAGGGACCTTACCAAGGACCAAACCAAAGTAGAAAATTTAGAAGGGAAAAAAAAACGAAAAAGTACAGCAAATTACGATTACCCAGATTGGGGGGGGGGTGACACATTTCAAACCAAAGACAGGGGAAGAAAGGAAGAGGTTCTGGGAGTTTCTCAATATATGAACCGATATCCTTCCTAAGCGGTTAAAGGGATGATAGTAAAATTGGGTGGGGGGGCGTCCAAACTTTATGTGGTTCAAAAGAGATTGGCAAGATGGACTGGGGGGAGGGAAAGAATATGAGGAGGGACTTATTCTCATATAAAGGAAAAAGATAAGGAGGAGGAAGATGAGCAAGGGAAGAGGAAAAGTAATTGTCCAACGAGAGGGGGGGCAGGAGGTAAGGAGAAAGAAAAAGGGGCTTGATAAGAAGGATTCAGCAAAAAGTCAGGGGGAACATTCCAAGAAGTAAGTCAGATATACTGGGATAAGAGGACGTAAGGCAGATTAAAAAGGGAAAAAACAAGAGGGAAGAAGATAAGAAAAAAGGTTAGATCAAATAAATGGTTTGCGGATTGTCATGCAGACGGGGGGATACAAACGGAGAAAAAAAGAATGGAAAATGGCTCATCTTGAAAAAACTCGAGATATTCAATTAGAGTGGCATTCACGGACAGCAAAAAATATAAAAAAATTTAAATTGGGCGAGGGTAAACTCAGGAGGCAAGCTTAAGAGAGGGAATGAAAATAAAGAACCACCATATAATCTGGTTCGGTGAGCCAGCGGACTGGATGAAAAAACTAAAGTGCGGAAATGTGGTTTGTATGAGTCGAATCAAAGAGGAAAGGCAAAGACTGCAGGGGGCATCACTCCCAGCATTTACTGGGTTCATAAGGAGAAATGAAATACCTGGGAAAAGGGGGGTGATGAAATGATTTCGTGGGTGCTTCAGAACGGAAAGAGCATAAACGTTACGTCTCTTGAATTCGGGGTTGGACAAAGAAGGGAAATGGGGGTGCTATTCTCGAAACTTCATAGGTATGCCTTTCGGGGAAAATGACCACAATCTGGGAGGGAAGAGGGGACATGGCGAGTAAAGGGAAGACTGGAGCAAATGCTTCGAATTGGGTAATCAATCGAAGCGTTGGTAAGGGAGGATCCTTAAAAGGGGAAGATTCAATGGAAGAGAAGTGAGGCTTGCCTCTGTCTCTCCGGTCGTAATCGGACATTGGGAGTTTCCTGATGTACCGGGGACCGCGGCGTAAAAATCCGCTAGGAAGTGAGGAGGGGCTTAGAGGAGAAAAACCGTGGATTATTTGGGGTGGCGAATGAGAGGGGGGGAGGGGGGCTTGGGAGACGGAGCATTTGCAATACGGAAAATCTGCCTTTCACAGCCCCTATCGCCGGCATAGGGGGGGGAGCCGGGTGGGAGAAAAGAAAAGAGAGAGACTAAACAAAATTATGGAGGACGAAGCCAGAGAGCAAGGCAAAAAGCGAAAAGAGGGAGGGGAGTCTGGGAGAGGGAAGAAGTAATGGAAGGGGGCATTCTACTAACGGACCCTTCAAAAACTGCTAAAATGTGCGGTAACCGGGGAAACACAAAGCGGAACGAGACAGGGAAAGCTCCGCAAAAGACGCTAACAGCATAGAATGTAGGAAGAGAATCATAAAAGTCAAAAGGATGAAGGCAGTAGAAAAAGAGGGAAAAGAGAAAAAACTAGGATGATGGACATCTTCCCTTTTAAAGATTTGTTCCTGGCAATGGGGAAAGGGGATGCAAGATGAAAAAATCACGATTCTTTCTGAAACTGCGGACGAGGCACATGACAGAAAGGGGAGGACATGAGACAGAAGAAAAAGGGGAAAAAACGTAACAGAGGGAAGTTTTGTGATTGAATATCATCAAACATTGAACGGCAGCAAACCAGCATAAATCTAATGACGATGTAGGATCTTGTGATTAAGCCCCCATCTGAAGGGAAAACCATAATTTCGGGAAACATGGAGAAGAAGAAGTAAAGGTGGTGTTAGAGGCGGGGGCCTGTCCTTCGGACAGGTTTGCTTTTTGCCAGGGGGAAGTCAGAAGCATACCAATACCCCGCCTTCAGGGGCCGCAACTCTATAAGGGGTCCGTGAAGGGAATGAATTCAACAGCACGGGAGGGGGAAATCCTTTAATCTGGGACTCAGAGGATAACAAGCAGCAAGGGGAAAGGGGGGTTTGGAAGGGGAAAGAAGAGAAGGGAACAACGCGATCATTTGTCAACCGCAGGACGATAATTTGTGGCAAAACAAAAAAGAAAACGGAAGAGTGGTCTGAAACTGCTTCCTTTAAGGGAACTATTTTGAACATCGCTTGAATCAAGAAAAAGTGAGACCCGTAAATGAGGGAAGAAAGGAAAATGTGGAAGAGGGGGGATGATCAAGGCGAGCATTCCGAGAGGAGAAGCAGGGAGGGGGAGAAGGATTCACATCCTGGGAAACGGAAGTTTCCTCTTCAAGCTCATCTCATCTCCTTAGCTGGGGCCAATCATTAATGCGCCCTCAAGACCAGAATCATGAGGATTGGGGGAGGAAAGAGGAAGGAAAGGTAACTAAACCTATAGTCGGGCCAGGCATAAAGGAGAGAGCCAGCCTGAAAAAAAGGATTCATTACTTCTATGCATCCATAGAGGGAGCATCATCACAGCAACCGGTAACGGATGAACCGGGGTCATCAATAATTCCGGGACTCGGGGTGGTGAGTGGAGGGAAGGTCTAGGGCAATCTCATGGGGGGGGGGGGGGGGGGGGGGGAAACTTTATCTCAATCTTTAGTTCTGCTTGGAACCGAAACTCTGACCCGAATGCCATGCGAAGGGGCTACGCAAATATCAGGCCGAGGTGCCTGGGAGGACAGAGAGGAAAAAGGGGGGTCCGCATCAAGGTCAGAAGTTTTCTTGCTTCCCTTTCAAGGGTTCCCCGACTCCAGAGGGAAGAACATGAAAAAGGGGGGGAGATCATCAGAAGCTTGCAGGTTCTTTCCCGCGTCCGGAGGGAGAATGTTTAGAGGGTTCCGGGGAAGATCGCATTTTCCTGGGCTCAGACCAATTGCGAAAGGTTCGGAAGAAGAAGTGAAAAGTTGGGTCGTTCCCATGCTTAACCTTCCGTCGGCGCATGGAACTAAAAGAGGGACTGATGGGAAGAGGAGACAGATACTCCGTTCATCTAGGCGGTACTGGAATGTCTATACCCAATGGGAGCGCGGGGGGGCGCCACGAAGTTAAAAGGACAGGTTGGTCCACGGGGAGACAAGGGTGACGGAGAAACAATCGATGTATGCAGAAATCTCCCGAGGCTGGAAGTGATCTGTATTCCTCACCTCTTCCGCTCCCCTTCCTGAGGATGGTGAAAGAAATGTAAAGTAGGTAATTCCGACAATGAATCAATCCTTCCGGTGGTCACAAGGAGAACCAGAGTGTAAAGGGAGGGTCGTCTCAAAAGCACGCGATATCTAACCGCTTTGGCCATAATACAACGGGGGGAATTTCCTGCGCCAGAAAAGATGGGAAGGGGAATGCAAAGTGACTATCTTCTCTCATGTTACAGGGCTGCAATCAAAAAAAAAAAAAAAAAAAAGAAAAAAAAAAAAAACACTTGGGCCCTGTGCAGACGTTCCCACAAATGGGGCCAGTCAGGCCTGGCAAAAAAGAAGGAGGAGGTTCAACGAAACAAGCTGACAAGCTTTGCTGGGGGTGGCCAACGTTGCAGATCGACTGATGGGACAGGATTGAAGGAGGGAGGGCGTATACGAAAGATCCTGTTTCGCCCCGCCCACTTTACAGGTTTCCTATTCCAGCGCCATTGGGGAAAAAGTGAATTGCGGTAGGTAATCTCGACTCAACAAAAAAAAGGAGTTGGTACGAATCATGCACGACCATGAATCAATAGCAAGGGAGGCGGGACGACACCGGGGAACAGGGGAATACATAGATTCAAACTAATTAATGGATTCAATGCTCACTCCAGCAAGGTCAAAAATCGGAAAATGGAAAGGAAAGGGGGAGGTCGGGCTTGTGGAAACAGGTAACATTAACTTCCGGACCGGACAAAGGGAAAGGAAAGGAGAGGCACGAGAGGGAATGAAAACGAATGAGTTCATTGTCAGCGAACAGTTCGTATCAGGAAAAATAGAAAGGGTTAGGCGATTTCCAGAAAAGGAGAAGGGAAAGGTGCGGCTACTACACTCAGTCATGAAACCAAAGGGGTCGCTACACCACTGTAAGTTATAAATAGTAAATTTTACTTCACATTAATATCAGTACGGGGTTATCGCATTCAAGGAGTGAAGCAGGAAATCACGACAGCGGGCGGGAAGTACTTGAAAAGAAAGACGTCATCTAGTCCGGCCTATGCAAGGGGAAGTCAAGCCCAGCAGTTTTGGTAACACGTATTTTCTAAACGCCTATTTTTTAGAGTCCGGTAATTGCAGTCAAACGAGGAGAACAGCGGATCAAGGATGAAGAGCAGAGGTGGTGTATCTCTTAAGAAAAACGTAAAGGGATGGGAACAGGCATGGAGACTCTATAAACCGTGAATGAGTGCCGAAATGATGTCTAAGTATCACAGGGCATCATTTAACAGAAATAACGACATGCGAAGGGAAGCATTATAAGGGGGGAAATTACTGCAGCCTAGCGTAACCTATTGAATCTTTGGGTTTTTAAATATCTGAAGTAGGGGGGGACATGGCAAACCGGGGCAAGGCAAAGTTCAGGACTCGGGGGTCTCAAGGAGGAATTCAACACGAGGGAAACGCTGCTAGGGTTCTTCTTAGCAGTGATTTTGGTCATGAATGTCGGGGAGGGGTGGGAAGGCCGCTCAAATCTTCTACCGGAAAAAAACCAAAGGGATTACTATTACAAGCCGACATGGGAAGGATTGTGTTCAACGTGAAAGACGGGAAATGATAGCGTTCACACAGGGACGCCGTTTGTCTTGGGCGGTTGATGGCGCAAGGAGGGGAAAGAGCAAAACGGGAGCCCGTAATTCTTTAAAGTTTAAGGGCTGGCAGTTTGGGTCAGAAACGAAACGGGGGGGAGGGATAAGAGGGGGGGGGCAAGACACTTCAAACAGTCCTATTTAGCAGCAAAAGGATTAAAGCGGAGGAGGAGAACTGAAGTTAGTGCAGGGGCCAATAAGGAGATTAAAAGCATTGGGTGAAGCAACTTAGTGATTATTCAGACGGACAACGCTCGTGGAATTCGAAGAAGAACTATTGATTGATCATCGAGGGGAGGAAGAAGAAGAACATGTGGGCAAGGGAAGCATTACTTAGCATCATGGAGGGGGGCTACGCTGATTCAAAAAAAGAGGAAAAAATCGGGGGGGGGAGGAAAAGAACAAGGTTCTTGCAGAAAAGGCATGTTTTGGCGAGTTGTCCAGTTTTCAACCTGTGATTCAAGTTCAAATAAAAAATAAAGACTGAAAGGCCGAAAAAAGGACCTATCAGAGTTATGCTTTGGAAGATACTGGACCACTCTCAACATGTACGGGCTACGAGGGGACAACGGTCACAATGCCGAGCCAAACCGCTGTATCAGCCTAGAACCATTTAATCAACCATATACATCAGAGGGGGGGGATCTGGACAAAGGAATAAAAAAAAAGGGACCGTCTTGGGTATATTGGAAGCGGCAAATCGAAACTGGAATAGCCAGAAAAAAGACGATCCAAAGGTGGAAGGTATTATGATCTCATATATTTTTCCAAAACTGTTACGTACGTGGTTGTCAAAAGTATAAGGGGGGGTTTTCCAAAATGAGAGTGGGTCAAAAAGAAAAAAGGAGTTGGAGAGGTGGGTTTTGGGAACATTGACTGCTACAAAACACACCGCATAGGGGAGTGGATTCCCTCATGGGGCAAATGGAAAAGGAGGCAGTGACGGTTCATTTTAAGAGGTGTGAAAAAAATGGAGGACCCCTTCCCTGAAACAGGGAGGTATGCCCGGAAAAAAAATGGTGACCTTAGGCCACATCAAGGAAACGGAAAGCTGTCCATGGAAGAATATTCGCGGGCCTCTGGCCCTTCTCATGTAGGGCAGTTGGAGGTCATTCCGGATTTCAGGAGTACAGAAGAGGGGAGGGGGGTCTGTCAAAAGGGTCAAGGACGGACCTGCTTTTGGGGGTGCGGTAGCCAAGTTCCAAAGGTCGTGGTGGACTGTATTGCAGGATCGTAGAGTCAAGGGACGGCGGGAAAGGAGAACAGCAAAAAAGAGATGGAGCTGTGGAGAAGGAAAAAAAGAAAAAAAAACGAGGAGGAAAAGAGAGAGGGAGGGTCTCCCAGACGGCAGACTAGCTATACTTCGAATGCTGGCTGCGTCAGGGATTACGGATTGGAATGCTACGGAGAAAGAAAAGGGAAAGCTAACATTTGGAGTGGGTAGAAACAGGACCTCCTGAAAACCCGGAAAAACATAACATAGCAGAAGACGCACCATCAGAAAAGCAAATGCACTATGCCGTTCATGTCTAGACATAGTAAATCTAAAAAGTTATTCTCCCATGTACTCAGGCCCGTGACAGGAAAAGGAAAAGAGAAGGAAAGGTTAACGGCACGGAGAAGGGAAGCGACCTCGGCCTTGACCAAAAATACTGGCGGCAGTCTGCCCACCAAGGAAAGACCAGACAATCGCAGTTGTGTAAGGGAAAATAAGAAAAAAAAAAAAAAAAAACAAAAGCACTAATGCAGATGAAATTTGGAAGTGAAGCACCCTATAGGAGAAAACACGAAATAAAGAAACCTCAGAATTTCAATGTTTGGATCGTGCTGCCGGCTTTTACTCTTGGAGAGGCGGAAAGAAACCAAAACAGGTCAGTGTGGGACTCTAACGCTGGAAAAAGTTCTAGAGGTCGAGTTAGAGGGGAGCGTTTGCCGTCAGCGTCTCCCGTCCTAAAGGGGAAAATTAGTGGAACAGAAGAAAGCCAAAGCGAATTGAGAAACTCGGATAGTTCCCATTCAAGCTTCGGAGGAATCAACGGAAAAAAAAGTCTTTTTCTGCCAAACGCTTTCGGCTTTGGAGAGGGACAGAACTATGTTCCTCGAGTAATGGAGGGAGGAAAGAAAAAGAAATGAAGGACAGGGCCATGGGCAGTATTTGCTGCAAAAACGATGATAAAGCAGGGGGTTCCTCGAGGAGCCGGAATTGCAAAGAGCGGTCGCACGGACATAAGGGGAAAAAGGAACATCTCATTCGCTTAGAGGGTGAATTAAGAAAAGACGGCCTAAATGATCAAAGAAGGGAGGGGGGAATTTTGCTAACCCGGCTTAAAAAAATCATGTATTCCGCCCGCACAAAAAACAGAAAGGAAAACTCTTATTGAAAGCTGTGGCTGAAATCACGACAAAAAAGGGGGGACGTAAGTGGAATAAGAATGGGGCCCGTCGGAAAGGTAATCGCGTTGGTAAAGCTTGTATGACGGTGAGGGCAGAGGACTTTGTTGGGGGGGGCGCTTTGAGCTAAGCTGGGACATAAGAGACCCCAAAACATTAAAGATCTTTGAGAAAAAACCGCGACGATGCGTCCGAAGTATGCCTTTGGTCCTGAGAACGGAAAGAAATAGAAGGGAAAATTCGGGTGCATTTTTCAAATGGTTAAATTGCTACTCAGCAGAACATCACTTCCATATTTGTCAAATCGGAGCCTAAGCTGGCAAAGGTTTTCCAGCGCCATCTGCTGAAGCTTCTTGGGATCTTTCTGGTCAGAGAGGAGGGTTCTGTAAAAAAAAAACCATGATTATGCTTTACGTTCCAGCAAAGGGGAAAGTGAGAGAAGGGATGAACTGAAAGAAAATTCCGTCATTTCGTGATTCAGTCAAATGCAACGTGAATCCTAAAGCCTTGCTTGACTGCAATAAGGGGGAACCAAGGAGGAGCGTAGCCCCTACGTGAACTTCTTGGCTTTCTCGCACCCAACGCACAGAAGGAGGGAATTTCGCATGACTCGCGGAGGGAAAGGGACAGCTTTGTAAAAACCCAGTCTGAAGGCCGCTCCCGTCCTGAGGTACTGTTTGGGCCGTACATACAATCTTTACTTGAAAATCAAAGGGAACCAGAGGGGAAAAAGAGCAGTGTAATTCCTTACTGAGCGTAACCGCACGTGCGAAGAGCTCCTATCAGGGGGAATCCTAAATCACGGAGAGGGCCTGAGATGTCCGACGCAAGAAATCTCTCTCAGACCTCCTTGCAAGCACTGTCAACGATTCAAATGCAGTCATGCTGAAAAATATTTCGTGTGACCCATAACGATAAAGTGAGGGCAGGGTGCAAAAGAGAGAGGGGGATCTGAAAATTAATTTTGGAAATGTTTAACGGTCCCGGGGACAGGGGGCCCAAGTCTGGGTGATATTATTCAAACTGGCGGCCAGAAGCCTTGTGAGGGTACTTCATCAGCTCAACAAAACCAGAGGCTGATGCATCTATAGATTAAAGGGAATCAGCAAGCACGAAAGAAGAAGGAAAGGTAACTTAAGGCACCAAAAGGAACAATATACATCTCACTATGTGAAAGATTCAAGAATCGCACTTCATCTGGTAGCCCTCTAATATGCTCAAGGGAAGGGCGGAGGGGGGCGAAAACTGATGATGGCAGCATGAAATGAAATTGTGGGTTCCCAGTCAGGACCCAGAGGAGAGGAAAAAGATGCAATAGATCATTGGGAGAATTCTTGGAGCGGAACGGTTGCCAAGAAGCGGAGGAGATCGACACGTGGGAGTGCTAAGCAGACAGTACGTATTACCAACTGCTTGTCGTGGGTCCTGACAAGAAGGGAGGGGTTCAGGTGATTGAAAAAGGAATTTGATCAAGTAATTCAGACGGTAGCGGAACCAGAGGGAGTGAAGAAGGGAAACTCCACGACGGAGAAAATTGACTGGGGAAAACATGAAAAGATGGGCCCAGTACAATCCAGGGAAAGGGCAAGCGTAGCAAGCCCAGGGGAAAAGGGAATGTGGGACAACCGCTATGGGGTATAATGCCGTTAATGGGGCAGGAAGGCCGAGAGAAGGAAAAATATCATATTTCATATTCCCCCAGCCAGATTGGGGCTGGGAGAGGAAATGACGATTGATTTCAAATAGTAGAACCGTGAAATGTTTATGCACTGTGCATATCACTGGGGTAATAAGCATGGGAGAAAAACCATTACGAGACGTAGAAGTCGACGAAGACGAATTAATGGAAAAAGGAGGAACAAATTAAAACATTTGAATGATTTTTTGAACTAGAAAGGTAGGGGGAACAAGGGCAAACCTGTCTTCGAGACCTAGGGGGGCCGGTTTACTGAGATGCGGAAAAGGGGCCAAGACATAGGGACGAAATGAATGAGCAGGGAAGGGAGGGTCCGAGTAATGGCAAAGGGCGAAACTCAAACTCTGAGCTGACCAAAAAAAAAAAAGATTTAGAGAAAACGAAAGTAACGAAATCCGACTTAAAAAGGAGGGATTGTTACAGGGCAGCCGGGACGATGGGACGCCTTAGAGGGTTTCAGGATTCACGAGCGAAAAAGATAGCCGGCCAAAAATTTTAAGATGGGAAGAGGTGGGGGTACTATACTGTTTTCTAAGTTATGCAAGACCGAACCAGTCCTTGATCTCTAGTGAAGGCTGGAGAACGTCATTTCACAGTACCACGGGTGAATGAGAAATGAGAAGTTGGGGGACCACTTTGGGGCTGTCCAAGTAGCAGAGGGAACGCAACGCGAGCTAGTTCAGATGAGGAAATAGCTGGAGAAAGAGAGGGGGGAAAGGTAAAAAAAAAACTTTAGGAGTAGAGCATCATTAACGGGTCTAAAGGCAATTATTCCCACGGACGGATTTACACATCGTGGAAAAAATCCTCAGGTGGTCTAAAAATGGTGGGGGAGATGGGTCCTGCCTTTTGATTTACAACCTACCCGCGCACAAGGCTGGAAAGTATTTCTATCGAACTCAGATTATTAAAAGGGGGGGAACGATCTCGAAAAGTCCACTCAGCGCGGGGGAGAAAGAGGTCAACATTCGAAAAGGGACACCAAGAACCATGGAAAGCAATAATCGAGTTAGCTAAAACGTGACTCGGTTTACGGGGTAGTTAGGGGGGGGCGAATCAAAACGCGAAAAGAAGGGGCCAGGAAACACGAAGAAAACATTGGAATCGTATTCTCAGAATTGCTCCTTTTACGGGGTGGGTTTCGGGAAATTATAGGGGTGGTCCCTCTCTTTTTTCCACAACTAGGAGCCTAAAAATCTCAAGGTAGAGGGGTGGTTGCAGGACCGCAAGGTGGAGAAGTCACACACAGCAAAAGAAAGTGGGGGGGGAGTCCGATGGCTTGGGGGAATGCAGCCAGTATCGTCGACTCTGGTCCAGTGAGGGGTGTCCAACTTGACTGGCTAAGATCGAATCAGGACAAACCTCGTGGTCCGTGGGCCAAAGAAAGGGCACGGAAGAAAATAACGTTCGGGAGATGTTCTCGCATTCAATCGTAATCGTGTCATTTTCGGTTTCAAACCTCGGGGGCCTCGTCGTAACTTCCCTAGGCGGGTAGGCTTCGGACGGGCGGATGGCTGCAGCGCGGTCACCTGAGTTTTGGGGGGGGCGTTATCCAAGATTTGGATCGGTTGATTGGAGGGGATCGTAGAATTGAAATAAAAGACTTGGGAAAGTCCTCCGACGCACTCGCTAGCGGGTCTGCCGGAGGGGGAAGAATCCAATAGGCAGATCAACAACAACACGGGAAGTGAGACCACAAAAGCAAAAAAAAAGGTCGGCGATACGGAAGCAAAGGCTGTAGAAGTCTAAAATACCTTCCCACAATAGAAACATGGGGGCACTTGATACCGCAAAAAAAAATCTACCCCTGGAGACCGTTGGCAAAGAAAAGAAAAGGGAATGGGGAATTTACAAAAGGGCCCTAAGAGGGAAAAATAAAAAGGAATAGGGATATTAAGAATGGAAAACGACGGTATCTTCCATGGAAAAGAAAAACGGTTTACCGGATTGCACCAAAATACTTAACCACGATTAAGAGAGGATGCGGGGAAGGGAACGGAATTTCTCAAACCAAGGGGAAAACATCCCTGGACAAAAAAAAGAAAAAAAAGGACTGGTGCCATTCAGGGCACCGAGGAATCCCAGGAAACATGGAAGGTTGTTATAGAATACTCTGACAAAAAAACCGGACAAGAGAAGGACATTGGAGTGGAGTGTGGGGGAGAACACAGTGGAAGGGGGAGAGTTCAGAAAAAAAAAAAGGAATGTGAGTCGCTGTTAAAATTTTTTTGGGGATCTGCAAATTGCCCTGGAAGGCTCTGCTGGGGGGGTTAATGACTAATCCTAAAAAAAAGTAAAAGGGAAAACGCCTTCCGGGTTTGTCCCGCGCGCTAAAGAATCTTCCGGGGGGAGAAAGGGATGATACCAAATCGGGATAGCCGTGAATCGTGGGGGGGAAGCGTCTACCACCGCGAAAAACAATGTCAATGTTGAGAGTTTGGGCTTTTTCCATCATCTGGCCAAGCGAAGGAGTCATTTGTAAAAAGGAAACTTGGGTCATTGAGGTGGGGGATGGGAAGCCAAAGGAAAGAAAATAGCAATCTTGGAGGGGTCCAGCAATCGATTGTGGCATCGGCTTAACGATTTCAAGCTTCTTTCCAAAACGTATCAACCACGTAGGGGAGGCGATGGAAGATGATTGCCTGGAGGCTGGTGTGGAGAAAGGATCATATTCCTATGGGGGGCCACGCTTGCGCCTTAGGCAAATACATTGACATAAGGCAGTCCACAGCTAGCTAGATGGGGGGGGGGGGGGAAAAAATTAAGCTTTCTAAAAAAAAGAATCAGATTAAAAGCTTGCATCAAAAATAGAAAGGGGGGAAAAAGGCTGATTCTTAGAAACAAACAAGTTTCGGGGCCCGGGACGCAAAAAAACTGATATATGACCTCTCTTATTAGGCGACTATGAACGAACGCACCCAGAAAACGCGTAAGGAGTAAAGCATTTTCCAGGAGTAAGGGGGAAAACAATCGGGGTTAAAAGTATGGTGTAATGTGAGGGGTCAGTAAATCTCAATCTAAGGGGGTTACCGGGGTATCTCATCTCGCGCACTTGCAGAAACGCACTTGAAAGGGGAAAAAATACTTGTGACTCCGCCTAAAAGCGCAGAAAGAGGGGGGGGGAAGTGTAAACCTTTGTTAAACGCTCATCAGGTCCGGAACGGTTAGTGGAGTTTCCCTTGGGCAAGGGTTCCAATAACTAACTCTAGAAATTAAACCCCCAAACAAAAGAAGGGGGCAAAAGGGAGGGACAAAGGTCAGAAAAGTCAGTGAAATCATTCTTAATCTGTTCGGGGCCATAGAGCAAAGGGGGATTCTGTTTCTCAGAATGATTATGATTTATAGCTATAGGGTAGGACCACGAACATTGGAAAGGGGGGTTCTGAGGGGAACAATGATTAAATCCCCTTCAAGGCCAAGGAGAAATGACCGGAAGATCACAATCTGAAGAGTGCGAAATGGTAAATTGTACTCCTCTCGTAAATAAAGAAGAGAAAAAAGGAGAGTGGTGCAACCTAGGGAAAAAAAAAGCTTGGCTTTGAGAACGAATAAGTCACAGAACGAGCGTTAGGAAGGGAACATGAGGGGCTGGGACGGGCAGTAAACCTCGAAAGCTCGATTTGATTTATCGTTCCCGAAGTCCCTAGGAGGGGGGGGGGGAAGATAAATCACCAGGAATGAGGTTGGAAAAAATTGGAAATGATTTATGACTGAAAGTCATCAATGTAGGAAAACCATAGGAAATTGGGGGAAGTCAAGTAAACGGGAACGTAGCACGACAACGTGCGATACAAAGGTCTTGGTAAATCTTAATGGGAGATTTCAATCTTAAGGGTGGAAGGAATGAAATGATATCAGATGGGGAAATTCAACCTTGCAGAGAACTCTTGCTCTGGGGGGCACCGCGTAAGGACTGAAGACGTAGGTCCGTGTTACGCCAAGACCGTCCTCTACCATTGGGGCAACTATTTTACTTGAGGAAGGGAGGAGGGGGGAAAGTTTCTATTGGAAAATACCGAAATGTGCTCCCCGAAGAGAAAGGGGAATGCTATTGTAGACAGAAAAATGGTGAGGAAGAAAATGAAAAGAGACTAAAAAACAAAAAAAGAGGGTGACAGAGAATTTAACAATCATGCAAAAAAAAGAAATCGGTGGGAAAGGGGCGGGGCTCAAAACAAGGGTAAGGAAATAACTTTAAAGTGATGGGAGAAAGAAAGAATCCAGAAAGTGAGATGATGGGCGTTTCATTGGTCGACACCCTCTATCTTGAATCAGTGGGAAAAGGGAGGGAAGACCTGACCAAGGGCTAAGAAGGGCACAAAAAAGGTTGATAGAGCAGGGTAACTCCCAGTAACTGGGGATTTGATGCGCTTGTCAAAAGAAAAGCAGGACTATCGCAAGTTTGAAGGTACTACTACCACTTCTGGGCTATGACAAAGGGAAGGAAGTGTAAGTGTTAGAAAGAATTGTTTAAAGGAAATTCATTATTTGAGAGCATTCCATGTAATATCAAAAAGCGAGAGGGGAGGGTACTTGCCCAGAAGCGACTTCTATTACAGGAGGGAAGGAAGGAGGGAAGATTCCTACCCGTTGGGAACAATAGGGCTCAAATTAAATGCAGGAAAAAGGTAGGAGATTAACAGGACTTATAGGATTCAAGAGCACAACTTCCATGGGAAAAAAGTAAAGGAGAATAAGGGAACCGGAGGTGCATGACATGGGAAAAAATCACAAACCTGGTGAGTCTAAAAGAAAGGGGAAAGGGGTCAGTATCAATGGGCATAAAGTAATGGACCAGAAGCCAATAACGGAACCCGAATTGAGGCGAGGGAAAAGGAAAACCTGAAGATGAGAGACGATTGAAGAACGTTAGTTGGGTTAAAGACGCTGAACAGGGGAACAAGGGAAAAAGGAAAAAGAAAAATGGCCGGACCGATGGATTCACTTACTCTCTGCTAAATCCACAAAGTCCAAAGAGATGAGGGCTGCATAAAATGACGAAAATGTTCAATGTGCGTGCCTATGTAGGCGCGAGAACTCAGACTGCGCTCAACCCTTCCCCCAAACCAAAGGATTTAAGATTAAAAAAAATCAGACTATGGTAAACAACTAAAGTGGGGGGAACAGTCAGCCGGGAGTCCGAATTTGAAACGAGTTTGCTGTGAGAATGCCTTATATATTAAGAACCCCTGATACTTTTTAAGAAGGCGAGTTAAGATTTTGGGCGTAGAAAAACTTTAGTCAGAAGACAAAATAATTATGGAGGAAAAATAGGTATGCGTATTGAAGCGTCGGTCATTCCACCAAATCTTGTGGTAATTAGAGGATGCATTGGGGTGAGGGAAAAATTAGTAGTATGCATATTAGGCAAATTAAGCGGGCGAATCGAGGAACTAGGGCTTCATGCAAAAAAGATGGTAGGTCGGGGGCAAACAGTACGGAAACAGTACTGGTCGAAGAAAATACGGAGGATTACAAGAGGAGGGAACACATAGGAGCGGAGGAACTCAAGATGCAGAAAAAAGGAAGGGCGGGTGCTTGTGAAAGGCAAACAGAGGCAAGCCGGACCAGAGCGCGGGGACACTCGATGATTCTTTCGAAGTTGGCCAAAGGAGGGAAAAGGAAAAAAAAGAAAAGGTAATGGAGGCTAGTGGGGGGGAAGAGGGGAGCACAGGAGAATTATCAGCCCTCGATAGCAGAATACACTAGTAGCCTTAGTAGCCCCCAAGGAAATAGGGGGGGGGGAGGAGAGATGGAACAAGAAAAGGGAGCGAAGACAGGCCCAGCACGATCAAAACAGAACTTCTGAGGATGATGGAAAGAGATTCCTCCTTTTAATTGGTTTTAAATATTGGCCCTTCATGGGGGGGGAGTCAGAAAAAGTTAAGGAAAACTAAAGAGTAGGCTACGTGATTGCTGTTTGTGGGCAATGTGCGGGAGATGCAAAGACACACCGGCCAATCTTACTTGTATTACGAAAAGGGAAAAAGGAGGTCGTTCTGTAAGCCGAGGGGGGAAGGTAGGAGAAGACCAGGCTCAAAGAGCCGGTATAGAAGACCTTTACCTCTTTTTCCGTATGTCAGGCTCGAAAAAAGCAACGAGGACCAATGGCCCGGGACGTGCACAGATAGAAAGGGAATGCGTCAGCGGTGAACCTGAGGACAGAAAAAACCCGTCGTAAACTCTTCCAGGATTACAGGAGGGCAGGGGGAAAGAAAACGGGGAGAAGAGAGGGGGGAAATTCATTTTTGGGGAAGAAATAAAGTTCCAAGGTGGGAGGGTGGGGGAAGGGATTGCTGGGGTATACGAATTTGCATAAGGAAGACAAAAGCGTTCACAGTCCCGCCTCTCACCTCTACTTTCGTCAGGCTAAAAAGAGAGAGAAACAACAACAACGTATCTTAGGAAAAGAGGTGAAGAGACAAAGACCTGAAGTAGGGAAAGGCGAGATGCGTCATGGAAAGCAGAGTGGGTGAAAGTAGTCAAAAGGAGACGAAACTACCTTCCCCCATCTACATGTTGGGGTAAGGAAGCAAAAAAAAAAGGAGGGACAGAGAAATCAAAGTTGGGCCCGCAGAAAAGCAGACATGAGTCGACCCGGGAAGGCAGGGAAAAGCAATGCAAATATTACGATGAGCAGGCGAACAGACCTCGAAACTGGGTCCCAAAGCAAAAGTGAAAAGAATTGCTGTCCCGGAAGACATGATAGGGGAAAAAGTCGAACTGGTAAGGAAGGACACTACATAGGCAAAGGGCCAAGAAAGACGATACTGGCGACATGGACTGCCCAGAAACATTTTAATCCCAACATTTTATTTGCAGAAAAAAAGGAAGAGGAAAAAAAACAGAGAGCCGATGGGTAAGGAGCGGAGGGGTTCAACAATATGGAAAGGGAAAAAAAATAGTGGGCATAAAACACACGTAAAAGGTATTGGACGTACATGAGATAAGAGAAGTTCAATGTTTTTGGATACAGGGCTTGCCCTTGTTTCTCCATTCTCTTTTTGCAGAGGAGAATACGACAAAAGCCTTTACCCAAAGAGGAAGGGCCTCCGGCAGCGGATATGAACGTCCATGGGGTCAAGGAGGATTCCAGCGGCAGAGGGAGCCCTTGAATCGTTGCCTAAACTGTCCTCCCCGATGTTTTAAGATTTTTTGTGGTAGAAGAGGAAGAGGGGGGAAAGGACGAATTATCATCGAGGATGACCCGCTTCGACGAGGGGGAGAGCGGGAGTTGAGAGACAAGAGCACAAAACGCGCAAAAACAGGATCGTTTCTTCATTCCGGATTTGCTTAACGAGGGGGTAAAGCATACGTTAAAAAAGAGAAAATTTAGAAAAGGGAAATGCTACTAGGACTTTGGGCCATTGCATACAACTGTTCGTTGCTGTGAGAAGGAATCAACACTAGGTCTAGAAGAGTAAAGCTGGGAAGAAAGATAGAGGGTGCATAGTACAGAAGCTGCAATTCATACTCAATATCTTGGGGGTGGCCACCTGAATTAAGCGGCGGCCTCATCCTTAAAATCCCATAAGGGGGGGGAAGGTCTTGAAAAGGGAACGCGGAAGAAATCCATTATAGAATTTGAAACACCAAAAAGCTATAGGAATAACAGGTAAAAATTAGGGAGATATCGGGGCAGCCTCTATATTGATAAAAAAAAAAGCACCCAACTCTTAACTTCGTCCGTGTCAGGCTGGAAAGGGAAAAAAAATAGAGGGGAAAGTAGGGTAGTAATGGATGGCAAATCCTGGGTTTTTGCCTGGGTAGGAAGACATTGTTAGGGCTCTGCCCTTTGATAAAAGAACGACATGGATTCCAGGAAAAGAAGGAGGGAGAGGAAGAAATTCAATCATTCGAGGGTTTCGAAAAAATCAGCAGTCAGGTTCTGCATTTTTCCATTGGTGACATTGGTCCCAAACTCAAAGAAAAGGAAGTCAAAGGGGAAGGGAAGAAATGTGCAATGTGAAAAAGAAATCGTCGGAGAAAGAGATTTCAACGTGGGTCGCGCATGGAGTCGGTGTCTGCCGGAGTATGCCCATGATAACCCGAACATACTTGGGAGAAGAGCGGCCACCAGAAAAGCCCTTCGCGTAAAAGAAACGCATGATCTATCAAAATTGCCTCAGTTAAGGAGAGACTTATCATATCTCTTCCCCGCAGAAGATACCAAAAGAGTAGGAGGGGCGACCAGGGGGCAAAAATTCGTGAGGAAAGCCGACGGCCTAAGGATTTACTGAGCTGTGAGGCAGGGTACCTCGCTTTCATTGAAATGTACCCTCGGGTTAGAAAAAATCCAAACGAGGAAAAAGGGACCAGATACACCGGAACATATATAGGGGGGCCGTAAAGGGAGAAGCTCAACCTTCAGCTAAACGGGTCAGGAACCCAGCAAACAGCAGTTGGTAGATGAGGGGGGTCGTCCGTTCGAAGCGGGGAAGAGAGAAAAAGAAAAAGGCGTTGCTCCGTATTGACCGAGGCAAGAGAGCGATATTGGCAATCTTAAAGGCACTTGTCACAGAAGACTGTTCAAAAAGGAGGTCCTTCTTCAGGCTTTCGGAGCAACATCCAGGAAAAGATGTGAGGCAGGGGTCCTAGGCTACCGGTGCAAAAAGACTTCGGATCGGGAGGGGGAAATCTTAATTCAGTTCCTGTTCCAGTCCGGGGGGGGGGTGCCAAGAATGAGCAACAGGTTTGAAGGTGTGCAAGTGATTCGTTGGAAAAAGCTTTGGCAAA
>Ga0179593_1735321_pt1 | contig 23502 bp, 27 predicted proteins | sample CZODoug2_1_08_16_FD_185931 | JGI IMG/M metagenome (GOLD analysis project Ga0179593, IMG submission 185931) | Vadose zone soil fungal communities from Angelo Coast Range Reserve, California, USA - CZODoug2_1_08_16fungal (PacBio error correction) | ecosystem: Environmental > Terrestrial > Soil >...
AGCCAGAACAATATCATCGCAGAGTGTTCGATTTCACAAAGGAAGAGAACCGTCCTTATGACGCAAGAAGACCCTTCGAAAGGGAAAGAACTTACCGCCATCAATTTCCGACTAAGGAGTGGGCGTGAAAAATAAAAAGAAGGAACGTCGGAAAGGGAAGAAGGGGGACAATGTATAGAAAAGATCCCACTAGGAGCAAGAGGCCTATAAGTCAGTTCAAAAGCTAAAAGAAAGGAATTCTCTCTCGGGGGGAAGGTTAACTGCCAAGGTCAAAACTCTTTTCTAGGAACCTAAGGACGTCTGTACGATCCCGGGTTTGTCAGAGCTGTTCTCCGATGCCAAACTTTGATCACCGGCCTAATAAAGTCGGGGGCGCTCTTGTATTGGAAAAGAAAGAAGGTCGGATTCAATCGGGGATGGGGAGTGAGGGAGGTTCCTCTTCGGGCGGGGAGAAGGAAAAAATAACAACCGCCAACTCTTCACGAAAATTCCAAGAGGTCATCAGGATGATAGGGTGTACGATTCCTCCGGGAACAGACCTGTAAGTGTTTCCTCTCCTCCCACGAAAAAGATCGACGAGTTAAGCGCCGATCAGAAGCGTTCTCCGGAAAAAGGAAGACCAGGGAAGATCGGCTTGCGCAGGGGTTGTTTTTTGAAGAAGCCAAGAAAAAGGGGGGGATGAGGCGATCTGGGAAAGGGAAACCCAACCCTGGAGGGAGAAAAGACATCTACTTCCTCTAAAAGGGGGAAACCGGAAAGATTCCTAAAGGATAAAATGGGACCGTCAAAGAAATTCTCTCCGTCGTGATCAAAACCGGGGCGTATCCGCATAGATCTGGGGCACACTTCACCGATTTTTTTAAAAAGAAAAAAAGGGGGGTAAAGTTTTGAGAAGAGTCCTGGTCGCGCTAGAACATATCTTTCTGGGAGAATTTCTGTTCGGCGGGAAAAAAGTGCTCAACAGAAATCTTTAGGAAAAGGGGGGGGGCGCAACGAGAAACACGAAGTTAAAAGCGGTTCTCCGCTCTGGGAGCTGCAGCTTGGTCGGGTTCATAGGGGGAAGCTCGTTCTCCTAAAAAGGAAACGATTTCGAAGACCGGTTTTCAGAGAGGGGGGAAGAATTGGGCGTCTCTCGGGGAGGATCCTCCTCTTTAGGTCGGGCACCCGAAAAAGGGCGAGGTGCTGAGAAGAAGGGAAAATCTTGGCGAAAGAAAAGGGGGAAGGGCGTCTCTTAAAAGAGCAAATTTTGGGGAAAAACCCCCGCAAGCACCCGCTTAGATGTTCCAGGAGAAGATCGGAGTCGACTGGGGAGCTCTTGAAAAAAAAAAAAAGCAGGCGTAAGCCAGGGGGGAAAAAAGGGGCTGGCCGTGCTAGAGGAAAATAGCGTCAGGAGGGAAAACTGGCAACGCTTTGCGGCCTGGGAGCCGCCAACTGGCCGCCGAGGAATGGGAGGGGTCGTTGTCGTCAAATATCCGGACAGGCGGTACGAAAGATCTGGCTCGCGAAAAGAAAGCGAATTGGATTTTTTGAAGGGGCGTTCTCCAACCCGAAGGGTTCGCGCTCGGTCTCAAGGAAATAAAAAATGGGACAAGTGATCGTCGCAAGCTCACAACCCTTAGACAAAGGTTGTCTATCTTCTCGCAGGAGACCTGGAAGACGACCGCTTTCGGGCGGAAAATCAAAGAGAGGGAGTCGCCAGGCCGGGCCGAGCCGCGCGTCTGGGGACCGACGAAAGCTCCTCCAAAAGCGATCAGGTGTTTGAGCCCAAAGAAAAGACGTCGGAAGCAAAAATGGCCGACATCTTGCGCCTCGAAACGGGTGTTGGTCTTCCGTGAAGCACTTTCAAAGAGAAAAGAAAAAGGTTATCGGGGGGGGCACGCGCATGAGCGAAAAAACCCCTTCGGAAAAAAGGTACCTGGGCGCGACGTCCTCGTGGCAGCGGCGTTAAGACGGAGAAGGGGGGGAGGGGGGGGCTGCTCAAGGGGGACAACGAAAAGGGGTTTTGCGGCCGTAACAGCGAGAGAAAAGCGCTCCTCTGAAAGGATACCTGCGATAAAGGCGGCATCGGGGTGAGATCGTGCCATTGTTCATGCGCAGGGGGGAGGGGGGCATACGCCTGATTGCCGACGAACCATGGAGTCATTTGTATCCGCCGCATGAACTCGCGGGGGTGGACCTTATTCAGCCTCTCGAAGAAAGTACGATCGGAAATCACGCAGAAGTCCCGGGCCGAAACGACGCGGACAGAACCGCCCTTTATAAGAAGGAACTGGCGACGAGCCTCTTGCGATAAAAGAAAACATCTTCACCTATTAAAAGCTTATTCGGTAAGCAAGGAAGAAAGCGGTCTTCCCGGTGGTTAAGGACTGTCATAGACGCATTCGCAGCGGCTGGGACGGAAAACAAAAGTCGAGCTCTCAAAAAAAAAGGAGGAATGCGTACAAATCGATAAGGGAAAGAAAGTGAGCATGAGGAAAGGGGAGAAGATGCTCCTGGCAGGGCATGACATGCCAGCGAACCAAGCAAAAAAAAACGGTACCTAGGGCGGCGCGAGAAAACGCGCCTACCGCGCATAAAGGGGAGTTTGAGCAGTGGAGAAATTGCGGCGAGAAAAAAAGGTTTCCGTACAGGAAGGAACTTGACCGCCTTTCTTGCAAGGGGGGGGAAATGCAAAGAGAAGAGAACTTCGTCCACGACGATGGAATGAATCCGGAAAAACCACCAGAACGGCCCCAGCGCGACACGATCATCGAGGGGAACGACCGTGAAGGGACGCCGGGAAAAGAAAAAATGCACTATCAACGCAGGAAAACCAATTAGGCGTCACCATCCTGCGGAAGAAAAGGAGGGCAGTCTTCTCATCTAAAGAAAGGGCGTCTCGGAGGGGGGGAAACGATCGTTGCGCCCCAAAGGAAAAAAAGGTTGATAAAAAGGAATTTGACCACTATCAAGGGAGAAGCTTCTCACGCCGATCAAAAAGAACATCCGTCTGCAGCCACTTTAAGAAAATTCTACTCGTCGAAAGAAGGGGCGGTTCCCAAACATCGCGTCGATCACTGAAAAGACGGGGCGTTTTAACTCTGCTCACGGGAGGGTTGAAGAGCGGGGAAATGATCTCTTGTAGAAACGACAGGTCGCCATGAATCTTGAAATCAAAAAACTGATGAGAACTGTTGGCATCTTGACGCGCGAGGGGTCTTTCAAAGAAAAATATCGAAGCCCAGACGGAGGAAGAACTTCTGTGTGCCGCAAACTGAAGCGCCCGGGGCGACGGGAAAAAAAAATTTTGAGAGGGGTTTCGTAGAGACCTTCGAGAAGAAAGTGCGCAGGCGCTGAAAAAAGCGCGAAAGGGGGAAAGAGAAAAAAGCGCCGGAAAATCCGGTGACTGTCGAAAGATAGGCAGCGCCTGGACGTAAGTAAAACCGGAAACAAAAAGATCTTCGACGCATCATGCGGGGGAAAGAAGCTGAAAAAGCGCTTCCAGGCCATCGAGGCCCGCGAGCAAGACGGAAAACGGCCGCACGGGAGAGGGTGCGGAAAAACGAGGGCAAGAGTGAGCCCTCAATCAAGAATGAACGGCGGGGCGCCGGGCGGAAAACCCATAATCATCGGAGGGGAAGAGGGGGTGCATGCGGGGGAAAAAAGGGAAAGGACTTAAGAAAGGACAGGGGGTTTTTCCGTTTCACACAGAGTCGTCACTCTATGCGAAAAAATCCATTCGTTGAGGAAATAGGAACCGCTCGGCTCTCTAAAACGAGAGGAAGGAAAAAGACTCGGAAGGCGAATCCCGAAAAAGGCTGATCACTCGCGACGGGAGGAACAAACCGTACGACCATCTGCCGTCGCGTCCAGAAAAGGGTTTCTAGATCAGGAAGGGAGGGTGGCAATGGAAGATAAAAAGGCGCGCACGCCGCGGACAGACCGGGAGATATTGTCTATAGAAGAAACGTACATTCTTCTGAAAAGGACGCCATGCCGAGCTTTGGAAAAGAAAGGTTGTGAAATAAAAAGTCGTGCGCAAAGCACGCCCAACGCGGGGGAGGGAAACCGTATATAATTTTGACCAAAAAACGGGGGAGGAGATCGCGTTAAATGGAAAGGTTCGCTGCCGTCGAGAGCGACAAGCCGTAGTTTTTGAAAAGTAGCCTCATCCCCATATCGAGAGCCAACCGTGATTTTCTTCGAAAAAAAAAACCAGAGCGCCCAATAAGATTTGCCAGACGGCGTAGTTTGTAGGGGGATGAAATTCTTGAAACGCGTCGAGGTAGGAAAAGAGACTGAAAACGGACACAGAGGCGTCATTCACGCCGGGAATCAATAAAATGGACCGCCGAAGGAAGACGTGCCGAGGTTGGGGGGGAGGCTTCGTATCCTAAGAATGCCTGCTATTTTCAAACAGCCAAAGGAAGCACCGCTTGGCCATCGAACGAGGACGATGAAAAGTTCCAGTCGCCAGAGAAAGAGGAATGAGACAAAGGCTGAGGCGACGCCTCAAGAAAAAGAAACGCTTCCAAACGCGTAGTCGAGGGTCGGCAGTCGCGGAAAAGAAGTCACCGCTGTCTTGGTGAAAAGTCCAATTGCCTTGACCTTGTCTTTTCGGAGCATTGGAGCCTTCTCGGCTTTCCCGCGGAAAGGGTAGAAAAAATCGACAAAAAGGGACCCCTTTCCGCCCAGGAGCGCGAAGCTTCTTAAAAAAAAAGAAGGACATTGATGGGGCGGTGGAGGAACGAACTCGAAATCGTTACTACTGGAAGAAAATTCATCATAGACGTAGGATGAGAAAAAGTTTGTGGTTTTTGGGGGGGTTTTTTTGTCTCTGAAAAGGGAGGCGTCTGTGTGGTCCTGAGAGGATAAAAAAAAAACGGATTATGATACAAGAGACATAAAGAAAAAAGAGAAATAAGGAGAAGACAAGAAAAGGGGGGGGCTCATCCACCGGCCGTAATGACGCAATCGGAAGCGCATTCCCGTCTTCACTATTCGAAAAGAAAGAGACCATTCAATTGCGACTCCAAAGGAAAAAAGCTGGGTTACGACCTGAGGAATCCGGAGAAAAAGGACCGAAATGTTTCGAGGGCAGAAGACCCATCGTATCTGGAACCTATAATGAGGCAAAGGCTCCGACAAAAAAAAAAATCAAGGCAATTAGGCCAATGGGGAAAAGCTTCATGCTCCTCTCGAAAAGCAAAAGATTGGACGCGAGGGGTCCGCGCTTGGGGGAGGAGGCGTTCGCCCGAGTGAAAAAAAAAAAGGTCAACAGGCTCAGCTTCAGGGGAGGGAGGTCTTGTAAAGCTCAGAAGGCTAACCGGTTCGATGGCCAGGGCGAACATTCCTTGTTCAGCGAAAAGTTGCGCCTGCTCTAAGTGCATCAAAAAAAAATTAGAATTAAAAAGGGTGCAAGAAGGGTACAAGTGCGTGATGAAGCGTGGGAGGGTCCGTTTTTCCCGCCTCCTAAGGATCATTTACCTCGAAAAGGGAAGGCAAAAGAAGCCGGAGAAACTAACAAGAACACGCCCGACCCTTCGAAGGAAAGGGGGCGCTAAAGGGCGCAATGGCCGCAGTTGGTGTGGAAAAACACGTTTTTGCTTAGGAAGAAGTCGCTGAGTCTCGAAGGAGAGAAAAAACCGACAGAAAAGAGGCGTCTAGGGGGCTGTTTGCCGCAAGAAAGGCTATCCTCCTGAGAAGGAGATTACTTGGGTTCAAATTAAGAGGGGAAGGGGATCCCGCCAAGCCGGGGCGTGATAAGAAAGTCAAATCGATCGCCACGAAAAAAAAGCTCGGCCTGGCGAAAGTTTTTAGGGGCTCCGGATCGAAGAAGAGTATCTACGGTCTGTTCCAAAGGGGAAGCGCGCTCACAAGCGCATCTTGCGGGAGAAAAAAGGTCAAACAGAAGTTCGATCAAAACCACCTCTGTTCTCCGGCCGCGCGTGCAGAGGAGGAACCTGTACGTCCGCGAAAAAAGCACAACAGCGAGGGTGGCGCCGATCGTCGAGAGAATGTAGGAGGTGGGTCGGGAACCGGTCTGGCTCATCTCGGAAAATAGAGGTGACTAGGCCTGGCGCAAAGTTTCGAACGAAAAGGGACCACCCTCTAAGAGAGATTCTGTCAAGAAAGGGAACTCATGTGCCAAATGATATGTAAAAGAGCTGAATCGGTCCTCATCCAAGGGAGGCTTCTTGAAGGGACACTAGGGCCCATTCGGAAAGAAAGGTGATCGGCCTCGTCAGGGGGCTAAACTATGGCGCACTGGGGATTTAAGAGAGGGGGGGGAAAATGCTTTCTCCGGGGGAAAAAAAAGGGTTAAAAATGGGCGTTGGGGGGGTCGTTGGGGAAACCGCCAGGCCGGTAGGAAGCATCGCCTAGGCGCCACGTTTTCAAGAAAAGACAATTTCGCGCTCGTAGAGGAAAAACTCGCCCGTGGGTCTCATTGAAGGGGAATACAACCGATCGACAAAGGGGCCCGTCGAATGAAGGGTCTATGAAAACGAGCAAGCAAATCGCCCTTTAAAAAACCGCTATCCAGGGTGCTTTTGAAAGGAAAAACCCCACGCCTGGGGAAAAAGCGCCACCTAAAATCGAGATCAATTGGCGCGCAACGAGGGCATGGAGAGACGTCGTGCTTTCGACATCTCTAGAAGAATCTTGCGAGGCTGCAGCCGTGTGGGTGAAAACCGCAGCGTGTCGTCGAAGACGTAGCATGCATATCAATTAAAGACAAGAGGTCCTATAACTCTCGAAACATGAAAACGCATGCGTTCTTCCCAGATCAGTAATTGTCTTAAAGGCGTTTTGTCAATGGAAGAAACGGCGTTCTTGGGAATGTGTCTGAGAAGAAATGCCTCAATCACGATTGCGCGGCCAGAACAACGATCGGACTCGCCTCGAAAAAAAGCGGGTCGAAGGCGACGCAGAGGGACCGAGTCATCTGGCCGCGCATGGTTTGGTCCAGCGCTGAAGCGTGGACAAAGAATGATTGGAAAAAAACACAAAGGGGCGGATCCTGCGCGCTGAAGGGGGTTGGAGCTTTTAGCGCTCAAGGGGGAGGTTGGTCGGAATCAAAGCTGTGAACCGAGCTTCTCTTCACAAAAGACCATCGTTGCCAAAAAAAGACCGGAACGGTCCCGCCAAAGGAAACCTGGCTGCAAGGCCTCTTGCGGCTAGAAAAACTGCAAACAGCTTCCCTATGACGTAGGGCGGTCGGAGCGATGGAGAGGGATACCGCTGGCGTTCCAAAAAAGGGGTTCGCTTTCCTATAGGGCCGAAACGCATTGCAAAGAACAAGGCTCACTGCGCAGGAGGGAAACAACACACGTAGGGAGGGGGAAAGATCCGATCACTCAGGTTGGAAACAGACAGGAGAAAAAAGGCGCCTTTAAAGTCTGCCTGAGGTATAGTTCGGCTCGATCATCGAGGGGAACGAATATGGAGCTGGTGGGGGGGGGGGGGGAGCAAATATAAGGAGAAAAGGATCGACAGGTTGCGAAGAAAATCAAGGTCGGTGAAAGCTGTCGTGGCTCTGGCAGAGACCTTTTAAGAGAGAATGGGAAAAAAACGCGACTCTCTTCTGATGGAGAAACAAAAACACAGAGAAATCCATGGGAACCCCCGCGGCTGAAAGGCCTGAATGACCAGCAAAAGGACGTGACGCCGTCGGCAAAATGGACAGCGGGCATGGCCACCCCATTAAGGAGGACGAAGCATCGAGGAGGGCCGACAAGGATCGAAGGACGCCGAGTCAGAGGCGCGGCGAGGGGGGGAGGGGGAACACGCGCCGAAAAAAACCGAGAGGGAGGGACGTGAACACGAGCACAAAAAAGAAGCGCGAAGCCCTGAAGCCTCCTGAAAAAAAAAAGGTACGGCGTTCAGACCTTAGCCGGTAGCATCGCAAAGAACGCTGCCCCAACTCGCGATCACTGAGAACGCTCCGTCCAGGGGGGCGCGACGCACAAGAAAACAATAAAGCAACACCACGGAGTCAATGCCTGCAAGATTCCTCCTCCAGCCAGGGAAGGCCCTCTTGAACAAAAAAAACCTGATAGAGCGGGTGCGCGAGAACCCCCCGTGGGAAAGCTGCGGCTCGGGGGCCAGCGCGCGAGCCGAAAAAAAAGTGGGAAAAACCTGAAAATCGAGATCGCCCGTGTCAAGGAGAAAGAAAAAGAGCGTACACTTTGGTTCCGATTCGAAAACTTCTCCGATCAGAAACATGCGGCGGTAAGGCACTATCGCTGAAAAGGTCGAAGAACCTAAATCTAAGGGGGGGTACTCAAAGGGTCGCGATCCAGGGAAGTACCTGCCTGGCGAAGGAAAAAGACCCAACTCCCATGGGCTTCCTTTTTAGGGGAAGAACGCTGAAACAATCGCTTCCAGACGAGGAGATGACCAATTAAGGGAAATCTCGCGGGGGTGGGCACGTAGGAAGGGTGAATGGAGGGAGGGATCTAAAAGGGATGGAAAGTGGGGGAGAAGGAAGAGGGGATGTAATATAGGGAATGAGGGCTGTTGGAGGCAGGAGAAAGATGTGTGAGGGGAGACGGGAGGGAAAGTTGGGTGGTACGGGGAGGGAATAGGAGTAATGGAGGGTAGGGTGGTATGGTAAAGAAGGGAGAGATGATCGTGAGGGGGGAGAGGGGGAGTAAGAGGAGGGAAGGGAGGGCAAAGAGTAGAGGGGAGAGGGCGGCAGCACTGGAGGGTCAAATTGAAAATCAAGAAGTCACGCTCATCGGAAAAAAAAGGGAAATAAACTGGCTTTTTCCATGATTAAAGAAAGAAATGAGACTCCCTTTCAGGTGGTCCACACTTTTGAATGTAAAAAAAAAGGTTGGGGGGGGAAAATAAGAAAAAAAAAAGGAATCGTCACTCTATTCGCCAGGCCGAAAGACAACATGCGTGCGCAATAAAGATGAGAGGAAACGCCTCTCAGTCAGGCTGAGAACTAAGAAGAACGGCTGAAATTCTTCTCAGCGTCAAAAAAAAAACATAAAAAAAGAAAGAGAGAACAGAAAAAAAGGGGGGGGGGCGGGGGGGGGGGGGGATCGGGGGTGGGGGGGGTGGGGGCGGGGGGGGGGGGGGGGGGGGGGGGGGGGGGGGGGGGGGAAGAGGGGGGGGGGGAGGGGGGGGGGGGGGGGGGGGGGGGGGGGGGGGGGGGGGAGGGGGGGGGGGGGGGGGGGGGCATCTGACCAAGAAGACGACCAGGCTGCCTCGCTGCCAGAGGAAGAAAAAACTTCTTGTGGCAATCGTTCCAACGTTGAAAACGACAAGATGGCGCTTTTTGAAACGAAGACGGAAAAGGGAACCGTCGTAACAAAGTCTCATATCGCTTCGATCAAAAAAAAAGGACAAGGACTTAGGAAAACCTAGTAGGTGGGGAAAAAAACTCGGTGAGTGGGCGAGAGACCAGTCATCTGAGAAAAGGAGCACTCCTGAGAAAAATGGAAAAACAAAACGTACTCTTGGAACTCCTTTGAGGAAGGAGGGAAAAATTCTTGGCGGGAGTCCAGTCGAGAGGGCGACGGTTTCAGGGCCAGGGGGGTCTACTTCGAGCATCAGGCAGAGCCTATCCACACGTGGGGAACAGTTCTGCGCAAAAGAAAAATAGGCATTGTGCCGTGCGCACGGGTCTGGGAAGGGGGCTGTAGTCTCCGGAGGGGGAAGAAAAAAAAAAGAAAAAAAAAAAAAAAAAGACTTGATCGGTTGGCGGATACAAAAGGACACAGCTTCCGTTCGGAAGGCAAGATAAGAGGAAGAAAAAAACCGCCGGAATTGGAACATAGTGACGATTTTGGGAAGGGCAAGTCTCACCGTCGACGCGGAAGGGAAGTTTCCATCCGCAAAAAAAGAACTCGTTAAAGGGGGAACGGATGAGCTTTGAACTCAAAGAAGATCCCATGTGATCAAGGGGGAATCTTCTAACCTCCTCTGGCGAAAGGACTCGCTTCCGGGGAAATCTTTTGCGGGACAAGGGAGCCAGGGGGGGGGGGGGGTGGAGGGGGGGTGGGGGGGGGGGGGAGGAGGGGGGGGGGGTGTGGGGTTCAAAACCGCTGTCTTGGTTACTTTGCCGCAAAAATTTCTCTATCCTTGATGTCTGAGGAAGTGGGGAACAAGATAAAACTATTGGATCGTAAATCCACCCTGTGCATTTGAAGGGCAAGTTCTTGACTCGCGTAAGCCATTTCGAAAAAGTCGCGAATTGGAAAGGGCGGGTGAATCGTATCGTGACGACGTGAAGGGTTTAGGCCGCCTCGATTTGCGGAGGAAGGAAGCCATCTCCTGCCGTGGGAGAAAAAAAAAGGGAGAGGTGAACGCGCGAATTTGCGAGGAAGTCAAAAAACACAGGGGGTAGGAGGAAAATAGAGGAGGAACCAGCCGCCAGAAATCGTCGTTCATGACGATTATCACGGCCGTAGTGAAGAGAAAAAAGCAACTTAATGACGCAATCGAGGAGAAGAAAACAGGCCATACTAGCGAGCTCGTTCCACCAAAAAAAGGGAAGACAACTACTAGGGGTTACTAATGGCTTTCCGCGAGAAAGAGAATGGGCTAAGGGCAACGTGGGAAAGCCCCTAAGCCAATCGTACTGCAGGCGCCTGTATAAGGCCTGGACAAAATCCAAGGAGGCTCGAAAAAGTACTGCCAATGTCAACCAAGACAGAGAGGCAGGCTCCCCAAAAAAAAAAGATGTACCGGGGTTGGTGAGGGAGGAGTCCCTCGTTGTCTCATAGGAGACCGAGGTCCAATCTGAAGAGTTCCTCGAATAGAGAGAGGCGCTCTGTGAAAGCCAGGAAGGAGAAAAAACCGGACAATCGTTTCTGATGGTAACTCGCATGTCCCGGAACTCTCGGTGGGAGCCTGAAGGAAGGGCTCAACCCAAACTAGGAAATCAATTAGAATTCTTTGCAAAGTTGGTACAAGGAAAATGACGCCGGTCCTATGGGGAAAATCCCAAATATCAAAGGGAGGGGCATTACACTCAATAGGCCTTTCCAGAAAACTACAACTACGGTGTAAACGCAAAACGTAGACTTCAATACGCCGGATTGGGGGGGGGAGTGCTCCGATTGCCAGGCCGTGTGGGTTGAGAAAGCCATCAACGGGGGGCTTGGGGGACTCGGGTCGACGGGTCTCAAAAAAACCCGCTCTCCCCGGGGAAAGGGTTGGTCTCCCGCCACGGGTCGGAAAAAAGGGACGGCAAGATTAACGGGGGGGAAAGTGATCCGCCAAGCGGGCGAAATCTACGTGCGCCCTATCGGGAGGTTACCAAAAGCTCGTCCTTCTAAGGGGGGGGAAGTCCTGTTCGAGAGAGAATCTCTCAGACAATATCTTGGAGGAGTGCGCCGCGCGTCTCAACAAGCAGGAAGGGGAGGCAGAATCGTTGGAACGAACGGTTGGTCTCGACCCGATCCTTCTCTTTCCGCGGAAGAGGGTAGTAACTGGCGCTGAAGACCGTCCGCTTCGTGGCTCAATAGGATTGATTGGCCAGCGAGTCAACGGGGGGGAAAAATGGCTCTCGCATTCTGGGATAGATTTATTTCGCCCGACGAGGCTTCCATGTCGCGAAGTGATCGATCTTTGCGAAAAGGTGGAAAACCTAAGGGCGTCTCTTGTAGCCGAGCCAATGTTTTGGAAAAAAAAGCAGGTCCGAAGACGCTGAAGATCAAGGGGATGAGCGACTGCTTAGGCTTGCCCAAAAGACATTTACGACAAGGTGGAAGCGAGATTCGTCTGGGGGTCCAAGGGGAGGAAGGGGAAGCGCCTGGGGAGCGCACTGGCCAAGGGCTCATGGTCGTGGGGGGGTTCGTTTGAGGAAGCGTTACGGGGGGAAGAAAGGAGGGCGCGGCAGGACGGGCGTAATGTCAATCGCTTTCGGGAAAGAAGGGCGCGCAGGAGTCTCCATTGAAGTACGACCGGGGGGCTCATTGATCTGCTCATGCAACCACGTCGAAATGTTGGAGAAAGGACCTGACCTGGGCTATCAAAGTGTCGGGCGAAAAAAGGGGGCTGCCATCTGAATGGGGTCCGGGAAATAGATATGAGTGGGGACCGACTAGATAAGCGTCACCCGCGGAAGATAAAACTATTTCTGGAAAATTTGGGCGCAAACGGGACGCCTGGTAGCGGAAGGAATCTTGCGCCTCGGCAGAAGCCACCGTGTGTGGGGGGGGGAAGTGTCGTCAGGGAGAAAGAAAGAGCGGACCTTCGGCAGAAGGCGATGGGGGGCACTCGCAAGGGAAAAAGCTTCGAGCCGGCAGGTCTTACCGAAGATCGTGGAGCGGGCTTGGGAAAAGGAAAAGAGCGTCCTTTTAGGGTCAGCTGACAATCCAAAAGTTTTGCGCCGCCGGGGGGAGATCGACGGGTCGCCGCGGCGAGCGTCCGAATCGTCGTGACCTGCTATGTCGGGCAAGAGTTGGATCGGGATGGTTGTCCCATGCGAGACAGACGCTGATTGGCCAGAGGCCCGGTCCTCCAGTGTGGCGGGGGGCAGGAAGGAGAGTAGTGTTAGCAGAAGAGCAGGTTCGCGGTGGGGTGGGGGGGGTAGTTCAGCCATCTTCGTCGACGCTGAGAAGCAAAAAAGAAACCGTCTTCACTCTCACCAGAAAGCGCCGACCGTAAAGTGGGGTGGGCGGGACGGCCCACCTGTCGATCAAAAGAAGGAGGCGCTCCAGACGCATCGAGACACTTCCCTATTACTAAAGGAAAGGGATGTCGGCACATAGGGGAGATCACGGGGTTCCGGCCGCCTTAAGAATTTCCTACGGAAACCCGAAAGGAACGGACTGTTAAAGAGAGTCTGATCGGGGGGGAGAGAAACCACAACCAAGAGAAAACTGCTGCATTGAGCAAGAGAAAAATCGAATGCGCCTTTCAGGGAAGGAAGAGAACAAAGCGCCCGCGGGATAGGCGGATCAGCGCTGCCGAACGAAAGAAGGAGCTTTTTGTGCGAGCCAGATTGAGGGAGGGGAAAAAGGACCATGTGGCTCGGACGGCCTTTGAAGGGGAGGGGACAGTTCCTGAATGTATTCGTTATACAGGGGGAAAGAAGAAAAAAGGTTTCCCAGCGTACTCCTGACAAAAAAGTACTTTATCTCCCAAGTCAGCTCTGCAGGGGAGGAAACATGGAGAAAACGTGACGCCTTCTTCGGCATAAAAAACGATCACTCATTGACCACAAAAAAGAGAAACATCGGACGCCGCTGCCGCCAAAATCGTTCCGCTATCACGGGAGAAAGAGGGGGAGTGCTATTCCGATCGGGAGAAACAAGAGTCAACGGGTATGAGCAGTACGGGGGCAAGAGCATCACAATGAAAAGGACGAGGAAAACGGCACACAGCGTCGATCCAAGGAAAAGGAGACTTACTCGTGCTACGCGGAAGACAATGCGGTGCCACCCCCATGAGAAATAATTACGAATGTCAGGAGAAGGGTACCCGTCGACGACACGCAGGAACAAACTTCTGCATATCTCCATAGGTCCTACAGCAATTCCCTAAAGAGACAAATCACGAAACCCCTGAGGAAAGGTACTGAGCTCCACAAAAAAGGTCAACATCACTACTCTCTTCTAGGGAACGAAAAGAGCCTGAGAACGGTGAATTTAACGCCGAAGGCGTGATCGCCGGTAAGCTACAGGGTCGTAGGTTGCAAAAGAAGAAAACGCCCTCTGCCTTCGCCTATCAGGGAAAAAAAACCCAGGAAGATTTCATGGAGACTATCTCGATAGAACCGAAATCTGGACGGAAAAAAAACCGGACGAGAGCCCTATAGGAAGAGGGAGGGGGAATTGTCTTAATTTGACGACCAAAAAAGGACAATGAAGACTTCGTACCAAGAGAACTCAGTGCATCAAAGAGACAGGAAAATCCTTCCGTCCCTCAAACGACTAGATAGGAGGGTCGTCCAATCTTCTGAAACAAGAAGGGAGAACTCAAGACGCTGGGTGCAAGCTTCAGAATGGACCATCTCATCGTCAACCACAACGTGCCGGACTAAAGGAGAAAAAGGGGAACCACCACTTTTCCGTTTTGCTAGAAACGATGCTCCAGGAGAAAAAGGAAAAAATACAGAGTATTATAACGAAGGAGGACGAAACGCCTCCATCGGAGTATAGCTATCAAAAAGTCCAGCGCGTCTGGAAAGGAGGAAAAGGGACCGTCTTTACCAATTCCCTCTCCAGTAAGAAGACGCTGCGGGACAGGGAGAAAAGGCGTTGTGGCAATAGGGGGGGGGGGGAAAAAGGAAGAAAGGGCAGCTTGTTGAGCAGGGAAAAAAGGTCGTAAAAAAAAAGATATTTTCTAGAGAGAGAGGGGAAGTCCTGAAAAACTGTCCCGCCAGGACGGGGGGGGGGGGGGAAAAAAAATCAGTGAGGAAGACGATGTTCGGATCAAGCAAAGGGAGGGAGAAACGGACGGAGAGAATTTGAAAAAGGAATAACCATTTTCTCCAAGAGGGGGCAAACTCAATGTTAGGAATAGAGAGCGACGGTGGAGAGACCGGTCTACGGTCAGAGAAAGAAAAAAATCGGACTAAAAGGGCGCACAAAAAAAAAGGGACCACGGGGTCTTCGCAAGCGATCGCAACAGAAAGAGCACGGGTCCGGGCTGGTGGGGGGGTGATGGGGAAGACGTCGCGAAAAGGTCTATTTGCATGATCAGGAAAGAAGGTAGGGAGGAGACGGTAAAACTGACAAAAAAAACGCATTCACGACTTGTAAAGGAATCCTGATGCACCGCCGGAAGCAAATAGGAGAGGGGTGACTTCCCGTACTAAGGAAAAGGAGAGAGAGTAACAGGCATTAAAAACAGCTTTTGAAGAAAAAAAAAGGGGAGATGAGCTTTCCATAAAAATCGACGAGATGCGAAGAAATGCTTATGTCCAGATTGAAGAGAGAAAAGGGCGGGACAAAAGGGACTTCGCTTCAGGGAAAAAAAATCCCTTTTGCGGCGCAGGAGAGAAATGGAAGTAAAAAGCTGTCTTGGGAGGAGGACGTTTGACCGTCGGGAAGTTGTGTCGGAGAGTGGACCGCGGTACAACTCTACTATTGGAGAAGGGAAAAAATCACACGTTGCCCTTGGGGAAGCCAAGGGAACTTCTTGAGAAGACGTAGTTGGAGTCGACATTGGGAGGATGGTGACTGAGCTCAAAATCGGAGGCCAGTTGGGGGTCCGCCTCGATTGCGTAGGAGGGGGGGAAAGGAAAGGATAATCGAACACTTCTTTTCCTTGAACGCGTGAAAGAGGAGGGGCAGCGGGGGGGAGGAGATCTCGCAGAAAAAAAGAAGAGAGATATATAAAACCAGCCGCAGATCAGGAAGAAAGTAGGGAGGGTTCATAGACAAGAAGGGACTCTCAAAGGAATTACGCAATCGAGGCGGCCGAAAAAAAAGGGATTTCTAGCTCCGTCAACCAAAAGAAGAATGTCGACGAAAAAAGGAAAGACTTGTTTGTACGACATGGCTGGAAAGGAACGGACCTCACGTTGGGGGATTTTCTCGGGCAAAAAAAAAAAGGCTTGTAGCCGCGTTGGAAGGGACTAAAGAAAAAACTACATCAAGGATGCGGCTCAGGGAAGTGGACGGCCACTGTCACACATGCAAAAAGGCTACTCTGCGACTGAGCGTCTGGTACTAACGGAGAAGCGTTGTAGAAAACGAGCCATCGGCATCAGCCTTTGGGAAGATTCGATCTCTGCGATGAGATTATGGGGGCTCATCCGGACTGCTAAACCGGAAAAGGGAAAAACGGTGGCTGCCGGAAAAATCGCACAGGCCATTGGGGAAAAAAGGTTGCGCCTGCTTCGAAGGGGAAGAAACCCCCAAGACTCGATCAAAAAAAACAATTTTTTGCCGGGGGGAAAAAAACAGAATGATCCTTGTCAAGTAAAGGCGGAGACTCCGGACGCTGTGGGGTGTTGGAAGGGGAAAAAGACCCTATTCCGCGAAGGGAATGGCCTCGAGCTTAAAAAAAGAAGCCGTCGCCGAGCATCAACTACAAAGAACACGCCCTACCCGTTCTCCGTAAAGAGGTGGGGGGCGCGAAGGGCATATTTCCGTCCGTTTGGTTAAAAAGACTGACGCTTATGCTCGAAAGGGAGGGAAAACCCTACTGGCGAACCTTCGAAAAGGGTCGTTGCGCCCTCCAAAAGATCCTCTTATAATGGGAAAGGGGCGGGGTCCAAAAATTCTCGAGGAAGCCATCCTTTCTTGAAAGAAAGGGGGGGGGGGACGGCGCACGAGAAGGAAAGGGAGTGGTAAGGGGTATGAGGCTAAAAGAAGCAGGAAAGAGGATCGGAGTAGGGATAGGAATGAGGAAAAGGCAAAAAGGGACGATAGGGTGTTCCAAAAGCTCTTCCTTGCAAAGGGTGAGAAAAGGTCCGGTCCGAAGGGAAAACAATAAGGTCCTTTGGTACTACTTTCTGTTCCGGCGGCGTGGCGAAAAAAGGAGGCTGCGCAATCTTTTTGGGACAAGGAAGGGGGGGGGGGGGCCACCAAAGGGAAAAGACCCAAGGAAGAAGGGACCTCTTGCCTAGGGCGTACTTGCGCAGGGGAAGGAGGAAAGCGCGTGCTCATTCAATCAATAAAGGCGAGGGGACGATCTCTCTTCCTTGTTTCAGGAAGAGGGTTCGCGGAAGGCCGCGAGAAAAATATTTCTCATCCGCATAGGAAGACTGAAGCCTGGAGAAGGCAAACTGAGGTGTTTTGACACCTCGAAAGGGTTTCAGTGAGAAGAGAACTTGTTGGGGAACATCCAGGGGGGTCCCATTTTAATCTAGATCCGGCCTGAGCTGAGGGGAGTATCCTCTTGCCCCAGTCTAAAAGGGAAAGGAGGGCCGAGAGGAACGGGGAATTTCCCTCGCTGGAGGACGAAAAAGCCGTTTGTCCTCGCTTTGGAAGCCCCTCCAAAGGGGAAGGTACTAAGCTCATTGGCTTTGGTGGGGGGACTGAAGTCCTCAAGGAGGGGAATTCCTAGGAAGGCGGCTCCAGCGACAACTCTCCAGGGGGGGGGGGATCTCTTTCTTTTCCGGAGGCAGAGAAGTCTCCAGTCTACCGCCGGCCGGCCTCATTGATAGTGATCTGAAAAAACCTATCGACAAAGGTGGGGGGGGGAAAAGCCTGAATGACCTGGCGCTCACGACGCTGGGGAAGCAATCAACAGAAGGAAAAAGAAAACGGGGGCTAACGATAGCCCGCAAAGATGTTGACTCCCCAGGGGGGGGTCGACAAAAAAAGACTCTATCAGGGTAGGGGGGGGGGCGCGCAACAAACAGTCAGTTGCTGCGAAAAGTAGAAGGGGGGGCTCTTGCTCCTCGGAAAGGGGGTTTCGTAAAGGGAAAGGGAGCGCAACTTGCCGGAGCGGAACATAAATATCAGGTGATCGCCGGAGATGGGGTAGAAACGCGAAAACAAAGGAGCCCCTTCCTGTCCTGACCGCAGGGGAAGGTGGCTTGGACAAGCGTCAGGGGGGAAGGAGAGTGAACGGAGGATAAGCTGCTCTTTTTCCACTTCCCTGCTCAAACGTTTTTGCTGCCGGAAGGGGGGAAGGGAAACGAAAGGAAAAAAACCTCTCCGGAGCAAGAGCGGGGGAGAGCGCCTGCTATCCTGGAAAAAAGAGTGCATCGGAAGGGGGGGATCGGAAAGGGTTGGTTCAATGCGCGGGAGGGCACAGACTCTGATCCTTAAGTCATCTCCAGGGGAGGGAAGGAAAAAAGCGCTGATCGTACCAAGGGGGAGGGCGGAAAAGGGGTCTCGCCGGTGTGGGGCCGGATTCAGAAAAAAAAAAAAGAAGAACTTTACCCTATCAGGAATAGGAAAAGGAAGCCGCAACATCGTTGCCCGCTAGGAAAAAAAAAATGGGCAAAGCCTGGGAAAGGCCTCTTGCGGGCTCTCGGAGGAAGTGGGGTGCTCGCGTCAAACAGCTTGACCCGATTTCAAGAGATCGCGCCGCAGGAAAAGCCTCCTTGTTCGAAAAGAGAAAAACGCAATTCGAAAGGAAAAACATGCTCACTGCGGAGAAAGGGATCAAGACTCAACAACAACGTAGGAAAAAGAAAGGAATCCTATCAGCTCAGTGAGAGGAGAACTTCTAATTCTCCGTCATGCAAAAAAAAAAAAACCCACGGAGGAAGAAAGGAGGAGGCGAGATAATCGCTGAAAAGGAGGAGAGGATGCTCTATCCATATTTCTGCTAGAAGGAAAAAAAAAGGGGAACAGGTTGCGTACCGTCTTTGAATCCAAAAGAGGAAGGGGAGGGGAGATTCACGATGGGAAGAAAACGTGTTATATAAATAGGTTCCCAGAAGGAAATCGCTGAATCCTTAAAGCCTTAAGACGCAGCGTCGGCTCCAACGAGAGAGGGGAGGAAGGAATTACCCCATTGGACGAAGGCGGAGGAAAAGAATCGTCTCAAAAAAAGGGTTGGTTTTGTGGACAAAAAAGAAGGAGGCCCGATCCTAAACATAGTCTCGTCCTACAGGAGGAGGAGGAGCGATCGACTCCTGAAGGAGGAAGAAGGGGGATGCAGGGGGGGGAAGGGCCCCACGCGTCCGGCGACAAGAGAGTGAATTGATCTTGGAAGTAATTAAAGTGAGACAAAAAAGGAGAAAACTCCTCTCCACTATACTCCCTAAAAGAAGTAAGGGACGGGACAAAATGGGAAAGACGCTCATTTCTAGTGCCCAACATCAAATGTCATGACGAATTTCCAGAAAAAAAGGAAGAAGAACCAATGCAAGACGGACTCCGCAACAAAAGTTGAGAAGAACTCGATCCGAAAAAGAAAAGCAAGCCCTTTTGGAGAGAAAGAAAATGATAGAGCGTCTCGGAAAAGGAGGAAGAAAAACGCGTCGTCAGGGAGACGCTCTCTGGGGCAAGCCTACGCGAACGGAGGTGATTGCCCCGCCCAAAGCCAAGGAGGTCAGCCACTTCGCTACGAGAGAAAAAAGGGGGAGAGGGGGGACGTATCTCGCCCTCTGCCTGAAGAAAAAAAAGGAGAAACCAAAGAGAAGAAAAGGAGCCTAGCGCGAAATTGTGAACGGACAAAAAGAAAAATAAAATGGGCAATCTCCATATAGTGGCTATTGCCGGGAAAAAAAAGGGGCGGAGTTTACGACAACGAATGAAAAGGTTGCCAGAGGGAGGAAAAGAGAACGCAGGCCGCCAAGCTCTTAAAATAAGAAAATTCCAGTGGCATCGAGTGAACCGAAATGCCAACCTGGAGTCATCTTCGGACGAAGGGGTAAAAGAAAAAGGAAGTCATCATTCGCTCTCCGGCGAAAAAAAGATCAAGGAAAGGACCATCTCAAAAAGAGGGGAAAGCAGAAGGCCTCAACATTTGCTCGAAAAAGGGCCGGGGTGTCCACCAAGGGTCATAAATGAAAAAAAAGGCTCATCACCTCTTCCCAGGGGGAAGGATTAGCCCGAAAAAAGAGAAAACGCCTAAAAATGGAAACCAGCAGGGCAGTATAATCGAAATCCAGCGAAGGGGTTCTTCCCGGGAGAAAAAAATCGAGGAGGAGAAAACCATTCCCGCGACAGTAAAAAAAAAACCAGCGCGCCAGAGGCAGAAAAAAATCGATCGGGCTTTGGCAATCGTGTCCACGCTTGCGCAGAAAGGCGCTTGTTTGAGAAGGCGAACGCCGCCGAACAGACCTTCGGTAAAAAAAAAAAAAAAAAAACACACACACAAGAAAGATAGTAGCGAGGCGATCCGAGCGACCGGAAGAAGAGGCGCCAGGCCGAGCTTAAAAAAGGGGGAAGGGGGAAGCTATCGAGAAAAAAGGCGTAATCACGCCCCTAGGTAGGAGCACGCCGGAGAGAAATGGGGCACGGGACATTTTCTCCGTATTATCGGCGTGTAGGGGCGTGCGCAACTCAATGTTCGCGCGTCGAAAGAGGAAAGGGGAGCCGTATGTTTTTGATCATACCGTCTAAGGAGAAAAAGGAAGGGAAAACCAAATCGTGGGAGGAAAAAAAAAAAGCGTCCATCTTCGAAGCCGAGCGCAAAAGAAGGCATTGCAAGGCGCACTGGGAGGCGAAGAAATTTATTTGCTGATCAGCGACGGAGGAGAAAAAAGAAAAAAGGGAGGTCCATGATCCGAGACGGATAGGAAAAAGGGGAAGACACATCGGACGGGAGAAAGGGACCACTTTTGCAAGATAAAGGGAAAAAAAACGAATTGTACATCAGGAGCGTTGCATGCCGACGATCATTCGAACCTGCACGGAGAAAAGAGAGGTTCATCCCTGCCGCACCTCTTGGGGGGGAAGAAAAATTATCGCAAGAAAAGGGGGATCACTCCAGAGAGAGAGACCGGGGAGGGCCTGAATTGGCGCTCTGCGAAAAAAAAAAAAAACGACTCTCGCCACAAAAAAAAAAAGGAGCAATCTTTTTTCGTCGCAAGAAAAGAAAAAAAAGCTGTCTTGGGGGGGGAAAAAGGGGGGGCCTTTGACCCTATCAAGAAGTGGGAGGGAGACAGTTTAAAATTGGGGTGGGGGCTCTCTCCAAAAGAGGGCGAAACTTCGATTCCCTCTACCAGAAAGGGAAAGGGTCCTCCCAGGTCAAGGAGGAATGTCTGTAACCCCCACTCTCTTCGTTGGTCGAAAATGGATGGGGACGTAATGGCTTCAGGGTGAAACGAAGAAGTCGTCTTTGTTATGCGCTCCAGGGAGGGAGGAGGGGGATTAGCCATCTACTTCGTGGGGGAAAGGGAGAAATTGGGGGAGAGAGAAAGGATATCCCTCAACAACAACAAAGGAAAAAGGAAAGGATACTACACAAATTCTCGGATTTCAGAGACAAGATTGTTCAGGGAAAAGGAAGGAATCATCCCCGGCCTTAATGGAAAGGGAGAAAGAAAGAAAGATTCAATCCCGTCACGATTTCGAGGAAAGGACACCAACCCTTACGCCAATCAATTTCAGGAGAAAATGGAGGTAAACATTCCGCTATCAAGAGTGAACCTGAAAAAGGGGTTGTTGATGTTCCGAAAGAGAAAAATCGTAGAGGGGAAGGGCCGCCGAGAATAGGAAGAACGGAACATCAAGCTGTCGCTGAAATCAAGGGAAGTGTACGCCACTTTCCACCAAGGGAAGATGCAGGCTCTCGAGAGAAGGCAAAAGATTGAAAAGGGGGAAACGACCGCAGCGAGTCCCGGGGAACAGAGGCGTTAGCCGCCGGGGAAAGTGATCCCGGCTCGAGAAGGGCGCTGCACAAAGGGAAAAGTATTGTAAAGCCATCCAAACGAAAATTTGGGGACTGCGGGGGTCTGGAATAGCAAGGCCTGGGGAGGCAAAAGGGGGTGACGCCTGCTCGAAAAAAAAAAAAAAAGGCAACGCAGAAGATCCAAGGAGGGGAAGAAGATATCTTTGCGAATTGGGGGTAAAAGTTCCTGTACCGTTTTTCAGGACTCCGAAAAAAAAAGGAAAGGACCTCGAGAAGAAAGAAGGAGCCGATCAGCAGAAAAGAAAAAAAAACCGTGCGCCGCAATGACGCGTATGAAAGCGGGCTTGGTGGGAGGACTATAAAGGAACACAAATAGTTGGCTTATCGATCTGGGCGCGGAGGAAAGAAGGATCTCCAAAACCTAGGTGAAAGAAAAAGGGAGAGGGAAGGCGCAAAAGGGGAAAAGGGCGCCCTCCAAAGAGAAATGAATCGGCTAACAGGAGTTGTGTGTCAAAATTCTCAGAAAGAGCGCCGCAATCCTTTTTGAGAAAATCGGGGACGGGCGGGAAAAATCGCCACTCACCTAGTGTGTTCCAAAAAAAATGGCGACATTTTTGAGTTTGAGGCTGCTCAAGGGGGAGAAGCGTGCGCTAGAAAGGAACGACGGTCTGTTCGGGGGGCCGCGTAGCTAAATGGCGAAATCTTTGTACACGATTGGAAAAACAAGTTCTATCAAAAAAAACCTCATCGAAAAAAGAAAAAAAAAGACTGTGCCTCGCGCAGGAATACTGCTGGCTCTTAAAGGGCACGAAAAACGTGTCTCATCCTTGAAAAAAATGGATGGAAAAAGGGAGTCCTGTTTCAGACAGGGTACATCGCCACGAGGGAAAAAGGGGGGGGGACCCGCCAATGGGGAGGGCGCAGGAAGGTCTTTCGAAAAGGGAAGGGGGGGGACAAAAATCGCTATTCAACGAGCACATGTTGGGACGAGGAAAAGAAAGCCGCCGCTGATCGGAAAGGGTCGCGAAAGGGGGAACGTCCTTATTATCTAAGGGCTGGGGAAGGGCTAAACAAACAAGGAAAAACCTGTCCTATTGACGACAGGGGGGGATAGGCGGATTCTTCGAAGGGGGAAATCCTATGGGAAAGGAAGCGTTTCCTGGAAGACTTGAGGAATGGAGTTATCCTCCAACGGACCCTAATGGGCAAATGGTCGTTGTCGGTCCAACTGAAAGTAACGGTCAATTCATCAGAGCGGAAAAGGCGCGAAAAGGGGGGGGGGGGGGGGAAAGCGCTTTCTTTTCTCCGAACAAGGGTCCAGAAAACGCTACATGCCAAGGGTTCGTGAGGGCCGAGGCGAAAAAAAGAACCTATCGACAAGGTTTTCGTCGCCGGAAAAAAGAAAAAAGCGGGCGATCGACGAGTGAGGGCGGCAAAAAAAAAAATAAGGTTCGGAAAAAATGGTCTTAATCGAGCGCGCGTCTGCGGGGGAGAACGCGTGGGAAAGGAACCCTAAAGCGCTCTAGGGGGGATATGGCGCGCAAACGAGGGAGAAGAAAAAGTGCTTTCTACCGAGGAGAGAGGGGGCCGGAAAAGATGGGATCCTTGTGTTGGTAGGAACAAAGCGTGTGCTCTCGCAAAGAAGACATTCAGTCATGATCAGGGAGAAAGAGGGATTTTTGGGGCACGCTCAAATAGCAAAAGGAAAGTTCATGTTGACCGCCGTTACAGTGGGGAGAAAAGGGAGGGACGAGTGGGAGAAAGAAGAGGTCGATCAGTCCTTTTCATTGTGCTGCAGAGGTGAAACGTCATGCTTCATCCCGGTGGGGGGGAGAAGGCCAAGGAGGGGGGCGCCACGGAGTAGAAGCGCCGCTGAACGATATTTCTGACGCCTGAGGAAAAGAGGACCCGCGTTGCTTCAGGGTGAAGCTGTCCGGGACGAGGGGGGGGGGGAATTCGCTTATCTGTGCATACGAGGGGGGAAAGCCGGAGTCAACCGGAAAGGCATTCCTGCCTCACGTCCCTGAAGCAGGGGGGTGGAGCCTCTTTGTTCTCTCCAATGGAGAGGTGGGGGGGAAAAAGTATTAAAGACGTCGCTGACGCTGGGAAACCTCTGCACCTTTCCCTAAGTACCCTACGGAGAAAACGGGTCCCTCCCTGGATTCAAGGGAAAAGTCGATCGAAAACCGAGAAAGACGAAAAATCTGCTCGCGCTCAAACAGCACAGGAAACAGATTAGTGGCGTTCCGCAGAACGGGCCTTCATAAGCCGAGGGGGCGTCCAGCCGGCATTGGGGGGAGAGGGGGCCTGACATTCTCATTCGAGGGGAAGACATGCTAAAGGGAGGAGCGG